>Ga0310811_10000017_pt1 | contig 342750 bp, 299 predicted proteins | sample YCmetagenome_FD_207642 | JGI IMG/M metagenome (GOLD analysis project Ga0310811, IMG submission 207642) | Soil microbial communities from experimental microcosm in Duke University, North Carolina, United States - YC | ecosystem: Engineered > Artificial ecosystem > Soil microcosm > Unclassified...
GGTTGGAGCGTTACGTCAGGCTGATGGGCCAGACGAGCCGGTAGCCGTTCCCGTCCGGCCGCTGCTTCACGTCGGCGAGTCGGAGGATGGCAGCGGTTGGAGCGTTACGTCAGGCTGATCGGCCAGACGAGCCAGTAGCCGTCCGGCCGCTGCTCGACCTCGGCGATGATCGGGGTGAGTGAGCGGTCGGCGGCGGCTGCGAGGGCTTCGGGTGCGCTCGCGTGCTCGGCCACCTGCCGGAGCGTGGTGATCGTGGGCGGGAGCATGGCCACCTTGCCCGCGTCGTGGTCGGCGACGGCTTGCGCGGCCGGGGTCCAGACGGTCGTGTCGGCCTCGCCGGAGACGTCGCGGGCGTGCTGGCCCTCGGGCAGCGCGGCGATGAAGAACGCCGTGTCGTAGCGGCGCGGTTCGAACTCGGGCGTGACCCAGCGGGACCAGGCGCCGAGCAGGTCCGTGCGCAGGACGAGGCTGCGTCGGGTGAGCAGTTCGGTCAGCGAGAGTTCGCGGGTCTCCAGCGCGTGCCGGTCCGCCTCCCAGTCGGCGTCGGCGGTCGATGCGACGACGTCCGTGGGGGAGGGCCCGGCGAACAGCACGCCGGTCTCCTCGAACATCTCGCGCACGGCGGCGCAGACCAGCGCGCGTGCCTCGGCCGCCGAGCAGCCGAAGCGTGCGCCCCACTCCTCGGCGGACGGCCCGGCCCACGCGACCGACGCGTCCGAGTCGCGCGGATCGACCCGGCCGCCCGGGAACGCGTAGCGCCCGCCGGCGAAGGACATGGTCGTCGCGCGCCTGAGCAGGTAGACCTCCGGCGCCGACGACGGGTCGGACTCGGCCGCGCGCAGCAGCACCACGGTCGCGGCCAGGCGCGCGGGTTCCGGCGTCAGCGATCCGTCGAGATAGGCCGCGATCCGCTCCGACCACTCCGGCAACGCGGGGAATTCCGAACTCGGCACAGTCTTCCTCTACTCGGCTCGCAGTTCCGGGTCGGACACGTCGGCCCAGGCGATCCGGACCTTCTCCGGCGTCCCGGCCAGTCGGTCCGCTGCCCCGTTCGGTGGCTTGACCAGTGCATTCTCCACCCGCTCGCCGCCCATGGCCGCGTAGAACCGCTGCGCCCGGTCGTTCTGGTCCAGCACCCACAGGTACATCCCGCGTTGCTTGGCGCGGTCGGCGACGGCCGCGGCGGCCCGGTGCAGCAGCACGCGGCCGAGTCCGTTGCGCTGCCGATCGTGCCGCACGTGGAGGTTGTCGACGAGGCTGCCCCACTGCTCGTCCTCGTCGAGGATCACGTGCACGAACGCGGCCAGGCCGGTCGAGTCCTCCACCAGCACCGTCGCGGAGTGGGACGGCTCGGCCAGCCGCGCGGTCCACACCGCGAGCCGGTCGGAGAGCACGTCGCCGTCGAGGAAGGAGTCGGAGTACGCGCCCCGGTAGAACCGCCGCCAACTGTCCGCGTGCAGCGAGGCGATCTGCTCGGCGTCGTCGACACCGGCTTCGCGCACTTCCATGGCCACGTTCGTCCCCCTCAGTCCGTCGCCGCGTCGGAAACCGTCCGCGGCAGGCCGATGCTCTCATTGTGAGGGCGCGGTCGGCGACAAAATACGCTCGCGATTCGCTTCGGTATCGTGGGCGCATGCGGATCTTAGTTGCGGGGGCGACCGGCGCGATCGGTCGTCTGCTGGTTCCGATGCTGCTCGCGGACGGCCACGAGGTCGGGGGCACGTCGCGTTCAGCCGACGGAGTGAAGGCGGTCGGCGCGCTTGGTGCGAACGGGGTCCTGATGGACGCGATGTCCGCCGAATCGGTGGACGCTGCGCTCCAGGCCTTCCGCCCCGAGATCGTCATCCACCAACTGACGGCGCTCGGCGACCGCGACTTCGCGGCGAACGCTCGGCTGCGGGTCGAGGGCACCCACAATCTCGCGGAGGCGGCCCTCGCGGTCGGCGCGCGGAAGATCGTCTCCCAGTCGATCTCGTGGGTGTACGAGGGCGGCGACACTCCGGCCGACGAGACCGTCGCCCTCGACACGACTCCGGAGCGCGAGGGGATGATGATCGGCGTCAGGACCCTGGAATCGGAGTCCGCGCGCCTGCCGGAGCACGTCGTGCTGCGCTATGGAGCCCTCTACGGTCCCGGAACGTGGCATGAGCGCGGCGGATTCATCGCACAACAGCTCCGTTCGGGTTCGCTCACCGCGAATGACGGAGTCACATCATTCGTCCACGTGGAGGACGCGGCCCGCGCAGCCGTCGCAGCACTCGAATGGCCCAACGGCGCCGTCAACATCGTGGACGACGAGCCCGCGCCCGCCCGCGCATGGCTGCCCGCGCTCGCCGAGGCCTTCGGCGAACCGGCCCCGGCGATCGTGTCCGGCCGCGCCGCATGGGAGCGTGGCGCGAGCAACCACAAGGCGCGCACGGAGCTCGGTTGGACGCCCGTATGGCCTACTTGGCGTACCGGCTTCGCCGCAAAGTGATTGTCAGTAGATGTCGCGGACGTAGCGCTTCTCGGTGGTGAGGCGCTTCACGTACGTGTCGGTGGCCTGCTTCGTGAGGCCGCCGTGCGTGGTGATGATGCCGCGTAGCGCCGCGTCCACGTCCTTGGCCATGCGTGACGCGTCGCCGCAGACGTAGAAGTGCGCGCCGCTCTCCAGCCACCTCCACAGCCGCGGACCGTGCTCCTGCATGCGGTCCTGGACGTAGATCTTGTTGCGCTGGTCGCGGGAGAAGGCCGTGTCGAGGTGCGCGAGCGTGCCGTCCTCGGTCAGCGTGGCCAGGTCCTCGCGGTAGTAGAAGTCCGTGGCCTGATGCTGCTCGCCGAAGAACAGCCAGTTCGGGCCCGGATGCCCCTGCGCGCGCCGGTCGTGCAGGAAGCCGATGAACGGCGCGACGCCGGTCCCCGGGCCGACCATGATCATCGGTGTGTCGGCGTTGCTCGGCGGCCGGAAGTGCGGCGAGGGCTGGACGTGGATCGTGATCGGCGTCCCGGTCTCGGCGTCGGCCAGGTACGCGGAGCACACGCCCTTGCGCGGCCGCCGCAGCGAGCCCTCGTAGCGCACGACCGAGACCGTGAGCGACAGCAGCGACGGGTCCGTGCGCGGGCTGGACGATATCGAGTACTGACGGTTCTGCAGCCGCTTCAGCGTCGAGACCCACTCCTGCGGGCTGGCTCGCACCTGGTACTCGGTCAGCACGTCGGCGGCCTGCCGACCCCAGGCCCACTGCGAGAACTCGACCTTGTTGTCCGGCCGCAGCAGTTTGCGCAGCCTGCGGTCGTCGGCGCGGTCGGCGACGAAGCCGAGCAGGCTCGTGGTGATCTTCGAGATGTCGAGGTACCGAAGCAGCGCCTCGCGGAAGGTGAACGTGCCGAGACCGTCGATGTCGACGTCGGTATCGGCGTCCGCACCGGTCAGCGCGAGCCACTCCTCGACCAGCGCCACGTCGTTCACCGGCCGAACGCTGAGCGCGTCGCCAGCCTGATATGCGAGCGGATTCGCACCGAGATCGAAGGTGAACTGGCGGACCTCCTTCGTGGCGCCCGGCAGGCTGAGCAGCTTGTTTCCGACGAGCGGAGCGTCCACGGTGATCGGCGCGGGGCGGGAGACTTCGGGGGTGCGCGGTAGCACGGTCGTGGCGGACGTCGCGGTGATCTCGGCCGCCAGCGCCGCGACGACCTGATCGAGCCAGGCGGTGGCGGCGGGCTCGAAGTCGGGTTCGCAGTCGGTGCGCGGAGAGAGTCGCGTGGCGCCGAGTTCTTCGAGCCGCTGGTCGAGGCGACGGCCGTGCCCGCAGAAGTCGTTGTACGAGGAGTCGCCGAAGGCCAGCACGGAATAGCGCAGGTGATCGAGCCGTGCCTCGGTGCCCGCGAGCGCGTCCCAGAAGCCGCTGCCGTTGTCGGGCGCGTCGCCGTCGCCGAACGTGCTGGTGATTAGGAGCGTGTCGGCGTCCGGGAGCGTGGCGGGATCGGCCTCGTCCATGCCGAGCACGGTCACGTCGTGCCCGGCGGCCTTCAGGCGCTGCGCCGCGATCGAGGCGAACTCCTCGGCGTTGCCCGTCTGCGAGGCCCACAGCACCGTGATCCGGCGGCCCGGCGTATCCGCGGCGACCACCGCCACGACGTCGCGCGCGCGGGAGTAGCGTCCGGCGAGCAGCCCGTCCACCCAGGCCGCGCGATCGGGACGCAGCGGTGCCGAGGCGGGCAGCGTGGGCACGCCGACCGGTTCAGGACCGATCCCGACGAGGAACCCGGCCAGGTAGCGCTGTTCGTGCTCTTCGAAGGTCGGCGGCGTCAGGTGCGCGACGCCGAGCAGCCCGGCGAGCGGCGCGTCCGCCACGTCCTCGGCCACGCCGTCGACCGCGCTCCTCGGTGCGGAGACGACCACCGGGATGGCCGACTTGGCCAGCGAGACCGCGCAGACCTTGAACTCCGGCTGGAAGGAGAGCGGGTCCACGGCGTCGTTCGTCACGGCGTTGACACTGAGGTATTCGCCGAACAGATCGTTCCAGTGGAAGGGGGCGAAGCAGCAACCCCGGCGCACCCGATCCGTCAGGACGGCGGGCAGCACGGCCCGGCCCCGGCGCGAGGCCACCTCCACCGGATCGCCGTCCAGCAGGCCCAGTTCCGCCGCGTCCGCCGGGTGGATCTCGACGAACGGCCCCGGATTCAGCTTGTTGAGCTTCTCCACCTTGCCGGTCTTCGTGAGCGTGTGCCACTGGTGCTGGAGACGGCCGGTGTTCAGCGCGAACGGATAGTCGTCGTCCGGCATCTCCTGCGCGGGCAGGTGCGGCCGCGCGAAGAACACCGCGCGCCCGGACGCGGTCGGGAACCTCGGTCTGCCGTCCGCGTCGAGGTAGCGGATCGGGTTGCGCTCCGGGCCGCCGGGCGCCGCGGGCCACTGGACGGGGGTCTCGCGCAGCCGCTCGTACGACGCGCCGCTCAGGTCGTAGCCGGTCTTCTCGTTCCGCGCGCGCTTGATCTCCTCGAAGACCTCTTCCGCGCTCGCGTGGTCGAAGCCCTCGGTGTATCCCATCGCCCGCGCGACCTTCGCGATGATCAGCCAGTCGGCGGTCGCGTCGCCGGGCGCGTCGACCGCGGGCTGCGCGAGTGTGAGATTGCGTTCACTGTTGATCAACACGCCTTCGGTCTCGGTCCACAGCGCGCCCGGCAGCACCACGTCCGCGTACCCGTTGGTCTCCGTGTCGGCGAACACGTCCTGCGTGACGACGAACTCGGCCGCTTCGAGCCCTGCGATCACGGTCTTGCGGTTCGCGACCGACGCGACCGGGTTCGTGCAGATGATCCAGCAGGCCTTGATCCGCCCGGCCGCCATCTGCTCGAACATCTCGATCGTGCCGCGTCCGACGCCGTCCGCGCGCAGCGTCCCGTCCGGCAGCTCCCACAGTCCCTCGATGAACGCCCGGTCCTCGGCGACCAGCACGGACCGCTGCCCCGGCAGGCCGGGACCCATGTAGCCCATCTCCCGGCCGCCCATCGCGTTCGGCTGTCCGGTCAGCGAGAACGGCCCGCTCCCCGGACGGCAGATCGCCCCCGTGGCCAGATGCAGGTTGACCAGTGCGTTCGTGTTCCAGGTGCCGTGCGTGGACTGATTCAGCCCCATCGTCCAGCAGGACGTCCACTCCCCGGCCTCGCCGATCCAGCGCGCGGCGGTCCGGATGTCCCGCTCCGGAATCCCGGTGAGCTCCGCGACCGCGGCGGGCGGATAGTCGGCCAGGAAGTCCGGCATCGCCTCCCAGCCCTCGGTGTGCGCGGCGATGAACTCAGGGTCCGTATGGCCGTCCTGCGCGAGCAGGTGCAGCAGGCCGTTCAGCAGCGCCAGGTCCGTCCCAGGCTTGATCTGCAGGAACAGGTCCGCCTTGTCGGCCGTGGCGCTGCGCCGGGGATCGACGACGATCAGCTTCGCGCCCGCCCGGACCCGCTCCATCATGCGCAGGAACAGGATCGGGTGGCAGTCGGCCATGTTCGAGCCGATGACGAGGAAGACGTCCGCCCGCTCGAAGTCCTGGTACGACCCGGGCGGCCCGTCGGAGCCGAGCGACAGCTTGTATCCGGTGCCCGCGCTGGCCATGCACAGCCGCGAGTTCGACTCGATCTGGTTGGTGCGCACGTAGCCCTTGGCCAGCTTGTTCGCCAGGTACTGCGCTTCCAGGCTCATCTGCCCCGAGACGTACAGCGCGAACGCGTCCGGCCCGTGCTCGTCGATCACCGCGCGCAGCCGCCGGCCGGTCTCCGCGATCGCCGCGTCCAGGTCCGTCGGTTCCGGCTCGGCCCCGCGCCGCGCCCGGACCAGCGCCGACGTGAGCCGGCCGGGCGCCGCCAGCATCTCGGCCGTGGTGGCGCCCTTCGTGCACAGCTTGCCGAAGTTCGCCGGATGCGCCCGGTCCCCGGACGCCTTGCGCACCCGGCGCCGTCCGTCCGCCCCGGTCTCGACGTCGAGCACGATCCCGCAGCCCACCCCGCAGTACGAGCAGACGGTCCGAACCTGAGTCACGACGCTCCTCTCCGCCAGAGATCAACGTCGACCGTAAGAAACAGCCGTAACGTCGAGGTCACGCGGAACGGCACCGCGTGTTTCGCCTCACGCAGAAACGACGGAAGCCCGATGTCCGGGGGCGGGGGTGGGGCTGTCCCGACCATCGGGATGCCCGCGTGCCTCATGGTGGGCGCACCGGTCCGCGCAGCAGGCTGGAAGACGTGACCTACACACGACGACGTACCCAGCTCATCAGCGGCTTCGCCCTCGCCGCCCTGCTGCTCACCTCCGCCTGCGGCCGTGCCGAGGCCGCTCCGCCGACGACGTGGGCGATGGACGGCTACGGCACGGTGCTCACGATCTCCGGCGGCCAACTGCGGCTCTACCAGACGACCGCCGTCAGTTGCCTGCCCGACGAGACGGCCACGAAGACCGGGCCCGGCACGTACGCCTCGAAGTCCGAGGACGTGTTCACCGTCAACGGTTCGACGTTCTCCGAGGCGGGCGACGTCGGGACCCGCGCGCTGCACGGGATTCCCGCGCTACCCGCCGCGTGCTCCCGGACCGCCGCCGCGGACCCCGTATCCGAATTCGAAGTCTTCTGGCACACGTTCGCGGAGAACTACCCGTTCTTCGCGGCGAAGGGCGTCTCCTGGCAGCGGATGTACGACCGCTACCGGCCGCAGGTGACCGCCACGACCAGCCCGGATCAGCTGTTCGCCATCTTCAGCGCCATGCTCACACCCCTGCACGACGCGCACGTCTACCTCACCGACGGCGTCTCGCGAACGTTCGCCGAGGGCAAGCCGGGCTCCGTGCCGCCGTCCGCGAAGCTCAACGCGAAGGTCCAGGCCTACATCGTCTCCCGCGACCTGCACGGACAGCCGCTCCAGGAGTACGCGAACGGACGCATCGGCTACGCGTCGCTGCCCGGCGGGCTCGGCTACCTGCGCGTCTCCGGCTTCGCGGGCTACACGACCGACTCCAACGATCCGTACGCGGGCGACGCGGCCGCGCTCGACCAGGCGCTCACCGCGGTCTTCACCAAGCAGCACGTCGCATCGCTGCGCGGGCTGATCATCGACCTGCGGGTGAACGGCGGCGGGTCGGATCAGCTCGGGCTCACGTTGGCCGGGCGGCTGACCGATCGTGCCTACCTGGCTTACGCGAAGAGCCACCGCGACGACCCGGCCGATCCGGCGCGCTTCTCCGCGCCGCAGCCGATCACGGTGACGCCGTCGAGCGGCCCCGTCTTCACCGGTCCGGTCGCCGTGCTCACCGCCTCGACGACGGTGAGCGCGGGGGAGACCTTCACTCAGGCGCTGATCAACCGTCCGGGCACGACCATCCGCGTCGGGCAGCCCACACAAGGTGTGTTCTCCGACGTGATGGACCGGACGCTGCCCAACGGCTGGGAGTTCGGCCTCCCCAACGAGCAGTACGCGACCGACGGCGTGACCTACGACGGCACCGGCATTCCGCCACAGGTCAGCGAGCCCGTCTTCACCGACGAGGAGTTCGCCGCGCGTCGTGACTCGGCGTTCGACGCCGCGGTCCGGCTGCTGGGTTAGCCCTTATGCACCTCGGGGTCGTGCAGGAACTCGCGCACCTCCTGGGCGCAGCGGCAAGCAGCGGCGACCTTGGCGGCCCACTTCAGCGCCTCGTCGCGCGAGGGGACGTCGACGACCAGCAGGCCGCCGAGGTACTCCTTGCTCTCCGGGAACGGGCCGTCGGTGACCGTGCCGTCGGTGTCGACCACGCTCACCTCCTCGTGGCCGAGGGCGAACCCGCCGGTGAAGACGTACACGCCGGCGGCCTGGGCCTCCCGGATCACCCCGTGTGCCAGCTCGGCCACCTCGGGCAGTTCCGCGTCGGGGATCTGCATCGCGCCGTCGTCGAACGAGATCATGTACAGCGGCATTTCACGCCTCCTTGCTCCGGCGGCCTCTCGCGGCCGCCTCCCACCCTCTCCTACGAACGAGGCGCCCGGGATCGGACACGCTACCGGTAGCCTGTCGGGTCGGCGTTTTCAGCGGGAGAGGGACCTCGGGTGACTGATCAGTTCGAGACGGCGGCGATCCGCGAGCGGGTGCTCGGCTCGTGGACGCAGGCGCCGGTGCGCTTCCGCGAGGACGCCAACCTCGAGGAGGACCTGGTCCTCGGCGGCTACCGGGACCGGGTGCTGGTGGAGCTCGCGCAGAACGCCGCGGACGCCGCCGCTCGGGCCGGGGTGCCCGGACGGCTCCGGTTCACCCTCGCCACCGCGGCCTCCGGCGAGCCGACGCTGTCCGCCGCGAACACCGGCGCGCCGCTGGACGCGGGCGGCGTGCTCAGCCTGTCCACGCTGCGCGCCTCGGCCAAGCGCGACGAGGGCCACGACGCCGACTCCGGCGCGGCGGTCCCGGTCGGGCGCTTCGGCGTCGGGTTCGCGGCGGTGCTGGCCGTGAGCGACGCGCCCGCCGTGCTCTCCCGCGGCGGCGGCGTGCGGTTCTCGCTCGCCGAGTCCCGCGCGGCCGTGCACCGCGCCGCGGAGCAGAACCCTGATCTCGCCGCCGAGCTGACCCGGCGCGGCGGACGGGTGCCCGCGCTGCGCCTGCCGTACGCCGCCGAGGGCACGCCGCCCTGGGGCTACGACACCGTGATCGAGCTGCCGCTGCGCGACGAGGCGGCCGCCGCGCTCGTCCGCGACCTGATGGCAGGGCTCGACGACACGCTGCTGCTCGCCCTCCCGCAGCTCGCTGAGATCGTCGTGGACCTCGACGGCGAGGTCCGCACGCTGACCGCCGACCGCAGCGTGCGCGGCGAGTGCGTGGTCACCGACGGCCCGCACACGACCCGCTGGCGGCTGGCCGAGGCGCGCGGCGAGCTCGGCCGGGACCTGCTGACGGACCGGCCGGTCGAGGAGCGGATCAGGCCTCGATGGTCGCTCACCTGGGCCGTGCCGGTGGACCGGGACGGCGGCCCGCAGCGGCTGCGCACCGCTCCCGTGCTGCACGCCCCGACCCCGACCGACGAGCCGCTGGGCCTGCCCGCGCTGCTGATCGCCTCGCTGCCGCTGGAGGTCACCCGCCGCCGCGTCGCCCCGGGCCCGCTCGCCGAGTTCCTGCTCGACCGGGCCGCCGAGGCGTACGCGCAGCTGGTCACGGCCTGGCCGACGCGCACCCCGGCGCTGCTGCGGCTGGTGCCCGGGCCGATCGGGGAGGGCGCGATCGACGCCGGACTGCGCGGCCGGATCAGTGCCCTGCTGCCGGAGTCCGCGTTCCTGCCGGCCGCGAACGAGGATCCGGCGCCGCTGCGGCCGATCGACGCGGTCGTGCTCGATCCCTGCGACACCGCGCTGGTCGAGGCGCTGCGCGACGTGCTGCCCGGCCTGCTCCCGGCCGGCTGGGAGCGGGACCAGGCGGCGGGCACGGCGCTCGGCGTCCGGCGGCTCGGCGCGCTCGAACTGGCCGAGACGCTGGCCGGTCTGGACCGCGAACCGGCCTGGTGGGGCGCGCTCTACGCCGCCCTGTACGGCGTCTACGGGCAGGACCCTGACACCGGCGAGACGCTGGCCACGCTGCCGGTCCCGCTCTCCGACGGCCGCACCGTGCGCGGCGCCCGCGGCAGCCTGCTCCCGGTGACCGAGCTCGACCCGGCCGCTGGCAATGCCCTGCGACCGCTCGGGCTGCGCATCGTGCACCCGGCCGCGCTCGCCGGCGGCAGCGGCCCGTCCGCGCTGCTCGAACGGCTCGGCGCCCGCCCCGCGCACCCGCGCGTACTGCTCGACGAACCCGCCCTGCGCGCCGCGATCACCGCCGCCGGCGATCCGCTGCACGCTCAGGACGCCGACACCGACGCGCTCACCCCGGACCGGCTCGCGGACGCCGTGCTCGGTCTGGTCCGGGCCGCCGAACCCGCGCCGTACGAGCGCTTCGACCTCGGCGGCCTGCCGCTGCCGGACGACCGCGGCGGATACAGCCGGGCCCGCGAACTGCTGCTGCCCGGCTCGCCGCTCGCCGAGGTCGTCGATCCCGAGGCGTACGGCACGGTCGACGGCGGCTTCGCGCAGCGCTGGGGCACCGGCCTGCTGCGCGCGATCGGCGTCCTCGACACGCTCACCCTCGTGCGCGCGCAGAACGTGCTGCTCGACGCCGACACCCTCGACGACGACCTCGCCGACCTCGACGGGATCGAGGAGTGGATCGAGCAGGCCCGCGCGGCGATCGACCGCTCCGGCCGGGACGTGCCGGCTCCGGTGGCCGTCGAGTTCACCGCCGTGCGCGATCTCGACCTCGTGACCCGCTGGGACCACGGCCTCGACCTGCTGGACGGTCCCGACCTGCGCGCCGCGCTGGCCCGCCCCGTCAGGGTTCTGTCGGACGAGGGCCAGCCGGTGGATCTGCCCTCGTACACGTCCTGGTGGCTCAGCCGCCATCCCGTGCTCGACGGCCGCCGACCCGCCGACCTGGCCATCGACGCCGTGCCCGGCGGACTGCTCGCGGGGCTCTACGATCCGGCGCCCGAGCACGAGGACGACCCCGCCTTCCTGCTCCGGATCGGCGTGCGCACCACGCTGCCCGCGCTGCTCGCCGCGCCCGGCGGCCCGGACGAACTGCTCGACCGGCTCGCCGACCCCGCGCGGCCGGTCGGCGCGGCGCAGCTGTCCGCGCTCTACTGCGCGCTCGCCGAGGTGCCGCCGGAGCACGTGAACCCGCCGCGCGAACTGCGCGCCTGGCAGGACGGCGAACCCGTCGTCATCGACGCGGCCGAGGTCGTCGTGATCGACGCGCCCGACCTGATGCCGCTGCTCGACGGCCGCGCCTACATCGTCGTCCCGGCCGACGCCGCCGCGCCGCTGGCCGACCTGCTGGAACTCGACCTCGTCTCCGAGGCGATCCCCGGCGCCGTCACCTCCGAAGGCCAGCAGCAGGACGTGCCCGCCGAGATCAGGGCACTGCTCCCGGCGTGTCCGAGCACGTACATCGAGCACGACGAGCTGGTCCTGGACGGCGCCCACGAGGTCGCCTGGCGGGTGGCCGACGGCGTGCCGCACGCCTCCACCTTCGACGGCATGGCCCGCGCCCTCGCCTGGGTCTGCGGCCGCTGGGACCGCCGCCACCTGATCGCCGCGCTGCTCGCCGAACCCGAGCGCGCCGTCGAATTGGCGGAGGAAACGTATTATGAGTGACCCCAACGAATTCGGCGTCTGCAGGGGAACTTAACAACTTCTTGTAATTCCGCGTTATTGACCCGCGATTCGGGCCCCACTAATTTCCGTTCTGCGCAACGGCAGGCGGCCGTCGGATCGGGCCCGACGCGCCACTCCCACATGCCTGCCGCAGCCCGAGCTGCACCCTGAGTCGCACCCTCTCCAGCACGACGGCCGTCGCACGGACCCGTCGCGGTGATCCCGCGCGCCCATACTCCGGCCGATGCAACCCGCGCCGAGACCGACCACGGACCCGGCGCGCTACCCACGATCGAGGGGATCGAAGTGATACACCCGTTCAGTTCAGCAGGCAGACGCACCGCCGTGCGCGCCGCGCTGGCCACCGGGGCGGCGCTGGCCACCGCCCTGACGGTGAGCGCGCTCAGCCCGGCCGAGGCGAGCACCGCCGCCCACCCCGCGGGCTCCGCGGCCGCGGTGAGCAACCCGTACTCGCCCGCCTACCAGCACCCGTACCGGCACGGCGTCGTCCCGACCATCGGCCAGCTGGCGAAGATGAAGCAGTACTCGGCCAGCCACGTGCAGCCGAACGTGGCCACCGGACCCGAGACGCTCTCCTACGGGGGCGGCGTCGACGGCGTCGGGGTCAACAGCGGCCAGAACAAGGTCTACCTGGTCTTCTACGGAAGCCAGTGGGGCACCGAGGGCACCGACTCCAACGGGAACGCCACGTTCTCCAAGGACCCGGACGGCGGCGCGCCGGTCGCGCAGCAGATGTTCAAGGGGATCGGCACCGGCAACGAGCTGTGGTCGGCCGACCTGACCCAGTGGTGCGACGGGCCGAACGTCTCGACCGGCGCCACCAGCTGCCCGGCCAACGCGGCGTTCATCCCGTACCAGAGCGGCGGCGTGCTCTCCGGCGTCTGGTACGACAACTCCGCCGCCTCGCCGAGCGCGGCCTCCGGCCACCAGCTGGGGCAGGAGGCGGTCAACGCGGCGGCGCACTTCGGCAACACCACCTCCGCCTCGAACCGCTACACGTACTACGTGATCCTCTCGCCGACCGGCACCAACCCGGACAACTACCAGGGCCAGTACTGCGCCTGGCACGACTACACCGGTGACAGCTCCCTGACGGGCGGCGCGGTCAGCTCGCCGTACGGCGACATCGCGTTCAGCAACCAGCCGTACAACATGGACTCGGGCGCGGGCTGCGGCGTCGGCTTCGTCAACTCGCCCGGAACCCTCGACGGCTGGACCATGACCCTCGGCCACGAGTGGCACGAGATGATGTCCGACAAGAACCCGGCGGGCGGCTGGACGAACAACACCGGCAGCTCGTACCAGGGCCAGGAGAACTCGGACGAGTGCGCCTGGATCAACCCGGGCACCAGCGGCGGCGCGGCGAACGTGACCATGGGCAACGGCACCTACGCCGAGCAGGCCAGCTGGTCCAACGACACCAACGCGTGCTCGATCTCGCACCCGATCCTCAACCACGGCGGCGGCGGGAACACCGTGACCGTGGGCGGCCAGGGCGCGCAGAGCTGGACCGCCGGAACCGCCGTCTCGCTGCAGATGAGCGCGACCGACTCGGCCTCCGGGCAGACCTTCACCTGGTCCGCCTCCGGCCTGCCGTCCGGCGTGTCGATCAACGCGAGCAGCGGCCTGATCTCCGGCACGCCCAGCGCCTCGGGCTCCGGCAGCGCGACCGTCACGGCCACCGACACCACCGGCGCGTCCGGCTCGACCAGCGTGTCCTGGACGGTGTCCGGCAGCGGCGGGGGCGGCGGCAACGCGGTCACCAACGGCGGCTTCGAGACCGGCAGCCTCTCCGGCTGGACCGCCTCCGGCACCCACTCGGTGGTCAGCTCGGGTGCGCACTCCGGCACCTACGCCGCCGAGCTCGGCAGCTCGAACCCGACCAGCACCTCGTCCATCGTCCAGACCTTCACGGCCGCCAGCGGCAACACGACGCTGACGTTCTGGTACGAGAACTTCTGCAACGACACGGTGACCTACGACTGGGCCACCGCGACGCTGAAGGACAACACCGCGGGCACCACCGCGACCGTGCTGGCCAAGACCTGCGCGGCGACCGCCGCGTGGACCAAGGTCACGCACGCCGTGACCGCCGGCCACTCGTACACGCTGACCCTCACCAACCGGGACGACAACTACCCCGGCGACCCGACGTACACCTACTACGACGACGTGGCCACCAGCTAGCCGCGAGCAGTAACCGGGCCACGGCCGGTCTCCGCACCCGCGGGGACCGGCCGCGGCGTTCTCCAAGGTGGTTCAAAGGTCTGACTCGGGCGGTCGGAAGGTCGGGCGGCTGTGATGGGACGTGCGACGGCCGACGGGGCCGTCCGGAACACCTGGAGGTTTCATGCGCATCCACATCGCACCGAAGGTGGCGGCGCTCGGGCTGGCCGTGCTGGTGGTCGGCGGGGCGGCGGGGACCGCGCTGGCCGCGACCGACGGTTCGTCGGCCATCACGACCGTCGCGGCCAGCCCGGTGGCGGCCGGTCCGGTCGCCTCGACCACGCCGGCGCCGGCGAAGATGAGCATGGCGCAGCTGACGGCGAAGCTGGGCTCGAACGAGAAGCAGATGATCATCGCGCTGGACGACATGAAGAACACGGTCGTCAGCACGCCCGGCCTGAACGCGGCCACGGCCCGCACGGTCATGATCAAGGTGCTCGCCAAGGACCTGGGGATCTCGGGTTCCGCCGCGGCGTGGGCGGTCGACGAGATCGACGGCGGCTACATCGTGACCTCGCCGAACTGGGGTTTCTAGCCGGCCCGGGGACCACCTTAGAGCGCCTGTAAGGTGCGTGCCCGACACTGGGGTCATGCGTGTACTGGTGGTCGACGACGATGAGGCCGTGCGCACCTCGATCCAGCGGGCCCTGGTCCGCGACGGGTACGAGGTCTCGATCGCCGTGGACGGCGGTTCGGCCGTCGCGCTGGTCGCGGAGCAGCGGCCGGACGCGATCGTGCTGGACGTGCTGATGCCCGAGCCGAACGGCCTCGAGGTGTGCCGCGGCCTGCGGGCGCGCCGGGACCAGACCCCGATCCTCATGCTCACCGCCCGCGACCTGGTCACCGACCGGGTCGCGGGTCTCGACGCGGGCGCCGACGACTACCTGGTCAAGCCGTTCGCGCTGGACGAGCTGCGGGCCAGGCTCAGGGCCCTGCTGCGCCGCTCCGGGGCGGCGGTCGAGGTGCTCGAGTTCGCCGACGTGCGGCTGGATCCGGTGGCCTGCCGGGCGGAGCGGGCCGGTGCGCCGCTGAACCTGACCAAGACCGAACTGGCGCTGCTCGAACTGTTCCTGCGCAATCCCGGCCGCGTGCTCAGCCATCCGTTCATCCTGGAATCGGTGTGGGGCTACGACTTCGGCTCGAACTCGAACGCGCTCTGGGTCTACGTCAGCTATCTGCGGAACAAGCTGGAGGCGCACGGCGGCGCCCGCGTCATCCAGACCGTGCGCGGCCTCGGCTACGTGCTGCGGGACCGGCCGTGAAGCTGCGCACCCGCATGGGCCTGGCCGCCGCGCTCGTGGTTGCCGGTGCGCTCGGCGCCGTGATGCCGGTGCTCTACCGGGCCGAGTCGCGGATCGTCGCCGAGCAGTTCGACACCTCGCTCGCGAACATCGCGCAGCAGACGACGCAGCCCGCGTTCGGCATCCAATTCAAGTCGGTGTACGTGGGCGACGCCGGATTGCCGCCCGCGACGCCGATCGAGTTCGAGGGCGATCTCGTGCAGGTCGCCGACGCTCCGTACGCGGGCGGCGGCCCGGCCGGTCTGCCCTTGTTCGACTCGCTCGACGTCGACGTGTTCGACGGCCTAGCGCCCTCGTACGCCGCGAACGTCGACTACCGCGGCACCGTCTACCGGATCTACACGACCCGGATCGCCCACGACGAGCCGCCCACCGGGTCCGAAGTCGTCTACACGACCGGCTACACGCTGGTGCGGGTGGCCCGGCCGCTCAGCGACGAGACCGCGCCGCTGCACCGCCTCGCCATGCAGATGATCGCGTTGACCTGCGGCGCCGCGCTGGCCGCGGTGCTCGTGATGGCGTTGCTGACGCGGCGGATCCTGCGCCCGGCCCGCACACTGACGACCGCGGTCGAGCACGTCACCGCCACCGGCGACCTGACCACCGACCTCGGCGTCAGCGAACGAAGACGCGGCAGGGACGAGCTGACCCGGCTCGCCGCCTCGTTCGCCGTGATGATGCGCGCCCTCGACGACTCGCACCAGGCCCAGCGCCGCCTGGTCGCCGACGCGTCGCACGAGCTGCGTACCCCGCTGACCAGCCTGACCACCAACCTCGACCTGCTCGACGAGATCTCCGCGAGCCCCGATCCGCTCACCCCGGAGCTCGTCCGCGACGCCCGCACCCAGGCGTACGAACTCAGGACGCTGGTCAACGACCTGATCGACCTGGCCCGCTACACGAGCGTGGAGACGCACACCGAGGACACCCGGCTCGACCTGCTCGCCGAGCGCGTCGTCAAGCGGGCCCGGGACCTCGCCACGGCCAGGACCCGGGAGATCGTCTTCGAGACGGACCTCGAGGAGTGCGTGGCCGAGGTCGATCCCGACGCCGTGCACCGGGCGATCAGCAACCTGCTGGACAACGCGATCAAGTGGAGCCCGGCCGGCGGCGTCATCCGCGTCGAGCTGCGGCGTACCGCGGACGGCGCGGCCGAGCTCGGCGTCCGCGACGAGGGTCCCGGCATCCCGCCCGACGACCTGCCGCACGTGTTCGACCGCTTCTACCGCTCCCCGAGCGCCCGCGCGATGCCCGGTTCCGGCCTCGGCCTGGCCATCGTCCGCCAGATCGCCGAACAGCACCACGGCACCGTGCACGCCCGGCCGAGCTCGGCCGGCGCCCACATCCTGCTCCGGCTGCCGTTAAGGTAACTCAAAGGTCTGCCACTGGTGGGCTGAAGGCCGCGCCGGTCTGATGGTGTCTCGTATCCGGAATTCACTTCAGGAGAAGAGACATTGAGTAAGAAACGGATGGGTGCCGGTCTCGGCGGGGCGCTGGCGTTGACCGCGGCCGTGCTCGGCGCCGGCACGTCGCCCGCGGCGGCCGACACGTCCTCGCGGGTCGCGCTGCCCAGCCCGAACTCCTCGAGCCTGCTCGCCGCGGGCGCGACCACCACACCGCTCGACCCGGCGACGCAGCTGTCCCTGCGCGTCTACCTGGCGCCGCGCCCCGGCCTGGCAGCTGCCGCGGCGGCGATATCCAGCCCCTACAGCCCGGTCCACGACCGCTTCCTGACGGCGAGCCAGTACGCCGCGGCGTTCGGCACGACCTCGGCGCAGAGCACGGCGGTGAGCGACTGGCTGACGTCGTTCGGCATGACGGTCACCGCGACCACCGCGCACTACCTCGCCGTGACCGCGACCGTCGCGCAGGCCGACACGGCGTTCGACACGCAGGTCAGCCAGTACTCCTCGGCGAGTCAGGGTTGGAATGATCCCGGAGTCGTCGGCGGCTTCTCGGTCCCCGCCGCGCTCGCCGGCGACGTCCAGTCCGTGACCGGCATCGACCAGCTCGTGCTGCCGCCGCCGTCGGGCACCGGGAAGACCGCGAAGAAGACCCTCGCCACGAAGGCCCGCACGGCCAAGGCCACGACTAGGGCCGCCTCCACCTCCACGCCGCAGTGCTCGCAGTACTGGGGCCAGTACACCGGCTCGATCCCCGAGGCCTTCGGGCACACCACCGCGCCGACCGCGATGTGCGGCTACACGCCGAACCAGATCCGCGACGCGTACGGGATCTCGTCCAGCCCGTATACCGGCAAGGGCACGACGATCGCCGTCATCAGCACCGCGAACCACCCGACGATGGCGGCCGACGCGAACCAGTACTTCGCCAGCCACGGCGAGACGGGCTTCGCTCCCGGGCAGTTCAGCGACTACTTCCTGCCCACGGAAGCGGCCAGCTGTGCGGGAATCGACCTGGAGCCCGATCCCGAGGAGCCGATCGATGTGGAGTCCGCGCACATCGGCGCGCCGGACGCGAAGATCGTGAACGTCGCCACCGACTGCGACCAGAGCGGCAACGACGGGGCGTTCCTGCAGGAGTCGCTCGACGGCGTCTCCGCGGTGGTCGACGGGCATCTGGCGGACATCGTCAGCGGCTCCTTCGGCATCCCCGAGCCCGGTGACGCGCCGGCCGACATGGTCGCGTGGGACCCGATCCTCGAACAGGGCGCGGTCGAGGGGATCACCTTCGACTTCTCCTCCGGCGACGGCGGCGACGCGGGGGCCACGACGTACGACGTGCACAACGCGCAGTTCCCGGCGACCGACCCGTGGGTCACCGCGATCGGCGGCACCAGCACGGCGATCGGCGCGGACGGCCACGTGCTCGCCGAGTACCCGTGGGGCGACAACTTCGCCCAGATCGACACGGCCGGCACCGGCTACACCGACCCCGCTCCGCCCGGAACCTACTTCGGCGGCTCGGGCGGCGGCGTGAGCAGCCAGTACGCCGAACCCTGGTATCAGCAGTCTGTGGTGCCCACGTCCCTGGCCACGGACGGCGGCATCCGGGCCTCGCGGGTGATGCCGGACATCTCCGCCGACGCCGGACTGTCCTGGGACATCGGCTGGACCGGCGCGGTCACCGACGGCACGTACAACGAGCTGGCCGCGGGCGGCGGCACCAGCGCCTCCGCGCCGCTGATCGCGGGACTCGAAGCCGACGCGATCCAGGCCGCCGGCCACCCGCTCGGCTTCGTGAACCCGTCGCTCTACGCGCTGAGCGGCAGTACGGCGATCCACGACGTGCTGCCGGTCGATCCGGCCGACCCGCCGATCATGGACGGCGAGCAGACCGACTTCGCAGGGGTCGACTACACGCAGGTGGCGACGCTCGGCGAGGACGTAGGCCTGACCGCGACCGCCGGATACGACGACGTGACCGGGCTCGGCACGCCGACGACCTCCTTCGTCAGCGCGCTCGCTGGAGGCTGACGCCGGCCGCGCCGCCGCAGGCCGCCGCATACGGCCGCAGCGCGTCGCGGACGGCGTCTACGGTCAGTTCGCGCGGGTCCGGTGCGAGTTCTCCCGCCCGGACCCGCGCGTACTGATCCGGCAGGTGCTGGCTGATCAGGGGGAGCGGAATGGCGGTCGCGGAGAGGTTCGCGAGCAGGCGCTGCACGGCGGCCTCGACCTCCGGATCGGTCCAGTAGTAGCGCAGCCGGTCGCTGTAGCTGTACCGCCGCGCGATCCGCTGCTCGTCCGGACTGCCCGGGTAGTAGCCCTCCCAGTATTCGGGGCGGGCCAGCATCCGGCGGTCCACGACGTTCTCCAGGTCGGACGCCGCGTCCGCCGGGATCAATTCCTGCTCGATCCGGGCCAGGGCGAACAGCGCCTCGCGGAGCGCGAACGTCAGACCGGGGCCGACCTTGAGCACGGCCCAGTGGTCGGCGACGAGTTCGGCGAGGCGTTCGTCGGTCTGGTAGTCGGTGGAGTGCGCCTCGAAGACGAGATGCGGCTCGTCGTCCAGCACGGTGCGCAGATCCGTCGTGCCGGAGCGGTCGTAGTCGATCACGTGTACGTGGTCGAACTCGACTGCGGGCTGCACGACCAGGGCGGCCACGCGCGGCCACACGTCGTCGAGCCCTGCGTCCGCGAACGCCTCCCGATGCCTGTGCAGGGTACGGCGTGCCGCGTCGGCGGGGGTGGCCACGAGTCGGCCGAGGGTCTCGTGGGCGCCGCCCGGCACCGGGACCTCGGTGCCGATGACGTAGCAGACCTCTGACGCAGTGCCCACGCGCGCGGCGGCGTCCTCGGCGGCGCGCATCAGACGTGCGGCGCGTTCGGCCACCAGGTCGTCGCCGAGCGGGTCCGGATCGCCCGCGCAGGACATGCTGCAGTCCAGATGGATCTTCGTGTATCCGGCCTCGACGTACGCGGTGACCAGCGCCTCGGCCAGTTCCATCGCCTTCTCCGCGGGCTGGCCGCGCCATCGGTTCGGCCCGAGGTGGTCGCCGCCGAGCAGCACGCGGGAGCGGTCGAGCCCGTGCGTGTCCGCGAGGCCGTATACGAGTTCGCGGAAGTCGGCAGGCGTCATACCGGTGTACCCGCCGAACTGGTCCACCTGGTTGGAGGTGGCCTCGACCAGCAGGAAGCCGCCGTCCTCGCGGGTCTGGCGGATCGCGGCCTCCAGCACCAGCGGGTGCGCGGAGCACACCGAGTACACGCCCACCGCGGCTCCGGCCTTGTGCCGTCGGATCGTTTCGGTCAACAGGTTCGCCATGCGGAGCAGCTTGCGCGTTACTGCTAGATAAATCAAGTTTTCAAGCAGAAATGAGCAGAAGTGAGCAGGCGTGGATGCTTGACTGCGTGCGACGGCGCGACCTAGAGTCGGCGCGCGAAGCTGGCCGATCCGGAGGTAGCGCCCATGCCCGATTCCGAGTCTCCGCCCCCGGTCATCGGGGTGGACGTCGGCGGCACCGGTATCAAGGCCCTGCTCGTCGACGGCGCGGGACGGGTGCTGGACGAACGCCGCGTGCCCACGCCGCAGGCCGGACCCCGCGTCGCCGAACGCGTGCTCGACGCCGTGGCCGAATGCGCGGCGGGCCTCGCGGATGCGGCACCCGAACCCCCGGCGGCGGTCGGGCTCGCGGTGCCCGGCATCGTCGACGACGAGCGCGGCGTGGCGGTGTACTCGGAAAACCTCGGCTGGCACGACGTCCCGTTCCCGGATCTGCTCACCGCACGCATCGGACTTCCCGTCGCGTTCGGCCACGACGTGCGCGTCGGCGGTCTGGCCGAGGCACGCATCGGCGCCGGACGCGGCGTGTCCAACCTCGCGTTCGTCCCGCTGGGCACCGGAATCGCGGCCGCCCTCTACCTCGACGGCCGCCCGTACGCCGGTCGCGGCTACGCGGGCGAGATCGGGCACACGGACGTCGGGCACGGCGAGCCCTGCGTGTGCGGCGCGAACGGCTGCCTGGAGGCGATCGCGTCCGCCGCCGCGATCGCCCGCCGCTACTCGCAACGCTCCGGCCACCACGCCGCCGGTGCACGCGAGGTCCTGAAGGCGGCAGCCGCAGGCGACGCGGACGCGGCGGCGGTATGGACCGAAGCCCTCGACGCACTCGGCCTGTCCCTGTCCTGGCTCGCCTCCGTCCTGGCACCCGAGGCGATCGTCATCGGCGGCGGGCTGGCCGAAGCCGGAGACGCGCTGCTCGTCCCGCTCGCGGAACGGCTCGACGCACGCCTGACCTTCCAACCTCGTCCGCGCCTACTCCGAGCCTCCCTAGGCGATCGCGCCGCCGCCCTCGGCAGCGCACTCCTGGCCCGCGACCTAGCCGGTCCGCGGTGATCCCCGGCGACGCGTGCGTCCTCGCTGGGAAGGACTACTCGCAGGTATCCATCTCGAAGGCCCGTCAGCCGCGTCCGCGCGCTTCATGCTTCGGCGACGACCTCTGACCGTGCACGCGGTGCTGGCTGCCGGGAAGCGCCTCACACGGTGACGACCTCGACGCCCGCCGCTCGGATCCGGGCGACGGCGTCGGCGGGCGCGGCCTTGTCGGTGATCAGGGTGTGGATGTCGGCGACGGGGCAGATGCGGGCGAAGGCGCGGGCGCTGAACTTGCCGCTGTCCGCCACCACGATCGCCCTGCGCGCCTGCCGCACCATGAGCTGGTTGATCCGCGCCTCGTCCTCGTCGGCGGCCTTGGCGCCGCTGTCCGGGTCGATCGCGTCCACGCCGATCACCGCGTAGTCCAGGTCGATCTGCGCGAGCGTGTCCGCGGCGAGCGGGCCGGTGAGCTCGAACGACTGGAGCCGGGAGACGCCGCCGGTCATCACCAGCCGCACGTGCCGCCGGACCGTGAGCTCGTTGGCGATGTTGATCGCGTTGGTCACGATCGTGATCTGCCGGGGCTGCCCGCCGACCAGCCGCGGCACCGGATGGATCTCGGCGATCGCGCGGGCGACCTCCGTGGTCGTGGTGCCGCCGTTGAGCCCGATGGTGTCCCCGGGGGTGACGAGCGCGGCCGCGGCCTTGCCGATCCGCGCCTTCTCGTCGCCGCGGATCGCCTTGCGGTAGCGGATCGGCAGGTCGTAGTTGACGGTGGTGGCCACCGCTCCGCCCCTGGTCCGGGTCACCAGCTGCTGCTCGTGCAGCAGGTTCAGGTCGCGGCGGATCGTGGTCGGGGACACGCCGAGCTGCTTGGCCAGGTCCGCCACCTCCAGGTGCCCGTCCGCGGCCATGGCGTCGAGCAGGGCGTTCATCCGGGCGTAACGGTTCACCGGGATCCTCTCTGTTCCGCGTGATCTTCAGCACCCCTCCGCTGTGGCCGTATCGTAGCAGGAATGCTCGAAACTGCTCACTGAAGCCATTGAAGCGACACTATCAAGCGATTATGGTCACTCCCAACCACGGCGGCGGAAGCGGCTGGGGTCCGTATCCAGCTCGTTCGAGGAGGGTGCACGACGATGAGACTCAAGAGGATCGCGGCGCTGACGGCGTCGCTCGCGTTGGTCGCCTCGGCCGCGGCGTGTTCGAGTTCCGGCTCGACCTCGTCCTCCGGCGGCAAGGTCACGTTGGACTACGCGATCTGGGACCAGACCCAGCAGCCCGCGATGAAGCAGATCGTCGCGGCCTTTGAGAAGCAGAACCCGAACATCACGGTCGACATCCAGGTGACCCCGTACGCGGACTACTTCACCAAGCTGCAGACCGCGGCCACCGGCGGCTCGGCCCCGGACGTGTTCTGGATGAACGGCCCGAACTTCCAGCTCTACGCCTCCAACGGCCAGCTGCTCTCGCTGTCCGGGCTGGCCGGGGTGAACACCGCGAACTACCCGTCGTCGATGGTCAGCCTGTACAAGTACAACGGCACCCAGTACGGCGTCCCGAAGGACTTCGACACGGTCGGCCTCTGGTACAACAAGGCGCTGTTCAAGGCCGCGGGCGTCGCCGTCCCGACGTCGAGCTGGACGTGGACCGACTTCCAGAACGCCGCCGCGAAGCTCACCGACAAGTCCAAGGGCGTCTACGGCGTCGGCGCCGAGCTCGAGGGCCAGGAGTACTACTACAACACGATCTTCCAGGCCGGCGGCTCGGTGATCTCCGCCGACGGCAAGAGCTCCGGCTACGACAGCGCCGCGTCCATCTCCGGGCTCGAGTTCTGGACGAACCTGATCAAGAGCGGCGACTCGCCGACGCTGGCGCAGATGACCGACACCGCGCCGATCGACATGTTCGAGTCCGGCAAGATCGCCATGTACTGGGGCGGCTCCTGGGACGCGGTCGCCTTCGCCGCGAACGCCAACACCAAGACCAACGCGGACGTCACGGTGCTGCCGGAGGGCGTGAAGCGGGCGACCGTCATCCACGGCCTCGCGAACGTCGTCTACGCCAAGACCGCGCACCCGCAGGAGGCCGAGAAGTTCGTCTCCTTCCTCGGCTCGCAGCAGGCCGCGCAGATCGAGGCCAACACCGGAACGGTCATCCCGGCGTACAACGGCACCCAGCAGGCGTGGGTCAAGGCGTACCCGCAGTACGACCTGCAGTCCTTCCTCGACGAGCTGTCCTACGCCGTGCCCTATCCGATCTCGAAGAACACCGCGGCCTGGAACACGCTCGAGTCGACCTACCTGACGAAGGCCTGGGACCTGAGCGAGTCGGTGCCGACGGCCGCCGCGCAGCTCGCCACGCAGATGAACGCTGCGCTGGCCAAGGAATCTCAGTGAGCAAGGGCAGGAGCCCGGGTGTGTCGGGGTGGTGGGCGCTGTTCTTCCTGGCGCCCACCGCGGTCGGCCTCGGCGTGTTCTACCTGTGGCCGCTGGTGCAGACCCTGTACTTCAGCTTCACCAGCTGGGGCCCGTTCGGCGGCCACACGTTCAGCGGTCTGGCCAACTACCGCGCGCTGCTGCACGACCCCGCGCTCAGCTCCGCCTTCGTCAATACCCTGTGGTACTGCCTGCTCGGGCTGCTCGGCATCCCGGTCTCGCTGGTCCTGGCGCAGGTGCTCGGCCGGCGCGGCCGCCGCGGCGTGAGCGTCTACCGCACGCTGCTGTTCCTGCCGGTGGTCACCATGCCGGCCGCGGTCGCGATCGTCTGGCGCTGGCTCTACAACGGCGACTACGGGCTGATCAACGAGCTGCTGAGCAAGGTCGGGATCCACGGCACGTCCTGGGTCAGCAACCCGCACACCGCGCTCATCGCGATCGCGGTCGTCGGCATCTGGTCCACCATCGGCTACAACATGGTGATCCTGATGGCCGGGATCCAGTCGATCCCGCGCACGTACTACGAGGCGGCCGAGCTCGACGGGGCCGGTCCGGCGCGCCAGTTCCTGTCCGTCACGCTGCCGCTGCTCACCCCGAGCATCTTCTTCGTGACCGTGTACTCGGTGATCGGCTCGCTGCAGACCTTCGACCTGATCTACATGCTGCTCGGCCCGCAGAACGGCGGCGCGGCGACGAATCCGGCGCTGCCGCAGGCGCAGAGCGTCGTCTACCTCTTCTACCAGGACTCTTTCCTCGAGAACAACCGCGGCTACGGGGCGGCGATCGCACTCGTCCTGATGCTGGTGATCATCGCCGTGACGGGCCTCCAGTTCCGGCTGCAGAAGAGGTGGGTGCACTATGGCTGAGCGTCGTCCCAAGATCAGGATCGGCTCGGTCGGCGCGCACACCTTCCTGATCGCCGCGAGCGTGCTGATGGCCGGGCCGTTCCTGTGGGAGCTGCTGACCTCGTTCAAGAGCCTGACCGAGTCCGCCGCCGTGCCGCCGACCTTCCTGCCGTCGGTCTGGCACTGGAGCAACTACTCGAACGTCTTCCAGGGGATCCCGTTCGGCCGGGAGCTGCTCAACAGCGTGGTCAACGCGCTCGTGCGGACGGCCGCGCAGCTGCTGTTCTGCTCGATGGCCGCGTACGCGTTCGCCTGGATCAAGTTCCGCGGCCGCGGCCTGGTCTTCGGGCTGTTCCTGTCGGTGCTGCTCGTGCCCAGCCAGCTGCTGACGATCCCGCAGTACCAGATCATCCAGAACCTGCACCTGCTCAACACGCTGCCGGCGCTGTTCCTGCCGGGCATGTTCAGCGCGTTCGGCACGTTCCTGCTGCGCCAGTTCTTCCTGGCGCTGCCGCCGGAACTCTACGAGGCGGCGCGGCTCGACGGCGCCGGGCCGATCCGGATCTTCTGGTCCATCATGCTGCCGCTGGCCAAGCCGGGCCTGGTCGCGCTCGGCCTGCTGACGATGATCTGGTCCTGGAACGACCTGCTGTGGCCGCTGATCGTGAACAGCGACCCGAGCAAGATGCCGCTCAGCGTCGGGCTGGCGAACCTCCAGGGCGAGTTCCTGACGAACTATCCGGTGCTGATGGCCGGGTCCCTGATGGCCACGCTCCCGCTGATCATCGTGTTCGTGGTCATGCAGCGCCGTGTCGTCGAGGGCATCGCGCTGACCGGAACGAAGGGCTGATCATGAGTGAACTCAGAGTCGGCGTCGTCGGCGTCGGACAGCGCGCCGTGCTCGCCGAGTACGCGAACCGGCCGGGATACGCGCGCGTCGTCTCGTGCGCCGACCCGACCGAGCGCGGCCGGGCATACGCGGTCGAACTGTTCGGCGCGGACGTCGCCGTGCACGCCGACTACCGCGACATGGCGGACGACGATCTGGACGCGGTGTTCGTGTGCACCCCCGACTACGTGCACACGGAACCGGCGATCCACTTCCTCGAGGCGGGCGTCGCGGTCTTCGTCGAGAAGCCCCTCGCGATCACCATCGAGGACTGCGACGCCATGCTGACCACGGCCGCGTCCCTGGGCACGCGGCTCTACGTCGGCCACAACCTGCGCCACCTGCCCGCGCTCGTGAAGATGCGCGAGCTGATCGACTCGGGCGCGATCGGCCGGGTGCGCTCGGTCTGGTGCCGGCATTTCGTGGGCCACGGCGGCGACTTCTACTTCAAGGACTGGCACGCCGAACGCGCCCGCACGACGAGCCTGCTGCTGCAGAAGGGCGCGCACGACATCGACGTGATCCACTGGCTGGCCGGGGGATACTCGCGCGAGGTCGTCGGGCTCGGCGGGCTGACCGTGTACGGCGAGAACCCGCACCGGCGCGCCGCGGACGCTCCGCCGAACGGACAGCGGATGCCCGAGTGGTTCGACCGGGACGCCTGGCCGCCGTCGAAGCTGCGCGAGCTGAACCCGACGATCGACGTCGAGGATCTCAGCATGATGATGGCGAAGCTGGACAACGGCGTATTCACCAGCTACCAGCAGTGCCATTACACGCCCGACTACTGGCGCAACTACACGGTGATCGGCGACGAGGGCAGGCTGGAGAACTTCGGCGACGGCATCGAGGGCGACCCGGCCGTGCTGCGCGTCTGGAACGCGCGCCGCTCCGGGTACCGCGCCGACGCCGACCTGACCGTCGAGATCAACCCGAGCACCGGGGAGCGGCACGGCGGCGCCGACGAGCACCTCGTCGCCGAGTTCCTGCGCTTCGCGGCCGAGGGCGGGCCCACCGAGACCTCGCCGCTGGCCGCGCGCGAGGCGGTGGCCGCGGGCGTCGCCGCCACGGTCTCGCTGCGCGACGGCGGCCGGCCGGTCGCGGTGCCGGACCTCGACCCCGGGCTGGTCGGGTACTTCGAGGCGCACCAGCCCGCGCGTTCATGAATCACATCCACGCACAGAAGAGGAACACCATGTCTTTCATCGCGGACGAGACAGCGCGGCAGCCGGACGCCTGGCGCACCGCCGCCGAGATCGCCGCGGCCACGGGGGCCGGGCTTCCGCAGCCGGGGGAGCGGGTGGCCGTCGTCGGCTGCGGCACGTCCTGGTTCATGGCCGAGGCGTACGCGGTGCTGCGCGAGCAGGCCGGGCAGGGCGAGACGGACTACTTCGCCGCCTCGCTGTTCCCGCACGAGCGCCGCTACGACCGCATCGTGGCGATCACCCGCTCCGGCACCACGACCGAAGTCCTCGACCTCCTCGACCGGCAGCGCGGCCGCACCGCCACGACTGCGCTGGCCGCGTCCGCGTCGACCCCGGTGGCCGACTATGCGGACGTGACCGTCGAACTGCCCTTCGCCGACGAGCAGTCCGTCGTGCAGACCCTTTTCGCCACGACCGCGCTGGCCGTGCTGCGCGCCGGTCTCGGCCACGATGTCAGGGCCCTGGCCGACGCCGCCGAGCCGGTGCTCGCCGAGGACCTGCCGAAGGAGTGGCTGGCGGCCGACCAGATCACCTTCCTCGGCCGCGACTGGGCGCACGGCGTGGCCCGCGAGGCGGCACTGAAGATGCGCGAGGCCACCCAGAGCTGGACCGAGGCGTACCCGAGCATGGAGTACCGGCACGGCCCGATCGCCATCGCCGCGCCCGGCCGGCTCGTCTGGCACTTCGGTCCGGACACCGAGGGCCTGGCCGCGGACGTCGCGCCGACCGGCGCGCTGTTCGCGGACCACGCCGAGGACCCGCAGGTCGACCTGATCCGGGTGCAGCGCCTCGCCGCCGCGCTCGCCGAGGCCCGCGGCCTGGACCCGGACCGCCCCCGCGCCCTCACCCGCTCGGTGGTGCTCGGCTCCTGAGGCCGGGCCGCCACCCGCTCCACCCGCGTATCCATCCCAGCACCATGACTAAGGAGCAAGCCATGGAAACGAGACGTCGAACGCGCCTGGTCGCGGCGGCGACCGCGCTGCTGACCGCCGCCCTCGGAGTGTGGGCGAGTGCCGCGCCCGCCGAGGCCGCCGGTTCCGGAACCGGCCAGCAGTTGGCCTTCCCCGCCTACATCTACCCGAGCGGCACCGGCCTGACCGACTGGCAGGACATCGCGGCCGGCGGCTCGACCGTCGGCTTCGCGATCGCCAACGTGGCCAACGGCCCGAGCGGCGCGGTGGACTCGAACTGGACCACCGCGATCGACGACGCGCACAACGGCGGCGTCAAGGTCCTGGGTTACGTGGACACCGGCTACCTCGGCACCGCGGACAACCGGCTGACCCGGCTCGGCGACGGCAGTGTCAGCGCGTGGCTGGACCAGGCCGAGGCCGATGTGAACCAGTGGTACAACCTGTACGGCTCCGCGATGGGCGGCATCTTCTTCGACGACGCCCTCAACACCTGCGGCACCGACAACGCGTACTCCGACGCGTACGCCGAGCTCAGCCAGTACGTGAAGGTCAACCACCCCGGCGCGCTCACGGTCATCAACCCCGGCATCGACGTGCCGAGCTGCTACGCGAACAGCGCCGACGTGATCCTGCGCTTCGAGGGCAGCTACACCTCGTACCAGAGCTTCACGCCCGAGTCGTGGGAGTCCGGCTACGACCCGCACAAGTTCATGGACGTCGTCTACGGCACCACGTCCGCGAACCTCTCCACTGCGGTCAGCCTGTCCAAGACCGACGGCGCGGGTTACGTCTTCTTCACCGACGCCGGCCTCCCGAACCCGTACGACGTGCTGCCCTCGTACTGGAGCACCGAGCTCACCGACCTCCCGGTGACCAGCACGGGAACCCCGAGCACGCCCGCGACGCCGACCGCAAGCGGTACCAGCGGCACCGGCACGACGCTCAGCTGGACCTCGGATTCGTCAGTGGTCGGATACGACGTCTACCAGAACGGCACCTACCTCGGCGAGGCCACGGTCGGCTCGGGCACCTCGACGTACACGGTCGGTGGCCTGACTCCCGCGACGGCCTACACGTTCACAGTCAAGGCGCGTGACGCCGCGAACGACGTATCGGCGGCCAGCAGCGGGCTATCCGTGACGACGAGCGCGGCCGCTACCACTGCGCCGACGGTCCCGACCGGCCTGGCCGCGAGCACCACCCTGGCCAACAGCACGAAGCTCTCCTGGACCGCGTCGACGAGCTCTGACAGCACCGTCGCGTACTACAACGTCTACCAGGGCGGCACGCTGATCCTCACCGTCCCGGCGGCGGACACGTCAGTGCACTTCGACGGTCTCTACCCGGGTACGACGTACTCCTTCACCGTCGCCGCGATCGACGCCACCGGCGGCTCGTCCGGCCAGACCAGCGCGGTATCGGTGACCTCGCTCAGCCCGACCGCGGCGATCTCCAGCCCCGGCTCCACGCTGACCTCCAGCTACGCGACGTACACCGCGACCTTCAACTACGAGTACGCATTCAACGACGTCTGCATCGACACCGACGCGAGCTCGGCCACCGGCTACCAGGTGACCTCCAGCGACAGCACCGTGGTCGGCTGCGACTACCTGATCGAGAGCTCCGTGCTCTACAAGTACTCCGGCAGCGGCACCGACTGGACCTGGACGTCCACCGGCGACACCGCGACCAAGACCGTCAGCATCACGAACGGCGGCTTCCTCTACTCGTACCAGATCAGCAGCTCGTGGCTCGGCTCCTTCGCCAGCACCGAGCACGTCGTCTTCATGGGCAGCGGCTTCTCCCCGACGAACAACCCGGCCTACAGCGCTCTGGTCACCGTCACCGAGGGCGCCGCGGCCGTCCAGGCGGCAGGCGCTTCCTTCAACTCCAGCAGCGCGAGCCTCAGCGGCGTCTTCACCGGCTCCTACGGCGACGACATCGCCTGCATCGACACCGACGACAGCACCACGACCGGCTACGAGACCAGCGGGATCGGCTGCGACTACCTGATCGACAACAACACCCTCTACAAGTACGCGGGCACCGGCACCGACTGGACCTGGACCGCGCTCTCCGGCGACAGCCCGAGCGAGACCACGACCGGCTCGACCGTCTCCTGGACCATCAGCACCTCGTGGCTGACCGGCACCGCGAGCACCTGGCGCCTCGTCTACGCCGGCTCCACCTCGGGCGTGGCCACCTTCAGCAACACCCTGACGATCAGCGAGTCGTAGACCGCTAGGTCATTCGACACCGACGGAGCTCACCGGCGGGATTCCCGCTGGTGAGCTCCGCTGCGATCAGACGCCCCAGCGTCGGTGCCAACGTGATCGCCGAATGCGCGACGGCGACGTACACGGACCGGTCAGCCGTCACATGCCCGACGATGGGGCCATTGGCGGGCATCGGCCGTCGGCAGACGTGGTAACTCACCAGCTGGCAGGAGTCTCCGTCATCGAGGCCTGATGCCAGCCGCCGAAGCGTCTCACGCGCGTCCTGTGCAGGCGATTCCGTGTACGGCATCGTGAGCACGAGTTCCCCGTCACGCACCTCGCGCGCCTCGAAGTCCGGCCCGGACAGAATCGTTTTGATCAATCCGGGCGACGCCGTGGCACGGAGCAGACATGCAGGCGCGTCGAGGAACGGGATCTCGACGTTGAGCGGCCTACACAGCGCGGCGCTCCCTACTCCAGCAGCCAGCACCACGGTTTCCGCCGGATAGAACCCCGCCGAGGTCATCACTCCGCGACCCTCAGGCGGATTCACGGATACCGCCGCCGCGCCGTAGACCACTTCGGCACCGTGAGCCCGTGCGCCGCGAATGAGTGCGTCGGTCATCGCAACCGGGTCGACGCCGCCGTCCGTGGGAGTGTGGACGGCCCGAGCAGGCGGGTTGAGCAGCCGTGGCTCCAGCACCGCGATCTCATCCGGCCCGACAAGCACCTGGCCCGGTCCGGGCACTCCGTTCCACTCCAACGAACCCGACCAGCGCACGGCGAACCCGGGGAGCTCACTCTCCAGCCTGTGGAAGTCCGCGCGAACATGCGGGCGCAGATCCTGCGTGCCGCCCGGCCAATCGCCGCTGAACTCGCCGATCCACGCGAAGGAATCCCCGGTCACGCCCGTCGCCGGTGCCGACGCCCGCTCCAGCACCGTCACCGGGACGCCGCCGCGGGCCAGGTGGTAGGCCACCGATGCCCCGACGATTCCCGCGCCAACAACGATCACGGCAGACATGGCTCTATTGTAGAGATCGATGGACGCATTCGACCTGGACGCCGCGATCGCGCTGAACTTCACCGCGTGTGCCACTTGCCTGCACTACACGAGTCCCGGAGCGTCCGTCGTCGCGACCGGCGGGATGGTGATCGCGGACAGCGGCGGTGACGACGCGGCCTTCAACAGCGTCACGATGATCCGGCTGTCCCCGCACAACGCCGACGCCGAGATCACGACCGCGATCGAACGAGTCAGGGCGACCGGCAGAGCGTTCTCCTGGTGGGTCGATGCCCATTCCACGCCCACGGACGTGCTCCAGCGTCTCGAGTCCGCCGGGCTCAAGCTCGTCGAGCAGGTCCCGACGATGTCGCTCGACCTGACCGGCAGCGGCTTCGAATCCGTCAGCGAGCAGCCGTTGCCGGCCGAGCTGGAGATCCGCCACGTCACCACCCACGCGCAACTCGTGGAGTACGCGGCGGTCATCGACGCGAGCCTGGACCCGCCGACCGCAAGTGCCGCCGAGTTCTTCGCGCGCACGACGACCGCCGCGCTCGACCCGACTGGCCCGGCACGACTCCTGGTCGGCTACGTCGAAGGCACGCCGGTGTCCACGGCGCAGGTCGTGTTCGCGGCCGATGTCGCAGGGCTCTACAACATCACCACGTTGCCCGGTTCCCGCCGCCGCGGCTATGGCCGTGCACTGACCATCGCGGCGCTGCGCCTCGCCAGAAGCGCAGGCAGCCGCGTGGCCGTGCTGGAAGCGTCACCCGCAGGAGAGCCCGTATACCGCGCCATCGGATTCACGAAGTGCGGCGAGTTCTCCATGCTCGTGCTCGAAGACTAAACGACGACACTGCCCATCGACAGGTACTCGTTCCACTGCGTGTCGCCCCAGATGGGACCGGAGTTCGCCGTCGATCCGTCCGAGTACGACCAGACGAGCGTGAGATCGCTGGCCAGCGTCCCCAGTCCGCTCGACGTGTCGTAGTTGTCGAGGATCGGGCTGCCGCTAGCGCCGGGACCCTGGTCGCACGGCATGAACACGAGGCCGTCCGAGGTGTTGATGGTCGCCGTCGCGTAGCAGTACGCCTGGTTCTCGGGGGAGGAGGACGGGTAGCCCATGGTGAACAGCGGGTCCGAGAACGACGTGTACCCCGCCTCGACGCCGTTGCCGCCGACGGTCGACACCAGGTTGCTCGGCCCGCTCACCGCGACGTAGCCGGTGTCGAGCGTGGCGTCACCGGAACTGGCGAACCCGGCGAACGTGGCCATGGAGACGCCGGACCAGGTGCCGTACGGTGCGTTGCCGTTCGCGTAGGCCGGGATGTAGACGAAGTTCGTGGACCACGCCTGGGCGCTGACCGAGTAGACGCAGTGCCCTGCGGTGATGACCAGCTCGCCCGAGCTGCTGTTCACCGACGACGCGGAGCACGCGTAGTCCCCGCCGCCGACCGAGAAGAAGACCTTGCCGATCGAGGGCGTCACGGTGACGGTGCCGAGAGCAGGCGAGACAGCGGCCCGCGACGCCGCGACCGCGTGCGCCTTGTACTTGCCCGCGACCGGCCCGACCTTGTGCGGCGTGGTCACGGCGGCGGAGTCGGCGCCGACGTTGGCGAGGGGAGAGGAGCCCTTCGCCTGCTTCGGCGCCAGCGCGTCCCCGTTCTTCGCGTTCTTCAACCGCTGCGGAGTCCAGTAGGCCAGTTCGGCCGCGCGGGTCTTCGCTTCGGACGTCCGCGCGACGTGCGGGGAGGTGACCGCCGCGTCCGGCGAGAGCGCGGTATACGGCGACGCCGCGGTGGTGGTGTTGGTAGTGGTGGTGGTGGCCTGCGACGCCGAGGCGCCGGCCGTGGGGATGGTGACGACGGCGAGCACGATCGCGCCGGTGGCCGCGACCGCGCGAATCAGGCGCACGCCATTGGTCCTGAGATGCACTTGTCGACCTTCTTTCCCGTGGGCGGGGATTGCGAGGCTGACCCGAAGCGTGGCGGCTGCGGGTCTTCGAGAAGTACGTACCGCCCGGGGGAATCGTTCAGTGCATAAGACTTCTTCAGCTCTGGCCGTAGCAGCTCTTGAGTTCGTTCAGATCGTAGAAGTAGCTGCCCTTGGCGATCGGCTTGCAGGACGGCTTGAACGCGGTTTCCTTCTCGTTGTAGAGCATCCGCACGAGATACTCGGTGCTGCCGTTGCGCGTTCCGACGTAGAGGTCCCATTGCACGTTCGCGGCCATCGGGGCCACGTCGGCGCCGCGCCAAGGGTTGTTCAGGTAGGTGTACGGGTCGTCCACGTTCGCGCTCGCGGCCTGTGTGCTGCCGGGCAACTGGAGCAGGACCGCGAGCGGTTCGATCTCCTCGGCGTGGGTGAAGCGCAGTACGGCGCCCGCGTCACTGCTGCCGTCGGCCTTGGCTTCGGCCTGGGTGAACAGGTCGGTCAGCAGGACGTTCGCCATGTCGTACGTGATGGTGCGTCCGCTGAAGGCGGGGCCCTTCTGGTAGAACTCCTCGGCGTCATCGAGGTAGGCGAACCAGTCGGCGTCCCGGGCCGGAAGGAAGGGGTCGAGGTCCACGCCGGGTGCCTCGACGCTCAGGTCGGGGGCCGCGCTGTAGAGCTCGTACAGCGAGCGGGAGAAGGAGATCTGGTCGTCGCCGGACATCGACGCCACGAACGCCGGGGTGAACAGCCGGGACACGACGTGCTTGGCGGACTCGGCGGTGCTCGGCTCCCCGTCGATCTCGGCGATCACGGCGGCCAGGTCGGGGTCGCTCGCCAGATACGCCTGGTAGTCGGCGTTCTGCGGCTGCTTGTGGAAGTACAGCAGGTCCTTGTTCGTCACCGGAGCCTGGATCAGCGAGGCCAGCGCCGGGTCGCCGGAGACCAGACCCGACGTGAAGGCGTTGGCGCTCGCCACGGCCCGCGTGACACCGGAGGTCTCGACGACGATCGGCTCCTGCTTCGCCACGATGGCGGCGAACAGCGAGGGCAGCCGCTGCTCCATCCGCAGCGCGGTCTGCTCCTGCTCCTGCACCCCGCGGCCCGAGAGGTTGCCGTACCCGATGGACGCGGCGCCATCCAGCAGCTCCTGCACCTGCGGCCCCAGCCGCGCCCCGAGCGGCGTCAGCTCCCCGGCAGCCTGCGCACTGCCCAGCACCGCGAGCACGGCGTCCCCGTCACTGCTGTCCGTCATAGCTCGCGAACCATGTCGAGCGACGTTCTCAGTGAACACCGGCACGAACCCGCGCGGCGCCGGCTGGTAAGCCCGGAGGTTCTCCTGCGGCGCGTAAGGGGTCTTGGTCGTGTAGTTGTGCCGGTAGTAGTAGCCGGCCTGCTGCGCCGAGGCGGTGGCCCCCGGAAAGACGATGGCGCCGATCACCAACGCGGCGGCCAGGGCGGAACCGGAGACGACTCGGGGCTTCACGTTCAAGTCCTTCGGAGGAAGCAGGGGGTACGGCGCGATCCCAGCACCCTCGCAAGCGCGCCGAAACTCCCACTGCCGTCACGCGGTCATCCTGGCGACCCGGACGTGAACAAAGCAGCGTGGGTCGTGGCCGCCATCGCCATCAGGAAGCCACGACCCACGCAGGCGCCTAGCTCCAGGGACTCGCGGCGAGCCAGCTGGTGTCGTCGTGCCAGGATGTCGTGCTGTCCCAGGTGTGGGATCCGCCGTTGGACGCGACGTAGGCGGTCCAGTCGAAGTGCCGGATGAAGTGGTCGGGGTAGTTGATCGATTGGAGCGAGTAGCCGGTTCCGCTGTTGCCCGGTGTGGGGCAGAAGGTGGCGTCTTCGGCGAACTGGTAGGTGCTGTCGTTGGGTTCGAGCCAGAGTTCGAAGCCGGAGTGGCGTAGATACTGGCCGCTCTCGTTGGCCGATTCGAGCGATATGCAGAGCGGATTCGCCAGGCCGCTCGTGACGATCCAGGTCGAGTCGGCCTTGTTCTGCGCGGTACTCGAGGAGGTCACCGGCGCGATGACGACCTTGGTGTCGGACGCGTCGTGCTGGAGGTAGTCGCCAGTGCAGCAGGCGGTGGTGGCCTGGATGGAGATGCGTGCGCCGGGGACGAAGGGCGTGGCGGAGGCGGTGTAGCCGACGTTGGTGATGTTGGCCTGCACGGCGTTCTCGGTCGCGTCGCTCGGATAGCCGGAGGTCATGGCCCCCTCGAAGAACGCGCCGGCCCCGCCGTTGCTGTTGTCGCCGCCGACGCCGAGCAGGATGGAGGCCTCGGCGTGCATCGGTGAGTAGCCGGACGGCAGTGCCCCGGAGTACGTCGTGGTCAGGCCGCCGGAGTCGGCGTTGCCGTACTTGAGGGTGAAGTTCGAGGTGCCGTCGTTCTTCTCCCAGGCGGAGACGAACTGGTCCTGCACGCCGGTGTTGCTCGACGCGTTGGGGCCGGTGGCGCTGGAGTAGAGCCCGTTCTCGAGGTCCGCCTCGACCCACGGCCCGTGTCCGGTGCAGCCGCCGAACCAGCAGCTCGTGCCCCAGTAGATCGCGTTCATGTGGGCGGCGCCGGTGTCGGTGTTCGAGGTCTCGCCGCTGCCGAAGTCGAAGCAGCATCCGCCGTTGCTGATCGTCCCGGAGGTCACCTCGTAGATTCCCTCGGGCTGGGAGCCGGTCGCCACGCCGGTGGCCGCATCGGTGCGGTATCCGACACCGGGGTTGACCTTCAGGCCGTAGGCGGCGTGGCCGTCGACGGACACCGGCAGCGCCATCGCGTCGGCCGGGACGTCGGCGCCGTTGGTGCCGGGGCCGGGCCAGTACCCGCCGATGGAGACCGGGAGGTTGTTGTGCTGCGCGCTCTGGTCGTAGATCTCCGTGACGGTGCACGTGGTGCCGGCGCAGAAGCCGACCTGCGCGGCGGCGTCGACGTAGCCGCCGGTGGAGAGCAGCCCGATGTTGAGCGTCGTGTCGTCCGAGGCGCGTTCGATCTGGTAGAGCGATCCGTCGTACGAGGCGTACATCGCACGCACCATGCTGTAGGCCGCCACGCACGGCGTGCCGCCGGAGGCGAACACGTCGCACGGGCTCTGGGCGGCAGCCTGCGCGGCGGGGGAGAGGCCGAGCATGGTGGTGAGTATCAGGGCGCAGATCGTGCCGGCGGCGACGAGCAGCCGTCGGCCGGCGCGCGCGGTGCGTCGAACCATACAAACTCCATCGTGTGTAAGGGTTCCGTGGGTTTCGCGCGGTGCGCCACGCCAATTGTTAGCGCTAACAATCTGGGCCGCGGCGCGCGGGTGTCGCAGGGTTCAGATTGGTCGCCCCCAAAGCGCTGGGAACAGCCCTCACTATGGCGCTCGCCGCCCGCGTCGTCAACCGGTCACCCGCCGCGGTCGGTGGCGTTCGCCCGGGCATTCGTGAACGCTCACAAAACTTGATCCCTTGACGGTATAAAGCTTTAGCGTTAACGTCCCCGCCGTCGTCGTCAGGGCGACCTGTCCGCGACACCCTGCGATCACCAAGCCCCTGAAGGGTGACGATGAAGTCAACCATTGGAAAGCGGCTGGCCGCGGTCGTATCCGCAGCCCTCGCCATGGCGGGATTGAGCGTGGTCACGGCCACGTCGGCCCACGCCACGTGCAGCACGTACTACGTCTCCACCTCCGGAAGCGACAGCAACGACGGCTGCAGTTCCAGCACCCCGTGGCTGTCGCTGGCAAAGGTCGACGCCACGACGTTCACGGCCGGCAACCAGATCCTGTTCCAGGACGGCGGCTCCTGGAGCGGCACGCTGCATCCGCTCGGCTCCGGCGCGAGCGGCAGCCCGATCGTCGTGTCCGGCTACGGCTCCGGCGCCGCGCCGATCATCGCCGGTGCGGGCGCTGCCGAGGCCGTCTACCTCGACAATCAGTCCTACGTCACGATCGAGAACCTGGAGATCACCAACACCGCTTCCGCTGCGGCCGTCCGCAGCGGGATCGAGGTGCAGAACGACACGTCCGGGATCCTGTACGGCATCTCGATCATCAACAACGACATCCACGACGTGCTCGGCTACTGGAGCAGTTCCGAGGGCGTGCAGCCGACCAACTCGTCCGGAATCGCCTTCAACCTCAACGACTCCTACACCACGAACGGCTGGAACGGCGTCCTCATCCAGGGCAACACCCTGACCCGCACGGACGCCGGCGCCATCTACCTCGGCTCGCTCAACGGCACCGGGCACAGCATCCTGACCAGCAACGTGGTGATCCAGAACAACACCATCACCGACTCCGGCGGAAACGACATCGTCTGCGTCTACTGCGCATCCCCGCTCGTGCAGTACAACGTCGCGTCCGACAGCGGCTGGCGCTACTCGGGCGCCGGACTGTGGACGGCCCTGTCCACGAACGGTGTCTGGCAGTACAACGAGGTCACCGACCAGGGGCGGGCCGGCTCTGACGGTGAGGCTTTCGACATCGACCACGGCACGAGCGGCACGATCGTCCAGTACAACTACAGCCACGGCAATCCGTATGGCTTCCAGGAGTACTGCTGCGGCGGAAGTACGGGCGCGAAGACGTCGATCGTGCGCTACAACATCAGCCAGAACGACGGAGCGTCGAACTCGGTGCTCCCACATCAGGCGTACGTGGGCAGCAGCAGCACCTCGCAGTTCGACAACAACACGATCTACCTGAGCTCGTCGGACAACGCGCCGATCTTCAGCGACGCCGCGCCCACCGGCCTGAGCTACGACAACAACATCATCTACAAGCTCGGCACGGGAGCCTACGGAACAGGCGGCACGTGGAGCCACAACCTTTTCTACGGCAACCATCCGGCCTCCGAACCGACCGACGCGAACAAGCTGACATCAGACCCGCTGTTCGTCTCGCCCGGCTCCGGTGGAAGCGGTCTGAGTTCGGCCGAGGCGTACGCGCTCCAGCTCGGCTCACCGGCACTCGGCGCGGGTGAGCTCATCAGCGGCAACGGCGGCCTCGACTACTTCGGCAACGCGGTCTCCTCGACGGCGGCCCCGAACGTGGGCGCGTACAACGGATCCGGCATCGCGGCGTCCACGCTGGACGGATACTGGCAGTTCGACGAGGGAACCGGCACCACGGCGAGCGACCTGTCCGGCTCCGGCCACACCGGAACCCTGGAGGCCGCCGCGTCGTGGACCACCGGCAGGGTCGGCCCGTACGCGGTCAGCCTCACCGGCGCCAGCACCAGCTACGTCGACGTGTCCGGCCCGGTGCTCGACACCAGCAAGACCTACTCGGTCGCCGCGTGGGTCAGGTTCAACTCGGTGTCCGGCAAGAACCAGACCTTCGCGAGCATCAAGGGCACCAACATCAGCCCGTTCTACCTGCAACTGACAGGCGGATACCTCGCCTTCACCACGCGCAGCAGCGACTCGACCGCCTCGACCGCCACCGCGGTGACGGCGACCTCGGCGGCCGCCGCGAACACGTGGTACCAGGTCGTCGGCGTCTACGACAACACCGCGCACACCATTGCGCTGTACGTCAACGGCGTCCTGCAGGGCACCGCGTCCTTCTCCTCGCCCTGGACCGCGTCGGGTGACACGGTGATCGGTTGCGCCGAGTGGAAGGCCGCCAACACCGACTTCACCAACGGCGTGGTGGACGACGTCCAGTTCTACTCGCGAGCCCTCAGTGCGACGGAGGCCGCTGAACTGGCCCGCGGCTGACCGCGTACAACTCTTGACGTTCCCGCTCCTTTAGCGTTAACGTTCCCGACATCACTTTAGCGATACATCAGTCGAGGAGGACCGGTGCCGGAGCGTGTGACCATCGCCCAAGTCGCCGAGGAGGCGGGAGTCTCGGCGATGACGGTGTCCAACGTGCTGAACGGGAAGCCGGGCGCCTCCGACAAGACCCGGCGCCGGGTGCTGGAGGTCGCCGAGCGGCTCGGGTACCAGCCGAACATCTCCGCGCGCAACCTCAAGGCCGGCCGCAGCGGGCTGATCGGGGTGCTGACCCTCGACCTGACCACGCAGTACGGCCTGGAGATCGTGCGCGGCATCGCGGACGAGCTCGCGGCGGCCGAGCGCGAACTGCTGATCAACGCGACGTACCAGGACGCGGCGCGGGAGATGGACCGGATCGAGTTCCTCTCGCGCGGCCTGGTGGACGGTGTGCTGATGATCGCGCCGGTGCTCGAGTCCGAGACGGTCGAGCTGCTGCGCCGCAAGAACATCCCCTGCGTGGTGATCGACCCGCGCGAGCAGGACGTGGCGCTGCCCCGCGTGATAGTGGACAACTACGAGGGGATGCGGCGCGGCACGGAGCACCTGCTCGCGCTGGGGCACACCCGGATCGGGTACATCCGCGGCGAGTCGGACATGGACAGCTCCTCGATCCGCTTCCAGGGCTTCACGGACGCGATGGCGCTGGCCGGGATCGAGGTGGATCCGCGGCTCGTGGTGGACTGCGACTTCACCTACACGCACGGCTTCCAGGCGGCCTCCGCGCTGATCGCCGAGCACCGGCCGACCGCGATCGCCGCGGGGGCGGATTTAATCGCCTTCGGTGCGGTGGACGCGGCCCGCGCGCTGGGCCTGACCGTCCCGGACGAGTTCTCGGTGCTGGGCTTCGACGACCTGCCGCAGGCCTCGCAGTCCTTCCCGGGCCTGACGACGGTCCGCCAGCCGCTGCACGACATGGGCCAGACCGCGGCGCGTGCGCTGCTGTCGCTCCTGGACGGCCAGCGGCTGGTGCTGGACCGGATGCAGCTGCCGACCGAGCTGATCGTGCGCGGCACCACGGCGACCCCGGCGAACGTGGACGCCATCCTGGACCGGATGCTCGCCGCCGGTTCGGTGGAGACGGACGCGGAGTGATGCTCGTCATGTCCTATTTCACCGAGCTGGACGAGGCCCTGTGCCTGGCGGTCAGCACCGACGACGGGCGCAGCTTCGAGCCGGTGAACGACGGGCTGCCCGTGCTGCGCGGCAGCGTCGGCACCGGCGCGCTGCGCGACCCGTTCCTCGGGCTCGGTCCGGACGGCCGGATACACCTGCTCGCGACCGACGGCTGGACCAGCCCCTCGATCGTGCACGCCGTGTGCGAGGTCGGGCAGTGGGACAGTTGGTCCGAGCAGCGGCTGCTGCCGGTGATGGAGAAGGTGCCGGGCGCGCACAACGCGTGGGCGCCGGAGTTCTTCCTCGACCACACCACCGGCCGCTACCACCTGATCTGGTCCTCGGTGGTCGACGACGCGGTTCCCGCCGAGGGTCGGGACTGGCCGAACGTCGGGCAGGACCACCGCATCTGGTCCTGCACCACCGAGGACTTCTCCTCGTTCTCCGAATCCGCGGTCTTCTTCGATCCCGGACACTCGGTGATCGACGCGACGGTGGTGCGCGACGGGGAGCGCTTCCTGATGGCCTACAAGGACGAGCGCGGTGTGAACGACCCGTCCACCAGCCACAAGCACATCATGCTGACCAGCTTCACCCGGCCCGGCGGCCCCTACGAGGCGCCGCGCGGACCGGTCGGGCCCTCCCCGGCCGAGGGTCCCAGCCTGTTCCGCCGGAACGGCGAATGGGTGATGATCTTCGACCACTTCCTGGAGGGCCGGTACGGCGCCGTGCGCAGCGGCGACGGCGTCACCTGGGAACCCGCCGAGGTCGGGCTGCCGCCCGGCGTCCGGCACGCCTCGGTCCTCGCCCTGCGGGACTGACGCGCACCGCACCACCGAACCAACGCACCAGGGAGATCACTCTCCTCACTGAAACAGTATACGAATTTTCTCATCTGGAGTGAAACAATGACGTTCTCACGCTCGGTCTCCCGTCGTTCCCTGATTAGAGGGGCCGGCGCGCTGGCCGGTTCCGCTGCCGCTATGCCGCTGCTGAGCGCGTGCGGGGGCACGGTGGGCACCGGCTCCACCGCGACGGCGAAGGTGCAGGACATCAAGCCGGGCACGCTGACGATCATGTCGCCGACCGGCGAGATCACCGACGACTTCGTCAAGGGGTTCGAGAAGGCGTACCCGCAGCTGAAGGTGACCCAGATCAACACGGACGCGACCCGGCTGAACGCGATGCTCGCCGCCGGGAACCCGCCGGACCTGGTGCGCGACGCGGGCACCGACGTCACCCCGTACATCGCCAGCCAGGGCCTCGCGCTGAACCTGGACGCGTACTTCGAGCAGTCCACGATCATCAAAGAGTCCGACATCATGCCGGTGAACAACGTCTGGAAGTGGGACGGCACGAAGCAGGGCTCGGGTTCGCGCTACGGCATAGCCAAGGACTGGTCGCAGGACGCGATGTGGTGGTACGACACGCAGCTGTGGTCCGCGGCGGGCAACGCGGCGCGCAAGCCGACCGACCCGATCTCGTACGACGAGCTGCTGGACGCCGCGAAGGCGATGACCAAGACGTCCGGCGGCAAGACCACGATGTACGGCCTGTGGTACGTCACGCCGGACATCGACCGGATCGCCGCGATGGTGGCGACCGCGGGCGGCCAGATCATCTCGGACGACCTGACCACGATCGACTTCACCTCGCCCGAGGCGCAGCAGGCGCTGACCTGGATCGTGCAGGCCGGCAAGCAGGGCCTGGGCTACTCGGCGACCAACCCGAGCCCGGACTGGGACGGCCCGGAGATGTTCGCGGGCAAGCAGGCCACCGCGTGCCAGGGCTACTGGTACACCGGCTTCACCGAGTCCACCGCCCCCGCCTTCGAGTCCAAGCTGCAGTTCAACGCGGCCCCGCTGCTCGGCACCAGCCGGATCAGCCCCTCGTTCGGCGCGGTCGGCTACTGGATCCCGGCGAAGGCGAAGAACCCGGGCGCCTCGTTCGCGTGGCTGGAGTGGTACTGCGGCGGCGCGGGCGCGAAGCAGCGCATCTCCGCGGGCGACGGACTGCCCTCACTGCACTCGATGCTCCCGCTGCTGCCGCAGAAGACCGACTTCGAGCGCGCCTGCGTCGCCACGCAGAACAACGAGCTCGACTACATCAAGGTCGTCCAGGTCGCCTCGCCGTACGCGCTGAACACGGCGATCAACACGACGCTCGCCAAGGACTTCCCGGCCGCGATCTCCGGTTCGCTGTCCGTCGCGAAGCTCGCCGACCAGCTGACCACCGACGTCAACGCCGTGCTGACGGCCGGCAAGAAGGCCCTGGGAAAGTAAATCCATGAGCGCCACAACTGTTCGGACCTCCCCGGCGCCGTCCTCGCGCCGGGGAGGGCGGGGGCGGTCCCGCCGCGTGCGCGACGCACTGGCCTTCTACGGCTTCATCTCGCCGTGGCTGATCGGCACGCTGCTGCTGACGGCGTTCCCGGTGGGCTACGCGGTCTACATCAGCTTCACCGACTGGAACGGCATGACCTCGTTCATGCCGTGGGTGGGCCTGTCGAACTACCAGCAGGTCTTCACCTCGGGCGACACGCTCTCCGCGCTGTCGAAGACGCTGATCCTCGTGGCGGTCGTCGTGCCGGTCACGATCATCGGCAGCCTGTTCCTGGCGGTGCTGCTGAACCGGAAGGTGCGCGGCCGCACGGCGCTGCGGACGCTGATCTACATCCCGGCGATCGTCCCGCCGGTGGCCTCGGCGCTGATCTGGAAGATCGTGTTCGCCAAGGACTCCGGCGCGGCCAACCGGATCCTGGGGCTGTTCCACCTGAACGCGGTGGACTGGCTCAACGGGCAGATGGCGTTCGTCGTGCTGATCGTGGTGCTGCTCTGGGGCGTCGGCTCCGGCATCATCATCAACCTCGCGGCGCTGCAGACCGTCCCGGCCGAGCAGTTGGAGGCGGCGAAGATGGACGGCGCCGGCTCGCTGTCCGCCTTCCGGCACGTGACGCTGCCCGCGATCTCGCCGATCCTGCTGTTCCAGACGGTGCTGGTGACGATCACGACCCTGCAGACCTTCGTCCCGGCGATCCTGCTCTCGCCGATCACCGGCTCGAACGTCTACACCAACATCCCGCCCGCGAACGACGTCTACATGGTCGACGTGTACGAGCAGTTCTTCGACTACTCGCGCTACGGCCTCGGTTCGGCGATGCTCGTGGTCTTCTTCGTGATCATCCTCGTGATGACCGCGCTCATCTTCAAGTTCCTCGGCCGCAGCGTGTTCTACGCGGTCGATCCCAGCGAGTCGGGGAAGGGCTGAGCGAAGCCGTGGCCATGGAAACGAAGACCGAGACGACCCCGGCGACCACGCCCGGCCGCCCGGCCCCGGCGCCCCGCCGCCGCCGTCCCGAGCGCAACCGCGTCACCCTGATCGTGCTGATCGTCGTGGCACTGCTGGTCACCGCGCCCTTCATCGAGCTGCTGATCAGCGCACTGACGCCCAGTTCGGAGATCGGCGCCGACCGCTGGCTGCCGAGCATCTTCCGCTGGTCGAACTTCACCGACGCGGTCGACTACATCCCGTACTGGGACCTGACCAAGAACTCCGTGGTCCTGTCCGGCCTGTTCGGGATCCTGACCACGTTCAGCTCCGCGATCACCGGCTACGGCTTCGCGCGGATGCGCGGTCCCGGCAAGAAGCTGCTGTTCGGCGTGCTGATCATGACCATGATGGTCCCGCCGATCGTCACGCTGATCCCGACCTACCTGCTCTTCTCGCGCTACGGCCTGGTCGGCGGCTACCTGCCGTGGGTGTTCTGGGGCGCGGCCGGCACGCCGTACACGATCTTCCTGTACCGGCAGTTCTTCTCCGGCCTGCCGAAGGAACTCGAGGAGGCCGCGATCATCGACGGCGCCGGACGCATCCGGATCTTCGTGCAGATCTTCCTGCCGCTGAGCCGGCCGCTGCTGGTCACCGCGTTCGTGCTGGCGTTCAACGCGGTCTGGGGAGACTTCGTCGCACCGGACCTGTTCCTGAACTCGAACAACACGACCCTCGCCGTCGGCGTCTCGTCCGGCTACACGAACCAGGCCGGATACCCGCTCTACAACCTGCTCGCGGGCGGCGCGTTCCTCTACGTCGTCCCCGTCGTGCTGCTGTTCCTGTTCGCGCAGCGCAGCTACGTGCGCGGCTTCGCCAACTCGGGTCTGAAGGGCTAGGGCCGGGATGAACGCGACGGAGCCGCTCTACCGCGACCCGATCCACGACGGCGCGACCGATCCGGTCCTCGTCTGGAACCGCGGGCTGCGCCAGTGGTGGATGTTCTACACCCAGCGCCGCGCCACGGCCTCGGGTCCGGGCGTGGCCTGGGTGCACGGCACGGACATCGGCATCGCGGTGTCCGAGGACGCCGGGGCCACGTGGCTCTACCTCGGCACCGCGCGCGGCCTGGAGTACGAGCCGGGACGGAACACGTACTGGGCTCCGGAGATCTTCTGGGCGGAGGGCACGTACCAGATGTTCGTGTCCTACATCCGCGGCGTCCCGGACCGCTGGGAGGGCCACGCGCGCACGATCCTGCACTACACGAGCGCGAACCTGCTCGACTGGCGGCTGGCCGGACCGGTCCGGCTGAACTCCGACAAGGTCATCGACGCGGCGGTCCACCGACTGCCGAGCGGCGACTACCGGATGTGGTTCAAGGACGAGGCCCGCGACTCGTACACGTACGCCGCGGACAGCGCCGACCTGATCGGGTGGAGCCGGCCGGTCCCGGTGATCACGGGAATCCCGCACGAGGGCCCGAACGTGTTCGAACTCGGCGGCTGGTACTGGCTGGTCACCGACGAGTGGCACGGTCTCGCGGTCTACCGTTCCAGCGATCTCGAACGCTGGGAGCGGCAGGGCCTGATCCTCGACCAGCCCGGGAAACGTCCGCACGACGCCGACTACGGCCGCCACGCGGACGTCGTCGAGTCCGGAGACGGCCGGACGGCGTACATCGTCTACTTCACCCATCCGGGCCTGGCGACGAACGCCGATCCGAACGGTCCCGGTGCGCGCCCGTCCTGCATCGAGGCCGCGGAACTGCGGGTCGTCGACGGCTGCCTCGTGTGCGACCGCGACGCCGAACTCCCGGCGCGGTTCCTGCCGATCCGCTGAACTCCGCGAACGTCCGCGAAACCGCGACTCCACAAGGATGTGAGAGCTCTCATGGTCGTCAGGAAAGTCGTGCTCGGTACGGTCGCGCTCGTGATCGCGGCAGCCGGGATCGTCTCTTTGAGCCTGCTCGGGCATCAGAGCGCGAGCGCGAGTGCCGCCGCGGTGCCGACCAAGCCGTCGCTGTCCCCGGACTCGATGGCCGTCGTCGAGACCGTGGACGGCGCCGAACTCCCGGTCCGCGAGTATGAGCTCTTCCTCGCGCAGGACCGGGCCGAGACCTTCGCGTACTTCCAGGAGCACTACGGCGTCTCCGACTCCGCGCACTTCTGGACGACCGCGCACGGCGGCCAGACACCGACCGCGTACCTGGAGAAGGCCGCGCTCGCCGACGCCACGAACGCGGTCGTCCAGCAGAACCTCGCGACGAAGTACGGCGTCGTCACCGGCTTCACGTACTCGGGCTTCCTCGCGGCCTGGCAGGCGCAGAACGCCAGCCGCGCCTCGGCCGTCGCCGCGCACCAGGTCGTCTACGGCCCGACGCACTACAGCGAGAGCGACTACTTCACCTACGTCTCGGCCCAGATATCCGAGCAGTTGCAGACCACGCTGACCGACAAGGGCGTCATCAAGGTCACCGACGCCGCGCTGGAGGACTACTACACGGCGCACAAGGCGCAGTTCAGCGGCGGCTCCGTCGCGGGACCGGTGACCGCCGCCTCGATGACCAAGGTCGTCCAGCAGTACTACGTGCAGGCCGCGTACGCCGCGCTCGTCGCGAAGCAGACGAAGCAGGCCGCCGTGCACGTGGATCAGAGCGTCCTGGCGGCGATCACGATCAGCTGACCAGGCTGCACCTCGCACGACCGCACCAACCTCTCTTTCCCCTTTTCTGCCAAGTGGGTGACGATGAAGTCCACCAGACGGCGTATTCGCCGTACCCTGATAACCGCCTTGACCACGACCGCGGCGCTGCTCGGCGGCATGGTCCCGCAACTCGCCGCGACCGCCTCGGCCGCGACGTGCACCGTGTACTACGTGTCCTCCTCCAGCGGCAGCGACAGCAACAGCGGCTGCTCGTCCTCCGCGCCCTGGGCCTCGCTGACCAACGTCAACGCGACCACGTTCGCCGCCGGAGCCGAGATCCTGTTCCAGGACGGCGGCTCCTGGACCGGCACGCTGCACCCGCTCGGCTCGGGCACCAGCGGCTCGCCGATCGTGGTCTCCAGCTACGGTTCGGGCAACGCGCCGATCATCGCCGGCGGGGGAGCGACCAATGCGGTCTACCTCGACGACCAGCAGTACGTCACCATCGAGAACCTGGAGATCACCAACACCGCGTCCTCGGCCACCGAGCGCAGCGGCGTCAAGGTGGAGAACGACACGTCCGGGATCCTCGACGGCATCAGCATCGAGAACAACTACATTCACAACGTCCTCGGCTACTGGTCCACGAGCGAGAACGTGCAGCCGACGAACTCGTCCGCGATCTCCTTCGACCTGTCCGACACGTACGCCACCAACGGCTGGAACGGCGTCACGATCACCGGCAACACGCTGACGAACGACGACGCCGGCGGCATCTACCTCGGCTCGCTCGACGGCGAGGGCCACGACATCTACACCTCCAACGTCGTCATCGAGAACAACACGCTGACGAACATGGGCGGCAACGACGTCGTGTGCATCTACTGCGCATCGCCGGTCGTCGCCTACAACGTCGCCACCGACAACGGCTACCGCTACTCCGGCGCCGGATTCTGGATGGCGCTCAACACCGGCGGCGTGTGGGAGAACAACGACATCTCCGACCAGTGGCGTGAGCTGTGGGACGGCGAGGCGTTCGACATCGACCACGACAACAACGGCGTCGTGCTGCAATACAACTACACACACGACAACCCGTTCGGCTCCATGGAATTCTGCTGCAGCAGCACCTTCGGCGCCGAGAACTCCGTGATCCGCTACAACATCAGCCAGAACGACGGCGCGATGAACGCGGTCTGGTCCACGATCAACGGAGTCACGTCGGCCGGAACGACGAACTTCTACAACAACACCGTCTACATGGGTCCGGACGACAACGGCGCGGTCACCGAGGGCGCCAAGAACAGCACGGTCAACTTCGACAACAACATCATCGACAACCAGGGTTCGGCCGGCAGCTACGCCGACACCGGAACGTGGAGCCACAACAACTTCTACGGCCACCACGACAGCACGCAGCCGACCGACTCGAGCGCGATCACGACCAACCCGCTGCTCGTCTCACCAGGCGGCGGCGGTGCCACGATGGCCTCTGCCGCGGCGTACGAGCTCCAGCCGGGTTCGCCCGACCTCGGCACCGGTGAGGTCATCTCCAGCAACGGCGGCGAGGACTTCTTCGGCAACAGCGTCTCGTCCACCGCGGCCCCGAACATCGGCGCGTACAACGGCAGTTCGGTCACCCCGACCGCGTCCGAGACCGGTGGCTTCTGGCCGCTGAGCGAGGGCTCCGGCACGTCCGCGTACGACCAGACGAACGACCACAACACGATGACGCTCGGCGCCGGGGCCTCCTGGACGACCGGCGACACCGAGTCGTACTCGCTCGCCCTGACCGGCGGCAGCACCAGCTACGCGCAGTCGACCGCACCCGCGATCAACACGGCGAGCAGCTACACCGTCTCGGCCTGGGTCAAGCTCGCGAGCGTGAGCGGCAACCAGACCTTCGCCAGCATCGACGGTTCGACGATCAGTCCCTTCTATCTGCAGCTGACCGGCGGAGACTTCGCCTTCACCCTGCGGAGCAGCGACTCGACCAGCTCCACGGCCACGGTCGTCTCGTCCGGCGTCGCGGCGGCCACCGGTACGTGGTACCAGGTCACCGGCGTCTACAACGCGAGCACGAGCACGGCTTCGGTCTACGTCAACGGCGTGCTGAAGGCCTCGTCGGCGTTCTCCTCCGGGTGGGCCGCCACCGGCGACTCGGCGATCGGCCGGGCCAAGTGGAACGGCGCGAACGTGGACTTCACCGACGGCGACATCGGCGACGTGCGCATGTACAACAAGGTGCTGACCTCCGAGGACATCCTCGCGCTCGGCACCGGCGCCGCCGCCTACTTCCCGTTCGACGAGGGCACCGGAACCGCCGCGTACAACCTGATCCAGAACTCCGCGCCCGCCGACTTCACCGGTGACGCCGCGTGGGCCGGCAGCGGAAAGGGCAGCACCAACTCCGTGGCCCTGGACGGCACCACCGGCACCACGGCCTTCTCGCCGTCGGCGGCGGTCAACACGGCGGGCAGCTACGCGGTCTCCGTATGGGTGAAGTTCGCCAGCCTCTCCGGCAGCTCGAACAACACGTTCGTCTCGCTGGACGGCAGCGGCTACAACTCGTCCAGCAACATCAGCCCGTTCTACCTGCAGGCCGCCTCCGGGAAGCTCACGTTCGTGGAACGCTCCTCGAACTCCACGAGCTCGACGGCGACGGCCATCACCGGGCCGACGCTGTCGACCGGCACCTGGTACAACGTGATCGCCGAGTACAACGCGAGCACGGACACGGCGTACCTCTACCTGAACGGAACGCTGGAGGGCTCGATGTCCTTCTCGTCCCCGTGGGCGGGCGGCTCGACCCAGTTCGGCAACGCCGTCTACAACGGTGCGCAGGTCGACCAGACCAGCGGTGACATCGACGACGCGGTGTTCTACAACCGCGTGCTGACCTCCACCGAGATCAGCGAGCTCGCGGCCGGCTGACGGCCGCACGCACGGACCGGGAGTCCGCCGCCGGGCGAAGCGGCGGCGGACTCCCCTTGATCATGAGGGAAGACCGACCATGGCTGAGCCCACTTCCGCCCGCACCGCCCGTTTCGTCCTCGACCCGGCCTTCGAAGTGGGACCGGTCGATCCGCGCCTCTTCGGCTCTTTCGTCGAGCACCTCGGCCGCTGCGTCTACACCGGCGTCTACGAGCCCGGCCACCCCGCCGCGGACGAGGACGGCCTGCGCACCGACGTCCTCGACCTGATCCGGGAGCTCGGCGTGACCGCGATCCGCTACCCGGGCGGCAACTTCGTCTCCGGCTACAAGTGGGAGGACGGCGTCGGCCCGCGCGAGCAGCGTCCGCGCCGCCTCGACCCGGCCTGGCGCTCGGTCGAGACCAACGCGTTCGGCCTCGGCGAGTTCATGACCGCGCTCGGCAAGATCCCCGGCAGCGAGCCGATGATGGCCGTGAACCTCGGCACCCGCGGCGTCCAGGAGGCGATCGAACTCCTCGAGTACGCGAACCACCCGGGCGGCACCGAGCTGTCCGACCGCCGCGTAGCCGACGGCGCGGAGAAGCCGTACGGCATCAAGCTGTGGTGCCTGGGCAACGAGATGGACGGCCCCTGGCAGATCGGCCACAAGAAGGCCGACGAATACGGCCAGCTCGCCGCCGCGACCGCGTGGGCCATGAGTCTCGTCGACCCCGACCTCGAATTCGTCGCCTGCGGAAGCTCGAACCGCGCCATGCCCACGTTCGGCGAGTGGGAGGCGACCGTCCTCGAACACGCCTACGACTTCATCGACTACATCTCCATGCACGCCTACTACGAGGAGCGCGACGGCGACCGCGACTCGTTCCTGGCGTCCGGCGTCGATATGGAGACGTTCATCGAGGGCGTCATCGCGACGTGCGACTACGTCGGCGCGAAGAAGAAGAGCGCGAAGAAGCTTAAGATCTCCTTCGACGAGTGGAACGTCTGGTACACCAGCCGCACCGAAAGCGACCGGCCCGATGGCTGGCGCGAGGCCCCTCGTCTGCTGGAAGACGTCTACACGGTCACCGATGCCGTGGTCTTCGGCTCGCTGCTGATCGCCCTGCTGCGCCACGCCGACCGGGTAGCCATCGCCTGCCTCGCGCAGTTGGTCAACGTCATCGCCCCCATCATGACCGAGCCCAACGGCCCCGCGTGGCGTCAGACCACCTTCTTCCCCTTCGCCCAGGCCGCCCGGCACGCCCGCGCCACCGGCGCCCGCGTCCTGGCCGTCACCCCCGAAAGCCCCACCCACCAGACCCGCGAGCACGGCGAGGCCGCCCAGCTCCACGCCACCGCCCTCATCGACGACTCCGGCACCGTCACCATCCTCGCCGTCAACCGCAGCCAGACCGCCGAGCTGCCCCTCACCGTGGAACTCCGCGGCCTGAATCCGACCGAGGTCATCGAGCACTCCGTCCTGACCGACGCCGACCCCGATGCCAAGAACACCTTGGAGGACCCCGAGCGCGTCGCACCGAGCCAGCGCACCGGCACGACGCTCGCCGACGCGGCCCTCACGGCGACCCTTCCGCCGCTGTCCTGGAACGTCATCCGACTCGCCACGGCCAACTGAGCCGCCGATCATGAGCCACATCGCCCGCCCGATCCCCGCCCGCGACCTCCGTCCGCCGATGGGCTGGAACAGCTGGGACTGCTACGGCCCGACCGTCACCGAGGACGAGGTCCTCGCGAACGCCGTCTTCATGCGCGAGCACCTGGCGCCGTTCGGCTGGGACACGGTCGTCGTCGACATCCAGTGGTACGAGCCGACCGCGCGCGCCCACGGCTACAACGCCGATCCTCCGGTCGTACTCGACGCCCACGGCCGGCAGATGCCCGCGCCGAACCGGTTCCCCTCGGCGGCGGACGGGGCCGGTTTCGGTCCGCTGGCCGCGCGGGTGCACGAACTGGGCCTGCGCTTCGGGCTGCACATCATGCGCGGAATCCCGCGCCGCGCCGTCGCGGACCGGCTGCCGGTGGCGGGCACCGCGTACACCGCGGATCAGATCGCTGATACCGGCTCCGTCTGCCCGTGGAACCCGGACAACTACGGCCTGAACCACGACCACCCGGGCGCGCAGGCCTACTACGACTCCCAGGTCGCCCGGTTCGCCGCGTGGGGCGTGGACTTCATCAAGGCCGACGACATGCTGGCGCCGTACCACGACCGCGAGATCTCCGCCTACGCCGAGGCGATCGCCCGCTGCGGCCGGCCCATCGAGCTCAGCCTGTCCCCGGGCACCGACGTCTCCCTCGCCCACCTCGACCACCTGCGGGAGACCGCGACGATGTGGCGGGTCTGCGACGACCTGTGGGACCGCTGGGAGGACGTCGAAGCACAGTTCTCCCGCATGGCCCGCTGGGCACCGCACCAGGGCGACCACGGCTGGGCGGACGCCGACATGCTGCCGCTCGGCCGCATCGGCATCCGCGCCGAACGCGGCGAGGACCGGCTCTGCCGCCTCACCCGAGCCGAGCAGATCAGCCTGCTGACACTGTGGCTGATCTCCCGTTCCCCGCTGATGATGGGAGGCGACCTGCCCACCAGTCCGGCGGAGACGATCGACCTGCTCACCAACGACGAGGCACTGGCCGTCCTGTGGCACGGCACCGGCAACCGGGAGGTCCTGCGCGAGGACGACCGGGTGCTGTGGACCGCCCGCGACACCGACGGAACCACCCGCTACGCCGCCGTCTTCTCCCTGGCACCGGCCGAGCGGACGCTCCGGATTCCGCTCGGCGACATCGGTGCGCTACCGGACGACCACGTCACGGAACTGTGGACGCGAACCGACGTGCCCCACGACCGCAACCACCTGCGCATCGACCTCCCGCCCCACGGCGCCGCCCTCTACCGCCTAGGACCCGAGCCGGTCTGACTCCCACCTGCCGTACGGCGTCGACGGCGGCTGCTCGCCGCGAACAGGGGCGCGAGTTCGCTGCGCTCGAGGAAATGTGCGATCGTGTCATCGTCCTCGTGCGGTCAGGTCATCGTCTGAGGACTCCGTCGACGCTGTCGTCGCTCTTCGTGCCGACTTCGCGCCGGCCTGGGCCACCACCACCGGCCACGCCCGCCCGATCCGAACATCCGAAAGGTCGTCGTGAAGGTCTTCGTCCAGGTTCCGTGCCTCAACGAGGAGGCGACGCTCCCCGCCGTTCTCGACAGCATTCCGAAGTCGATCCCCGGAGTCGACGAGCTGCACGTGCTGATCATCGACGACGGGTCCACCGACCGCACCGTCGAGGTCGCCCGCGAGCACGGCGTGACCCACTTCGTGCACCACGTCCGCAACCAGGGCCTGGCCCGCTCGTTCCGCGACGGCGTGCACTACGCGCTGAGCCAGGGCGCCGACATCGTGGTGAACACCGACGGCGACAACCAGTACCCGCAGGCGATGATCCCCGCGCTGCTGGCGCCGGTGATCGCCGGAGAGGCCGACATCGCGATCGGCGACCGGCAGACGCACCTGATCGAGCACTTCTCGCCGTTCAAGAAGCGGATGCAGCGGTTCGGCAGCCGGGTGGTCAACGCCGCGGCCGACACGAACCTGCCGGACGCCGCCTCCGGGTTCCGGGCCTACAGCCGGGACGCCCTGATCAAGCTGAACGTCGTCACCGAGTTCAGCTACTGCATGGAGACGATCATCCAGGCCGGCAACAAGCGGATGAAGATCGCCAGTGTCCCGATCACCACGAACGCGAAGACCCGCGAGTCGCGGCTGTTCAGCTCGATCGGCGAGCACATGATGCAGTCCGGCAAGGCGATCGCCCGCAGCTACTTCATGTTCAAGCCGTTCAGCTTCTTCCTCTGGCTCGGCGTCTTCTTCGGCGTCGTCGGCCTGATCCCGTTCGTCCGGTACGCGATCCTGCTCGCGACCGACTCCGGCGGCAACCACCTGCAGTCGCTCATCCTCGGGATCTTCCTGCTGGTGGCGGCCGCGCTCTCGGCCGCGCTGGCGGTCATCGCCGACCTGCTGCGGACGAACCGGATCCTGCAGGAGGAGACCCTGGAACGGCTCAAGGAGATCCACTACGGGGTCGTCCGCGAGGAGACCCGGGTCGACGCGCGGCTCTGACCACCCGACCACCGAAGACCAAAAGCAGCGGTCCGTCGCCGGGCCGCTGCTTCGTTCCCCCACCCGGATTCCCGCGCCCAGACACCAGAAAGGCCACGGCGAGCTTGGTAGCTGCCGTGGCCTCTGACGTGCGGTGATACTGGTGGACGATACTGGGATTGAACCAGTGACCTCTTCCGTGTCAGAGAAGCGCTCACACCCCGTGAGTCACATTGACGGAAAGCCGCCTGTGCCTCTGACGTGCAGGTTTATGAATCTGATGGTTCATCAATTTTGCAGGTCGACGCAGTTGCGCGCAGTTGAGCGCATCGCTGCTCCCCGGTTTCGCTCCCCTGGGAGCTCCCCGCGACGGGGTCGCGGATTCTGAGCTCTTCTCCAGCGGGAGCCTTACTCTGACGCTCTGTCAGTGCCGTTTTCTTGTCCTGTGGCTGCTCCTTTGGAGTGGAACCGGCTTCGAGGCTCGGCCGCCCCCGGCGGCGGCTTGATGGCGTCTCTACCTGGTCCGATGCACTCGATCGTCGGCGTACCGCGGGCTGCAGTCGCCCAGGAGGCGGGGCCGGTCGACGTGGAGCCGCGGGGGAGCCGGGCGGGGGAGCGTGCTCCCTGCCGAGGAGGGGGCGGCCTTCATCTACCTGATGGCCAGTCAGCGTGATGCGGCGCGGGCCGCTGGTCTGAAGTCGTTGAACTCTTCCGTGATCGCGTCGCTGGCCTCTTCCGCGTTCCGGAAGAGGCCAAGAGTGCAATTCTGGCGAACTGCGCCAGGCTCTGTCTGTGGCCCAGCAGCGTGCCGGATGGCGATTCGGTCGTTGTTCGCGGCTGCCGGTCAGATGGCGGTGCGGCCGCCGTCGGCGGCGATGGTTGTTCCGGTGAGGTAGGTGGCGCGGTCGCCGGCGAGGAAAAGGATGACCTCGGCGATTTCGCTCGGGGTGGCGGTGCGGCCGAGCAGGGTGGTGGCGCCGACTTGGTTGGCGCCCTCTTCGCCCATGGTGGCCAGGACCATGTCGGTGCGGGTCGGGCCGGGGGCGACGGTGTTGACGCGTACGCCGGAGGGGCTTAGTTCGGCTGCCCAGGTGCGGGTGAGCGATTCGAGCGCCGCCTTGGTCGCGCTGTAGACGGCGAGTCCCGGCATGCCGATGCGTGCGGCCATCGAGCTGACGTTGACGATCGCGCCGGATCCGCGGGCCACCATGCCGGGGGCGAACGCGGCCGTGAGCAGGTACGGAGCGCGCACGTTGGCGGCGAAGGTCGCGTCGTACGACGTGGTGTCGAACGCGTCGTGCGAGGTGTCGGGGGAAATCGTCGGTTCGATCGGGAAGATCGCGGCGTTGTTGACCAGGATGTCCACGCTCCCGACCGCCTCGGCCAGCGCGCGCACCGAGGACGGATCGGCCAGGTCGGCCGCGACGAACCTCGCGTTGCCGCCCTGCTCGGTGATCGCCTTGACGGTCGTCGCCCCGCGCTCGGCGTCGCGGCCGGTGACGATGACCTCGGCGCCTGCCGCGGCCAGCAGCTTCGCCGTCTCGCCGCCGATGCCGCCGGTCGCTCCGGTGACCAGTGCCGTCTTGCCCTTGAGTTCCATGTGAAGACGTGCCTTTCCGGGTCCCTCCGGCCGCCGGGCGCGGCCGGACTGGGTTACCTGACCCAGAGTGCTCGGTAGAAAATGGGTTGTCTAATCCAGAAAACCGGTATTATGGAGCCATGAGCTCATTGACCCGCAAGGGGGCGGCTACCCGGGCGCGGATCGTGGCGGCGGCCGCGCGGTTGATGTACGAGCGCGGGGTCACCGAGGCTACGCTCGAGGACGTGCGGGCGGCCGCGGGCGTGAGCGGCTCGCAGATCTACCACTACTTCGCCGACAAGCAGGCGCTGTTGCTGGCGGTGATCGAGTACCAGACCGAGGCGGTGCTCGAACTGCAGTCTCCGCTATTCGGCCGACTCGACTCGATGGCGGGCCTTCGGCAGTGGGCCGACGCCCTCGTGGAATACCAGCGCCGGATGCAGTGCCGCGGCGGCTGCCCGATCGGCTCGATCGGCGGCGAGGTCGCGGAGAACAATCCCGAGGCGCGCCTGGCCGTCGCTTCCGGTTTCCTGCGCTGGGAAGAGGCCATCCGCGCGGGACTGACGGCGATGCACGCGCGGGGCGAGCTCGACGCGGACCCGAACGATCTCGCCCTCGCCGTGCTCGCCGCGCTTCAGGGCGGCCTGCTGCTCGCCCAGATCCAACGGCAGGTCAAGCCGCTCGAGGTCGCTCTCGGCACGATTCTCGACCATGTCGAATCGCGGCTGGCGGCCTCGGTGCGCGGCTGAGTCCGCGTGGTGGCGTCGACTGTGTCCGGGGAGTGGGCGGAGGCCGTTTCGAGTCGAACTGCGCTTTGACCAGCGAGGTTCGGGCTCCGGTCTTTCATGGCGGACGATATGGGGCTACCCTCGGCTTCAAGCGTTGCATATTGCAATGAAGCCGTTGGTGTTCGGCGTCTCTGATCGGAAGGAACGCGGCGTGGGCCGCGCTGTGGCGATGTGGGAGATTCGCGCTGAGCGCGAGGAGAACCGGTATAGCGCCTTTCTCGACGGCGAGCGGGTCGCGCATGCGGCGTGGGCGCTGGTCGGGGATCTGGTTATCGTGCCGCACGTGCGGGCCGATGCTCTGCACCGTGATGCCGGGGTGGGGATCGAGTTGGCGCGCGGTATCTGCGACGACGCTCGCGCGGCCGGAACGATGGTGGTGGCGGCGTGCGCGGTCATGCGCCGGCTCGCCTACCTGCACCCGCGCTACGAGTCCGGGTTGCGCGCCGCGTATCCAGGTGAACTGGCGATTCTCGCGCCTTTGATCGAGGCCGCCGAGGAGTTCGAGGAACGGCTGCTGCGCCGGTTCTAGATGCACGTGTCCGAACCCTGCTTTTCCCCGGCCAGACGGCAGTTCGGCATGTGCGGAGCGAAAGGTGCTGGATGGAAAGCCGTCGTCGTGTCAGCTTGCCGACCGGCTCCCGGAAGCTCAGGCGCGCACGCGGATGACGGTCTTGCCCTTGCGCCGCTCGGTCGGGTTGAGCGCCGGAATGGCGTCCTCGAGCGTTGCGACGGTCCCGATGTGCGTGCGTAGGCGCCCGTCCCGTACCCGGTCGACGATCTCCGTCAGTTGGTCGGGGACGGACTCGACGACGAAGTCGACCGCGAGGCCGTCGGCGGGTCGGGCCTCGACGGGCCCGACCGCGGACACCAGCGTTCCGCCGGGTCGAATGATGACCGCCGAGCGCCGTTGGACGGAACCGCCGATGACGTCGAAGACCAGGTCCACTCCGCCGACCTCTTCGAGGTTCTCGTTGTCGAGGGCGAGGAATTCGTTCGCGCCGAAGTCGAGCGCCGCCTGCCGATCCGCCTCCCGTCCGGTGCCGATGACGTAGCAGCCGAACTCCCGGGCGAGCTGCGTGACCATGGATCCGACCGCGCCGGCGGCGCCGTGCGCCAGGACGGTCTGCCCCGCCCGGAGACGGCCGTGCTGGAACAGGCCCTGCCATGCGGTCAGGCCGGAGATCGGCAGGCTCGCGCCCGCCGTGAAGTCGACGTCGCCCGGCAGCGGCGCGAGGTTGCGCGCCTCCACGGCCGCGTATTCGGCCAGGGTTCCGTCGCGGTGCCAGTCGGTGATCCCGAAGACCCGCTGGCCCAGCGAGAGCCCCGTCGTGCCGTAGCCGAGAGAGGTGACCACACCGGCGAACTCGTGCCCGATGATCGCGTGCTCGCGATCGCGGCCGGCGCGATCCACCCAGGTCGAGGGCCACTCCCACTCCGCGGGGACGAAGCCCGACGCGCGGACCTCGACGACGACGTCGTTGATCGCGGGTGTCGGCGCAGGCCGTTCCGCCAGCGTGATGCCGGCGGCTTCCGCTGCCTGATCGGTGACGACGATCGCCTTCATTTCCGCCTCCGCATGTCTCGTGCCTGCCGGCGCGTTTTTGGGCTGCCTGGCCCACTAGGGCAGTCAACCCGATTCAGATTGGGCTGTCAAGCCCAATCTGGGCTATCGTGGGAGGTATGGATGCGATAGTGGAAGCCCGGGTGCCGCAGAGGTTCACGGGTAAGGGGATGGCGACGCGTGCCCGGATCCTCGAGCATGCCGCGGAGCTCATCTACACGCGGGGCGTGCACGCGACGAACAACGAGCAGCTCCGTCGTGCGGCGGGTGTCAGCGGCTCGCAGCTCAACCACTACTTCCCGACCAAGGAGAGTCTTGTCCTCGCGGTCATCGAGTGGCAGGCCGAGCGCGTCCTCACGTTTCACCGCAGCGAACGGTTCATCCGGTTCGAAAGCCTTGACTCGCTTCGGGAATGGGCGGACTTCTACATCGCCTACGGGCGCTCGTGCCAGGAGGGCTGCACCCTCGGCTCTCTCGCCAGCGAGATCATCAAGACGGATCTCGACGTTCGTGCGCAGCTCGTGAACGCGTTCGATCAGTGGAGGGACGTCTTCAGGGACGGGCTCGAACGGATGCGGAGTCTCGGCCGGATCAGCGCCGAGGCAGATCCTACTCAGCTGGCCTATCTCCTGCTCTCCGCCTTCCAGGGCGGCATGCTCCTCGCCCAGGTCGCCCGGGACATCGCCCCGCTGGAAGCAGCCCTGCACGCAGCCATCGACTGTGTGGAGAGGTTCGCGCGGCCGCCCGCCGCCGGCGCCCCAGCCCCCAATGATCGGTAGCCGCCGGCGCGGCCGGGCGCACCCGGATGCGATCAGGCGGCCGCGAACACGAAGCCACGCTCGAGAAGTCCCGGGATGAAGATCTGCAGCGCGGCAAGGGTGTTACTGCGGTCGCCGCCGCCGTCGTGCTCGAGGATGATGTCGTGCCGCCGCGTCGTGCGCAGCACTGTGTTGACGATGTCCCACGTGCTCTGGTGGCCGCAGTTGGTCCGGCGCTTTCGCGCTCATCTTGCATAGGGCAATCCTTTGCGCGAGAACCTGGTGCAGGGTGGGCCGGGCCGGAGGGACATCGGCCTCCGGCAGTGCGGCTAGTGCCAGCCGGGCAGGGAGGGCAGTTCCTCGGCGGGCTCGCCGCCGGCTTCGGTGAACGCGGTGAGGGCTTCGACGAGTTGGGCGCGCTGTTCGGTGGGCATGGCGGCGACGATGCGGGAGAACTCGGCGCGGCGGGCCTCGGTGACCTGGCGGACCGTCTGCCAGCCGGTGCCGGTCAGGCGCAGTAGTACTTCGCGGCGGCGGGCGGGGTTGGTGGCCTTTTCGACCATGCCTGCGGTGGTGAGCCGTTCGACCATGCGCAGCGCGGTGGACGGGTTGACGTCGAGTGCCTCGGCGAGGCCGGCGAGGCTGGAGGGTCCGCGTGAGTCGAGTACGACGAGCAGCCGGTATTGGGGGAGGGTGAGGGTCTCCTCGACCGCGGCCAGCGACTTGGCGGCGATGGCGACCAGCAGGCGGGATGCCGTGAGCAACGCTGCGACGACCTGCTCCGGGTCGTCGGCGTGTCCGCGTGTGTGCACGGGCGGACGTTCCTCGGGGGTGCGCATTCGTCCTTTCTACCTGTTCGAGCGGCATCTAGGCGAGTCGGGTCGCTGTGCCGGCCGCCGTCGGCCGCGCTGTGTCGCGTTGCGCTCGGGGGCCGGTGATCCTATAGTCATTGCATACTGCAATTCACTTGGTGCCGATGAGGCACTGTTTCGGCGTGCCGGATGGCCGCGCGCACGTTCGCTGGTGGCTGGGACGTGGGCTCGATGGAAGGACGAGGATGGCACAGGCGACGGTGGCGGCCCGGATACCGGTGCGTTCGCGGCGGGCGGCGGCGCTCGGATACCTGCGTTCCTCGCAGGGCGGGTTGTTCCTGCTCGCGGTGCTGGTGGGGGTGGGGTCCGGGCTGGGGGCGGTGGTCTTCCGGTATCTGATCTCGTCGTTCACATGGCTGGCGACGGGGCGTACGGAGTTCGGGCAGCAGGGCAGGGTCGCGAGTGTGCACCTGCCGTGGCTGGGTCCCGCGTTCTTCGTCGTGATCCCGGTGCTCGGCGGCCTGTTGTACGGTCCGTTGATCTACCGGTGGGCGCGTGAGGCGCGCGGGCACGGTGTGCCCGAGGTGATGATCGCGGTCGCGGAGAACGGGGGGCGGATCCGTCCTCAGGTCAGCGTGGTGAAGGCGCTGGCTTCGGCGCTGTGTATCGCGTCCGGGGGTTCGGTGGGGCGGGAGGGGCCGATCGTGCAGATCGGGTCGGCGCTGGCCTCGAGTCTCGGGCAGCGGGTCCGGATGCCGGAGAACCGGCTGCGGATCCTGGTGGCGTGCGGGGCGGCGGGCGGGATCTCGGCGACGTTCAACGCGCCGATCACCGGGGTGTTCTTCGGCGTCGAGATCATCCTGCGCGCCTTCTCGGTGGAGGCGATGTTCCCGGTGATGCTCGCCTCGATGCTGGCGGACGTCGTGGCGCAGCCGATCCTCGGCTCGGGACGCTTCCTGTCCGGCTTCCCGGCCGCCACCGCGTTGCACCACCCGGCGAACTACCTGTTGATCGCCCTGCTCGCGGTGGTCGGCGCATTCGTCGGCCTCGGCTTCAAGACGGTCCTCTACCGGATCGAAGACCTCGGCGACACGTTGTGGGGCACCCGCCCGGAGTGGGCGCGCCCGGCGGTCGGCGGCGTGCTGCTCGGCCTGATCCTGCTCGCGGTCCCGCAGTTGTACGGGGTCGGGTACCCGGTGATGTACAAGGCGATCGCCGGCGGGTACGCCCTGTGGTTTCTGATCCTGCTGACCTTCGGCAAGATGCTGGCCACGAGCGTGAGCCTGGGGATCGGCGGCTCGGGCGGGGTGTTCGCGCCCTCGCTGTTCCTCGGGGTGATGTCCGGTACCGCGTACGGCGTGATCGTCGACCACGTATTCGGCACGGTCGCGGGCCCGCCGGCGCTGTACGCGGCGGTGGGGATGGGCGCGGTGTTCACCTCGGCCGCGCGTGCACCGTTGACCTCGCTGGCGAGCGTGGTGGAGATGACCGGCGACTTCACCCTGACCCTGCCGGTGATGCTGGCGGTGGCGATCGCCACGACGATCTCACGCGGCGTCAGCTACGGCACGATCTACACCACGAAGCTGCTGCGCCGCGGCACCGACCTGGACAAGTCCACCCCGTGGCGCGCACTGGCGGACGTGAAGCTCGCCGACGCGATGCGCCCGCTGCCCGAACCGCTGAGCGTCGCCGCCGACGGGCCCGAGTCGGTCGGCCCGCAGCAGATCGCCGCACGGCTGCCGGGGCCGGTCACTCACGAGCGCACCCCGCAGGCGTTGTACGAGGGCGAATCGCTGGCCCAGGCGCTGCGGCAGTTGATCCTCTACGGACGTGACGGACTGCCGGTCCTCTCGGCCGACGGCGCGCGGGTGGAGGGCTGGGTGACCAACGCCAGCGCGATGCACGCGATCGCCCGCGACCTCGGAGCCGCCACCACCGCGAGCACCCGCGCGGAACTCGAGGCCGACCTGGCAGCCGCCCACCAGCCCACCGACGAGGCCGACTCACCCAACCCGCTCACCGGCTACCGCGTAGTCGAGGTGCTGGTCGAGGACGGCTCTCCCGCGGCTGGACGAGTGCTGGGCGCGGTCGAGTGGCCTGCGGGGCACATCCCGGTCTCCGTACTGCATCGGCGCGTACTGCACGAGGCCGATCCCGGCCTCAAGCTCGCTCCAGGCGACCGGGTCAACCTCCTGGTACGCCGAGCGGAAGCCCGGGACCGTGACGGCGTGATCCTTGCCATGGACAACGCGCAGGCCGGCTGATTTCATCAGAACCATGGTCCAGTTCGTACGCGCCCGCCATGACCGGATCGCGGTCGCCGCCGCGCTGATCATTCCTCCGGCGGTGTGCGCCGCGCTCATCCCGGTGCGTACCACGCTCGCGAACGCCGAGGCCGCGCTGCTGCTGGTGGCTTTCGTCGTCGCGGTCGCGGCGCTCGGCAACCGCGTCGGCGGATACCTCGCGGCGGTCGGCGCGGCGCTCTGGTTCGACTTCTTCCTCACCGTGCCCTATGAGCGGCTGACCATCACCCACCACGCGGACGCGCAGACCACCGCGCTGCTGCTGGTCGTCGGGATCGCGACCACCGAGCTCGCGGTCGCCGCCCGGCGCCGGGCCCGCGTGGTGGCCGTCGACGAGGCGCTGCTGGCCGTCGTGCAGTCCACCGCCGCGCTCGTCGCACGCGGCACCGCCGCGCACGAGGTGACGGCTCAGGTGACGGTGCAGCTCAAGGCGATACTCGCCCTGCGGGAATGCGCCTTCCAGCCCGGACCGGGCCGGGTGCGCGGGCTGCGCCTGGAGCCGGACGGCGCGCTGCGCTGGGCATCGGCGCGCTGGAACATCGAGGCGCACGGGTTTCCGAACGAGAACGTGGACCTGCCGGCCCGTCACCGTGGCGAGGTCTACGGACGGTTCGCGCTGGACCCGACGCCCGGCACGGCGCCGAGCATCCACGCCCGGCGCGTCGCTGTCGTGCTGGCCGACCTGGCCGCGGCGGCGGTGGCCGAGGACCGCTCCCCGGCGCGCGACCACTGACGCGCGCGTCAGGTCGTCCGGTGGCGCTCGATCACCGCGGCGCAGGCGGTGGCCGAGCAGGCCACGATCGCGATGGCGGCGAGGAACGCGTACTGGACGAAGGTGGCGAAGACCCCGTCCGGCACGCCGAGCAGGACCCCGAGTCCGAGCGCGATCGCACCGCTCGCGGCGGTGCGCCGCCAGCGGCCGGTCAGCAGGGCGCAGCAGGGCCCGAAGGCGAGCAGCCCGATCAGGATCAGCCGATGCCCGGTCGCGGCGTCCACCGCGGCGACGACGGCGCACACCGCGAGACTGACGCGCCACGCCCGCGATTCACTCCAGCCGGGTAGCAGTGCCGCCTGCGGCGCCAGACCCGCACCCGCCGCGGTCGCACGCCGTCGAGCGAGCAGTAGAACACTGACACCGGCGACGAGCGCGGCCGGGATCAGCGCCGTGGCCGGGCTGACGCGCCCGTCGAGCGTGGAGGCGATCAGCGCGGCGACGAACACCAGGTAGGCGCCGATGATCACTGCGCCGGGCAGCCGGGTCAGGCCCCTGTCCCGGTAGGCGAAGGCGAGGGCGACGACGGTCAGCCCGGCGTACCAGCCGGCGACCATGACGCCCTGTCCGGTGCGCGGCCCGAGTCCGGTGATCGCGGCGGGCAGCAGCAGCCCGACGGCGATGTTCAGCGCGTTGCTGTTGAGCGCGGTGGAGAGCACTGCGGCGCCGCGTCCGCGCGCGGCGAGGTAGACGGCCGCTACCGCGTTGGGCAGGCTGGTGACGATCGCGAGGACCAGGCCGCCGGTGATGATGTCGGCCATGCCGAACCGGGTGCCGAGCGTGGTGCCCGCGGACTCCATCAGCGTGCTGGCCGCGACGACCACCGCGACCATCACGCCCGCCACGACCGCGTCGTGCCGGGTGCCGCGCGGCGCGGCGACCGCCTCGTCGATCTCCAGTTCCTCCTCGTGCACAGCCGCGGTCAGCCAGCGCGTCCAGGTGGCGGGCAGTGGCAGGCGGGCCAACCGCTCCGGCTTCGACCCGAGCACGAAGAGGTACGGCACGAGGACGATCGTGACCAGTACCAGCCCGGTGAGCGCGGAGCAGGCGCCGAGCACCGTGAGCACGCACACCAGCGCGACCCACAGCGCGACCGTCCCGGAGAGCCAGACCACCCGGCGGTGCAGCCCGATCCGGCCGGCCACCACCGCGCCGAGGCCGAGCAGCGCGGCGAGGTTGAACACGTTCGAGCCGACCACGACCCCGGCACCGACCGCCGCCTGGCCGTGCGCCAACGCGGTGACCGCCGAGGTGATCTCCGGCGCGTCGGCGGCGAGGGCGGCGACCACGCCGAGCAGCGCTTCGGACATCCCGACCCGCTCGCCGAGCCGCTCGAGCCGGGAGACCAGCAGCCAACTACTGCCGAGGCTCACTCCCGTGCCGAACACGAACAGCACGAGCCATATGCCGCTGGACACCACGGCCAACCTCCTCGCATCGTCTCGGATCAGCCCTCGCCTGGGCTTTTACACCAACTTGCTCAAGATCGTGTAGGCGAGAACGAGGGTGAGTACGATCCGGCACGCCTCGACGCTGCGTCCGGCGACCACACCCGTCGTGGCGGACTGGTCGGTCGACACGGGGCTCAGCCTGGCCAGAGCGGTCGCGGCGTAGAAGGCCATGGCCGCCACGCAGATCAGTCCCAACGCCGGATACGTGACGGTCGTGTCGACGTACATGCCCGGCATTCCAGCCATGGTGAATTCGCCGGCGGTCGAGCCGTGCAAGGTGGACGGGGCGACTCCGGCCGCGAACATGTACACCAGCACCATGCTGCCTATGGTGTGCGCTGCGAACCGTGACCGTCGGACGGGGTCCGTCCTGGAAGTCAGGGCACGTACCACGAAATAGCAGGCCGTCAGCGCGAATAGTGCGCTCCAGGCGCCGCGTGGCATTGTGTCGGCCCACCTGGAGAGCAGCCCCGCTCCGGCCACGCTCGTGAGGAGCAGCATCGCGTCGGTCTCCCGGTCGACGCGTAAATCGAGCACGGGCGCGGCCACCAGGCGCCAGAGAGCGTACGCGGCGATGAGGATCAGCAGGACGCTGAGGGTCGCGGGCAGGAACGCGGGGGCGTTCACGCGGCGTCTCCTTCCACCGGGGTGGTTGGGGCGGGCCAGAAGCAGGCCGCGAGCAATACGAGTAATGGGCCTGAGTTGGGGTCTGTGGCCATGCCCATGAACGGCATTCCGAATGCCTGTCCGACGATCCAGTAGACGAGACCGATCACGCCGGCGACAGTGAGTCCGGCGCGCACCAGGTTTCGGCGGGGTGCCCAGACGCAGGCGGCGACGAGCACCAGCAGCACGGCGAGCGTGATCGCGATCGCCGGTTCATGGCCGAGGGTGAGCTTCGAGAGATGGTCTTGGAGCGTGGTGTACCAGTGCGGCTCGCCTTCGCTCATCATCCCGCCGGCCATCGCCACGGTGAACGCGTTCTGCGCGCGGTTGGCCGGAAGCAGTGTCAGATACCCGAGTCCCGCCCACAACACGCTCCATGCACCGCGTGACCACCGCGCACCGAGCCGGCCCGCCGCCGGGAAGGGCGCGGCTTCGTCCGCATGGCAGAGCAGGATCGCGGCGACCAGGTAGAGCAACGCCGAGCCGGGCGCGCCGGTGAGCGGGTTCGCGCTGCCGGTGAACAACCCGCCCAGGCCCTCGCCGAACAGCCACACCGACGCGGCCCAGACCATCGAGCAGACAAGCGTGATCCGTCGGGTCGGCCGGTAGGCGATGCCGGCGCCGAGGGCGAGCTGGATCAGGGCGAAGACGATGTTCGCGGCGATCGCGTGGTCCTCGATCAGGCCAGAGGCCCAGGTCACCGGGTGCGCGATCCAGCCCGGGTTGCCGTCGGCGGTGGCGGAGATCGTCTGGAGGGCGAAGTTCTTGGTGAACATGTACGGCTGCAGTTGGAGCAGCCCGTCGAGCAGCCACAGGCCCGCCAGAGCGATGTGCAGGCGCTCGGTCGGAGTGCGCGACCCGGTGTCGGACCGCGTCGCGACCGCGGTCTGCGGCGCTCGCCCGGCACCCACGGATGCGGTATCGATGGCAGTGTCCTTATCAGTGGTCGGGTCGGGAGGGATCGGGCGGCTCGATCAGTTCTCGAGAGCATCGTCGACGAACGAGCGCACGTCGAGTACCCGGTCGGCCTGCGTGCGCGCCATGAGTTGCTTCAAAGGCGGCGAGGGATCGGCCAGGCGAAGCCGCGCCGCACGGGTGTCGGCGATGCGGGCTAGCACGATCAAAGCGTGGAGACCGCCGGAATCGACGAACTCCACACCACTCGCGTCCAGGACGGTCGTGCTGTCGGCTGTTACATACCGCGTGACCTCGGCGAGCATGATCGCGGCGCCGTCCACATCGAGCTCACCGCGCAACTCGACCAGACGGACGCCTTCGGCCTTCTCGCTCACGTTCAGCTTGAGGCGCGCGTGGCGCAGTTCAGCCCAGTGCGAACCGATCCTGGAATCGGCCGGGTCGGGGGTGTGCTCGGCCTCGTCCGCGGGCCGAGGCCGGAAGGCGACGAACGGCAGTTCGGCGGTCAGCCGCTCCCGCGCTTGCGGGCTGGAGTCGTAGCGCCAGCCGAGCAGGCGGGAGAGCGCGGTTCGGACCAACGGGGCGAGCAGGCGGTTGTGCTGCTCGTAGTCCGCGAGAACCGCGGCCGCCTCCTCCGGTTCGAGCGTCCGGTGGACGGGCGTGAATCCGGTCCGGCCGACCTCCACCCGCACCGCTGGTGCGGCCTGAATATTGCGGAACCAGTCGCTGCCCCTGCCGAGCCCGGAGACCACGACGTACTCGCCGGTGGCCTCGAGATGCCCGACGACCTCGAGCACGGTGCGGTACTCGCGCCCCGAGACGCGGCCACGGTGGGTCAGCCGCAGGAACCTGTGCCCGAGTAGCCATCCGGCGTGCGCACCGTAAAGCCTCGACGGCGCCTTCAACATCACCCGTGCCAGCGGGCCGACTTTGCGGGTCATGAGCCGCTCGCCTGCGGGAGCGGGCGCTGCGCGAGCCAGGAGAGCGCCGCGAGCGCCTGCGGCACCGTCCAGCCGTCCGAGGCCGGGGCCGCCAGGTTCGCCCGCCCCTCGGCGTCGAGGTACTTCTTCATGGTCTCCGGAACCGCGGTGCCCGCGGCGACATGGCCCATGCCCTCGAGCAGAAACCGCTCGGTCCCGGCTCCGTCGACGAAGAAGATCTCATCCGAGTGGTCCAGGTCGTAGGCGAGCTGCCGCCCGGTGCGCCAGTTCACGCTCGGCGGGCTGCCCTCGGCTACCTTCTCGATGTACACGCCGAAGTACTTCCACAGGGCGGAGATCGCCGACGCGCTGCCGGTCAGCGCCTGCCAGTTCGCCGGCACCGGCTTGTACAGGCCCTGGTATGCGGCCAACTGCGGGGGAGTGTCCCGGGTCGGGTTGATCGTGATCGTCAGGAACTCGACCTTCGCGGCGAACCCGTCGGCGTCGAGCTCGCGGGCTGTCTGCACCAGGTCCGCGGTGTCCAGCGGGCAGGTCTCCTGACACAGCGTCATCGTGTCCGAGATCATCAGGATCTTTCCGTGGAACGCGGCGAGGTCGGTGGCCTTCCCGTCCTGATCGACCAGCGGCAAGTGTTCGATGTCCGCCGGCAGCGCGTCGTCCATAACCGTGCCGACCCCGGATCCCGGCCGCGCTATCCCGGCGTGCGTCGCCTCCGCCGCGTGCGACGGGCTCGCGAACGCGGCCTTGCTCACCAGCACCGTGGCGGCGGACAACACGACCAGCGCAAGCCACAACCCCACCGTGGACCACAGCGAGTTCCGTTCCCTCATCACCGTCTCAATCCTCTTGACCACGTTCCACGCCTGTCGACCCACTGGGCCTGGGGTATTGCACACTGCATACACGAGCGTCTGCCCGTGGCATGCCGTGTTTCTGCACTCAAGACCTCGTAGTGAGGTCTTTCGTCGGACCCCGCCGATGGACTTCAAATTGCACTGTGCAATTCTATGGGCACGACGATACCCCGGGCGGCCCGGATGGCGAAAGGCGAAGGGGAAAGTGAGCGCGGTAGAGCAGCCGCGATGCGCACGGTGGCGGCGTCAAGACGGGATTCGCTCAGAGCATCCGTGCCCGGTACAAATGACGAATGCCCCCTCCACCCGAACGCGCCGCGGACCGCGCTGACGATCCGGAACGGTTGGTCGGGGCGTTGCTCGCGGCTTCTCGCCTACTGGTCGCCATCGCCGCCAAATCGCTGGCCGCGGTCGAGGAGACCTTGACTCTGCCGCAGTATCGGCTGCTCGTCGTGCTCGATTCCCGCGGCCCCTCCAGTCTCGCCGGGCTCGCCGAGGCGCTGGAGGTCAATCCGTCCACCGCGCTGCGTATGGTCGAACGCCTCACCACCGCGGGCATGGTCGAGAAAGCCACCAGCCCGAGCCGGCGCCGCCACGTCCAGTTGCGGCTGACGGGTGCGGGCTGGCAGACAGTACGCGAAGTCACCGAGGCGCGCCGGGTCGAATTCTCCCGGCTCGTCGCGGCGATGCCCGCCGAGCAACGCGCCCAACTCGTCGACGCGCTGACCGCCTTCACCGAGGCCGGCGGCGAACCCGCCGAGCACCTGCCGGTGTTGCCCGGCTGGAACTGACGACTTACCGCGCCTCACCGCATCGGGCTGCCCCGCTGCTGCGCGCGTGAACAACATATGTCGATTCGGTACCTGGGCTTGTGGGCGCGTTAGGACGGCAGGCGGTAAAAAGGAGGCATGCATCAGGCGGAAGACTCGCAGACCGGTTCGCGCAGCGATGTCGCGGAAGTGGTCCAAGAGCTGTTGACCGCTTCGCGCCTGCTGGTCGCCATGGCGGCCCGGTCGGTGGCCGCGGTGGCCGAGAATCTGACCCTGCCGCAGTACCGGATGCTCGTCGTGCTCGAAACGATGGGCCCGAGAAGCCTCGCCCGCCTGGCCGAGCAGCTCGAGGTCAACTCGTCCACCGCGATGCGGATGGTGGATCGTCTCGCCGGAGTCGGCATGGTGGAGAAGACCGCCAACCCGGACAACGGCCGTGAGGTGCTCGTCCGGGTGACCCCGGCGGGGCAGCGGGTCGTCCGGCAGGTCACCGAGCACCGCCTGGTGGAGATCGAACGGACCGTCAGGGCCATTCCGGCTGATCACCGCGAACACCTGATCTCGGCGCTGCGAGCCTTCTCCGAAGCCGGCGGGGAACCGGCCGCCCAGCTCCCCGTGCTCCCCGGCTGGAACTAACCCCGGCGACGCCACGCGGCCCGGCGAGACGTAGCCGCCGACCACCGTCGCCCGCGCGCCGCGAGTACGTCTTCTGATGGCCTGGCCACGGCCGTCAGGTCTTGGTCAGTGCCTCGTCAGCACCCCGGTAAACACTGTGCGGAGTCACGCTGCACGGCGCCCGACGCGTCGCGCACCACGGCGAACAGCGCCGCGCCAGGCGTTGGCCGAACCATCCGCGTGGGACCGGACTGAGGACGACCATGACCATTGCGCAGCTCCTCATCGACTACATCGCGACCTCTCTCCTCGGTGGCGACGCCGAAGGCCTCGACGAGGACGTGCCCCTGCTCGAGCTCAACATCATCGACTCGTCGGCGATCTTCGACATCGTGGACCACCTGCAGCGCACGTTCCGGATCACGGTCCCGATGACGCGGATCACGCCGGAGAACTTCCGCACCGTCACCGCGATCGCAGCCCTCGTGGAGAGCCTGCAGCAGGAGGGGGCGGGAGTGCGATGAGCAGCTTCGTCGACCACGCGAGCGACACCCGCGAGCTCTACCCGCAGGTGGTGGACCTGATCGCCTCCCGCACCCTCTACGAACACGGCCGCCTGCTGCCGGACTGCCACCTGGAGGGCGAGCTCGGCATCGACTCGGTGATCCTCGAGTCGATCCTGGCGGACGCGGTCAAGCGGTTCGAGATCGACGCCCCGCGGTCCGAAGGCATCGCGACCGTCCAGGATCTCGTCGACGCGGTCGGACGCGCCCTGGCCGATCGCGGCAGGCCGGTCCCCGCTCAGGCCCTCGCGTCCGCGGGCTCCGAGGATCCGGCGCTCGAGACGGTACTCACCATCGCCATGCGGCACACGCAATACCGGCGCGACCAACTCGACGCCGACGCCGACGTTGAGGCGGACCTCGGCATCGACTCGGTGGTGATGGCATCGATCACCGGCGACGCGGTCCGCTCGCTGGGTCTGCCCGACCGCCTTTCGGCCTCGACCGGCGCGACATCGCTGCGTGCTCTGGCGCGGGAGCTCGCCGAGCATATGCCCGCCGGCAGCCGAATCCCGCGCCGCGGCGACGCGGCCTCCGCACCGAACCGGGAACCCGCCGAACCGAGGCGTGATCTGCCTGCGGAGGTCGACGCCGAGTGGGACGGGCGCTCGATGAAGGACTTCATGGAGGTGCGCGACAGCGATCTGTTCGCCAAGGCGCGCAGCTTCGCCGACTTCCGGCGCCGCCGCGAGGACGAGCACCTGTACTGGTACGGGATGCCGCTGCAATCGCGCTGTCAGAACCGTGCGGTGATCCGCGACGAGCAGACCGGACGCACCCGCGAGTACCTGATGTTCGCGTCGAACAACTATCTCGGCCTGGCCAACCATCCGAAGGTTCTGGACGCGATCTGCGACGCCACACGCGTGTACGGGGCGACGAACACCGGGTGCCGGCTGATCGGCGGCACCAACGTGCTGCACAAGGAGCTCGAACGACGGCTCGCCGCGTTCAAGCAGCGCCCGGCGTGCATCGTCTTCCCCGGCGGATACTCCGCCAACCTCGGGGCCATCTCCGCACTGGTCAGGGGCTACGACACGCTGGTCGTCGACAAGCTCAACCACATGAGCATCGTGGACGGCGCCAGGCTGTCCGGCGGGGTCAGGCGGATCTTCCAGCACAACGACATGGCCGACCTCGAACGGGTCCTGTCCCGGGGACGCACCGCGGACGCCGGTACCCTGATCGCCGTCGACGGCGTGTTCAGCATGCACGGCGACATCTGCGAACTGCCCGAGATCGTCCGCCTGGCCAACGAGTACGGCGCCAGGGTCCTGGTCGACGACGCGCACGCCACCGGCGTGCTCGGGGCGCGCGGCTCGGGCACCGCCGAGCACTTCGGGCTCAAAGGCCAGGTCGACCTCGAACTGGGCACCATGAGCAAGACACTGGCCGGGATGGGCGGCTTCGTCGTCGGCGACGAGGAGGTCATCGACTACCTGCGCTTCTACGCCGACTCCTACGTCTTCGCCGCCACCATCCCGGCCGGGGTCGCGGCCGGCCTGATCGCGGCCATCGACGTCATCGAGGCCGAACCCGAGCGCGTCACGGTCCTGTGGTCCAACATCCGGCGGCTGCGGGCCCGGCTGGAGCAGGCGGGGTTCGACCTCGAGAAGAGCCAGAGCGCGATCCTGCCGATCGTCATCGGCGACGAGCGCACGGCGCTGCGCATGGGCCGGGCGGTGCGCGAACGCGGCCTGTTCTGCCAGACCGTCGTCTTCCCCGGCGTGCCGCTCGGTGACGCCCGGTTGCGCGTGTCCGTGACCTCGGAACACACCGCCGCGGACTTGGATCTGGCCGCGGACATCTTCATCGAGGCCGGACACGAAGTCGGCGTCCTGGATCCCGCCGGCGAGGGCCGACGCCATGGCTGAGACCACCACCGTCGCCCCGATCGGCCTGCCGACACGGCTGAGCGCCGAACAAGCCGCCCGACCCGTCTTCGTCGGCGCCGAGCCGATGACCTACGGAGAATTGGAAGTGCGCGTCGAGGCGGCGGCCCGGCGCCTGCGGGAGCTGGGCGCCGCGCCGGGCGACCGCATCGCGATCTGGACCGGCAAGAGCCCGCGCTACGCCGAGGCGATCCTGGCCGCGCTGCGCACCGGATGCGCCTACGTACCCCTCGACGGCGGACAGCCGCCAGATCGCGCGCACACGATCCTCGCGGACGCCGAACCAGTCGTCCTGATCACCGACCGGGCACGGCTGGACGCGCTCGCCGACCGGCCGCTGCCGACGTCTCTGACTGTGATCGCCCTGGTCGACGACGAGCCGGCGACCACGCACCAGGGCATTGCGGTACGGCCATGGGCATCGATGACCGCCCCCGGCCCGGCCGCGCCGCAACCCGCGCGCGTGCCGACTCCGGACGATCTGGCCGCGATCCTCTACACCTCCGGTTCCACCGGCACGCCCAAAGGCGTGATGATCTCGCACCGGAACCTCGCGAACTTCATCGGGTGGGCACGCACCGAACTCGACCTCTCTCCCCGCGACGTGTTCGCCAACCACGCCTCGTTCAACTTCGACCTGAGCACCTTCGACCTGTTCACCGCGCTCGCGGTCGGCGCCTCGCTGTGGATCGTCGAGGACAGGCAGGCACGAGACGTGTCCGTGCTGGCCCGCGGCATACGCGAGTTCGGCGTCACCGTCTGGTACTCGGTGCCCTCCATCCTCCACCTGCTGACCACGTCCGGCGCGCTGACCCCGGACGCGACCGCGTCGCTGCGATACGTGCTGTTCGCCGGCGAGGTCTTCCCGATCCCGCACCTGCGCGCCCTGGCGGAACGCCTGCCGGAGGCCACCGGCCTGTACAACCTCTACGGCCCGACCGAGACCAACGTCTGCACCTACTACCGGCTCGCCCCGGAGGACTTGACCCGCACCGAGCCGGTGCCGATCGGCGCACCGATCAGCGCGACCACCATCACGGTCATCGACGAGCACGGAGCGGCGTGCACCGGTCCGGACGCGTTCGGCGAACTGGTCGTCGAAGGCGATTGCGTCACCCCCGGGTATTGGCGCCGCCCGGACGAGCCCGCGACCGCGCACCACCGGCTGGGCCGGCACCCCACCGGCGACCTGGTCAGCTACGAGCACGGACTGCTGGTGTATCGCGGCCGCACAGACCGGCTGGTGAAGCTGTCGGGCTACCGGATCGAGCTCGGCGAGATCGAGGCGGCGGTCACCCGCCACCCGGACATCGACTCCGCTGCGGTCGTGCTGGCCGGGGCGGCCGGCGCCGCGCGGCTGCGGCTGTTCTACACCCTGCGCCCGGGCGCCGACCGGCTGACGATCGTGCAGATCAAGAAGCACTGCGCGCGGTACCTGCCGACCTACATGCTGCCGCACCTGGCCACGCAGCTGACCGCCATGCCGCGCAACCCCAACGGAAAGACCGACTACCGCCGCCTGAGCGGCTGACGCGACGCGCCGCCACGACGCCCGCGGGAACCGCCCATCACGAGACGGGAGACGACCTTGAGGCACCAGCTGATCGACCGGCCGGAAACGACGTCCGGGCCCACCACCGTCGCGGCCCTGCTGCGCCATCACCTCGAACAGCGCCCCGACGAGCTGGCCTACCGCTTCCTGTCCGACACCGACGGGACGAGCCGGTCGTGGACGTACCGCGACCTGGACCGACGGGCGCGCACGATCGCCGCGCGGCTGCAGGCGGAGAACCTGCGCGCCCGCCCCGTGCTGCTGCTGCACCCCCCGGGCCTGGACTACGTCGCCTGCTTCCTCGGCTGCCTCTACGCCGGCGCGATCGCGGTGCCCGCCTATCCGCCGGACGTCAAGCGCTTCGGCCAGAGCATGCCGCGCCTGGCCGCGATCGCCCTGGACTGCCGGGCGACCCACGCCCTGACCACCGCCGCGATCGCCGAGTTCGCCCACGAGCGCAGGCCGCGCCTCGCACAGTTGGGCCTTGGCGAACTGCAGTGGCTGGCCGTCGACCAGATCGATCCGACCGCGGCCGAGGACTGGCACGACACACCGCCCTCACCTGGATCGCTGGCGTTCCTGCAGTACACCTCCGGCTCGACCTCGACTCCCAAGGGCGTGATGGTCGGCAACGACAACCTCATCAGTAACCTGCGATCCATCCACCGGCGCCTGGAGCACGACCGGGACTCGGCCATGGTCTCCTGGCTGCCCCCGTACCACGACATGGGCCTGATCGGCGGCATCCTCTCTCCGCTCTACGGCGGGTTCCCGGCCCATCTCATGGCGCCGGCGACCTTCGTCACCCGGCCCTTGCTGTGGCTGAGCACGCTCTCGGACACGCGCGCCTCGACCAGCGTCGCGCCCAACTTCGGCTTCGAACAGTGCGTGCGCCGCATCACCCCCGAGCAGCGCGGCACCCTGGACCTGAGCGCGTGGAGGCTGGCGCTCAACGGCGCCGAGCCGGTACGCCCCGACACCCTCGAACGCTTCTCCGAGTACTTCGCCCCCTGCGGCTTCGATCATCGGGCCCTGATGCCGTGCTACGGGCTGGCCGAGTCGACCCTGATGGTCACCGGCGTCGAGGCCAACCTCGCGCCGACCGTCCACCGCCTGGACGCCGCCGGCCTCGGCAACGGACACGTCGAGGCCACCGGTCCCGGTCCGGACGCCGCGGCGAGCCGGATCGTGGACAACGGCATACCCGTCGACGACATGCTCGTCGCCATCGTCGATCCGGACACGCACCGGCGGTGCGATCGCGGCCGCGTCGGCGAGATCTGGCTGGCCGGGCCGAGCGTGGCGCGCGGCTACTGGCGTCGCCCGGACCTGACCGACGAGACCTTCCGTGCGCGCATCGACGGTGAGGACCGCACGTACCTGCGCACCGGCGACCTCGGCTTCATGATCGACGGGCGGCTGTGCGTCTTCGGGCGGATCAAAGATGTCGTGATCATCCAAGGACGCAACCACTACCCGCAGGACGTGGAACTCACCGTCGAGAACACCGCCGCCGACCTCGTACGGTCCGGCAGCGGTGCCGCCTTCGGGGCGCAGGTGCGCGGAACCGAGCAGATGGTCGTCGCCTACGAGGTCGACGGGCGGCTGAAGGATCCCGCGGCGCTGCTCGCCGAACTGCGGGCCGCGATCAGCGTGCGGCACGAACTCGCGCCGCACGCGATCGTCCTGCTCAAGCGCTCGACGATCCGCAAGACGACCAGCGGCAAGATCCAACGCGGCGCGAGCAAGCAGGATTTCCTCTCCTTCGGGCTCTCGGTCGTCGCGGCCAGCGTGCTCGCCGACGAGTCGAGCCGGATCGACGAGGATCGCACTGCCTTGCCATACCTGTCCGGTCCCGACCTGCGCTCCCAGGTGACCGCGGCCGTCTCCGACGTCCTTTCCGAGGCGTGCGCAGGCGCGCAGGTCGCCGGCCGCAGCTTCACCGACCTGGGCTTGGACTATGCGCGCCTGATCGAGGTCGTCGACACCCTGCGTCGCCGCTTCGGCCTCGACATCCCGATCGGAGACCTGCTCGTCGATCCGCGGGTCGACACCCTGATAAGCGTGGCGCTCGACCGGATGCCCCGGGCCGCGACCGGTCGTAGCGACCCCGACGGTGTGACCGACGGCGACATCGAGCGATGGCTGATCACGGCCATCGCCGCGCACCTGGGCCTCCCGGCCGGCGTGATCGACCCCCACCGCCCCTTCACGGCTCTCGGGCTGGACTCGAAGAACGCCGTCGCGATCGCCCAGGGACTCGGGCGACGGTTGAACCGACCGCTGGCCCCGAGCGTCGTCTTCGACCACCCCACCATCCGCGAACTGGCCGCCGCCCTCGCCGCCGCGCCGAGCCTGGGACCGGGCGGCGGCGCGCACCGCCCCGCGACGCACGAACCGATCGCCATCATCGGCCTGGGCTGCCGGCTGCCTGGCGCACCCGACCCGGAGAGCTACTGGCGGCTGCTGCTCGACGCCCGCGACGCGATCACCGAGGTGCCCGCGGACCGTTGGGACGCACGCCGCGTCGACGCTCCCGGCCACGGCGGCTTCCTCGACCACGTGGACCGGTTCGACGCCGGCTTCTTCGGGATATCGGCCCGCGAAGCCGACCGGATGGACCCCCAGCAGCGGATCCTGCTGGAAGTGGCGTGGCAGACCTTCGAGGACGCGGGTATCGCGCCGACCTCCCTGGCCGGCACCGACACCGGGGTCTTCGTGGGCGTCAGCAGCCACGACTACGCGGACCTGCAGATGAGCCACCTGGAGACGGTGAATCTGCACGCGGCGACCGGCAACGCCCACTCGATCACCGCGAACCGCCTGTCCTATCTGCTGGACCTGCGCGGACCCAGCATGGCCCTGGACACCGCGTGCTCCTCGTCCCTGGCCGCCGTGCACCTGGCCTGCCAGGCTCTGCGCTCGGGCGAATGCTCCGTGGCGCTGGCCGGCGGGGTCAACCTGATGATCACCCCCGGGCTCTCCGTGGCGTTCGCCGAAGGCAGGATGCTGACCCCCGCGGGCCGCTGCCGGAGCTTCGACGACGCGGCCGACGGCTACGTGCGCGGCGAGGGCGCGGGCCTGGTCTGTCTCAAGCCCCTGTCCGCCGCGCTGGCCGACGGCGACCGCGTCTACGCCGTGATCTCCGGCTCGGGCATCGGCCACGGCGGGCGCGGCAACGGCCTGACCGCCCCGCGAGGTTCGGCCCAGCGCACCGTGATCGAACGGGCGCTGGCCGAGGCGGGCCTGTCCGGTGATCAGATCGGCTACATCGAGGCGCACGGCACCGGCACCCCGCTCGGCGACCCGATCGAATGGCAGGCGCTGTCCGAGGTCTACGGACGGGCCCGGGAGAACCGGCAGCCGTGCCCGGTCGGCTCGGCCAAGGCCAACATCGGCCACCTGGAGGCGGCCGCCGGTATCGCCGGGCTGATCAAGGCCGCGCTCGTGGTCCAGCGGCGCCAGATCCCGTCGCAGCCGCACTTCCACACCCCGAACCGGCACCTGGACTTCGAGCACAGCGGGCTGACCGTGCCGACCAGCCGGCTCGATCTGGAGACCGCGGCCCGCCGTGCGGCGGTCAGCTCCTTCGGCATCGGCGGAGCGAACGTGCACCTCATCCTCGAGGCTGCCCCCGCCCCCGCCTTCGAGCCCGCGGCGGTGCTTCCCGCGCTGCCGGTCAACCCGCTGTGCCTGTCCGGCCACACCGAGGACTCCCTCAAGGCCCTGGCCCGGCGTTACCGGGCTCACCTGGCCGCCCACCCCGACACCACTGTGGCCGAACTGTGCCACGCGGCGAACACCGGTCGCGCACACCTGGCGCACCGCGCCGTCGCGGTGACCGCCGACCGCGACGAACTCGACGCAGCCCTCGACACGCTCGCCCGTGACGAGTCATCAGGAGCCCTCGTGCGCGGGCTCGTCCCGACCCAGACCTCGCCCACCGTCGCGTTCCTGTTCAGCGGCCAGGGCACACAGCACTCCGGGATGGGCAAGTCGCTCTACGAAACCCATCCGGTCTTCGCCGGCAGCCTGGACCGCAGCGCCGAGATCCTGCGGCCGCTGCTCGATGTCAGCCTGTTCGACCTGCTCTTCGACCCGGCCCGCGCGGCGGACCTCGGCCGTACGAAGTACTGCCAACCCGCCCTGGTCGCCTTCGAGATCGCGCTGGCCGAACTGTGGCGCGCCCTCGGTGTGCGCCCGGCCGCGGTCCTCGGCCACAGCGTCGGCGCGCTCGCCGCCGCCCACGTCTCCGGCGTCCTGAGCCTCGAGGACACCCTCGCCCTGACCGCCGCCCGCGGCCGGCACATGCACGCGCAGCCCGGCGACGGCGCGATGATCGCCTGCGTCGGGGAGCCGGATACCATCCTCGCGGTCTCCGCCGACTTCGCCTCGGTCGCCTTGGCGGCGGTCAACGCCCCGAACCACCTGGTGCTCTCCGGGGCCCGCGAGGAGATCGCCGCCGTCCACGAAGCCCTGCAGACCCGATCGATCACGGTCAAAGCGCTGGCCGTCTCGCACGCCTTCCACTCGAAACTGATGGCGGGCGCGGCGACCCCGCTGCGCGACGCCGCGCGCGCCCTACGGCATCAAGCCCCCGCGATCACCTGGATCTCGGATGCCACCGGGCGCCCGATCGAGCGGGTCGACGCCGAGTACTGGGTCGAGCACATGCTCGGCACCGTGCGCTTCGCAGAGGCCTTCGACCACGCCCGCACGCTCGGCTGCGACGCCTTCATCGAGATCGGCCCGCACCCGACCCTGCTCAGCCTCGGCCGCGCGAACCTCCGCCACACTCGCTCCGACGCGCTCACCACCACCGCATGGCTTTCCAGCCTACGCCGCGATGCCGAGGACTGGGCCGTCCTGCAGCACTCCCTCGCCCAACTGCACTGCACCGGAGGAACCGTGGACTGGGCCGCGCTCAACGAGGGCAGGGCCCCGGCACGTGTCCCGGTTCCCCACGCCGTGCTGGAACCGAGCCGCCACTGGATCACGGCGCCGCAGCCCGCGCCCGCCGCGAACCAGCCGCCCGCCCAGCACCAGCCCATACCGGCCGGCGGCGGCCGCGAGTACCGGTCCGCACCCGCCGCGACGCGGTTCGGCGGCTCACCCGAGGAAACCGCCCGGATCGTCGTCGAGCAGGTCTCCCAGGTCTGCGGGTTCCCGGCGGACAAGATCGCCGTCCACTCCCGACTCGGCGCGGACCTCGGCCTCGACTCGCTGATGAAAACCGACCTGGAACGCCGACTGACCGCGCACTTCCCCCGCACCGAAGACCAACTGCGGTCAGCGCTGCCCCAAGACCCGACCGTCGCGCAGCTCATCAGCCTGCTGACCGCCGCGCCCGGCAGCAGCGGCGGCATCGAGAACCCGCCCGTCGTACCCGCCCCCGCCCCACCGCCGGGGACCGCGGTGCGTCGGGAGCGCCGGTTCGAGGACTGGGAGGAGTACGCCCAACTGCAAAGCAGGCTGCGGCAGATCGCGGCCGGCGGAGCCAACCCCTACGGGCGGGTGCATGACGGGCACAACTCCGGGACCGCGCACATCGACGGCCGGTCGATGATGAACTTCTCCGCCTTCAACTACCTGGCCCTGTCCCACCACCCGCGCGTGATCGCTGCGGCGAGGGCGGCCGTCGAACGGTACGGCACCTCGTGTTCGGCCACCCCGCTGCTGTGCGGCGAGACGCCGCTGCACCACGAGCTCGACGCGCAGATCGCCTCGTTCCTCGGCACGGACGGCGCGATCGTGTTCGCCGGAGGCCACGCCACCAACGTCGCCACCGTCGGGCACATGTTCGGTCCGCAGGACGTGATCCTGCACGACGAGTGGATCCACGACAGCTCCGTGCGCGGCAGCATCCTGTCCGGAGCCCGCCGCCTGCCGTTCCGGCACAACGACTGGCAGGCGCTGGACCAGATGCTGGCCGAGATCCGCGACCAGCACCGCCGCGCCGTGATCGTGATCGAGGGCGCCTACAGCCAGGACGGCGACCTGCCCGACCTGCCGCGGTTCATCGAGGTCAAGAAGCGCCACGACGCCATGCTGATGATCGACGAGGCGCACTCCATCGGGGTGCTCGGCCGCACCGGACGCGGCGTCGGCGAACACTTCGGCGTCGACCGGGACGACGTCGATCTGTGGATGGGAACCCTCAGCAAGGCCCTGGGCAGCCTCGGCGGATACATCGCGGCGCGCGAACCGATCATCCAGTACCTGAAGTTCACCACGCCGCTGTTCATCTTCAGCACCGGCATCTCCCCGGCCAACGCCGCCGCCGCCCTCGAAGCGCTGCGGGTGATCGAGGAGGAACCCGATCGGGTCGCGCGCGTCCAGCACCTGGCCGAGCACCTGCGATCCGCCGCCCGTGCCAGGGGACTGGACATCGGCGTCTCACGCGCCTCCGCCGTCATCCCGGTGATCCTCGGGGACTGGGAGCGGACCATGGCCGTGTCCAACACCCTGCTCGCCGACGGCGTCAACGTCATGCCCATCGGCTACCCGGCCGTGCCCGCCGACAAGTGCCGCCTTCGCTTCTTCGTCAACGTCGACCACACCGAAGCAGACATCGACCGCTCGATCGAGCTCCTAGGACACGCCATGGACGCATCCACGAACGACCAGCCCGCCCACAACCGCACCACGACACCCGCCGCCGAACGCACGCCCGGGCGCACCTCCTCCCAGCCCCGACCCGCCCCGTCCCGCGCCCGGGACGAGGAGTGCGACGTCCTGGTCGCCGGAGCCAGCGGCTTCATCGGCGGCCACCTGGTGCGACGCCTGACCGACCGCGGCCACCGGGTACGCGCCCTGATCCGCGCGGGCAGCGACCAGACCGGGCTGGCCGACACCTCCGCCCAGCTGCACATCGGCTCGCTCGACGACGTCGAGTCCCTTCGCCGCGCGACCGCGGGCGTACGGCAGGTCTACAACTGCACCGGCAAGTCGGCGGACTGGGGGCCGTGGGAGCAGTTCCAGGCCGTGAACATCGACGGCAGCCGCAACCTGGTCGAAGCCGCCCACCACGCCGGCACCGTCGAGCGGTTCCTGCACGTGAGCACCACCGATGTCTACGGCTACCCGTCGACGCCGTGCGACGAGTCCACCGCGCCCAAGGACATAGGGCTGCCGTACAACCGCAGCAAGGTCCTCGGCGAGCAGGCCGTGCGCGAGGCCGCCGACCACGCCGGCCTGCCGCTGACCATCGTGCGACCGGTCTCGGTCTACGGCCCGCGCAGCAAGGACTTCGTCATCGAGATCGCGACCCTGCTGCTCAAGAAGCAGATGGTGTACATCAGCAAGGGGCAGGTCCCGGCCGGACTGCTGTACGTGACCAACGCCGCCGACGCCATGATCGCGGCCTGCGACAGCGAAGCCGCCGTCGGCCGCGCCTACAACCTGCGCGACCCCGAACAGACCACCTGGCGCGCGTACATCGAGGCGCTCGCCGCCGGTCTCGGCGTCAAGCCGCCCACCATGAACCTCCCCAGTCCCGTGGCCACCGGCGTGGCCACCGCCTCCGAGGCGCTCTACGGCGTACTGCGGATCAAGTCGCGGCCGGTGCTCACCCGCCACGCCGTGCGCCTGCTCGACCGCGACCAGTCCTACGCCATCGACCGCGCCTGCGCGGACTTCGGATTCAAGAGCGAAGTCGGGTTCGAGGAAGGCATGCGCCGCACCCTGGCCTGGCTCGACTCGGCCGAAGGACACCGCTACGTCGCCCGCTGACCGCTCCGACCGCCCACCGAGAGGAGGCCCGCCGTCATGCCCGTCATCGAGGACCCGCCCGCCCTCGCACCGACCCGGCCGCCCGGCCCGTGGTTCCCGACCACGGCAACCGGACCCGGGGCGCGGGTGAACCTGCTGTGCTTCTCCTACGCCGGCGGCACACCCTCGGCCTTCCGCGGCTGGCAGGAACACCTGGGCGATGCCGCTCACGTGGTCACCGTGCTCCTACCCGGCCGCGGTCTGCGACTGCGTGAAGCCCCCTACACCGAGATCCGGCCGCTGGCCGACGACATCGCCACCGCCCTGATCGAGCATCAGCTGACCGCCGACTACGCGGTGTTCGGCCACAGCATGGGAGCGCTGCTGGCCTACGAGGTCTGCTGCGAGCTGATACACCGCGGGCACGGCGAACCGCGCCACCTGTTCGTCTCCGGCAGCAAGGCCCCGCACCTCTACGGCGGTCGCGCCGACCACGCGCTGCCCGAGCACCGCCTGCGGCAGCTCGTCCGCGATCTCGGAGGACTCGGACCGGACGGCGTCGGCGACGCCTACTTCGACCGGCGCGTCCCGGTGCTGCGCGCCGACCTGCGCGTGTGCGACCAGTACCACTGGGCCCCGCGCGCGCCGCTGCACTGCCCGATGACCGCGTTCTCCGCCGCCGACGACCCGATCGCCACCCCGGCCGACGTCGAGGCCTGGCGCGAGTACACCACCGGTTCCCTGCTGCACCGCCACCTGCCGGGAAACCACTTCTACCTGCTGGCCGGACCCTCCCGCCAACGCCTGCTCGCCGACCTGCGCGACGACCTGCACCGGCTTCGCGCCGAACCGGCCAAGCGCATAGTCCCCGACCCGACCCTAAGGAACGCCTCGTGAGCACATCGACCCTCGCCGGACGCGTCAAGGATCGCGTCACCCGGCCGGCCGCGGGTGCGGCCACCCTCGCCAACGTCGCCACCAACCCCCAGGTCCCGCTGCTGCTCTCGCTCTCGCGGCGCTTCGCGGTCCCGGTCTACCGGGCCGCGTTCCTGTCCGCCGCCGCGCACAGCGGCGTACTGCGCTGGCTGGCGGTCCGCCCCTGCGACCTGGAAACCCTGATGCTCAAGCTGGAGGTCGACGACCGGCGCCGACTGCGCGCCTGGCTCGACGTCGGCGTGCAGTTGGGCGAGTTCGACAAGCACGAAGGCTGCTACCGGCTCAAGAGCCGCACCGCCAAGCTGCTGTCCCGGACGCAGAACGACGCGATCACCGGCGCTCTGGAGGAGGTCATGACCACGCACGTGCCGGTGCTGCTCAACGCCCCGGACATGCTGCGCACCGGCCGCCGGTTCTCCATCGAGGACCAGGACGGCACCGTCATCGCCCGCTCCACCCGGGTGATCGAACCGCTGGTCGAGTCCGCCGTCTCCCGCACCCTCGCGCGCGACGAACCGATCCGCCTGCTGGAGATCGGCTGCGGCAGCGGCGTCTACGTGCGCTACGCCGCCTCGCTCAACCCCCGGCTGACCGCCCTGGCCGTCGACCTGCAGGAACCGGTCGCCCGGCAGGCCGCCGCCAACATCGCCGAGTGGGGACTCGCCGACCGGGTCGAGGTGCGCCGAGGCGACCTGCGCACCCTCGACCTGCAACCGCAGTTCGACCTGGTCACGATGCACAACAACATCTACTACTTCGCCGAGGACGAGCGCGCCAAGATCCTCGCCCACGCCCGCACCATGCTCGCCCCCGGCGGCAAGCTTCTGCTCACCAGTTCCTGCCAGGGCGGACACATCGGTCTGGAAATGCTCAACCTCTGGTTCGAGTACGCCGACTTCGGCGGACCCCTGCCCCGTGAACGCGACCTGCTCGAGCAGTTCGACAGCGCCGGCTATACCGACGCGCACGCCTACCGGGTCGTGCCGGGCGAGCAGTTCCGCGCCTTCGTCGGCACCAATCCGCACACCACGCGCCGCTAACCGGCAAGGGAGAACCAGCATGCCCAACACCACCAAGCGCCCGGCCAGGCCCACGGCCAGAACCGCGGCGGCCAAGGCGAAGCGGGCCGGTACCCCGTCGACCGGCGGCTACGCCGAGCACGTGGTCGACCTCGATCGAGGGCACCGCGACGGCGCCGAACTGTTCGGCGGCAAGGGCGCCCGGCTAGCCGAGATGATCGGCGCCGGGCTACCGGTCCCGGCCGCGTTCTGCATCACGACACCCATGTTCGACCTCTTCCTCGACCAGTCCGGCCTGGCCGAGAAGATCCGCGGCGCCGAGAGCGGACAGGTGCGCGAGTGGATCACGGCCGCCGCACTGCCCGACGCCTTCGCCCAGCCGATCCTCGACGCCTACGCGCGGCTCGGCCGGCCGCGGGTGGCGGTGCGCTCCTCGGCCCGCAAGGAGGACTCCGCGGCGCGTTCCTTCGCCGGTCAGCACGACACCTTCCTCGACGTCTCCGGCGACGAGGCGCTGCTGGAGGCGGTCAAGGGCTGCTGGGCCTCGCTGTGGTCGGAGCGGGCCGCCGCCTACCGCGACCCGACGGCGGCCCCCGGCTCCATCGCGGTCGTCGTTCAGCAGATGGTGCCCGCGGACGTCAGCGGCGTGCTGTTCACCGTCGACCCGGTCGGCGGGCAGGTGGGCCGCATGGTCGTCGAGGCCTGCCACGGGCTGGGGGAGGGGCTGGTGTCCGGGAAGGTCTCCAGCGACTTCTTCGCCCTCGACGACACCCGCCTGGACGTGCTCGAGGAGCGCATCCGCTACAAGGTGACCAAATGCGCCCCGACCGGTTCCGGGCGGATCACGATGACCAAGGTCGACCCCGCCGCGCGCAACGCCCCGTGCCTGTCCGCCGACCAGCTGCGCACCCTCGGCGAACTCGCCCAACGGGTTCGAGCGCAGTACGACGGCTCGGAACAGGACATCGAATGGGCGCTACACGACGGCCGGTTCCAGCTCCTGCAGACCCGCCCGATCACCACGCGCCCGACCACCACCACCGCGCGCAGCCCCTACATCGAGCCGCAGCCCGAGCACATCCAGCACGGCGCGCTGTGGACCCGCATGGACATCGGCGAGATCTTCGTCGGGCTGATGACCCCGCTCGGGCTCAGCTTCGCCCGCTACCACCAGACCTACGTGCACGCACACTGTGCCGCGGCGGTCGGCGTGCGCGACACCGGCGACTACGTCGGCTACATGGGTTACCTGCAGGGCCACGTCTACCTCAACACCTCGTACACCTCCTACCTGCTCGGCCAGTGCCTGCCCACCCGCGACCAGCGCCACTTCACCGACCGCTTCGTCAGCGAAGAGGTCGACCTGAGCGACTACCGGAACCCGTACGGCAAGTTCCCCGGCGGGATGGAAGACGTCAAGTCCACCACTCACTGGATCAAGCACACCGCGACCGAGATGCTGCAGATGCGCCAGCGCGCCCGGCACATGGTCGACTCGCGCCTGCGCGAGTTCGACCGCGCCCGCAGCCTGGACCTGACCCGGTTCACCCGCGCCGAACTGCACGCCGAGCTCACCCGCTACCTCGACTACTACTTCGACATGCACGTCGGCTACATGCCGTACTACATCAACGCCTTCGGCGCCTATGGGCTGATGACCGAGCTGTGCGCCAAGTGGCTCGGGCACGCTGGCGACAACCTGCAGAACCGGATCAAGACCGACATGTCGAGCCTGCGCACCGTCGCCTCGGCCCGCGAGATCTGGGCCGTGGCCCAGGGAGCGAAAGACCGGCCACGCGCCCTGGCCATCATCCGTGAGAGCCCGCTCGAGCAGATCGAGGAGCGGCTGTTGGCCGACGAGGACGGGCGCGCGTTCTGGGACCGGCACATGGAGCCGTTCCTGCGCGCCAACGGCGTGCGCAGCCGGCAGGAGATGGAGCTGACCCACCCGCGCTGGGTGGACGACCCGTCCTACCTGTTCCAGATGATCCGCCGTTACGCGGACGACGGGTTCTCCATCGACGAGATCCTCCAGCGCAGCCGCGGCTACAACGAGAACGACGCCACCGACGTGCTCGACACCCTGCCCAAGGCCAAGCGGGTAACCCTCAAGAAGATCATCGCGCTGTACACCACCTGCAGCGAGCTGCGTGAGACCACCCGGATGGCGATGGTCACCTCGCTGTGGCTGATCCGGAACGTCGTCTACGAGATCGGCCGTCGCCTGCTCGCCCAGGGACTGCTGCACTCGCTCGACGAGGTCGCCTACCTCGACTTCGAGGACGTACGCGCCTATCTGCGCGGCGAGGCCGAGGCCGAGCAGTCGTTCGCGCGGGAGAAGATCGACGAGGCCCGGCGCATGCACGAGTACTACAACCGCCTGCCCGAACCGCCGCTGACCTTCATCGGCGAATACGACCCGGCCGACCGGCCGCGACCGGCCGGCGGCGGCGGCCCGCAACTGCGGGGCCTGGGGGCCAGCCCCGGCCGCGTGGTCGGGCGCGCCCGCATCATCGAGGACGTGGTCTGGCAGGCCGACGAGTTCCAGCCCGGGGAGATCCTGATCACCCGCTACACCGACGCCTCCTGGACGCCGCTGTTCGCCATCGCCGGCGGAGTGGTCACCGACATCGGCTCGATGCTCTCGCACAGCTCGATCGTCGCGCGCGAATTCAACGTCCCCTCGGTGGTCAACACCAAGAACGCGACACAGAACATCAACACCGGCGACATGGTCGCCGTCGACGGCGACACCGGCATCGTCGAAGTCGTCGACGAGCAGTCGATCGAAGCCCGAGGAGAGGAACACACGAGATGATCCGCAACCAGTGGTACCCGATCCTGCTGCCCGAGGACATCACCGACGACAAGCCGACCAGCGTGCGCCGGATGGGCCAGAACCTCGTGCTGTGGCGCGACATCGACGGCAACCTGGTGTGCCAGGACGCCCGCTGCCCGCACAAGGGCGCCGACCTCGGCGACGGCCGGATGAAGGGCAACTCGGTCGAGTGCCGCTACCACGGCCTGCGCTTCGGACCCGACGGCGCGTGCGTCGCGATCCCCGCCCTCGGCTCGGGCGCGCGCATCCCCGGCTCCTTGAAGGTCGAGACCTACCCGGTCCAAGAACGCAACGGCCTGATCTGGATGTGGTGGGGCGACAAGCGCGAGAAGCTCCCGGAGATCGAGATCCCGCCGGAGGTCGAGGACGACTCCGTCGAGTACGCGACCCTGCGCTGGACCCGGCCGGTGCACTACACCCGGTACATCGAGAGCGTGCTCGAGTTCTACCACGTCACCTACGTGCACCGGGACCACTGGTTCAACTGGGTCGACTACTTCTTCCTCTACGGCACGCTGCGCAAGTTCGGCCTGGACGGGCGCGAGCGCTACCTGGCCTCCACCAAGGTCGAGAACAGCCACCTCGAGGTCGACGGAATGACCCTGCGCTACTCCTTCGACGGAGTCGAGGAGGACGATCCGACCAACCGTAACCACTACGACGTGATCTTCAGCTTCCCGTCCATGTCGCACATCGTCAGTAAGCAGTTCCAGGTCACCGCCTGGTTCGCGCCGATCGACGACGAGCACACCGAGATCATCCTGCGCTGGTACGAGTACCCCCGGCTCAAGTCCGTGCTGCGCGCTCCCAGCCTGCGCCGGCTGATCCCGCGGCTCTCGCTCTACATGGAGAAGTGGGTCCAGGACCCGCAGGACGTGCGCGTCCTGCTGCGCCAGGAGCCGAAGATCAGCGGGCGCGGCGTGAGCAAGTTCATCGCGGTCGACGAGCTCAACGCCAAGTACGTCGCGATGCGCACCCAACTGCTGCAGGAGGCCGAGCAGGCCGCAGCCGAGGAGGCCGAAGAGACCGCCGAGGCGGAACCGGTCGCGGCCACCGCCAACGGGGCGGGCAACGGCAAGGCGAACGGTGCCCGCGCCGCCGCGCCGAACCGGGCGCAGCGCACCCCGGCCCGCTCGGCCAAGTGACCACCCGGACGCAGTCCCATCCCTGTGAGGAGACCATCGTGACCAACCAGTACGACGAGTACGACGTCGTCGTGATCGGCGGCGGCCCGGCCGGATCGACCGCCGCGGCGCTGCTCGCGAAGGCCGGGCGCGACGTCCTGGTCCTGGAGCGGGAGGCGTTCCCGCGCTACCACATCGGCGAGTCGCTCGTGCCGGGCGTGATGCCCGTGCTCGACGAACTCGGGCTGCTGCCGACGATGGAGCAGACCTTCCTGCGCAAGTACGGCAGCACCCTGCGCTGGGGCGTGGAGCGCGAACTGTGGGCGATCCACTTCGGCGAGGCCGGTCCGTGGGAGTACGCCTATCAGGTCGAGCGCGCGGTGTTCGACCAGATGCTGCTCTCGTGCGCCCGCGAGCACGGCGCGTCGGTGATCGAACAGGCGTCGGTGACCGAGGCCGTCTTCGAGGACGGCCGGTGCGTCGGGGTGCGCTACCGGCGCGAGCGGCAGGGCGACACGCTCGAGGCGCGCGCCCGACTGGTGATCGACGCCTCCGGGCAGTCCAAGCTGCTCGCCCGCCGCGAGAACGCGATCGAGTGGCACGAGGACCTGCGCAACATCGCCGTCTGGACGTACTACAAGGGCGGGACACACCTGGACGGGATCGACAGCGGCAACATCCTGACCGAGTACCACGAGGACGGCTGGGTGTGGGTGATCCCGTTCAAGGACGGCACCCGCAGCGTCGGCTTCGTCGGGCCCAACGACCTGTTCGTCAAGTCCGGCCTGTCCCCGGTCGAGTACTTCGACAGCCGTCTGGAGGTCACCGCCGAGGCCAAGCGCCTGCTGGCCGGTGCCGAACGGATCGCCGAGCACCGGGTGTTCAAGGACTGGTCCTACGCCGCGACCCGTTTCGGCGGCCCGGGCTACCTCATGGTGGGCGACGCCGCCGCGTTCGTCGACCCGCTGTTCTCCACCGGTGTGATGCTGGCGATGAAGAGCGCCTCGGCCGCGGCACGCGCCGCGACCCAGATCCTCGACGACCCCGCGAGCGAAGCGGAGAAGCGCGAGCAGTACGAGGCGGCCTACCGCGACTTCTTCCAGACGGTCGTCTCCTTCGTGCGCTACTTCTACGACGCGCGCCGCCAGCGCACCGACTACTGGACCCGGGCCCAGGAGCTGATCGACCCGGTCCGGGAACTCGAGGAGCGGGCCGACTTCGTCCGGCTGATCTCCGGGCTGAGCGGCGAGCTCGAGGTGATGACCCACCCCGGTCTGGCACCGGCCGACGACCAGAGCGCGGACGCGCCGCTCGCGTCCGCCGTACGGGAATGACCGGCGCCGCCGACCAGCCGCCGGAGCCGATCGCGATCGTGGGCATCGGCGCGCTCTACCCGCGGGCCCGCGGAGTCGAGGCCTACTGGTCGCTGCTCAACGGCGGCGGCCAGGGTCTCGAGCCGCCCGGCGCGGCCCGCGACGACGTCCAGGCGTGTGGGCTGGACGACGTCGAGGTCGACGTTGCCTCCTTCGGCATCCCGCCGGCACAGGCACGGTCCATGGCCCGGATGCAGCTGCTGATGCTCGCCGCCGCCCGCCAGTGCCTGCAGGACGCCGGGCGGCGCAGCCCCGAACAGGACGAGCGCACCGACGTGATCGTCGGGACCTGCTTCGGCCTGGACCGGCAGTACGCCAACGCCCTGCGTATCGAAGCCGCCCGGTACGGCCGGAACCTCTCCCGCGTCCTGGCGGCGCACGCCCCCGGCCCGGACACCGCCGACCCCGCGGCGGAACTGGCCGAGGTGCTGCGCGAACGACTCGGCGGATCACCGCACGACCGGGTCGGGGAGATGGCCAGCACCATCCCGGCCCGCATCGCCGCGGCCTTCCGGTTGCGCGGGCGGACCCTGGCGCTGGAATCCGCCGACGCCACCTCATTCCTCGCCGTCTTCCACGCGCTGGCCACCTTGCGCGCTGGCCTGTCCGAGGCCGCGCTCGTGGTGTGCGGCCAGCGCGTGGAAGACCGGCTGCCGGGCCTCGCCCTGGCCGCCAAGGGCGTGGAGCCGGCACCGCCTCGCCCGTTCGCCGCCGACGGGCGAGGCTTCACGCTGGCTGAAGGCGTCAGCGCACTGCTGCTCAAAACCCTGTCGGCGGCGACCGCGGACGGCGACCGCGTCTACGCCCTGATCGACGAGTGCACCCTGGGTCTCGATCCGCGCCCCGGTGTACTGCGCTACAGCACTTCGGTCGAACGCCACCGCGATGTCATCGCCGCCGCCTATCGCAACGCACGCGTTCCCGGCGCATCAGTGCAGTACGTCGAGTGCACCGGCACCGGCCTGGCCCGGCATACCGCGACGGAACTGCGGGCCCTAACCGAAGTCCTCGCTCCGACGCCCCGTGGCCCGATCCCCGCCGGGAGTGTGAAGGACCGCCTCGGCCACACCTTCGCCGACACCGGCCTGGCCGCGATCGCCAAAGTCGCGCTCGCCCTGCACCATCGACGACTACCACCGCACCAGGACACCGGGAGACTCCTGCCGGAACTGGCCGCCACACCCTTCCGAATCGAGACCGCGGCACGGGAGTGGCCGGCCCCCGCGCCCGGATCACCGCGCAGGTCGGCGGTCAGCGGCGCCTCCGTGACCGGGGCCGTGTGCCACCTGATCCTGAGCGAGCACACCCCGCGCACCACGGCGACGGCTACGCGAGGCCCGCGAACCGGGCGCGACGGCATGGCCGAGCCGATCGCCGTGATCGCGCACGGCGCCCGATTCGCTGACATGCGCGGAACCGAACACGTGGCGCGGGCCCTGGCCGCGGGCCGGGACCGGTTCGCGCCGCTGCCCACCGGCGTCTTGGACCGAGACCTCTACTACCGGCCCGGCTCCCTGAGCACCGGGCACACCTACACCGAGCGCGGGGCGCCGCTCGAACCACCGACGGCCGTACCACGCGGGTTGCGGATCATCCCGGCCCGGTACCGAGCCATGGATCCGGCACAACGGCTCGCGCTCGAGGTCGCCGGCGAAATGCTCGGCCGGATCACTCCAGGATCGCTGGCCGTGAGCGGCCGAGGCCTGATCGCCATCGGCACCAGCCTGAGCCTGTACACCGAGCGAGACACCGCTGCCGCGCTCCGTCTGGAGGAGATCGAGGAAGCGGTCACAGGGCTCGAAGCCGTGGCGCACCTGGCCACGGACGAACTCGCTGCCGTGCTCAAGTTGGCGCGCGAGAGCGTAGAGACCACCCCCGGACCGCTGTCACCGCACCTGCTGGACGGATTCCTGGCCAGCGGCGTGGCCGCCGTGATCGCCCACGAATACCGTCTGGCGGCGGTCCCGGTCGCCGTCGAGGCGGCGTGCGCCTCCTCGCTCGCCGCGATCGACCTCGCGGTGCAGGCACTGCGCTCCGGTGCCGTCGACTTCGCGATCGCCGGGGGAGTGGAACTGCCGTGCAACGCCCGCGACCTGGTGCTCTGCTCCGCGCTCGGCCTCCTGTCGCACTCGACGATCACCCCGTTCGACGCCGCCGCCGACGGCTTCACCGCGGGAGACGGCTGCGGACTGTTTCTCCTGCGCCGCCTGAGCGATGCCACCCGCGACGGCGACGAGATCCTCGGCGTGCTGCGCGCGGTCGGTGCCGCCAACGACGCCAAATCACTGATCGCCCCCGACACCGACGGCCAGGTACGGGCCATCCGGCGCGCGTTCGACCAGGTCGAGTTCGACCCGGACACCGTCGGCTACCTGGAGGCGCACGGTACCGGCACCACGGTCGGCGACCGGGTCGAGATCGCGGCCACCGCCAAGGTCTACGGTACCGCCGGCCGCCGCACACCGCTGGGGATCGGCACCGCCAAATCAGTGTTCGGTCACACCTTCGCCGCCGCCGGAAGCGCCGGCCTGATCAGCGCCCTGCACGCCGTACGCGAGGGCACCCAGCCTCCCGTCGCGAACCTGCGCACCGTCAACCCCGCCCTGGACCTGGCCGCCATCCCCGCACGGCTGACCGACCGCGCGCTCGGCTGGGCCGCGCCGCCGGGCCGGCCGCGCCGCGCGGGCGTCAACTCCTTCGGCACCGGCGGAATCAACTACCACCTGCTGGTCGAAGAACACCGGAAGGAGCCCCGATGAGGTTCGACCTCGACCCCGACCTCGCCCAGATGTGCGCGGCGGTCACCGACTTCGCCCGCGACAAACTCGCCGCCACAGCCGAATACGAACCCGGCGACTTCCGTCGCCGCTGGCGCATGGCCGCCGACCAGGGACTCGCCGCGATCACGATCCCGACGGACTACGGCGGCGGCGGACTGGACGCGTCGAGCGCCGCGGCCCTGATCGAGGCGCTGGGCTACGGCTGCCCCGATCTGGGACTCGTCTTCTCGCTCGCCGCCCACCAGTTCGCCTGCCTGACCGCGATCGCGCACTTCGGCACCGAAGCCCAACGCGAGCGCTGGCTGCCGCCGCTGTGCAGCGGCCGGCAGATCGCCGCGCACGCCATCACCGAGCCGAACTCGGGATCGGACGCGCTGAACCTCAGTCTGCGGGCCCGACGCGAGGGCGAGCACTACGTGCTGACCGGCACGAAGAGCTTCACGACCAACGCGCCGGTCGCCGATGTGTTCGTCGTCCAGGCGGCCACCTCGCCCGGCACCGGGTTCTTCGGCCTGAGCTCCTTCATCGTCGAATCAGGCACCCCGGGGCTGAGCGTCGGACGCCCGCACGGCAAGGTCGGATTGCGCGGCTCGCCGATGGCGGAGGTCTACCTCGATGAGTGCGTCGTGCCGGCCGGACAGCTGCTCGGGCCCGAGGGAGCCGGAGCCAGCGTGTTCAGCGACTCCATGGCCTGGGAGCGCACCTGCCTGTTCGCGGCGTACCTCGGCGGCATGAAACGGATCCTGGAATCCACCATCGCCTATGCCCGCGAGCGCGAGCAGTTCGGGGCGCCGATCGGCGAGTTCCAGGCCGTCAGCCACCGCATCGTGGAGATGGTCCTGCGATACGAATCGGCCCGCCTCCTGCTCTACCGCGCCGCTTGGGAGCTCGACCGCGGGGTGCGCGACGAGATCGCGCCGGCGCTCGCGAAGCTGGCCGTGAGCGAATCAGCCGTACAGCTCGGTCTCGACGCCGTCCAGCTGCGCGGCGCGCTCGGCGTCCTGGACGGCGAAGCCGAACAGTTCCTGCGTGACGCCCTGCCGAGCCGGATCTTCTCCGGCACCAACGAGATCCAGAAGAACAACATCGCCCGCGCACTGGGACTGGGCGCATCTCGCCCGGCTCGGCGCGGCAAGCCGTGAATCGAGGGGAGAGACCATGGACATCGTCATCCACCGCATCAGCCTCAAGCCCGGCGTCAAGCCGGACGAGTTCGAAGCCTGGGTCACCGGGACGGACTACGCCGGATGCCCGAACCTGCCGAGCATCTTGAGCTTCAGCGTCCAGCGCGCCGTGGCGCCGGAGGACGCCCCGTGGCAGTACTTCGAGGTCATCGCGGTACGCAGCATCCAGGAGTTCGGCCGGGACATGAAGACCCAGACCTTCGCGCACCTGGCTGACGGATTCGGGCGCCTGGCCACCGTCGTCGAGGAGATCAGCGGGCAGCGGCTCGAGCCCGGCTACATCTCCCGCGCGATCGCGCGGAACTCCCGCGCGAGCTGAACCGTATCGCGCTTTCGAATGCCGGCATCGTCGAGCGCGCTTCGGCATGCCATCTTCGACCACTGCATCGTTGTGGTGCGGAATTATGTGTGAACGTCGACTTTCTGCATGGTAAACCGCTTGAAACGCGGAGGCTGGCGGGTGTGGCTGACCCACACCCGCCGGCGCGTTGCGGGTGGGGTTCCCATGCTTGGAAAGGGTTGATCGTCACTGGCTTACTGCGGACAAGTGACGAATGGGTGTGACGTACGGTGCTTGTGTTGCCACGATGTCTCGGCCGAGAGGGCTGGTGGGCCAGGCTGGGTGTTGTTGGCAATTACCCTGCATAAGGCTTTGCCTACGATGCAAACTCATTGAACATTCAAGTGGGGCCGTGGCGCTTGACAACTTCCTTGCAGTGTGCAATGTTTCGAGAGTTCCACTCGCCAAATGGTGCAACGGGGATTCGCGACGACACCATCCTGTTGATGCCTGCTGCCCATTTTCGGCCGTAAAGACCAACAAAGTCATCTTGGCCTAGGAGTGTCGTGGACATTGGCATACTCGGAAACGTCGTAGTCACGATAGGTGGGCACTGCGACGAAGTGCGGGCGAACAAGGTCCGTGCGATGCTCGGCGTTCTGGTGCTCGACGCCGGCCGTGTGATCTCGCACGTCGACCTGGCGGAGGAGCTGTGGGCCGATGCCGCGCCGCTCGGCATCCGCAACGCGCTGCAGGCGCAGGCCAGCCGACTGCGACGGGTGCTCAAGCAGCCCGGGCAGGCGCACGGGGCGACTGCGCTGCGCTCGGTGAAGAACGGCTACGTGCTCGATGTTCCGCGCGCGGCCGTCGACGCGTACCGGTTCCTCGATCTGGCCGCGCAGGGGGCGTCGCTGGCGCCGCGGGATCCGGTCGGGGCGCTGCGCCTGCTCGACTCGGCGCTCGCGCTGTGGCGCGGTCCGGCGCTGCTGGACGCCGGTGACGGCATGCGCTGCCGAAGCGCCGCGGCCCAGCTCGACGAACGACGCATGGGCGTGTGGCAGGACCAGGCCGGCGCATGGATGGCCCTGGGCGACGACCGCCGTGCGATCGCCGCGCTGACGAGCATGGTGGCCCAGTACCCCCTGCGCGAACCGTTCAGCGACCAGCTCATGCTCGCGCTCTACCGCGACGGCCGGCAAGGCGAGGCGCTCGACGCGTACCACCGGACGCGGCAGGTCCTCGACGAGGAGATGGGCGTGCTGCCCGGCGCCCCGCTGCAGCGCCGCTATGCGCAGATCCTCGCGCGCGACCCGGCTCTCGACTCCACGGCCGCGATCTGGTGCGGTCAGCCGGATGCCGATCAGATGGCCTGGTCGGCGGTCTAGTCAGAGTTCGGTCAGCGGTCCGTCAGCGCTCGCTTGCATGCTGGTCAGGCACAGCCATCGCAACCCCTTCGAGCAAGCAGAGGCGGGCATGGTGACAGGCCACTGCATCAGTCCATCACTCCGCGGCGGTGCCGGATGACCCGGGCGGCCGTCCTGGCCGGCCTCGGCGGCTTCCTGCCGCCGAGGGCCGTGTCCAACGACGACCTCGCCGCGTCGATGGACACCACCGACGCGTGGATCCGCTCACGGACCGGTATCACTCGCCGCTACTTCGCCGAGGCGGGCAGCACCACCTCCGATCTCGCGGTCGGAGCGGGCGAGCTCGCCTTGAAATCGAGCGGGCGGACCGCGGTGGACGCCTTGGTGCTGGCGACCACCACGCCCGATCGCCCCTGCCCGGCGACCGCGCCGGTGGTGGCCGACCGGCTGGGGCTGTCCGGAATCGCCGCCTACGACGTGGCCGCGGTGTGCACCGGCTTCGTCTACGCGCTGGCCAACGCCGCCGGGCTGATCGCGGCCGGGATCGCCGAGCGGGTCCTGGTGATCGGGGCGGAGACCTTCTCCACCATCGTGAACCCGAACGACCGCTCGACCGCGGTGATCTTCGGGGACGGTGCCGGAGCGGTGGTGCTGCGCGCCGGGCAGGGCGACGAACCCGGCGCGTTCGGCGCGTTCGACCTGGGCAGTGACGGCGCGGACGCCGACCTGATCACCGTTCGCGGCGGCGGGGCCGCCGAGCGTCTGTCCGGGGCGCCGGCGAACGAACAGGACCGCTACTTCAGCATGGCCGGCCGGGAGGTGTTCCGGCGCGCGGTCGAGCACATGGCCGAATCCACCCGGAGCGTGCTCGGCCGCGCAGGCTGGACCCCGGCGGACCTGGACTGGCTGGTGTGCCATCAGGCGAACCTGCGCATCGTGCTCAGCCTCGCCGGACAGCTCGGCCTGGACGCCGCACGGGCGGTGACGAACATCGCGCAGGTCGGCAACACCTCCGCCGCCTCGATCCCGCTGGCGCTCGCCCACGCGCACGCCGCCGGCGTGTTCTCACCGGGCGACAAGCTTGCGCTCACCGCGTTCGGCGGCGGCCTGACCTGGGGCTCGACCACCCTGACCTGGCCCGACATCACCGTGCCGTGACAGCGGCCACGGGCCGGGCACGACGACGACAAAGGAGAGACCTCGATGAGCACGACCTATGACGCGCTGGTGGACCTGCTGGTCGACAAGTTCGAAGCCGACCGCGAGAGGATCCGCCCCGACGTGACCTTCGACGAGCTCGACATGGACTCGCTCTTCCTCGTCGAACTGCTGCTGGTCGCCCAGACCGAGTTCGGCGTCAAGATCGACGAGAACGTCGCCACGCCCAGCGACACCGTCGGCCACGCGGCCGAGGCGATCCACGAGTTGATCGTCGCCGGGGCCGTGACCTCGTGAACACCGTGCCGGCACCCTGCGAACCGCTCGCGGTCACGGGCATCGGACTGGTCACCCCGGGAGGTATCGGGGTGGACGCGACCTGGCGCACGGTGTGCTCGGGCCGTTCCACCGCACGACACGACCCGATGCTGGCCGGGTTGCCGGTCGACTTCTCGTGCACCGTGGACGGGTTCGACCCCGCCGAGCGGGTCGGGCGGCGCAGCAGGCTGATCCACGACCGGTTCGTGCAACTGGCCCTGGTGGCCGCGCGCGAGGCGGTCGCCGACGCCGGCCTCGACCCGCAGACCTGGGACGGCGCCCGCGTCGGCGTGGTCGTCGGATGCGGCCTCGGGGGCGTGACCACCTGGGAGAAACAGCACCGCAACCTGCTCGACCGGGGACCGCAAGCCGTCTCGGCCCTGCTCATCCCGATGCTCGTCCCCAACATGATCGCCGGTCACCTCGCGATCGACCTGCACGCCACCGGCCCCAACCTCGTCACCGCGACCGCGTGCGCCTCGGGGGCCACCGCCATCGGGACCGCGATGGGCCTGCTGCGCGACGGGAGCTGCGACATCGTGCTGGCCGGCGGGGGAGAGGCGGGGGTGAGCCCGCTGATCGTCACCGCCTTCGCCCAGATGGGCGCCCTGTCCCGGCGCAGCGGCGATCCGGCCGCGGCCAGCCGCCCGTTCGACCTCGAGCGCGACGGGTTCGTCATCGGCGAGGGCAGCGGCATGCTCGTGCTCGAACGCGAGGCCGACGCCCGCACGCGCGGGGCCAGGATCCGCGCCCGCGCCCTCGGCTACGGCGCGACGGCCGACGCCGGCCACATGACCGCCCCCGACCCGAACGGCGTCGGTGTACGCGGCGCCATCGGCGCGGCCCTGGCCCAATCAGGGGTCGAACCTCACGACGTGGACCACATCAACGCGCACGGCACCTCCACCCCGCTCAACGACGCCGTCGAGGCCGCCGTCATCCGCGAGGTGTTCGGCGCCGGTCCCGCGGTCACCTCGACCAAGGGCGTACTCGGACACTCGCTCGGCGCCACCGGAGCGGTCGAGGCCGCCCTGACCGTGCTGTCGATCGAGCAGGACACGATCCCGCCGACCGCCAACCTCGACACCCGGGACCCGGCGATCGACATCGACATCGTGGTCGGCGCCCCACGCCCCCGGCCGATCGAGGTTGCGATGAGCAACTCCTTCGGCTTCGGCGGCCAGAACGCCGTGCTGGTGTTCGCCGCCGCGTGACCGCCGCACCTCCGAGCCGACCATCACCCGCGTGATACTCAAGGAGAGAAGAACCATGGCCAAGCACGACCTCATCGCCCAGCGCATCTCCGGTGCCCTGTACCTGGTGAACGGAGTGTCCAAGCTCGTATCCAAAGCCGACTCGCCCCGGCTGCGCCTGGCCGCCCCGGCCCCCGACGTCGACGGCCACGACGACCTGGACGAGGCGCCGCGCACCCTGCCCAAGCGCACCACCGTCCTGGCCGTGCTGTTCACCGCCTTCGTGCTCTTCCGGATCGTCGGCCTCCTGGCCCGCCGGACCGCCGGCCAGGACGAGGATTAGGGCACCTGCCATGGCACTGGCGCTCCCGAGCAGCGACCTGGAAGTACTCGAACGCAGAGTCCACCAGGCGCTTCGATCTGCGGACGACCGCGACCTGGAGGTACTCGGCTACGGCGAGGTCACCCTGGTGCTGCGGCTGCGCACCGCCACCGGTCATTTCGCGTGCAAGCGCCTGCCGGTGTTCCCGACCCGGACCCGCTTCGAGAACCACGAGCGACTGGTCGACGAATACCTCCGGCGCCTCGGCGGCGCGGGCCTGAGAGTCGCCGAGACCCGGATGTGGCACCAGCCGCTGCCAGGAGGGCGAGTCGTGGCTTACTGCGTACAGGAGGCGCTGCCGTCCGACCGTCTCTGTTCGACCCTGCTGCAGACCGAGGGCGAGCAGTGGGCGTCGGGATTCTTCAAACGATTCCTCGACCATGTCGAGCACGCCGTGAGCGCGCAGGTCGGCCTCGACGCCCAGGCATCCAACTGGATCGACGTCGGCGGCGAACTCGTCTACCTGGACGTCACCACGCCGCTGCTGCGCGACGGCGCGGGCCGGGAGCGATTGGACGTGCCGCTGTTCTTCACCTCCCTGCCCTGGATCATGCGCGACGCGGTGCGCCTGACGATGACAGGCTCGATCTTCGAGAAGTTCTACGCCCCGCGCGGTGTGGTGCTCGACTTCCTCGGAAACCTGTACAAGGAGAAGCTCACCCCCCTGATACCGCTGTTCCTGGAGCAGGCCAACGCGCGCCTGGACACGCCGATCACCGCGGACGAGGTCGCCGCCTACTACCGCGGCGACGCACGGATGTGGGAGCTGATCCAGCGGCTACGCCGCGCCGACCGCTTCTGGCACCGCACCATACGTCGGCGCACCTACCCGTTCCTGCTGCCCCCGGCGATAGCCCGCTGATGACGACCACGACCGCCCGCTATGCCGGTCTCGCCGCCGTGCGGCTCGAGGTCGACCGGCCATTGGCCGTCCACCACGTGCCCGGACCGCTCACTCTCGCAGTGGTCTCGATCGGCTGGCTGCGCAGCCTGGACGCGCTGAGCCGCTCGGCGGTCGCGGCGCGGCACCTGGACGCCGACGAAGTCGCGCACGCCGCGGCTCTGCCGGTGCCCAAGCGGAAACTGGAATGGCTGGCGGGGCGGCTGGCCGTGAAGCACGCCGTGTCCAGGCACCGGATGCGACAGACCGGCGAATGCCCGGCGACCCGCGACGTCCACGTGACCACGGCCGCCGACGGCCCCTGCGCAGGGCGCCCACTGGTCAACGCCCCCGTGCACATCTCCGTGAGCCACTCGGCCGACTTCGCCATCGCCGCGTGCGGCCCGCAGCCGGTCGGCGTCGACCTCGAACGCAGCGGCCCGCTGCCGCCGCTCGTCACGCAACTGCTCGCGCACGATGAGACGGCGACCGATCGGCCCGTGCACCCCGGCCTGGCCGCGATGCCCGCCGCCCTGCGGTGGACGTGCAAGGAAGCGGTCCTCAAACTCTTCGGCTTCGGCCTGCGGGTGGACACGCGCGAGGTGCGGCTGACCGGTTGGCACGACGACGGCCGCTTCACCTGGACGAGCGGCACCGACCTGTGCCGTCGCGCGCCCGACGCCGCCGATCCGTCGGCCTTCGCCACCTGGGCGCACGAGATCGACGGCTACTGCCTGGCGCTGATCTGGAAGTGAGGAAACGTGATGGGTGAGCAAGCAACCCGGCAGACGCCGGCACGAGCCGTGCCCTACTCGGTGGCGCTGCGCTCCGCGGTCGCGATCGCCGCGCTCAGCCCGTCCTCGCACAACTGCCAGCCCGTGGCGGTCGTTCGGATGGACGGCCGCGACGCCCGGGACGCGGCAGCCGCCATCCTCGACGACCAACCCGCCTCGGGTCTCGACGACCCCGAGCGCGCGTATCTCGCTTTGTGCCTCGATGATGACCGCACCCTGGGCGCGCTACCCGCGCACGCCGTCGAGATGCAGCTCAGTTGCGGACTGTACGGACAGGCTCTCCTGCTCGCGCTCGCGGCCCACGGCTGGGCGGCGCATCGGATCAAACACCTGATGAAGGGGACTGAAGCCGACCTCGTGGCGCACACCGAGCGGTGGCCGGCGAACCTGACCCCGTTGTGTGTCGTCGAACTGCGCCCGAGCGAACCCACCGCCGGACTCGACGCGTTGCACACCGCGACGCTGGCGCGGCGCACCAACCGGGCGCCCTACCGGCCGGATCCGGTGGCCGCAGACCTCATCGCGTCGCTCACCGAGCCCGCCGACGCTCTCGCGCACGGCAGCAAGCCCGTCATCCGGCACCTGTCCGCCCCGGCGGAACGGGACCGGTTCGCCGACTTCGTGGCCCGCCACGGCGCACGCGACTTCGCCCATGACGCCGCCTGGCGTGAGACCTACTCGTTCATCCGCCGCACCGACCGCGCGGCGCTCGAGAGCGGCGACGGATTCGCCTTGAGCCAACTGTTCGGCCCGCTCTCCCCGGTGCGAGGCCGATTGCTGACCGCCGCTCTCGCACCGGGCACCATGCGGATGCTCCGGCGCTTCGGCTACCCGCGGCTGTTGGCCGGACAGTTGGCGGCCGTCGTGCGGCAATCGCCCGTGGTGGTGATGATGAGCCTGCCCAAGCCCGCCCCCACCCCCGACGAGGTCGTCGGCGCCGGCGCCCACCTCGCCGAATACTGGCTGCGCGCTACCCGTGCCGGCCTGGCGCTGCACCCGGTGAGCATCGTGCTGCAACACGACGACCTGCGCGAAGCCCTGCAAGATCAGTTCGACCTGCCGGGCAGGACCTACTTCGTCAGCCGTCTCGGCTACCCCGCCACCCGCTTCCCGCCCTCCCCGCGCCGCCCGGCGTCGGCGGCACTCCACGTCGCCTGACGAGCCCTCAAAAAATCATTGCACAGTGCACCAGAAAACTCTTGCACAGGGCAATAATCGAGCTAAGCTTGGCCGCGTGGACAAGTCGAACGGACAAGCCACCACCCGCTCCACCACGTTGACCAGTGCCCAGCAGGGCGCGGCCACCCGCAGGGCGATCCTGGACGCCGCCGCGCAACTGATCGCCGAGACCGGCTGGTGCGCCGTGACCACCCGCGCGATCGCCGCCCGCGCCGGAGTCCCACACGGCGCAGTCAGCTACCACTTCACCGGCAGGGCCGACCTGCTGCGCGAAGCCGCGCTCGAGGCCACCCGCGCGGCACTGGCCGAGCCCCTGGCCCTGGTCGGTGGAGCCGGAAGCGTCGGCGACGTGCTCCAGGGAACCTTCGCCTGGTACGCCGCCGGTGGGCTGGGCGACCCCTCGGTGGCGCTGCTGCTGGAAACCGCTCGCGAAGCCGGCCGCGACGAGGCACTGCGCGCCCCGATCACAGCCCAACTACGCGAATACCGGGCCGCACTCGCCGATCTGGTCGGCCGCGACCAGGAACGCGGCGACCTGGTGCCCGGCGTGGACTCCGCAGGCGTCGCCGCGCTGATCGCCGCACTGCTCGACGGCCTGATCCTGCACCTCGTCCTCGACCCCGAGCTCGACACCCGGCCCGTGGCGCAAGCCGTCCTGGGCCTTCTGGGAGGAGATACCCGATGACCGCGTACCGCTGGGGCGTCCATATGGCGCGCCACCGCAAGGCCGTCCTGTGGACGTGGCTGGTGATCCTGCTCGTGTGCATGGCGGGATTCCCCGCGCTCGAAAGCCACCTCGGCGGCCCCAACTACGGGGTCTCGGGCTCGGAGTCCGCGCAGGTCAGCACCCTGCTTCAGCGCCACTTCGCCGGTCAGGGCGCCGAGCAGGACGTCATCGTGTTCGACGCCGGCGGCGCGGACATCACCAGCCCGGCCGAGCAGGCCGAAGTGGCGAAGGTCATGGCCGCCGCCCGGACCCAGGCCGGCGTCGTCTCCGTCGTCGGCCCCTTCGACCCGCAGGCCCAACAACAGATCTCCACGGACAAACACGCCGCACTCGGCCTGGTCGCGATGGACGGAACCCCCAGCCAACTGACCGGCCGCGCCTCAAAGGTGCAGACCGCCGTGGAGAACGCGTCCGGCGGCTCGGTCAAGGCCTGGCTGACCGGATACTCGCCGATCACCAACGACCTGACCAAGGTCGAGAACGCCGACTCCGAACGCGCCGAGTCGATCGGCCTGCCCGTGGCGCTGATCGTCCTGCTGCTCGCCCTCGGCGCGCTGGTGGCCGCACTCGTACCGCTCCTGCTGGCCATGTGCAGCCTGACCTTCGCCTTCGGCCTGATCACCCTGCTGACCCTCGGCTTCAACTTCGACTCCTTCCTCGTCACGATCGCCACGATGATCGGCATCGGCATCGGCATCGACTACTCCCTGTTCATCGTCAGTCGCTTCCGCGAGGAACTCGTGCGCAACGGCGTGACCGGGCGCGGCAAACGGCACGAGACCAAGGAGAAGGCCGAGGAGATCGCCAGGGCGACCGGAACCACCATGGCCACCTCCGGGCGCACCGTCCTGTTCTCCGGAGTCGTCGTGGCCATCTCCATGTGCTCGCTGTTCATCGTCGACTCCTCCGTCTTCCAGGAGATCGCCATCGGCGTCGCCGTGGTCGTCGTCAGCACCCTGGCAGCGGCCTGGACCCTGCTGCCCGCCGCACTGGCGAGCTTCGGCGCCCGGGTGAACCGCGGCTCGCTGCCCAAGCGGCTGCAGCCGGCCGACATCCAGCCCGGATCCGAGGAGGGCCGCGGCGGCTGGGCCCGCTGGGCACACCTGATCATGCGCCACCCCGTGATCGGCGGACTGATCGCCGCCGCCATCCTCGTGGTCGCCGCACTGCCGATCGGCGGCATGCGCTACGGCATCGACCTGGGCACCGCCTCACTGACCGGCCAGCCCACCGCCCAAGCCCAGCAGGTTCTCGAACGCTCCTTCGGCCCCGGAGCCGTCTCCCCGATAGAGATCGTGGTCACCGGACCGAACGACACCACCCTGACCGCCACCGGCACAGCCGCCGCCCAGCAACTGCAGAGCGCCCTGTCGAAGGACAGTGAGATCTCCGACGTCCAGAGCGAGCAGTCCGGCGGCAGGATCCTGATCAACGCGGTTCCCTCCATCCCCGTCGACTCGGCCGCCGCGGCCACCCTCGTCCAGCACATCCGCACCGACCTCGCACCTCAGGCCGTCGGAAACAGCGGCGACATCGTCCTGGTCGGCGGAGCCACAGCCGTGTTCGTCGACCTGACCCACGAGACCAACGCCAAGGTCCCCTACATCCTGCTGCTCGTCCTCGGCCTCTCACTGCTCTTCCTGCTCCTGGTGTTCCGCAGCGTCATCCTGCCCATTAAGGCCGTGCTGATGAACCTGCTGGTGACAGCCGCGTCCATGGGCCTGACCGTCGCCGTCTTCCAGTGGGGCCACGGAGCGCGCCTGCTCGGCTTCACCAGCGCCGGCTTCCTCCAGGTCTACCTGCCGATCAGCGTCTTCGTGATGCTCTTCGGCCTGTCGATGGACTACGAGGTCTTCCTCATCCGGCGCATGCAGGAGGCCTGGCACCGTACCCGCGACAACGCCTCCGCCGTCGCCGTCGGCATCGAACACACCGCCCGCCCGATCGCCGCCGCGGCCGCGATCATGGTGGCCGTCTTCGGCAGCTTCATGACCGCGAACGTCCTCGAACTCAAGGAGTTCGGCCTCGCCCTGTCGGTGGCCATCGCCTTCGACGCGACCCTCGTGCGCCTCGTGCTGGTGCCCGCGCTCATGCGGCTGTTCGGCACCTGGAACTGGTGGCTGCCCTCCGGAGTGGAGCGCCTGCTGCCCAAACTGCACCTAGAAGAAGGCGCCGCTGCACCGAGCGTCCCGACACCCGCGGCGCACCCGGACCGGGATGCCGCCAAGGCCGTCACCGGCGCCGACACGCACCCCGACACCGACGCAGCCAGCCCGTCACACTCCGGGTGACCCACGGTGTCCACGCGGTCAGGAATAGGTCAGGGCTCGATCAGCGGCCCATGCCATCCTCGCTGCGTGGACACCTTCACCTTGATTGCCGACGAGCGCCGCGCCTTGGCCGACGTACTCGAACAACTGACCCCACAGCAGTGGTCCGCCCCGAGCCTGTGCCGCGGCTGGACTATCCATGACCTGACCGCGCACCTGGTGATGGGCCTGGAGACCACCATGCCCGAATTCCTCCGAACCCTGATGATGTCCCGTGGAAACTTCGACCGGGCCAACGTCAAGCTGACCGCCCGATGGTCCACCCGCGACTCCGGCGACCTCACCGCGGCCCTGCGCCGACACGCGGACTCCCGGTTCACCCCGCCGGGCCAGGGCCCCGCCGCACCGCTGGTCGAGATCCTCGTCCACGCCATGGACGTACGCCGTGCCCTGGACATCGACCGTCCAATCCCACCCGAAAGCGTTCGCCCGGCCTTGGACTTCCTGGCGGCATTCCGTCTGCCGCCCGGCGCCCCCGGCCCCAACCTCGTCCCCCGCGGCCTGCTCGACCGTCTCCAACTGGAGGCCACCGACCTCGACTGGTTCAGCGGCCGCGGAGCAGCGGCCCGGGGCACCGGCGCGGACCTCCTGCTCGCGGTCACCGGCCGCCGCGTAGGCGCTGACCAGTTGACCGGCCCCGGCGCCGAGATCCTCCAACGCCGCCTCACCTGAGCCACGCCGCCCGTCCCCGACCGGGCACTGACAAGTGAATGGAAGACCTCCAGGTGGACACTACGCCCTCAGCGGAAGCCGACGACATCCGGGAGGTGATCGCCGCGCTGCTCACCACCTCCCGCCTACTGGTGGCGATGGCCGCGCGATCCCTGGCAGCGTTCGATGAAACCCTCACCCTGCCGCAGTACCGAATGCTGGTGGTCCTCGACGAGCACGGCTCACGCAGTCTCGCTAGACTCGCCGACCACCTGAAGGTCAACTCCTCTACCGCTCTGCGCATGGTCGACCGCCTCGCAGCCGTCGGACTGCTCGAGAAGATCGCCAATCCCGACGATCGCCGACAAGTTCTTCTGCGACTGACCGGCGCAGGCCGACTCGCGGTGTGGCATGTCACCACCCATAGGCGGGCTGAGATCACCCGTGCCGTCCAGGCGATTCCCACCATCCAACGCCGACCCCTGCTATCTGCGCTGCGCGCGTTCATGAACGCTGCAGACGGGCCAACCTTACAGCTGCCGGACTTGCCAGGGTGGCAGTAAGAGGACACACAAGTCGTGGACCGATCGCCGAGATGCCCAGCGGCCCCGTGCCCAGTCCAATGGTATGGCCGGTCGTCTCGCTACGGGATCGTCAGGACACGATCGGATTCGTGCTCTGCTCTGACACAGTCTGCTCGACGTCGCGGGTGAAATTGACGTCAAGTTCCTGCGCGCGGCCAACGCGAGGGAGGAGCGTGCGGTCTGGATGGCTCGCCGACCCGGCTTAGCCAAAGACTGCAGGGAGCTGATTGTCGTGGGATACGTGCGGTGTCGTCAGAACAAGTTGCGGAAGCATCGGTATACGGCGGTGTTTTGGGATGTGCGGGGGATCGAGCGTTCGGCGGGGACGTTCGGGCGGCGGGTGTTGGCGGAGCGGGCGTGGAAGTCGGCGGAGGCGTCGGTGGCCGACGGCCGGTACCTGGATCTGGACCAGGGCCGCAAACGGTTCGCGGACTATGCGTTGGGCACCTGGTTGCCGCAGTTCGCGGGGGAGGACACGACGGTGCAGGGCTACGGCTTCGTACTGGGGAAGTACCTGATTCCTGAGTTCGGGCAGACGCGGATGATCGAGGTGACGCCGGGTCGGGTGCGGGCGTTCTACGCGCTCATGCGGGACGCGGGGATCGGGGCGTCGATGATCGAGAAGTGCAAGACGGTGTTGTGCTCGCTGTTCAACACGGCGGTCAACGACCGGGTGGTGGGTCGGCATCCGTGTCGTGGGGTGGAGAGTCCGACGGTGGTGCAGGCGCCGTTGAAGATCCTCACCCCGGCCGAGTATGTGCGGTTACACGCGTACCTGCGTGACGACTACGCGCGGTTGATGGTCGATGTGCTGCTGGAGTCCGGGTGCCGCTGGGGCGAGTTCGCCGAACTGCGGGTCGGGGACCTGGACCTGGTCGCGGGGACGCTGACGGTCGCGCGGACCGTGGTCGAGGTGGATTCGAAGTACGTGCCCGCGGGGGAGTGCGGGTTCCGGGTGAAGCAGTACCCGAAGAATCGGTGCTGGCGGAAGGTGGCGATCAGTCCCGAACTCGTCGGCCGACTCACGGGTCTGGTCTCGGGTCGGCGGCGGGACGCACTTCTGTTCCCGGCGGTCGGCCGACAGACCGGGCGTCGGGCTGGACTGGGGGTCATGGCTACGGAGCCGGAGAGCTTCACGGTCGCCGGGCGCCGTTTCACGCACGGGACGCTGTATGCGTACACGAAGGGTTCGTGTCGGTGTGAGCCGTGTCGGGAGGCGGTGGCCGCGTATCGGGCTGCGCGCCGTGGTCAGGGGCAGGATCGTCCGCCGAAGCAGCAGGTGGCCGACGAGGTGCGTCAGATGCGGCATATGCGCAGGGACTGGTTCCGTAACCGGGTTTTCCATCCCGCGATCGAGGCGGCCGGGTTGGATTGGCGGCCCAGGGTGCATGATCTGCGGCATGCGAGTGCGTCGTGGGCGCTGGCCGGTGGGGCGACGGTGCAGCAGGTGCGCGAGCATCTCGGGCATGTCTCGTTGCGCGCGGTCGAACGTTACCTGCACAACCTGCCCGGAGCCGAGGCCGGCGCCGCCGGTGCGATCGCTAGGGTCCGGGCCACCGGCACGCTCTACCCGCTGGTCACCCCGAGTTACACGCCGATGCCGCTGGTTTCTGGGCCGGCCGCGGCCGCTGCGCCGCTCCTCCCGCCCGAGCAGGAGGCTGAGGCACCGAGTCACGTGCCGCAGCCGCTGGAACTGGCGTCCGTCGTCGCCGCCGCCGTCGTCGTGCCGCAGCATGACAGCGCTGGTACTGGCGCCGGGTCCGGTTCGAGCCATGTTCCGTCGCCCGTTGTGCCCGCCGCCGAGACGGCGACCGTGCGGTCGGAATCATCCGCCGATGCCAGTTTCACCGCCGCTCGCCACTACGACGAGCCCGAAGTCAGGCACTCGGAGATCGTCACCATGGACATTGCGGGGGAGGAGTTGGCAGCGCGCGAAGAGGAGCCGGGGTTGAACCCTGAGCGCCTCGCGGCGCAGAAGCGGCCGACGGCGCCGCGAGGACGCGGGAGTGGCCGATCCCGCCATCGTCCGAACAGCAAGCGTCGCGGCGGCAAGCCCCGTAATGATCACTTCCGTGTACAAGATCGGTACAGCGATGACGAACAAGAGACGAACGGCCGGACACCCCTCCCTGAGCCCGGAAGCGTTCCCGCGGAGAGCCTCGCGACCGACCGCGAGCGCTACCTCGAGCATCTACGCCTGAAGTCTCAAGCAACCATGTCGGCCAGCGGCGATAAGAGCACGTCCGCCGCGCAACCACTGCGGTCGGTGGCCGCCAGGCCCAACTCCGGCAGAGAGGCGAAGCAGACCTCTTCCGTACCGGAGAAGTGCTCCGAGAGAAGTGATCCACTGGCGAACCACGAACAAAGAATCAAGAAGCCGGTCCCCTCAGCCTCTGGAGACCGGCTTTCACCTGCATAAACACCAGTGGACGATACTGGGATTGAACCAGTGACCTCTTCCGTGTCAGGGAAGCGCTCTCCCGCTGAGCTAATCGTCCGGGACGAGGCGGCCTTACCGTATACAGCGCCCTACCGGATGGTTCCCGATATGGGCGCTGCTGGTTGGTACCTCTGGAGCGGACGACGGGATTTGAACCCGCGACCCTCACCTTGGCAAGGTGATGCTCTACCACTGAGCCACGTCCGCGTGTTGCTCGGGATCTTCGCTTGCGCTGTGCTCCCTGGCGACGAGTAGAACCATACCGGATCCGGGGGGCCGATTGCACATCGGGTGTTCACCGGGGCGTTCTGTGCCCAGGGCTGGGCCGGACGAGTGAATGGACGACGCGTGCTCGGGTGCGGCTCGGCCAAACGGCCCAACAGTGCGCCTACGCTGCATCGACATGACCAGCGTGACTTCTCCTCAGCAGACCGAGCGGCGTGGCACGGACGAGATTCCGGGGCCGCGGGGCGGCCAGGGCGTGCGACTGCTGGTGCTCGGTGCCGACCCGGACGCCCAGGAGCTCCGCGACCAGGCGGCCGCCGCCGGGTACGAGCTCGCCCAGCGCTACTCCCCGCGCGTCTCGCACGTGGCGTACGGGACCGGGATCGATCCGGACGACTCGAGATACACCAAGATCCGCGACGCGGGACTCAGCCTGCTGCCGCTGCAGAAGTGCGCGGAGGAGCTGGGCCTCGGCGCGGAGGACGCGGCGGCCGAGGATGTCGTGGACACGGCGGACGTGGCAGACGTCGTCGACATGGACATCGCGGACGCGGAGTCGTTGGAGATTCCGCCGCTGCCGGACGCCGACGAGGCGGTGGACGTGGAGCCGGCCGCCGAAGCGGAGACCGAGACCCAGGTCGAGACGGCGGAACCCGTCGAGTCCGAGTCCGAGTCCGAGTCCGAGTCCGAGTCCGAGGACTGGCTGGCGGACTCGGCGGCGGATTTCGTGCCGGGGTTCTCGACCGGTGCGCACGATCTTCCGCTCGGTGCGGCCGTCATCGGGGCCGATCCGTGGACCGGGGGAGCGGGCGAGAGTGCGAGCCCGGACCGGGACCGGGGCCAGGATCTCGACCAGGACGACACCGAGGACACCGAGGACGCGGACGTGCCGGCCGCGGTGTCCGTCGACAGCGTCGCTGCGGCGAACTCCCGCTCGGCGGCTCGGCACATGCTGCTGTCGGTGGTCTGGGCGCTGATTCCGTTCGCCACCTTCGGGCTGCTCACGCCGGTGACCTTCGGGTACGCGGCCTACCGGCTGCGGTCGCGGGCGCTGGTGTTGTCGGCGCTGGGGTACACGGCAGCCGTGGTGGCGTCGTTCGTGCTGTCGGCGGCCCGGCCGCACTCGGCGTCCCCGTCGGACACGTCGGGAGCGCTGCTGACGCTCGCGTTGGCCGCCACCTGGCTCGGCGGGACGTTGCACGCGGTGAGTATCCGCACGCGGGTGTTCGCCCGCTAGCCGCGCACGGCAGGCGTATCCGTCAACCGCCTGCCGATCGCCTCCTAGCCCAGACCCCTGATCCGATGTCACGATGTGCTCGTGGAGACCTCCTCGGGCACGTCTTCAGGCAATGTCAATATGCTGACGCTTCAGATCCTGCCCGCCGGATCTGAGCGGTACTTCGACGGAAGCCGGCCGGTCACGATCGGGCGGGACAGCGCGGCGGACGTGGTGGTGCTGGACACGGCGACCTCCCGGCAGCACGCGGTGCTGCGCCGGGAGGGGGCGAACGGCGGCTGGGTGTTCGAGGACCGCGGCTCGAGCAACGGCAGCTTCCTGGACGGGCAGCGGGTGACGCGGCTGCCCGTCGACCGGCCGATGACGGTCGCGCTGGGGTCCGAGGACGGCGCCGGGTGCCGGATCCGGCTGATCCCGCCCGCGCCGCGCGGCGAACTCGACCCGCACACGCCGACTGTGCCCGTGTTCGCGGGCGGCAGTTCGGCGCCGGGGCAGTTCACCGGCACGTACCGCACCTCCAGCCGGGTGCGGATCGGGCGGGCGCTGGACAACGACATCGTGGTGGACGACCTGCTCGCCTCCCGGCACCACGCCGAGCTGCGCAGCGCGCACGACGGGTCCTTCGAGCTGGTGGATCTCGGCAGCCACAACGGAACCTACGTGGACGGCCGCCGGGTCACGGGGCGGGTGCGGCTGCGGGACGGCGCGCTGGTCTCGGTCGGGCACACGATGCTCCGACTGCAGCACGGCACGCTCGAGGAGTTCGTGGACGTCGGCGAGGCGTCGTTCTCGGCGCTGGGCCTGAGCGTCACGGCGGGTCGCAAACTGCTGCTGGACGAGGTCAGTTTCGCGCTGGACGGCGGCCAGTTCCTCGCCGTGCTCGGGCCGACCGGCGCCGGAAAGTCGACCCTCCTGAAGGCGCTGACGGGGTCGCGTCCGGCGGATCGCGGGTCCGTCCTCTACAACGGCCGCGACGTGTACGCCTCGTACGCCGAGCTGCGCAACCGCATCGGCTACGTGCCGCAGGACGACATCCTGCATCCCGAGCTCACCGTGAAGGCCGCGCTGGACTACGCCGCCCGCCTGCGCTTCCCGCCCGACGTGCCGTCCTCCGAGCGTTCGGCGCGCGTCGTCGAGGTGATGACCGAGCTCGGGCTCGAACACCGCGCCGACGTGCAGGTGGGCAAGCTGTCCGGCGGCCAGCGCAAGCGGACGTCCGTGGCCATCGAGCTGTTGACCCGGCCCTCGCTGCTGATCCTCGACGAACCGACGTCGGGCCTGGACCCCGGCTACGAGAAGAGCGTGATGGAGCTGCTGCGCGATCTCGCGGGCAGCGGGCGCACGGTGCTGACCGTCACGCACTCCATCCAGAGCCTCGACCTGTGCGACCGAATACTCTTCCTGGCGCCCGGCGGCCAGACCGCGTACTTCGGGCCGCCCGAGCGCACGCTGCCGTACTTCGGCCAGCCCGGCTATCCGGAGGTGTTCCAGCACCTCGACCGCTCGATCCCGGGGGAGGCGAAGCAGGAGTTCGCCGGATCCGACGTACGCCGCGAGTTCGTCGCCGAGCCCCTCGCCGCGCAACGCGACCGCGCGCATCTCGCCGCCGCGCATCCGGAGGCCCCGCGGCGCAATCCGCACATGTGGCGCCAGCTGAGCACGCTGGTGCGCCGCTACCTGGCCCTGATCAGCGCGGACAAGCGGAACACGCTGATGCTGTTCGCGCAGGCGCCGGTGCTCGGCCTGCTGATGCTCGCCGCGTTCGGCAAGGACAACCTCGTGGCCGGCACGACCGGGGCCGCGGGCAACTCGACCACCGTGCTGCTCGCGCTGACCCTCGCCGCGAGCTATCTGGGCGCCGCCAACTCGATCCGGGAGATCGTCAAGGAACGCCCGATCCTGACCCGGGAACGCGCGGTCGGCCAGTCGACGACCGCGTACATCCTCAGCAAGGCGCTGATCCTCGGCCTGATCACGGTCGTCGAGTCCTTCGTGCTGACGTATCTGGCGCTGCTGCGGCAGGGCGGCCCGAAGCACGGCGCGGTCTTCCTCGACTACCGCCTCGAGGTCGCGATCGCGGTCTCGCTCGCCGGGCTCAGCGCGATGGCGCTCGGGCTGCTCGTCTCGGCCCTGTCCAGCAACGCCGACAAGGTCATGACGATCCTGCCGGTCATCCTCTTCGCGCAGTTCGTGCTGAGCGGATCGGCGTTCCCGGTGCGCGGCACGGCCGGGCTCGATCAGATCTCGTACCTGTCCAGCGCGCGCTGGGGCTACTCGGCCGCCGCGTCCACGGTGAATCTCGACAAGCTGCTGGGCGACGGCTGCAACGGCCAGAAGTCGCCGACCGGGGCCGTCATGCTCACGCAGTGCGATCCCGCGCACGCGCCGACCAAGACCGCGTGGGTCGAGGACGTCGGCTATCTCGGCGGCCTCACGGTGCTGGAGCTGATCGGCGCCGGGCTGGCCGTGCGCCCGATCGGCCGGCCGAAGCGAAAATAACAGGCCCACGGGACGCTCGCCGGGACCGCGGCCTCGGCACGACGCGACGCCGCCGCGGCAGCCTCGCCGCCGCCCGCACCGTCGTCAGAGCCAGCCGCGGTCCCGGGCCGCGGCTCCGGCCTGGAAGCGGGTGGAGACGCCGAGTTCCTTGTGCAGGGCGGCGATCCGGCGCTGCGTGGTGCGGGCGGACCAGCCCAGGGCGCGGGCGATCGCCTCGTCGGTGAGTCCGCCGGCGAGCAGGCCGAGCAGCGCCCGGGTCTTCTCGTCGGGCTGGTCCATCTGCTCGACCGAGCGGCGCGGGCCGGCGACCAGGGGCACGCCGCGGGACCATTCGTGCTCGAACAGCGAGGCCAGCGCGGCCAGCAGGGCGGAGGAGCGGATCACGTACGCGGTCTCGGCGTACGCCTCGCCCATCGCCGTCGGCACCACGGCCATCGACTCGTCCGCCATGATCAGCTTCGTCGGCAGTCCGGGACGCACCCGGGCCTGCTCGCCGGACGCGCAGCTGAGCTCGATGTCCTCCTGGAACCGGCCGGGCAGCGCCAGCGCCTCCCGGCTGTAGATCGTGCGGGTGACGACGCCCTCGCGCTGCCGACGCTGCTGCAGCGGCAGGTTCTCGCCGAGCCGCTGCATGTACGGCGGCCGGTCGAAGGCGCGCACCTGCACCCGCGCCGCCTCGTAGACCCGGTTCACCCGCGCGGACACCGCGGACGCCCCGCTGACCACCTCGATGTGCCCGGTGTCGCCCGGCGCGCCGGCGTCCCGGAACATCTGGGTGAGCCGCTGCATCTCGATCCGGGCCGCGCTCAGGCGCTGCTCCTGGCGGCCGATCAGCTCGCCGAGGGCCACGTCCGGGGCGGTCGCCTCGTACCGCGTCGGATGGCTCGACTGCACGACCAGGCCGTCCTGCACCAGCCGCAGCAGCACCGCGCTCGCCTCGGCCTCGGCCAGCCCGCAGTCGCCCGCGATCCGGGCCGCGTCCGCCCCCGGCCGGGTCAGCAGCGCCTGGTAGACGGTGATCTCCCGGGCGGACAGGCCGACCGCTTCCAGCATTGTCCCCTCCAACATTTCCCCGTGTGCAGACCGCCGTGGCGAGCATACGCCTCCGGACCGACGGCTAGGCCGTGTCTTCAAAGTATCGCCGGGTCCGCGGCGCCTGCCACGCACGCTCGCGGCGTTGCAGGGACGGTTACAGACGACCGAGTATGCGCCCGCCCCTGCGCCTTGCGAGCGCACGCGTCAGACACCGCGGCCTGATCCGACGCTACTTTGAAGACACGGCCTAGACGAGTGTGCGCACCACCGGATCGAGGAACCGGTCCCGGGCCTCCGGGTCGAGCCAGAGCCGCTCGCTGACCAGGACCACCGTCGGCTGGATCCGGCGCCCCCAGATCCGGTCCATCGCCAGCAGCCGCACGGTCAGCTCGAACGGCGCGCTCGTCCGGCCCAGCTCGCGCTCTATCCGGGCCACGGTGTCGCCCGCGTGCCCCTTGGCCAGCCGCGCCGGGCTGCCGGTGGTGCGCTCGATGAACTCCCGCTTGCGCTCGCGCCACCAGGCGTTCGCCTCGTCCACCACGGCGTTGAACAGGGCCCTGAGATCGGTGCCGGGCTCCGGGGGCTCGCCGGAGGGCAGCATGCCGGGCCGCAGCGGCTCGCCGAGCGCCCGCAGCCGCGCCGTCCACCACCGGTCCCAGTCCTCGGCCGCGCCGATCGTGGCGTACGGGGCGAGGTCGGCGCGCAGTTCGACGGCCGGGGCCAGCGGCGGCACGACGAAGTCCGCCGGACCGGTCAGCCCGGCCGCGTCCCGCACGTAGAGCATCGTGGAGCAGTGCTGTTCGAGGTCGATCCGCATGCTCCAGCTGTTCGATCCGAGGTGCCGCATGGCACGACGATAACCGCCGTCCTCAGGCCTTGGAAGGGCTGGGCGATCCGGAGGCCGCCGCGGGCAGCGTGTTCTGATACGCCTCCAGGGTCAGCCGGGTGAGCGCGGTGGCCGCTTGATCGGCGCTGAGCTTGGTGAACGGGATCTGCAGCACGAACGTCCGGTTGCCGGAGGCCATCACGAGCTCGGTCTCGCCGGAACTCGCGGAGGCCGATGCGGCGACCGTGGCGGATGCGGCGGACGTGGCGGTGGCGGACGTGGCCGACGCGGCAGGCGTGGTCGCCGTCGCCTGCTCCACCACGACGGTCGCCGGATGCCCGCCGACGGTCACCGACGCCTCCGTCGCGCCCGCCTGCGAGTCCGACTGCACGGTGTCCGCGGCACGTCCGTCCGCGTCCGCGGCGCTGGTGTACGTCGAGATCGACACCTCGACCGAGCCGGTGCTCTGCTTGCCGAACGAGTCGAGCCCGACGCCGAAGATGCAGGCCACGCGGCCCGTCCGGCCGATGCTGGGCAGCGCCGCGTACGTGCCGTAGTTCACCCCGATCGGGAAGCCGGAGCCGAAGACGGCCTGCAGCTGCTCGGTCGTGAGGATCTGCGAGCACTCCTTCGGCAGCGCGCTCGCCGCCTCGATCGGGCCGTCCATCGGGATGGTGCCGCCCGCCGCCGTCGCGGACTTCGAGGGCGACGCCGAGGTCGTGGCCGCGACGTCCTTGCTGCCCCCGAGCATCGAGCAGCCGCCGAGCACCGGAAGCGCCGCGGCCGCGAGCAGGGCGGCGCCGAGCACGCGGGTGCGCACGGCGGCCGTCAGTCCTCGGCCTTGATCTCGAACATCGGCTGCGTCGCGTAGAACCGCGCCTCCACCGAGGCCCGCACCTCCTGCGAGGCCGGTTCCAGGTCCAGCACCGGCGGCTCGACCCCGATCGCGGCGCCGTACGCCACGCCGCCGGGCGCCGGGATGTACCCGGTGGCGCGCACGTGCTCGCTCTGCATCAGGCCGGTGTCCGCGAGCTCGATCAGCCCGGTGATCCGCGAGCCGAGGGCCTCCGCGTAGTCCTGCGCCCGGGTCAGCGCCTCGCCGACCGCGCGGGTGCGCGCCTTGCGGTAGACCGGCGAGGAGCGCCGCAGCCGCCAGCGCGGGCCCTCGATCCGGGCCGACTCCAGGTCGGCGACCCGGGAGACGATCTCGCCGAGCACCGCGAAGTCCGCTATCCGCACCTCGACCCGGACCGCGCCGCTGTGCGCGCGGATCTTCTCGTCCCGGCCGCCGCGGCGCACCTCCGGGTGAACCGCCACGCCGGAGGACTCCACCCGCTCGACCGAGTCGCCGTACGAGCGCAGCAGCGCCAGCACCTCGTCGTTCCGCTTCACCAGCCGTTCGAAGGCCTCCCGCCGGTCCTTCGCCTGGGCCGAGATCACCACCGTGAGGTCCACCACCTCGGGCTCGACCACCAGCAGCGCCTCTCCGCGCACGCTGATCACCGCGGGGGAGCCGACCGGCGCCACGGCGGCCACGGCCGGGCTCGCGCCGAATTCGTGCGTGGGCTCCATCGGATCCGCACTCCTTCTGGGTTTCGTGAGGGTAAAACGAAGCTAGCGGAAGCCTGCCCGTCTCAGGCAGTGGCCCACGCGTACCGCGATCCGATCGATACGCGAGCAGCGCTCATCCGGGATGAAACGTCTGACGAGTCGTCACGGCCGCGTCACCAGGAGTGAGCACGGCGATCTCCGGGAACCTTTCCAGCAGGTGCGGGAATGGCAAAGGCTCCACGATCGTTGGCAGACTAGTAGGGAAATATCCGCCGTGCCGCGTGTCCCAGGCCGCCGCGGACGATCCTGACGACCTAGGAGAAAGGTGAGGCCGTGGCTGAAGCCGCCGCTGCCCGGGCGCTGTACACGTACGATTCCGACGGAGTCGCGCTGCTCAACGCGGCCCGCCGGCCGGCCCGCTCCGCCCTGTCCGGCCAGGTGAGCGGCGACCTCGTGCTGCTCTACCACTTCGCGGGCTTCATGGACGCGGGCCAGGCCGCCGAACTCGCCCTCGACTACCTGCTCGGCGGGGACGAGGCCCCCGTCGTCGCCCGCTTCGACGTGGACCGGCTGGTCGACTACCGGGCCCAGCGCCCGCTGATGACCTTCAGCGCCGACCACTGGTCCGGCTACGACGCGCCCGAGCTGACCGTCCGGCTCGCCAAGGACGCGATCGGCACGCCCTTCCTGATCTTCTCCGGCCCGGAGCCGGACACCGAGTGGGAGCTGTTCAGCCGCGCCGTGGTCAACCTGGTCGACGAGCTCGGCGTGACCCTCGCGGTGAACTTCCACGGCGTCCCCTTCGGCGTCCCGCACACCCGCCCGGTGCACCTGATCCCGCACGGCAACCGGCGCGACCTGCTGCTCGGCTACCCGAAGTGGTTCGACCAGGCGCAGGTCCCGGGCAGCGCGATGGCGCTGACCGAGTTCCGGCTCGCCCAGGCCGGCCGGGACGTCTTCGGCCTCGCCGCGCAGGTGCCGCACTATGTGGCCCGCTCCGCCTACCCGGCCGCCGCGGTCCGCATCCTGGAGGCGGTCACCTCGGCCACCGGCCTGGTGCTGCCCGCGCAGGAGCTGCGCGACCGGGCCCGGCGGGTCGCGGTGCAGATCGACAACGAGGTGGGCCAGGGCGACCAGGAGCTGCGCGGGGTGATCCGCAGCCTGGAGGAGCAGTACGACGCCGCCGAGGGCGCCACCGGCCGCCCCAACCTGCTCGCCGAACAGCAGCAGCTGCCCAGCGCCGACGACCTCGGCCGCGAGTTCGAGGCCTTCCTCGCCGAGCAGGACGGCCAGTCAGAGAGCTGATTCCGGCGCCCACGGCGAAGGGCCGGCCCGCCACCTCGGGGGTCGGCCCTTCGCCGTACGCGGGAGAGGGCTACCCGGCCAGGCTCAGCGTGCGCCAGGGGCTGGCCGGGTCCTCGGCCAGGATCCGGTGCACCTTCCGGATCGAGCGGTAGTACCGGCTCCGGTCGGTGTCGTCGAAGTGCAGCAGCCGGCCGAGGATGTAGCCGGCCGAGTACTCCCGCCAGTCGCGGTACGCCGCGGCGGACAGCCGGCCCGCGCGCTCCACGGTCTCCCGGGCCTCGTCCACGTCGCAGAGCTTGGTGGCCGCGGCCCAGCGCGCCAGGTTCACCGCGCGGCCGTAGTTCCAGGCGCGCACGTCCGGGGCCGGGTCCTGCTCCTCGGCCTCCCAGATGCCGTCCGCGCGCATCGCGGCGAGGTGCGCGGCGACCGCGTCAGGGTCCTTGTCCGGGGACATCGCGGCGCTGATCGGGCCGTCCAGCAGCTCCTCGATCGCGGCGCGCCAGTGGTCGTACTCGGTGATCCGCCAGCCCTCGCGCATCAGCCGCACGTCGGCCGGATAGTCCTTGTAGACGTGCCCGATCGTGTTCCACGGCGCCTCGTTCTGCACGGCCAGGTGCGCGCCGCAGGCCAGCGCGGCGGCGAGCGGGCCGGTCCGCGGCCTGTTGTCCGCCGCGACCAGCCGGTCGCCGTAGTCGGAGAAGGGGCGGATCGCCTCCGGGTGGTTGTCCACCCAGGACGCCAGCTTCTTCACCGGTATCCGGCCCTCGTGATCAGAACCCTGGTTCACCACCAGCTGCCAGGTGAGCGGGGCGCAGCGGCGCAGCATCGTGCGCAGGGTCATCGCGTGGTACACCAGGTGCGCGCCGGGGTCCACGGTCTGATTGGGCGTCACCGCGTAGACCCGGTACTGTCCGCCGATGTCCTGGACCAGCCCGAGCGGCGCCTTCGGATCGTCCAAGCCCTCGTCGGCGAGCCTGCGCGCCCCGAAGACGAGCAGGTGGGTGTCCGACAGAGCCCGCAGATAGCCGTCGAGGTCCCCGCGCTTCAAAGCGTCCAGCAGGCGCTGCTCGACAGTGGCGGTCTGCGGTACCACCACACCCATTCTCCCACCCCCCGGTAAGTCCTGCCCGTGCACAAGCCCGGCCCAGTCTAAACGACTTCGCGCCAGGCGGGGCGAGCACGTGCGTTTCCCGGTTCCCCTTCCCTACGCGCTCCGGACGGGGTATGGTCGGTGGCATTGAGGCGCGTTCCACCATCTCCCCCCCGTGGTGGAACGCGGACCTCCACCGGTCCTCAGTGACCGTGTCCGGCGGCCCCGCGCTCCCCCCGTGGCGTGGGGCCGCCCCCTTTTTCTTTTTCTCCGTATTCCCGCCGCTCATCCGCACGGCGCGCTAGTGTGTCGGCCGACGGCCCGCCGTGGGTACGGGCCGCGCATCGTCAATGAGGGGGCGGCACATGCCAGCCATGCGCAACGTCATATCCACCCTTGACAATCAGGGGCGGGAGGTGATGGGTCCCGGCGTGCTGCTGTACCACTACGCCGATCCCAACATCCTCAACGGTTCGCTGATCACGGTGGAGTCGAACCACTTCTGCGTGCTCAAGTCGCGCGGAGCCATCCTCAACGTCTACGACACCGGCCAGTTCCAGCTGGAGACCCCGGACCGTCCGCTGTTCGGCTCGATGCAGCGCTCGTTCTACGGCGGCCAGTCGCCGTGGCAGTACGAGGTCATCTACATCAACCGCGCCAAGTCGGTGATCAAGGCGCGCGGCACGGCGCTGTCCCGGGAGATGGCGGAGCTGTCCTACGAGGTGGACTACTACATCCACGTCGAGACCAAGGAGGACGCGCTCAGGCTCGTCCAGCACATGCCGGTGGCCGGGCACACGGTCAACGCCAACGAGGTCAACGAGTACGCGGGCCCGGTGGTCGAGCAGGCGGTCAACCAGATCGTCCAGGTGACCCCGCTCGAGCAGGTCAACGAGAAGATCCACGAGATCAGCGAGCTGGTCTCCGGGCACCTGCAGGAGTTCCTCGGCGTCTACGGCATCACCCTGAACGACGTCAAGGTGCTGATCAAGCCGCAGGACGAGCGGATGCGCGAGCTGCTCTCGCTGCGCGCCTTCGGGATGACCGAGCAGGAGGCCATGCGCGCCTACCTGGCCCTGAAGCTCGCCGACCGCGGCCTGGCCGTGGCCGTCAACGCGCTGCTCGGCGAGCCGCTGCAGGTGGCCCTGCTGCCCTCGAACCTGTACGGCGACGTGCGCCAGCTCGGGCTCGGCAACGGAAGCATCAAGCAGTAATGACGCACGGGGCCTTCGAACCGATCGTCGGAGTCGACCGGTACACCGAGGCCGGCCGGCTGCGCGCGGACGACCTCGCGGTGCGCACCTACGCCGCCGAACTGCTGGCCCGTGCGGCGCAGCGGATCGGCGAGGCCGCGGTGGACTACCAGCGCACCATCCTGCCGCCCTCGACCCGGGAGCAGCCGTTCCCGCCCGCCGAGCTCAAGGCGCCGATGGACGCGGCCAAGCGCTGTCAGCAGCGCTACACCGCGCTCGCCGACCGGCTGCGCAACGCGCCGTTCCCGCCGGACCCGAAGAAGGCCTGGAAGCAGCTGCGCGGCCCCGGCGCCGCGCGGCTGCTGGACTTCGACCGGATGCTGCACCAGCAGGCCGAGTTCGCGGCGGGCGTCGTGGACGGCGTGTCGGCCCAGGTGCTGTCCGAACTGCCGGTCCGGGAGGCGGAGCACGCTCTCGCCGAGCTGACCCGCGCCCTGGACGAGCGCAGCGCGTTCCTCAGCGGTCTGTGAAGAAAGGCTGCGGCCGCCCCGTGTTCCCGGGGCGGCCGCACACGCCGTCAGACGCGGCGCGCTAGCCGACCAGCCGCAGCACCGCGTCCAGGCCGCGTTCGCCGGTCTTGGGCTCGGCGGGCAGCAGCAGCACCCGGAGATTGCACGCCACGGCCCCGCCGTCGCGCGGCGCGTTGTCGCCGACCATCAGGGTCCTGCGGGGGTCGGCGCCGAGGTCCGCGCAGGCCTTGAGGAACATCTTCGGGTCCGGCTTCTCCACGCCGAGCTCGTAGGAGAGCGCGTACGCCCCGACGTACTCGGCGAGCCCGTGCGCCGCGAAGTTCACCCGCAGGTCGAACGGGATGTCGCTGACGATCCCCACCGGCACGCCGCGCTCGGCCAGCGCGCGCAGCACCGGCTTCGTGTCGTCGTACGGGTACCAGTTCTCGACGTCCAGGATCGCCTGGTACGCGAGCGCCTCGATCCCCTGGAACGCGGGCACCTCGGCGAGCCACAGTTCCGTCGCGGCCCGGTGCCGCTCCGCCGACGTGTCCCGCAGATGCTGCGCGGCGGCCACGTGCGGCAGCGTCGCGGCGGCGTGCACCTGCTCCGCCACGGCCGCCGCGTCCAGCGTCTCCGGATCGCGCCCGGCCCGGGCCCAGATCCGGCCGAGGAACTCCTCGGTGGGCGGGCTGCGGAACAGCGTGTTGGCGAAGTCGAACAGCACGGCCTCGATCGGCGGCACCGGTCCGGCGAGATCGGCGGGCGAGGTCGGGACGGCGGTCGGCAGGCTGTACAGATGTGCGCTCACGGGGCCCATCCTCGCATCCGCGGGTGACGGGCGGTTTTCCGGCGGGTGGCGGGCGGGCTCAGACCCCGATCTTGCCGCCGTCGTCGGCGCCGGCCCGGGCGAGCAGGGTGCGGACCAGCGTGGCGACGTAGCGGCGGTCGTCCTTGCTCAGCCGGCCCACGGCGGCGAGCAGGAACTCGATCTCGGGGTCCTTCGTGAGGGTGAGCACGGTGTGCGCGGTGGACTCGGCCGCCGCGGCGCGGACCCGGTCCGCGGGCAGGTCGAGCCCCGCGGCGAGGCGGGTGAGGGTCTGCGGGTGCGGCGGACGGCTCGGCTGCTCGTTGGTGGCCAGGTGGTGCACCGTCGAGCGGGGCAGCCCGCCGCGGCGTGCCACGTCGGCGAAGGACCAGTGCTGCTCGGCCATTCGCGCCCGGATCAGTGCCTGAAGCGGGTTCATGGGCTTGACCTCGGCTTTCGCCGCCACGGGGGCGCGGCGGCCCACATTCCAGCCTAGCCGCGTTCCGCCCCGGGGCGCGCTCCGGCGGGGCCGGAGCGGTCATCGTTCGGTGAAACGCTATGTGATCTTTCTCGCCCTCTGGACGGGTTTGACCGGCTCTCAGGGTGTCTTGTTAACCTGCATGGACTAGTGATCATACGGGTGTGGACCAGAGAGAGGTGCGGCGATGAGCCATCCTTCCTTGGCCGAGGTCTGGGAGCGCTTCGGGCCGCGGCTGCCGGAGATGGCCTTCGAACCGGGGCTGGTCGCCGCGCTCGACCAGCACGCCGCCGCCGTCCGGGACACCCTCGGCGGCGCGCACGCCTACCACTCGACCCTCGGCGACTACGCCCTCGGCTTCCTGGACGCGCTGCGCGAGGCCGAGTGGCGCGAGCACGCCGGCTACGACTTCGCCACGCTCCGCCTCACCGCCGTCTCCTGGCTGATCCGCGAGCACCGGCTGCCGCTCGGCCCCGCGCCCGCGTTCTGATCCGCGCTTTTCCCGCTCCGCGAGCCGGATGCCCGAGGCCGATCTAAGGTCGAGGGATAAGCACAAGCCTTTGGTCCGCTGCGAAAGGATCGAGGATGAGCGGATTCACTCCGGGACGCGACGGCGGTCCGACCGTCGTCAATGCGACCCCCGGTTTCAGCGTGAAGGCAAGGAAGACCAAGAAGGCCCGGCACAAGGACGACCAGGCGCGGATCACCGCGCACGCCCGCTCGGTCGGCCGGACCGGCAAGGCGCGCGAGCGCGAGCGCGGCTACGACGAGGTCGAGGAGCTGGTGCTCGACGAGCGCCGGCAGGTGCCCGTCGTGCCGCGCCGGGACAACGGCGGACCCAACGAGGCCCGCGAGCACGTGCGCCGGGACATCGGCAGCCACGTCGCCGTGTTCGAGCTCGGCGCCGCGGACAATCCCGCGGACCTGACCGGGCCGTTCCAGGACCCGCAGGGCGCCGAGATGCGCTGGGCGGTGCGCTGCCTGACGCACGAGGAGACCAGGTTCCTCGGCGACCACCGGGCCGCGATCCAGGCGGTCAAGGCCTCGCACACCTGGTGCGCGGGCTGCGCCGAGGCCGTCGCGGGCAGCCGCAGGGTGCGCCACCGCGCGCGGACCCGGTTGAAGGAGGCGACGTCGTGAGCGAGCTTGCGAGCGAACCATTGAACACAGCGATTCCGCGAATGCGGCCGCCGAGCGCCAGCGAGGTGGTCGTATGAGCTCCAGCAGCTCCGGCGGAGTGCCGCAGAACGAGAAGCGGGCCAGGGAGCACCGGATGCGGCAGACCGCGAAGAAGCAGGTGCACCGCGCCGAGGTGGTGCTCAACAAGTACCGGGCCCGCGCCGCGCAGATCATGCACGCCGAGGGTCTGCACGGCGGCGGCGAGAAGCCGGAGCGCGCCGCGTACGTGTACCGGATCCTGCGGCACCGGGAGACCGGCGTCCGGGTCCGCGTGCTGGACTGCGAGGCGCCCGACGCCCCCGCGTCCGCGAAGGGCGAGGCCGTGCACCGCTACCTCGTCGAGTGCCAGACGCACGGCGTGAAGGGCGACTCCTTCGTCAACGCGAAGGCGGCGCTCAAGGCGGCCCGCCGGTCGGACGAGTGGTGCTCGGAGTGCTCCGGCCTGATGAGCGCGACGCCGAAGACCCGCAACCGGGCCCGGCTCACCACCAAGCACAGAAGGTGACGCTCGGCGAGAACGCCGTGGCCCGCATCCCAGACTCGGGATGCGGGCCACGTTCGTCTTACCTGCTGCCGCTTACGCCTCGGAGCCGGTCGGGCCGCCCTCGCCGGTCATCCGCTCGCGGGCGCGGCGGGCCTCCTCCTCGGCGGCCTGGGTGCCGTGCATGTGCCCGGCCGTGTACGCCTCGCCGCCGCTCGCCGTCCGGCCGCCGCGGTTGCTCTCGGCGGCGCGGGACGCCTCGCGCTCGGCCGAGTCGAGCATCCGCTCCCAGCGCGCCTGCATCGGCCGGATCATGCCGCCGCCGACGCCCACGATGAGCACGCCCGCCACCGTCGCCAGGATCGTCAGCAGCACCGGCTCGCTGACCGACGTGGCGATCCCGGTCTGGCCGAGCGCCGCGAACACACCGAGCGCGATGATGCCGATGCCGACCGCGTTGGCCAGCGTCCGGCCGTACGACAGGGCGCTGAGCATGCTGGTCAGCAGGGTGCGCACGGTCCGCGCGATCATGGCCGCGATCACGATGATGGCCACCGCCACCAGGCCGCGCGGGATCCACGCGAGGATGCTGCGGATGACGGTGTTGATCGGGTTCGAGCCGAAGACGCCGAACGCGACCTGCAGCACGATCAGCATCATCAGGTAGTAGGCGATCATGCCGACGAGCTTGGAGCCGTCGTACTTGCTGTTCTCCAGCGCGCGCGACATCCCGGCGCGCTCCATCACGTTCTCGAAGTGCAGGCGGCGCAGCACGCTCTCCACCACCCGGCCGATCACCTTGGCGATCATCCAGCCGATGACCAGCACCGCCAGGAAGCCGACGAACCGCGGCACCCACGTGGTGAAGCTGTTCCACATCGACGTGATGCCGCCGGTCCAGTCGACCCCGGCGACGTATATCTGCTGCGTGTGTTGCATGACGGGTTCCGTGCCCTTCCGGATAACCGGCACGCGGACGGATCCGGCGCGCTCTGTCACTCCGTGGTAACACGCGGTCAAAAGCCGCTGCGCGCTGGATTAGCCCGTTTGAGGGCGTGTCAGGCCCAGACGGGCTCCGGGACCTCGCGCACCTCGCCGTCCTCGCCGAGGTGCAGGTAGCGGGTGAACGAGCGGCTGAACCAGCGGTCGTGCGTGACGGCGACGACCGTGCCGGAGAACCGGGCCAGGCCCGCCTCCAGCGCCTCGGCACTGGCGAGGTCGAGGTTGTCGGTCGGCTCGTCGAGCAGCAGCAGCGTGGCGCCGGACAGTTCGAGCAGCAGGATCAGGAAGCGCGCCTGCTGGCCGCCGGAGAGCTGCTCGAAGCGCACGTCGCCCTGCGCGGCGAGCTCGTAGCGGCTGAGCGAGGGCATCGCCTGGTCGCGCGGCAGGCTCGGCCGCCGCGCATCGCCGCGCCACAGGATCTCGACGAGCGTGGCGCCGACGAGCTCGGGCCGGTCATGCGTCTGCGAGAAGTGTCCCGGCACGACGCGCGCGCCGAGCTTCGCCGTCCCCTCGTGCGCGACGGGGGAGAGCGGCGTGAGCGACTCGCCCTCGGGGTCGGTGCCGCCGCGCCCGAGCAGCCGCAGCAGGTGCGACTTCCCGGTGCCGTTCGCGCCGAGCACGGCGATCCGGTCGCCGTACCAGGCCTCGAAGTCGAACGGCAGCGTCAGGTTCGTCAGCTCCAGCTGCTCGCACATGATGGCCCGTTTGCCGGTGCGCCCGCCGTCCAGCCGCATCTGGATGTTCTGGTCCTTCGGCGGGATCGGCGGCGGGCCCTCCGCCTCGAACTTCGCCAGCCGGGTACGCGCCGCCTGCAGCCGCGTGGCCATGTCGGAGTTGTACTTGGCCTTCGCCTGGTACATCCGCATGAGTTCCTTGAGCTTGGCGTGCTCCTCGTCCCAGCGGCGCCGGTCCTCGTCCAGCTTCTCGTGCCGCGCCGTACGCGCCTCGTGCCAGGACGCGAAGGAGCCGGGATGCACCCACGCCGAGCCGCCCTCGACGGCGACCACGGCGGTCGCGGTGTTCGCCAGCAGCTCCCGGTCGTGCGAGACGAACAGCAGCGTCTTCGGGCTCTCCTTCAGCCGCTGCTCCAGCCAGAGCTTGCCGGGCACGTCGAGGAAGTTGTCCGGCTCGTCGAGCAGCAGCACCTCGTCGTCTCCGCGCAGTAGCAGGTCCAGGGCGAAGCGCTTCTGCTGGCCGCCGGAGAGAGTACGCACCGGACGGGTCCTGACGTCGTCCCAGCTCTTGCCGAGGATGCCGACGGCGACGGTGTCGAACACGACCTCGAGTTCGTATCCGCCGACGTCGCCCCACGCGGTGAGCGCGTTCGCGTACTTGAGCTGCGCGTTCTCGTCGGCGTCCGGCGCGGAGATCGCCGCCTCCGCGCGCGCCAGCCGCTCACCGAACTCGCGCACCGCGGGCGCCGAGAGCGAGAGCGCGAGTTCCCCGAGCGTCGTCTCGTCGCCGATCATGCCGATGAACTGGCGCATCACGCCGAGGCCCCCGCCGCGCGCGATCGACCCGGCGGACGCGTTCGTGTCCCCGGCGACCAGCCGCAGCAGCGTGGTCTTCCCGGCCCCGTTCGGCCCGACCAGCGCCACCTTCGCGCCCTCGCCGACCCGGAAGGTGACGTCGGAGAACAGCATGCGGCCGTCGGGGAGCTTGAAGCCCACTCCGGATAGATCGACGTAGCCCATGAGGTGCGAGTATCGCCGCTCACCGGGACGGTGTCACGCGGTTTTGGGCCGGGCGAGCTGCTCGATCCGGTCCAGCAGCAGTTCGAGGCAGAGTACGAAGGTGTTCGTCTCGGCGTGCGCGACGACGATCGGCGCCTCGGCCGCGAGGTTCGGGAACTCCTCGGGGTCCACGTCGGCGTACGCGTCCTGCCAGCGCTGCACGTCCGCGGCGCGCACCTCATCCGACCTGGCCAGGAAGTCGGCGTCCACGGCGCTGAACGCGAGGATGAAGTCGCCGAAGCTGCGGTAGAGGCGCACCGCCTCCTCGCCCTCGAAGCCCGCGCGGCGCAGTTCGCCGAGTACGTGGTCGATGATGCGCCGCTCGTGGGCGCCGCCGGTCACCCGGGACGCCACGGCGATGGCCACGCGGGGGTGCGCGACGTACTCGGCGTACGTGCGGTTCGCCAGCGTGCGCAGGTTGACCTTCCAGTCCTCGCCCGGCTCGTATCCGTCGAGGGTGTGCGCGATCAGCCGGTCGCCCATCGCGAGGAACAGTTCGTCCACGCTCGCGAAGTAGCGGTAGATCGCGGTCGGGTCGCAGCCGATCGCGGCGCCGAGCCTGCGCACCGAGAGGCCCGCCGCGCCGTGCTCGCCGACCAGCGCGAGCGCCGCGTCCACGATCACGTCCGAGGACAGCACGGCCCCGGCCTTCGTCCGCGTGTTGCGACGGCGCGACTCGATCACCCTGGCCATGGCCGCCATTCAACCACGGCCGTCCGCCGGGTGTTTCACCCCGCGAAAATTTCCGTCAACACCGTTGACAGAACGCGGGCCGGGCCGCACCATCGTCGTCACGGCACCAAACCCTCCCCGTCCGCATCCAGCCAAGGACACTCGATGGTTAATCCGCAAGCCGCCCCCGAGGCGCCCCCGACCCGGCTGCGCGAGAGCGTGGGCCCGGTGGGCACCGCCGTGATCGCGATGGCGAACACCGCCCCGACCCTCAGCATCGGCATCGGGCTCGGTCTGATCAGCCTGTACGTCGGCGCCGCCATCCCGGCCATGGTGCTGATCGCCGCCGTGCTGGTGCTCGGCATCGCGCTCTCCTTCAGCCGGCTCAACCAGGTCGAGCGGGACCTCGGCGCCAGCTACACCTGGGTCGGGCGCACGCTCGGGCCGTGGCTCGGCTTCCAGTGCGGCTGGGTCGGACTCGCGGGCACCACGATCTACCTCGCCTACGGCAGCCAGGTCTGCGGCTCGCTCGTCCTCGCGTTCGCCAACGAGTGCCACCTCACCAGCGTCCTCGGCGTCGCGCTGAACCCGACCTCGATCGCGCTGTCCACGTCGGTGGGCCTGGTCGCGCTGATCGGCCTGACGTACCTGGCGCTGCGCGGCGCCGACGTCGTGGCCCGGATCCAGACGCCGCTGATCGTGTTCGAATACATCGTGCTGATCGGCTTCTGCGGCTACGCGGCCGTCCGCGGCACGCACCACGTCGCGCTGTCCTGGTTCAACCCGCTGACCGCGCCGAGCGCCAAGCTCGCCGCCACCGGCATCATCCTGTGCGTGTACTGCTTCTGGGGCTGGGACAGCGCGTTCACGCTCACCGAGGAGACGCACGAGGCGCGCGACTCCTCCCGCGCCGGCTTCGGCTCGATCTTCCTGATGCTCGGCCTGTTCCTGCTGGCCGCGATCGGCTTCGAGCGCTACTTCTCCCTCGACACGCTCGGCGCCAACGGAGCCCAACTGCTGCCGTACCTCGGCACGCAGATCGCCAAGCAGCCGTTCGCCGCGCTGCCGCTGCTCGCGATGCTGTTCTCCTCGATCGCCTCGCTGCAGACCGGGGTCGTGCCCAACGCGCGCGGCGCCCTCGCCATGGGACGCGACGGCGCGCTCGGCCGGATCTGGACGCGGGTCAGCCCGAAGTACGGCACCCCGGCCGTCGGCACGCTGCTGATCGCGGGCGTCGCGGCGGCGATCGCCGTGCTGGGGATCGGGATCGGCACGCTCAACCAGTTCATCACCGCGATGGCCACGTCCGTCGGCACCCTCGTCTCCGGCTACTACGGCCTGGCCGGGCTCGCCTGCGCCTGGCGCTTCCGCGGCGAACTGCGCGACGGCGTCTGGCCCGCCCTGCGCTCGGTGATCCTGCCGCTGATCAGCGCGATCGGCATGCTCGGCCTCGGCGCGTTCCTCGCGGTCAGCAACTGGCAGTCTGTCAACAACTTCGCCTTCAACGCGCAGAACGGCCGGTTCCTGGCGCTCGTCCCGCTCAGTATCGTCGCCGTCGGGGTGCTCGTCTCCGCGTGGGCCAAGTGGGGACGCAAGGCCCCTTACTTCGCGTCGCGGCGGAACCTCGCCGTGGCCGTACCGCACCTCGAAGAAAGCGCCCTGTAAATGAGTTCTGCGCAACTGCTGTTCGACAACGGTCCGGTGTTCGGCGCGGACGGCCCGGTCGCGGTCGTGGACGGCCGGATCGCCGCGGTCGGCGCGCACGCCCGGGAACTCGCCGGGCCGCGCACCGAACACGTGGACCTCGCCGGGAAGCTGCTCGTGCCCGGCTTCCAGGACTCGCACATCCACGCCATCTTCGGCGGCCACGAACTCGGCCGCTGCGAACTGAGCCGGTACTCCACGGCGGCCGAGTACCTGGACGCGATCGGCGAGTACGCGCGGGCGAACCCGGAGCAGGAGTGGATCACCGGGGCCGGCTGGTCGCTCGACGCGTTCCCCAACGGCCTGCCGACCGCCGCCGCGCTGGACGGCGTGGTGGCGAACCGGCCGGTGTTCCTACCCAACCGGGACCACCACGGCGCCTGGGTCAACAGCCGCGCGCTCGAACTCGCCGGGATCACCCGCGACACCCCGGACCCGGCCGACGGACGCATCGAGCGCGACGCGGACGGCGACCCGACCGGGATGCTGCAGGAGGGCGCGATCGACCTCGTCGAGAAGCTGCTGCCCGCCATCTCGGACGAGGAGCTCGACGCCGCGTTCGACCGGGCGCAGGCGCTGCTGCACTCGCTCGGCATCACGGCGTGGCAGGACGCGCTCGTCGGAAGCGGCCTCGGCCAGCAGGACAACTTCGGCGTCTACCTGCGCGCCGCGAGCTCCGGCAGGCTCACCGCACGCGTACGCGGCGCCCTGTGGTGGGAGCGCGACCGCGGCGCGGAGCAGATCGAGGCGTTCATCGAGCGGCGGCGGATCGGGCGCGCCACCGGCGACGGGCGGTTCGACCCCGGCAGCATCAAGATCATGCAGGACGGCATCATCGAGAACGGCACGGCCGCGCTCACGGCCCCGTACTGCGGCTGCGGCGCGGGCGGCGCGACCAACAGCGGGCTCAGCTTCGTCGACCCGGAGCTGCTGCGCGGCTACGTGACCCGGCTCGACGCCGAGGGCTTCCAGGTGCACTTCCACGCCCTCGGCGACCGGGCCGTGCGCGAGGCCCTGGACGCGGTCGAGGCGGCCCGCAAGGCCAACGGCCCCAGCGCGCACCGGCACCACCTCGCGCACCTGCAGGTCGTGCACCCCGAGGACATCGCGCGCTTCGCCGCCCTCGACGCGATCGGGAACATCCAGCCGCTGTGGGCCTGCCACGAGCCGCAGATGGACGAGCTCGCGATCCCCGTCCTCGGCGCCGAGCGGGCCGACTGGCAGTACCCGTTCAAGGCACTGCTGGACAGCGGCGCCCGGCTCGCGGCGGGCAGCGACTGGCCGGTCTCCAGCCCCGACCCGATCCAGGGCGTGCACGTCGCCGTCAACCGGGTCGGCCCCGGCGAGGACGGCGCGCCGCTCACCCCCGGGCAGCGGCTGAGCCTGGACGAGGCGCTCGCCGCGTACACCGCCGGGACCGCGTACGTGAACCACCTCGACGAGACCGGACGGATCGCGCCCGGGATGCTCGCCGACCTCACGGTGCTCGAACGCGACCCCTTCGCCGGGCCGGCCGAGGCGATCCACGAGACGCGCGCGGCCGCCACGTACGTCGGCGGCCGGGTCGTCTACGAGGGCTGATTCAGGCGCGCGCCGCTCAGCACGGCGTCCGCAGCATGAAGATGTCCACGGGAGTCTCGGTGACGACGGTGAATCCGTGCCGTTCGTACAGCCGTCGCGCCGGGCTCCCGAGCAGGACATTGACACGTACCACGAGGTGCTCGCGATCGCAGCGTTCGAGCAGCTTGCCGAGCACCGCGGAGCCGATTCCCCCGCCCTGCCAGCGCGGATCCAGGTAGAAGTGCTCGAGCCAGTGCGCGTCCACGTCGGGCCGCAGCGCGATGCACCCGGCGAACCCGCCCTCCACCTCGATGACCCACGTGTGCGCGGCGTCGAATCCGTCGCGTAACCGCTGGCGTACCCGATCGGGGTCGAAGCGGCCCAGACGCTCGAGATCCGGCCGCATCGTCACGGCGCGTAGCTCCGCGATCAGCTCAACGTCCGCATCTTCGGCGGGGCGCAACTCCCAATCTGCCATGACGGGGAGACTAGCGCACTGAGCTGCACTTAGTCGCTATGCGGGGGCAAAAGATCCGGGCCCGGAGCCGATGGCCCCGAGCCCGGATCCGCTGCGTGGTCAGGAGTTCGCGATGGTGTGAACCATGTAAGCGGCCTGGCTCTCCCACTGGGCGTACAGCGAGCCGTCGAAGGAGCGCTGCACGGACTGCGCGGCGTCGGACAGGCTCATGTCGCGGTAGTCCGACGGCAGCTCCCTGAGGAACGCCTTCGCGGCGTACGTCGGGTCCTCGAGCTCGGACACGGAGCCCCAGCCCATCGAAGGACGCTGCTGGAACAGGCCCACCGAGTCGCGGTCGCCGTAGTGCAGGTTGTGCAGCGTGGACTCCTGCAGCGCGGTGGCCACGGCTATCGTCGCGGCGTACGCGGACATGTTCAGGTCCTTGGCCGCCTGCACGATCGAGGTGGCGTTGTCCCACTGGTCGGAGGACGGGCTGAAGCGCTCCTGCGAACCGTCGGTGCCGTTCGGCTCCAGGTCGGAGTAGCCGACGCCGGCGTAAGGCTTCGACGACACGGTCGTCGAGCTCTTCGACGCGGCCTGCGTCGTGGTCTTGGTCGTGGTCTTCGCGGTCGCCTTCGCGGCCGGAGCGGCCTTCTGCGCGGCCTTCTGCTTGGCGGCGGTGGCGGCCTTCTTCGCGGTGGCGGCCTTCTCGGCGGCGGCGGCGTGCTGCGCGGTCGACACGTGCTGCGTCGAGGCGGCGGCCACCGGCTTCGCCGACGCGGAGGCGGTCAGCGGGGCGACGGCGACCGTCACGGCGGCGAGCGCCAGGCCGATCGCGGGGACATGGGTGATCGAGACGCGCTTGAGGGCGCGGGCAGGGTTGAACGACGACACGGCGTAGACAGCCTCTCCTTCGGCCGCCTACCGGGTTAGCTGTCGGGTTCGGGCGGAAGGTGAGAGCGCCCTACAGTTCCTCATGCACGGTGCGTGATGTTCAGATCACGATGTGCACCCTGGGACTGATTCACCCCGGGGACCGCCGCGACACAGCGGCGAATTGGGTCCCCGGCTCCCCTCGCGGGGACTCGGCGGGTGCGCCGGTGCCGGACTGTTTTCACGGCGTCAGCCGGTCGCACGATCAACGACGATACATACGTATCCGCCAATTGTCACAATTCGTGGAAAAAACGGACAGAGCGCGACCAGCGGGTCACGCTCTGCCGAGAAATTCATGAAATTGCGGTGGAAATACGGTCAATCCCTAGCTGGGGACCTGACCGTTCACGATGTCGTAGACCATCGTCGTGGCCTGCTTCTGCCACTGTGCGTAGGCGGTCGGATACCCGGAGCGCTGGACGTCCTGGGCGGCCTCCCAGAGGTAGATGCTCTGGTAGTCCGGGGCGTCCTCCTGCAGGGCCGCCAGGAAGGCGTTCGCGGCGAAGGAGGGGGTGGTCAGCTCGGACACGGTGCCCCAGCCCTGCGAGGGGCGCTGCTGGAACAGGCCCACCGAGTCCGCGTTCGTCGCGGTGGTGAGGTTGATCAGCTGGGACTCCTGGATCGCGGTGGCGACGGCGACCACGGCGGCGTAGAGCGGCATCCCGCGCTTCTCGGTGGTCTCCACGATCGTCCGCGCGTTCTCCCACTGGTCCGAGCTGGGGGTGAACGTGTTCTGCGATCCGTACTCGGCCACCGGCTCGAGCGCGGCCCAGGTGACGGAGGCGTAAGGGTTCGACGACGTCGCGGTGGGCGAGGCCTTCGCGCTGGCGCTCGCCGACGCGGAGGCCGACGCCGAGGCGCTGGCCGACGCGGAGGCGCTGGCGGTGGCCTTCGCCGAGGCGGATATCTTCACCGAGGTCGCCTTGGGCGTCGGCGTGGCGGTCGTGGCGCTCGGCTGCGCACTGGCCGACGCGGCCTGCGCCGGCGCGACGTCCGCGGTGGCCGTGTTGGGGGTGTTCGTCGGTGCGTGCCCGCTCATCGTCATCGCCGCGGCCACCCCGCCCGGGGCGCCCACCACCGTTCCGGCGAGCGCGGCGACGGTTATCGCCGGGTACTTGCGGGTCCACGACTGGCTGGCGTCGGAGCGGACGATCGGCGATTTGCGGCTGTGTTTCGCGTGACTGCCCACGGTCGGGTAAACGGCCCTCTCCTTCGGCCGCCTACCGGGTTAGCTGACGGGTTCGGGCGGAAGAAGGCGCCCTACGGCCTCGTCCCGCCAGGCGGGCCGCGGCCGATTCACCCCGGGGATCCCAGGTCGTGACCTGGTGAGTTGGGTCCCCGGCTCCCCTCGCGGGGACTCGGCGGGCGCATCCGGTGTCGCGGAATCGCGACGTCCGCCGGAAGCGCTGAGCCCAGAACCTAACAGATCGACCCGGCGCATGTCACCGTTTCGTCTCGAACTTGCCGCAAGCTTGACTCGGTGTGAGATCCGGTTCACCACGCGTGGATCCACGACGCCGGACGGTGACGTACGTACCGCGAACAGGCGCGGGCGGATGAGCGTAAGGGTCCACGGCGCCGTCAACAGGACGCTTACCAGCCCCCTGCGGTTAACCTGGTGCCGTGAACGCCGAATCGACCGAGCCCGCGCCCGGACCTGCAGCCGGACCTCGACCCGGACCCGGACCCGGCCCCGGAGACCCCGCCGAGGCCGACCCCCAGGAGATCGCCCGCCTCCGCGTGGCCATCGGCCGCCTGCACCGCCGCATGGTCCAGCGCACCTCCGGGAACCTCACCTTCTCCCAGACCTCCGCCCTCGTCGCCGTGGAGAAGGTCGGCCCCATCCGCCTCGGCGAACTGGCCGCCCGCGAACGCGTAGCCGCCCCCTCCATGACCCGCACCGTCTCCGGCCTGGTAGAAGCAGGCCTCCTCCACCGCGCCGGCGACCCCCAGGACGGCAGGTCCTTCCTCCTCAGCATCACCGACCTGGGCCGCGCCTTCCTGGAAGGCCTCCGCACCGAACGCAACGCCGCCCTAGCCGAGGGTGTGGCCCAACTGACCCCCGAAGAGTACGCAGCCCTACGCGCCGCCCTCCCGGTCCTAGAGCACCTGGCCGAGCAGGAGATCTAGAGCCCGCTCGCTGGAAGCTTGCGGGAGCGGGGCTGCGCCCCGGGGGTTTCGCTTGCCCACCCTCCCACCCGTTGCGTTGGGCGGTCCGGCTGCGGTTTCAAGATCAAAAGCCGCGCCTTGGGTCGAAGTGTGTTGGTCGGTGGGCTGCAGTCCGGACGCATGGCTTGGCGCCGTCCCTCGGGTTTCGCTGGCCCGCCGACCCGCCTGTTACGTTGCGCGGTCCGGTTGCGGTCTTAGCGAGTTGCGGGGTGGGTCTGGTGGGTTGGCTGCGGGAGCGGGGCTGCGCCCCGGGGGTTTCGCTTGCCCGCCCACCCACCCGTTGCGTAGGCGGTCCGGCTGCGGTTTCAAGATCAAAGGACTAGAGCCGTGCTCTAGGTCGCGGTACTGGCCGTCCTACCTGCGGTTTTGAAGGTGAGAGTCGACTCCGGATCCTGTGGGCTTGACCCTCGGGCTACCCGAGACCCCACGATCTAGGTGTGACAGACGACGAACTGATGGCGATCGGGCGGTTCGCGCAGTTGAGTGGGCTTTCGATCCACACATTGCGGCATTACGACGACGTCGGGCTGCTGGAGCCGGCGGTCGTGGATGCGGACACCGGGTACCGGCGGTATCGGCGCGGGCAGGTTCCGCGGGCGCGGTTGATCAGTTCGCTGCGCTGGATCGATCTGCCCATCGACGAGATTCGGCAGGTGCTGGGCGGCGCGGTCGCGACCGAGGAGGTCCTGGACCGGCATCGGGAGCGGCTGGTCCGGCAGGCGGACCTGCTGGCCGCGCGTCTGGCCGACATCGACAGGTTCACCGAGAAGGGATTGCCCATGCCTCAGGTCGTGGACTCCGGCTGCGTGCCGGTGCAGATCAAGCTGGCGGTGTCCGACGCCGCCGCGGCGGTCGCGTTCTACCGCGCCGCGTTCGGGATGGAGTACGAGGTCACGCGCCGCACCGACGACGAGGACCACTTCGGCTTCGTCTTCGGCGAGTACGGACAGCCGGGATTCTTCCTGATCCACCTCATCGATGACCCCACGGACTTCGACCGCCCCGGGCCCAGCACGTTCAGCCTGCTGGTCGACGACCTGGACGCGGTCCACAAGCGCGCGATCGCCGCCGGCGCCGTCGAGGCCATGCCGCCGCGCCAGGTGCAGGGGATGCCGCGAAGTTCCGCGGTGCGCGACCCCGACGGCAACATCATCTGGCTCTTCCAAGGGTGACGCGATGACGGGCTGACGGGTTCAGGCGACGTGCGGGCGGTCGGGCAAGCGGACCCCGACCGCCACGCGCCGGGGAACGGGTGGCACCATGGCCCGCATGGACGTGCAAGACCAGCAGCCCCAGCAGCCGCCGAAGGACGCCGCCGAGGAGTGGCCGCCGCGCGAGTGGCGCGAGACGACCCGCTCGGCCGGGCACAAGCAGGCGCTCTACGTCAGCCTCGGCATGCTGGCGATCTTCGCCGTCCTCGTCGTCCTCGCGATCTGGGCCTCGAAGAACGGCTGAGCGCGCCGGCCGCCGGGGAACGGTGGCGTGGCCTTACTCACCAGGCGTAGTTCGCACCTAGCTGTCGCACTGCCTCGGGTAGGGCGATGAAGCGGTTGGCGGTGAAGACGCCTGCGGTGGCGGGGAGGGCCATGGGGCAGCTGTCGAAGGGGCCTTGGACGGCGCCGATCAGGACGGTGCCCTTGGTGTTCTGCCACCAGAGGACGGCCCCCAACTGGGTGCTTTGCTGCCGGCCGACTACGCGTTCCAGCTTTCCGGTGGGCGCGTCGTATTCCGCTACGGCGGCCACCTGCTCGACGGCGGTGGAGGGTGGGGATTGGACTGCGCCGCAGGTGAGGGTCTTGGCGTCGGGGGTGATTATCGGAGTTCCGGTGCACGTCCAGCCGTGGCCGGTCTCGGTGGGGGCGGGGCGGCTGGCGGTGAGCAGGTTCGTGTCGGCGGTGGGGGCGTTGAGGTTGAGGAGCCGGGTTCCGGCGGCGTCGAAGTGGCCTACGCCCCAGGGGAACGAGAGCGTCCGTTCGTCCCGCGTCCAGGACAGGGTGGTCTCGCCTCTGAGGAGGATGTTGGTGGGGTCGGTCGCCGTCCAGGTCCGCAGCGTGCCGGTGGCGAGCGTGTCGATCTCGATGGCGAATTTCTCGCTGGACTGACTGGACAGTATTGCGAAGGCGATCTTGTCCGCGTTGGGGGAGAGCGCGATTCCGTCCAGCGTGGCGTCGCTTGGTAGCGAGACGGGGAGGCGGCTCAGCAGGCCTGGGCGGCCGGAGGAATTCAGGTGGAAACGGTAGAGGGAGCGCGTCGCGCCGTTGAACCGTTCGGCCTCGATGACGAAGGTTCGGTCGTCGGAGGCGGCGGTGGCTGCGATGATCTGCTCGTCGGGCGGCGGGGGCTGGATGGTGGCCAGCGTCTTGCCGGTGGCGGTCTCGCGCACGAATGCGTCGGCGCCGTAGTCGTTGGCCTCGACGTAATACGGGGGGATCATGCCGGAGGCCACGTAGGAGTCGAGCGCCGCGGGGTCCTGCGCCCAGTCCGACGGCTGCGGGGAGGGCAGGGAGCCGCAGGGATAGTGTTCTGGCGCGATCTGACAGGCGGTCAGCGTCACGAGTATGGCGGCCGCGATCACGATCGGCGCTGCGGCATTCGTCCTCATGGGCCTGAGACGTTCGGTGGGCGACTGCCGTTCCAGACCGCGCCGTTCCTGTCACCAAACGCCGATACGCTGCGCGCGTTGGCAGTGCGTGGGTGTGAATGGGGAGGGTTTTGTGGACGTCGGGGATCTCTTGCCGATCGAGGGGCGCGACGGGTGGGTCGGCGGCATCGAGTCGCTCGTCGTCGATGGTCGCCGCTGGTATTTCGGCTTCGACTACAGCAGTGACCTGGTGCTTTCGCCGCTGATCGACGATGAGACGACGATGTCTGAGTTCGCCGGCCGGTATATGAGCCAGCGCGACGGCGCTCACGATGCCGCGTACTGGCGGGAGCTCGTGGACGATTCGGTCACCGTCTCGGACCTGACGGAGGAGGACGATCACCGCGAGTTCACCAGCGAGGGGCTTGCGGCGCAGCGGCTCTCGTTGGGTGACTACCTGTGGTACCTGCTCGGCGCGGCTGATGGGGTGAAGGCCGACGCGGGGCGACTGCTCATGACGCGTTTCATCGAGACTTTCCTGGAGAACGCGCCGGGTAACTGGCCGGTGGTGTTTTCCGCGCTCCGCGCCTGACGAACGCTCAGTCCTGCTCGGCTGCCGCTTCGGTGAGCTCGGCGATCTCGTCGCCGGGGATGCCGAGCAGGAAGAGGATGGTGTCCAGGAACGGGACGTTGACCGCCGTGTCTGCCTGGGCGCGAACGACCGGCTTGGCGTTGAAGGCGACGCCCAGGCCCGCGGCGGCGAGCATGTCGAGGTCGTTGGCGCCGTCGCCGATGGCCACGGTTTCGGAGAGGGGGACGCCCGCGGCCTTGGCGAATCCTCGGAGGGCGGCGGCCTTGCCGGGGCGGTCGACGATGTCGCCGACGACGCGGCCGGTGAGCTTGCCGTCGACGACCTCGAGGGTGTTGGCGGCGGCGTAGTCCAGGCCCAGGTCGTCCGCGAGCAGGTCGGTGATCTGGGTGAATCCGCCGGAGACGATGGCGACCTGGAAGCCGAGGCGCTTGAGGGTGCGGACCAGGGTGCGTGCGCCGGGGGTGTAGCGGACCTCCTCGCGGACCTTGGCGAAGACTTCTTCCGACAATCCGGCCAGAAGGGCGACGCGCTCGCGCAGGGAGGCGGCGAAGTCGAGTTCGCCGCGCATGGCCCGGTCGGTGACGGAGGCGACCTGCTCCAGGCAGCCGGCGTGGGCGGCGAGGAGTTCGATCACCTCGTCCTGGATCAGGGTCGAGTCCACGTCCATCACGATCAGGTGCTTCGCCCGGCGCGCCAGGCCCGCGCGCTGCACGGCCACGTCGGCTCCGCAGGCGGCCGCGGCTGGGGCCAGCAGTCTGCGCAGTTCGAGCGGGTCGATGCCGGAGACGTCCAGCTCGATGGCGGTGACCGGGTACTTCGCCAGGCGGATGATGCGGTCGATGTTGCCGCCCGCGCCCGCGACTTCTTCCGCCATTCGGCCTAACGCGGCCGGGGTGAGCGGGTTGCCGAGCACGGTGACGCGGCTGCGGCCGGCGCGGCGCGGCTGGTTGTCGCCGACGCCCGCCTTGACCTCGACGTCCAGCTTCCAGTCGACGCCCCAGCGGTGCAGTTCGCGGCGCAGCTCGGTCTCGTCCCAGTCGGCCGGGGCGGTCAGCAGCACGCCGAGCACCAGCCGGCCGCGCAGCACGATCTGCTCCGCGTCCGCGACGACGAGCCCGAGCCCGCCCGGTCCGCCCGCGTGCCGCTCGATCACTCCGAAGAGTGCCGCGGTCACTCCGGGACGATCGGCGCCGAAGACCAGTACGCGCAGCGTGCGGCCCGGGGACGTCACGTTCTGTTCCACGGGGCCAAGGTACCGTTCGGGGGCTCGCACCCGATAAGTTGGCCACATGACGGACGTGCTGGATCTGGTCGACGTGTCGGTGGTGCGGGACGGCAAGAAGCTGCTCGCCGGGATCGATTGGCGCATCGCCGACGGCGAGCGGTGGGTGGTACTCGGCCCGAACGGCGCGGGCAAGACGACCCTGCTGCAGATCGTCGCCGCGCAGATGCATCCGACGGCGGGGACGGCGACCGTCCTCGGCGACACGCTCGGCAAGGTCGACGTCTTCGAGCTGCGCACCCGGATCGGCCTGACCTCCGCCGCCGTGGACGCCCGGCTGCCCGGCCGGGAGCGGGTGCGCGACGTCGTGCTCAGCGCAGCCTACGGCAAGCTGGCGCGCTGGCGGGAGACCTACGAGGACGCCGACACCGGCCGCGCCGACGACCTGCTGTCCTGGTGGGGCATGGAGGGGTTCGGCGACCGCACGTACGGCACCCTGTCCAGCGGCGAGCGCAAGCGCGCGCTGGTCGCCAGGGCCCTGATGACCGACCCGGAGCTGCTGCTGCTCGACGAGCCCGCCTCCGGCCTCGACCTCGGCGGCCGCGAGGACCTGGTGCGCCGGCTGGCCAACCACGCCGCCGACCCGGCCTCCCCGGTCACCGTCCTGGTCACCCACCACGTCGAGGAGATCCCGCCGGGCTTCACGCACGCGCTGCTGCTGCGGCAGGGCGCGGTGGTCGCCTCCGGCCCCAGCGAGCTCACCCTCACGTCGGAGAACCTCAGCGCCTGCTACGGGATCCCGCTGCAGGTGCAGACGTTCGAGGGTCGTTACTACGCGCGCGGCCTGTAGCGGCTGAGTCCGGGCCGGCGTCCGCGCGCAGGATCCCGGCCGCCAGGCAGGCGGCCACCAGCAGCAGCGCCGGGAGCAGGAACGCGCGCTCGAGCGGGACCAGCCGGGTCAGCCAGCCGATCACGGCGGGTCCGCTCAGCATGCCGAGGTAGCCGATCCCCGCGACCCGGGAGACGTTCGTGCCCGCAGCGGCGGGGTCGGTGTGCCCGGCGGCGCTGAACAGTTGCGGGACGCAGCCGGACAGGCCCAGGCCGAACAGCGCCCATCCCGCGAGTGTCGCGGCGAACCAGGGCGAGAGGGCCACGATCGCGAGTCCGGCGGCGCCGGCAGCGGAGCCGTATCGCAGCACGCTGGCGGAACCGAACCTGCGGGATACGCGGTCGGCCAGCAGCCGTCCGATGGTCATCGTCGCAGCGTACGTGCCGTAGGCGAAGGCCGCGACGTCCGCGGGCGCGCCGAGGACGGTCTTCGCCTCCAGCGTGCTCCAGTCGTTGGCCACGCCTTCGCAGAGCATGCATACGAGGGCGAGTGCGGCGAGGATCCAGATGCGTCCGGGCACGCCGCGCCGCCGCGTGGGAGCAGGCGTAGAGACAGCCGCGTCGGATGGCGCTCCGGGCAGCAGGGCGCGGGCCGGGATCAGGGCGACGAGGACGCCGGCCGCACCCGCCACGCCGAGCGTCGTGGCCGGACTCGTGCCGGTGGTGCGGGCGGCGACGAGCGCGGCGATGACTCCGCCGATCGAGAACGTGGCGTGGAAGGCGGACATCACAGGTCTGCCGTACGCCTTCTCCACGTGCACGGCGTGCGCGTTCATGCTCACGTCGAGCGCGCCGTTGGCGAAACCGAAGGCCAGCAGCGCGCCCGCCAGCGTCCACGGATCGCGGGCCAGGCCGGGCAGCACGAGGGCTGCGGCGCAGAGCACTCCGGCGACGGGCACGACGATCCGGGTGCCGTGCCGGTCGGCCAGTCTTCCGGCCGCCTGCATGCCGAGGAACGCGCCGAAGCCCAGCAGCACGAGCAGGCTGCCCAGCGCCGCGTTGCCGACCCCGGTGTCGCGCTGGACGGCCGGGATCTGCACCAGCCACAGGCCCATCAGGGTGCCGTCGAGCACGAAGTAGCCGAAGGTCGCCGCCCGGGCGGCGCGGAGCGAAGGTTCCATGCGATCACCGTAACGAACATGTACCGTGTTTGAATAGAGGAAAAATGAACAGCTTGCATGTTTGTTCGGCTTCGTGTTGAATCGGGTCATGAGCAACGCGGACCGGCATCGGCTGATCGCCCAGGCCGTCAAGGACTCGGGCAGAGCCACGGTCCCCGAACTCGCTGGACTGACCGGCGCCTCCGAGATGACCATCCGGCGCGACCTCGACGCGTTGGCCGCGCAGGGCGTGCTCGAACGGTTCCACGGCGGGGCACGGACGCTGCTGCTGCGCGGTGCGGAACCGCCGTTCGCGTTGCGTGCCCACGAGGCCCTCGACGCCAAGCGGCGGATCGCGGCCGAGGTCTCCCGGCTCGTCGCCGACGGGGAGACCGTGCTGCTCGACAGCGGCACCACGTGTCTGGAGGTCGCCCGATTGCTGCGCGGCCGGCAGGTGACCGTGATGCCCTTGTCCTTGCAGGCGATCCACGTGCTCAGTGACGCGCCGGAACCGACGGCGCTGCTGGTTCCGGGCGGCCGGGCGCGCGGTACGGAGGGTGCCCTGACCGGTCCGCTGGCGCTCGCCTCGCTCGCCGCGCTGCGCTTCGACACCGCGGTCCTCGGCTGCTGCGGCCTGAGCGCCGCCGAGGGCATGACCGCGTACGACCTCGACGACGCCGCGGTGAAGCAGGCGATCATCGGCTCCGCGCGCCGGATCGTCGCCGCCGCCGACAGCGGCAAGCTCGGCCGCACCGCGCACGCCCACGTCGGTCCGTCCGCGCTGGTGCACACCCTCGTCACCGACGCCGCCGCGCCCGCCGACGAGGTATCAGCGCTCGAAGAAGCCGGGACCGTGGTCACGATCGTCTAGCGATCCCTTCCCATCCCTGAAGATTGCTGACGCCGCGTCAACCAGCGGCTACCATGGCGACATGGCCTTGCACGGGTGGGAATGGTGGCTCCTGGCGGCCGTCCTGCTGCTGCTCGGCGAATTGGCGACGAACGCGCTCGTGTTCCTGATGCCCTTCGGCGGCGCCGCCGTGGCCGCCGTGCTCGCGGCGCTGGGCACGCCCTGGTACGGGCAGTTGGCCGCCTTCGTGCTCGTCACCCTGGGCCTGATCTTCTTCGTGCAGCCGGTCTCCCGGCGCAGGCAGTCCGGGCCCGGGCTGCGCACCGGGGCCGCGGCCCTGGTCGGGCAGCAGGCGCTGGTGATGATCCAGGTGGACGGGCAGAAGGGCCAGATACGGCTGGAGGGCCAGATCTGGAGCGCCCGCGCGCTGGATCCGGACCGGATCTTCGAACCCGGAGAGGCCGTGCACGTCGCGGCGATCGACGGGGCGACAGCGATGGTGGTGTAATCGTGCTCGTATCCGCCTTGTGTTGCGGCGGCGGCACCGAATCGTGGGAGGGATTGAGGCGCTGATGGGCACCCTCGGTCTGGTCGTGTTCGTGGTCGTCGTCGTGTTGGCGGTGATCTTCTACGTCTACCGGTCGATCCGGGTGGTCCCGCAGGCCACCGCGGCGGTCATCGAGCGCTTCGGCCGGTACAAGCGCACCCTGGAGCCGGGCCTGCGCTTCCTGGTGCCCGGCGCGGACCGGGTGCGCGCCACGGTGGACCTGCGCGAGCAGGTCATGCCGTTCCCGCCGCAGGAGGTGATCACCGAGGACAACCTGCTGGTCTACATCGACTGGGTGGTCTACTTCCAGGTGATCGACCCGCGCCGGGCCACGTACGAGATCCAGAACTTCGTGCAGGCCATCGAGTACCTGGTCTCCACGACGCTGCGCAACATCATCGGCGGCATGGACCTCGAGGCGACGCTCACCAGCCGCGACGAGGTCAACCGGCAGCTGCGCGACGTGCTGGACAGCGAGACCGGCCGCTGGGGCATCCGGGTCAGCCGCGTGGAGCTGCGCACCATCCAGCCGAACCGGGACATCACCGAGGCGATGGAGAAGCAGGTCCGGGCCGAGCGCGAGCGGCGCGCGACGATCCTGTCCGCCGAGGGCGTGAAGCAGGCCGAGATCCTGCGCGCCGAGGGCGAGCGGCAGTCGATGATCCTGAAGGCCGAGGGCGAGGCGAAGGCCGCGGCGCTGCGCGCGGACGGCGAGGCGAGCGCGATCTCCAAGACCTTCAAGGCGATCCACGAGGGCGACGCCGACCAGAAGCTGCTCAGCTACCAGTACCTGCAGATGCTGCCGAAGATCGCGGACGGCTCGTCGAACAAGGTGTGGATCGTGCCGAGCGAGCTGGGCAAGGCGGTCGAGGGGATCGGCAGCGCCTTCACCAAGGCCAACATGCCGGGCCTCGGCGACGGCGGCGGGACCGCGCTGCCGCAGCAGCAGGCCAAGGAGGCCGTGGAGGACGGCGACGAGGCGGCGGCGCTGCCCCCGGCCCGCTCCGGCAACCCGGCCGACCGCCCGGCCGTGCGCCGCAATCCGGCCGACGTGCTGTTCAAGCGGGACGAGTAGACCGCGCACTGAGACGGTAAGGAGCGCACCCCGGCCGGGTCAGTAGACTCGGCCGGGTGACCGTGGCCCATGACCTCGCCGAGTACGCGGCGATCTTCGGAGCCGGGATCGCCGCCGGGATCATGAACACCGTCGTCGGCTCCGGCACCCTGCTGACCTTCCCGACCCTGCTCGCCTTCGGCTATCCGCCGGTGCTGGCCAACGTCTCCAACACCATCGGCCTGGTCCCCGGCTCCTTCTCCGGCGCGTACGGCTACCGGGCCGAGCTGGCCGGGCAACGTCGCAGGACACTGACGCTCAGTGTGTTCTCGCTGCTCGGCGGTACGCTCGGCGCGATCCTGCTGCTGAACCTGCCGGGCTCCGCGTTCAAGGACATCGTGCCGGTGCTGATCGGCCTGGCCCTGGTGCTGGTCGTCATCCAGCCGAGGGTCGGCAAGTGGGCGGCCGAACGGCGCGAGGAGCGGGGCACGGCCGGGCGCGAGGCGGGCGGCCCGCTGCTGTGGTTCGGGGTTTTCGCCACCGGGGTCTACGGCGGCTACTTCGGCGCCGCGCAGGGCGTGCTGCTGATCGCCATGATGGGGATCGCCTTCACCGACTCGCTGCAGCGGGTCAACGCCGTCAAGAACATCCTGGCCGGGCTGGTCAACGGCATCGCGGCCGTGCTGTTCATCATCCTCAGCCACGTCTCGTGGACCGCCGCCGGCCTGATCGCGCTCGGCTCCGTGCTCGGCGGCCAGATCGGCGCGCACGTGGGCCGCAGGCTTCCGCCCGCGGCCCTGCGTGCGGTCATCGTCTGCGTCGGCATCGCCGCGATCGTCAAACTCCTGGTCTGACGAGGCGCGGCGACGCGGCCGCGCGGACGGCTAGCTGACGGTGAAGACCATCCCGCAGGCGCTGTCCAGCGCCTCCATGTCGGTCACCATCGACGAGGGCGCGTTGCCGTTCGACAGCGACAGGAAGTCGTTGCCCACGGTCTTGAGCTGGCTGCTCGCCGTCTGGCTCTCGCCGGAGGCCGAGACGAACGCGTTGCCCAGCGTCTCGATCGCGGTCAGTGCGTTCGAGCTGTTGCTGGTGATGGTGCTCTCGTACGTGTTGTACGCGGTCTGCGCCGCCTGGCAGCCCGCGTCGCCGCTCGCGCCGGTCGCCTGCACGTTGGTGCCCGATCCGGCGGTCGAACCCGCGGTCGCGGTGGACACGGCCGCCGGGGTGGTGACGGTGCTGGCCGCGGCGACGGTCGCCTTGGCGTGGCTGGTGACCGCGAGGGTCACGCCGATCCACACCGCGGCCCACACGAACGTGAGGATCAGGCCGGTGATCGCCTTGTTGCGGCCCAGCTTCTTGCCCGGGCCCGTCTCGTTGATCGCGATGATCGAGACGATGAGGTTGATCAGGCCCCAGCCGCCGAGGATGCCCAGCCACAGCGACCAGGTCGCGAGCGTGCTGTTCTGCTGCTGGCCCTGCATCGGGTAGCCCGCCCCGTAGCCGCCGGAGCCGAAGTCGGTCTGCGGCATGTAGCCCGGCTGCCCGTACTGCTGCTGCTGCGCGTAGTCCTGCGGCTGGCCCTGGCCGTAGCCCGGCGCGCCGTAGTTCGGCTGCTGCGGTATCTGGCCCTGCGGCGCGCCCCAGCCCTGCCCGGAGGACTGCGGGGCCGCGCCGGGCTGCCCCCACGTCCCCTGCGGCTGGCTCTGCTGCCCCCACGGCTGCTGCTGGTCCTGCTGCGGCGCCCCGAAGGACGCCTGGTTCGGATCCTGATACGACATGGTCGTCCCCAACCCCGTTCAGTATTCGGTTTGATGGATGGTGGATATGCGAGTGCGCATCCTAACGGCGCCGCCCCCGGTTTTAAGAAGTCGTGAACCGCCCGTTACCCCGTATGGTCAGCGCTTTGCCGTCCAGTAGACGTCCGTCACGAACGGGATCTCGATGCGCTCGCCCCGGGTGTCAGGATAGCGGTCCAGCACGGCCAGCAGCTCACGCCGGATCTCCTCGCGCGCCGCGTCGCCCAGCGTGCTGATCCGGCTGGACGTCAGGGCCTGGCCGAGCACGCCCTCGCGGTCGGTCACATGCGGATTGGCCACGTGCGCCGAGTTCAGCGCCTTCCAGCCGCGCCGCCCCTCGAACGCCGAGCGCCAGGCCCCGTCCGTGTGCACCGGCACCTCGTCGGTGCGCCAGGTCTGGTAGATCCGGGAGTACGCGGCGACCCACGGCACCGTGGTGTCCAGGGTGTTGAAGACCAGCCCGAGCCGCCCGCCGGACCCGGTGATCCGCTCGATCTCGGTCAGCGCCGCGGGACCGTCGAACCAGTGCCAGGCCTGCGCCGCCACGACGGCGTCCACCGAGGCGTCCGGCAGCCCGGTCGCCTCCGCGATCCCGGCCACGCAGTGCACCTGCGGCAGGATTTCGGTGAGCCGCTCGCGCATCGCCGGAACCGGCTCCACCGCCACGACCTTCGCCCCGGTCAGCGCCAGCAGCCGGGTGAACTTCCCGGTGCCCGCGCCGAGGTCGGCGACCCGTTGCCCGGCCTTGAGGTCCAGCGCGTCGGCGAGCACGGCGAGGGCGCGGGTCGGATACGAGGGCCGGACGCGCTCGTAGTCCGCCGCGGCGAGTTCGTAGCCGGTCTCGGCGGCGTGGTGGATGGCCACGACGTCGAACCTAGCACCACCGATCATGTTTTGAACGTATTGGCGGGTAGCTGACGCGCGGCCGAAGGGTGACGATCCGATAAACCCCAGGCGCGTGCGTAGACTTCGGGGGCGTACGCAGCCTTGTCGTTGAGCCGGAAAGACGAAACCCACGTGACGATTCTGCTGGTCTCCACCGCGGACACCGACCTGCTGGCCGCCCGCGCGGCCGGGGCCGGATACCGGGTCGGCAACCCCGCCCGGCTGGCCGAGGCCGACCTGCCCGCCCTGCTCGACGGGGTGGACGTGGCCGTGGTCCGGCTGCTCGGCGGCGCCCGGGTCTGGGAGGCCGGCCTCGCGGCGCTGGCCCGCGCCGGGGTGCCGACCGTGGCGCTCGGCGGCGAGGCGGTGCCCGACGCCGATCTCATGGCCCTGTCATCGGTCCCGGTGCAGGTCGTCGCGAACGCCTCGCGCTACCTGATCGCGGGCGGCCCGGAGAACCTCGGACGGCTCGCGCGCTACCTGCGCGGCGCCGAGGCCGAGGACGTGGTTCAGGCCCCTGAGTTCGGCATCCGCCCCGGCCGCGCCGAGGATCCGGACCGGCCGACCGTCGGCGTGGTCTACTACCGCGCACACGAACTCTCCGGCAACACGGCGTTCATCGACGAACTCTGCGACGCCGTCGAGCGCGCCGGGGCGAACGCCCGCCCGATCTTCTGCTCCTCCCTCCGGTCCCTGCGTTCTGGCTCTGATGACGGTCTTGTCAATCTCCTGCGAGGCTGCGGAGCACTCGTCGCCACCGTGCTCGCGGGCGGCGGCGCGGTCGCCGCGGACGCCAGCGCGGGCGGCGAGGAGGACGCCTGGGACGTCGGCGCGCTGCGTGAACTCGGCATCCCGGTGATCCAGGGCATCGCGACCACGACCTCCCGTGCCACGTGGGAGGAGTCCGACGCCGCGCTGTCCCCGATGGACGCCGCGATGCAGGTCGCGATCCCCGAGTTCGACGGCCGGCTCATCACGGTCCCGTTCTCCTTCAAGGAACCGGACGAGGACGGCATCCCCGTCTACCGCGCCGACACCGAGCGCGCGACCCGCGTCGCCCGGATCGCCGTGCGGCACGCCGTGCTGTCCCGGAAGACCAACGCCGACAAGAAGATCGGCATCCTGCTCTCCAGCTACCCGACCAAGCACGCGCGCATCGGCAACGCCGTCGGCCTCGACACCCCCGCCTCCGCCGTCCGGCTGCTGCATGCGATGCGCGAGGCCGGATACGTGGTCGGCGAGTTCCCCGAGGACGGCGACCAGCTCATCCACTCGCTGATCGCGGCCGGCGGCCACGACGTCGAATGGCTCACCGAGGACCAGCTCGCGACGGCCACCGCGCGCGTCCCGCTCAGTGACTACGAGTCCTGGCTCGAGGCGCTGCCCGACACGCTCCGCGAGAACATCCGCGAGCACTGGGGCGAGGCCCCCGGCCAGCTCTACGTGGACGGGTCCGACATCGTGCTCGCGTCGCTGACCTTCGGCAACGTCGTGCTGATGATCCAGCCGCCGCGCGGATTCGGCGAGAACCCGATCGCGATCTACCACGACCCCGACCTGCCGCCGAGCCACCACTACCTCGCCGCGTACCGGTGGCTGGAGCAGTCCTTCGGCGCCGACGCACTGCTGCACCTCGGCAAGCACGGCACCCTCGAATGGCTGCCCGGCAAGGGCCTCGGCATGTCAGCATCCTGCGGTCCGGACGCCGTGCTCGGCGAGCTCCCGCTCGTCTACCCGTTCATCGTCAACGACCCCGGCGAGGGCACGCAGGCCAAGCGGCGTGCGCACGCGACCGTGATCGACCACATGATCCCGCCGATGGCCCGCGCCGACGCGTACGGCGAACTGGCCAAGCTGGAGCAGCTTCTCGACGAGTACGCCACCGTCCAGGCGCTCGACCCGGCGAAGGTCCCGACGCTGCGCGCGCAGATCTGGGAGGTCGTCACCTCGGCCGAACTGCACCGCGACCTGCACCAGGAGGCGATGCCGGGGGAGGAGGACTTCGACGACTTCGTGCTGCACGTCGACGGCTACCTGTGCGAGATCAAGGACGTGCAGATCCGCGACGGCCTGCACATCCTCGGCCGCGCTCCGGAGGGTGCCGAACTGGTCAACGACGTGCTCGCGATCGTCCGCGCCAAGCAGGTCTTCGGCGGCGTGCACGGCGCCCAACCCGGCCTCCGCCGCGCCCTCGCCGCTGCACAGGGCCTCCCCGAAGACGCCGAAACCGACCCCGAGCACGTGGACGCCCTGGAGCAGGCCGCCCGCGACCTCATCGAAGCCCTGGCCGCCGCCGACTGGAACCCGTCCGCCGTCCCCGCCCCTTCGGACGCCGTCGCCAGTGTCCTGTCATTCGCCGCCACCGAAGTCGTCCCCCGGCTCCTGCGCACCACTGACGAGATCGACAATGTCCTGCTGGCCCTGAACGGCGGCTACGTCCCCGCAGGCCCCTCCGGCTCCCCGACGCGCGGCCTAGTCAGCGTCCTGCCAACGGGCCGCAACTTCTACTCGGTCGACCCCAAGGCCATCCCGTCCCGCACCGCCTGGGACGTCGGCCACGCCCTCGCCGAATCGCTGCTGGAACGCCACAAGGCCGACACCGGCGAATACCCGCGCTCCGTCGGCATCACCGTGTGGGGCACCAGCGCGATGCGCACCCAGGGCGACGACCTCGCCGAGATCCTCGCGCTGCTCGGCGTGCGCCCGGCCTGGGACGCCGCGTCCCGCCGCGTGACCGGCTTCGAGGTCATCCCGCTCGACGAACTCGCCCGCCCGCGCATCGACGTCACGGTTCGCATCTCAGGCTTCTTCCGCGACGCGTTCCCGCACGTCATCTCGCTGATCGACGACGCGATCCGGGCCGTGGCCGAGCTCGACGAACCCGCCGACCTCAACTACGTCCGCGCGCACTCCACCGAGGACGCCGCGAGCCACGGCGACAACCGCCGCGCCACCACCCGCATCTTCGGCTCGAAGCCCGGCGCGTACGGTGCGGGCCTGCTGCCGCTGATCGACGCCCGCAACTGGGACTCCGACGCCGACCTGGCCGAGGTCTTCGCGGTCTGGGGCGGCTACGCGTACGGCCGCGGCCTCGACGGACGCGAGGCGCGCGCCGACATGGACGCCGCGTTCCGCCGCATCGAGGCAGCCGCCAAGAACCAGGACACCCGCGAGCACGACATCGTCGACTCGGACGACTACTTCCAGTACCACGGCGGCATGATCGCCTACGTCCGCGCGCTCACCGGCAGCTCCCCGGCCGCCTACGTGGGCGACAGCGCCGTCCCCGACACCGTCAAGACGCGCACCCTCGCCGAGGAGACCCACCGCGTCTTCCGCTCCCGGGTCGTGAACCCCAAGTGGATCGCCGCCATGCAGCGCCACGGCTACAAGGGCGCCTTCGAGCAGGCCTCCACCGTCGACTACCTCTTCGGCTACGACGCCACCGCCGGCGTCGTCGACGACTGGATGTACGAGCGCCTCGCCGCCGCCTACGTCTTCGACGAGACCAACGCCGAGTTCATGCGCAAGTCCAACCCCTGGGCCCTGCGCGGCATCGCCGAGCGCCTCCTCGAAGCAGCCGACCGCAAGCTCTGGGCCGAGCCCGACACCGACACCATCGACCGCCTGCGCGAGATCTACCTGGAGCTGGAGGGCGACCTAGAGGGCGAATAGCGGCGGCGGCCCCAGCCCCGGCTCCGGCTCCGGCCCCGACCCCTACTCCCCGACCCCTACTCCCCGGCGAGCTCCCGCAACTTACGCACGGTGTCCCAGTTCCGCCCCGTGGCCACCGTCGCCTTGAGCTTCCTGGTCAGGAACTGCTGCGTGAACTTGCTGGTGTGCACCCCGTTCGGGCTCCACGAGTACAGCTCGTCCCCGATGAACCGGAACTCGTCCGGCGCGAAGTCCTCAGGCTTCAGCGCCGCGACGAGCGACGGGTCCGGCGCCTGCCCGAAGAACGTCACCACATACCGCTTCGCATCCGCCACCCGCTCCGGCAACGGATTAGCCGCGATCACCGCGTCCAGCTGCTCCGTCGTCCGCATCACGCACTCGACCACGAACCCGAACTCGTCCTCCAGCAACTTCTCCAACCGAGCCCCGTTCTCCGCCGCCCCGACCCCACCCCCCGCGAACAGCACGTTCCCCGACTGCAGATACGTGGAAACGTCCGCAAACCCCGCCGCCCCCATCAACTCCCGCAGCCGCGCCATCGGCACCTGCCGCTTCCCGACATTCACGGCGCGCAGCAGCGCGATCTGCTTACCACCCATACCTGGATACTAACCGCGCCCACCGACGGAGAGTCGCGAAGCGGACTTCCAGCGTGGCCGGGTCGTGGTGGTCGGCTGGGGGCGTGGGCTGTGGTCGGCCCTCGTTTCGTTGGGTGTGTGGTGCGTGGGTGGGTTGGGGGTCCGCGCCCCACCCACCCGCCCTGCGCAGCAGTTCCAGCGTGGCCGGGTCGTGCTGGCGGCTTGCGGTGAGGTGGGTGGCGTGGCTTTCAGCGTGTTGGGGTTGGGTCTGGTGGTTCGGGGTTCGTCGTGCTGGGCCCTCGTTTTGTTGGTGTGGGGTGCGTGGGTGGGTTGGGGGTCCGCGCCCCACCCACCCGCCCTGCGCAGCCGTTCCAGCGTGGTCGACTTGCGTCGGCGGCCTGCGGATCTTCTTGGCACTGGGCGGTGTACGGTGGCGCGGGGATGTGGCCGGTCAGCTGAGGGGAGCAGCATCGTGCGCTTCAGGGAGTTCGATGTCGAGGAGTTCGACATCGCGGACGCGGCGCCGGGGGATCTGCGCGCTTACTACGATCTCGCGATGGCGCACGAGGCTGAGAATCCGGCGCGCCGGGAGACGCCTTCGTTCGAGTCCTTCGTTCGGCGCGAGGCTGATAGCGGGCCGAATACGCCACGGCGGCGACGTCTGTTGGTGCGGGCTGCGGACGGGTCGGTCGTCGCGAGCTTGAGCATGATCTTCCCGGTCCGCGAGAACACCCACATGGCTGCTGCGACCGCCGTGGTTGCCGAGTCGTATCGGCGGCGTGGGATCGCCTCGGTGCTGCTGGCCCAAGGACTCGTGGGTGCGCGGGCAGACGGCCGCACGACTGTTGCGGCCGCAGCGATCAGGTCCGGCTCACCCGCAGAGGCCGCCGTGACCGCGCTCGGCTTCCGCCGGACGTACGCCTACGTTCACCAACTCCTCGAGATCCCCGCTGCGGACCCGGCGTCGTGGAGCGCTGCGGTGCCGGACGGCTTCCGGCTGGAGTTCTGGGACGACGCCACCCCCGAGGCACTGCTCGCGAGCTACGCCCGCGCCCGCAACGTGATCGCGCATGCTCCGGCGCAAGGCACCAGCCTCCGGTATCCCGAGTGGACTCCTGCGCTGGTCCGTGAGGTCGAGGAGCAGGTACGCCGCGTCGGCGAGCAGCGCATGGTCCTCGTCGCGGTGGACGAGGCGAGCAACGAGGTCGCGGCCGTCACCGAACTCGGCCTGACGTCCCCCGGCGCGAAGCGCGTGGACCAGCGCTACACGACCGTCCTGCCCGACTATCGGCGCCGCGGCTTGGCTCTGTGCGTGAAGAGCGCGATGATGCGCCGCCTGATCGACCACCACCCTCACGCCGAAAGCGTGCTCAGCGGGACTGCGGCGGACAACGCGGGCATGATCGCCGTCAACGAGAAGCTCGGCTATCAGAACCTTGGTACCTGGTCGATGTTCGAGGCCGAGATCGCAGACATCGAAGACCGCGTCAGCTCAACCTGAAGCTGAGTTGGGTGCCGAGTTCGCGGAAGCCCAGTGAGGCGGCTACGCGGCGGGACTCCAGGGGGCGGGCTCGCCATTGGGGGAGCAGCCCCGCGTCGAGGGCGTGGGCCACTGCGGATGAGGCTGCCGCGCGGGCCAGGCCTTGGCCGCGCCACGACGGTGAGGTCAGGACGCTGAGATGCGCGGTACACCTCGGCCAGAGACGGTATCCGGCGGCGGCGATGACCTCATCGTTGGCGTAGATGGCGAAGGCGGGTGAGGTGATCTCGTCCAGTGCCGCTTCGCCTGCGTCGGCGTCACCTGCTGACTCGTCCAGCTTGCGGAGTTCGGGGCTTCCGGCGGGCAGTTCGTGGATGCGCACGTCCGTCTGTGTCGGGCGGAAGTCGTCTGGGCTGAGATACGACAGCGTCGCAGGGCCGAGGATGTTTGCGGCAGGCAGGTCGGGGGTCATGAGCGACTCGACGGTCAGGCCGGAGAGTTGGGCGGCAGTGGACTGATTCGGGGCCGTCACGATCGCGGAGTCGCCGAGGAGTACGACGCCGACCCATCCGGGTGGGCATAGCCGTGACTCCGGTGACACGACCACGGTGACTCCGCCTGCTGCCGGGGCGAAGGAGATCGGTGCGTGGGCCAACTCTTCCCACAGGTCGCGAGCGTGGGTCAGGACAGGGTCGATCCGCATGTAGTGATCTTTTCAGACTCAGTCCGATCAGCCGGTGGGGGTGCCGATTTGGCGGGCTTCCAGTGTTGAGCGGAGCTTTGCGAGGGCGTGGGCGGCGGGGGTTAGGTCGTCGCTGGTGAGGGTGTTGCCGACCAGTTCGGTGAGGGTCTCGGTGAAGGTCTGTTCCGCTTCGTCGACTAGGCGGGTGCCTGCTTCGGTGAGGGCCAGGAGTGAGGAGCGGCGGTCGGCGGGGTTGGGTTGGCGTTGGGCTAGGCCCAGCTTCTCCAGGCGGTCGGCGCCCTTGCTGGTGGCGCCGATGCCGATGGCGAATTCGGCGGCCAGGTCGGCTACGCGGGAGCCGGGGTGGTCGCGGAGGTGGCGGAGGAACTCGAACTGGGAGGTGACGATGCCGTGTTGGGCGCGGAGGCGGTCGTTGAGGGCGTTGTACAGGCGGGTCTCGGTGCGGACCAGGTCGGCGAAGAAGCTGGTGAGGGGCGGGGTGAGAGCTGCGGAGGGCAAGTCGCTCGTCAAAGTGGATTCCTTGGCATATAGTTCTCTGGAAGATACTTCCTAGGCTACTTCTGAGGGAGAGCATAGTCATGAGCACGGAGCAGCGCGCACGGGTCGACGCGATTCTGCGGCAGCCGCAGGCCGAGTCCGAGTCCGAGGGCGGGGGCGGGGACTCGGGGCCGCGGTCGGTCGAGGCGATCCGCGCGGGATTCAGGGAGCTGATGGCGGGGATGGCGGTGCCGGCGGGGATCCGTACGTCCGATACGACGCTCGGGGGTCGGCCCGCGCTGCTGGTCGAGCCGGAGGGCGGGCGGCGTGGGGCGGGGACGATCCTGTACTTCCACGGCGGGAGCTTCGTCTTCGGGTCGCCCGCCACGCAGCTGTGCCTGACGGCGAATCTGGTGGCCAGGACCGGGTTCGCCGCGTACTCGGTGGACTATCGGCTCGCGCCGGAGCATCCGTTCCCGGCCGCGATCTCGGACTCGCTCGCCGCGTATCGGGAGCTGCTCGACTCGGGCGTGGACCCCGCGACGATCGTGTTCGCCGGGGATTCGGCGGGCGGCGGGCTCACGATCACCACGTCGCTCTCGGCTCGGGACGCGGGTCTGCCGCTGCCCGCCGGGCTGCTCACGTTCTCGCCGGGGGTCGATGCCACGCGCACGGGGGAGAGCATGCGTACGAAGGAGGGGATCGACCCGATCTTCACCCGCGCGGCCCTCGACCACACCGCCGCGATGTACCTGAACGGTGCCGATCCGCGTCAGCCGCTGCTCAGCCCGGCCGTGCTCGCGGACCTGACCGGGTTCCCGCCGCTGCTGATCCAGGTGGGCGCCAACGAGATCCTGCTCGACGACTCCACGCGGCTGGCCGTGCGGGCGCGCGAGGCGGGGGTGGACGTGACGCTCGACGTGACGGCGGACGTGCCGCACGTGTTCCAGGTGTTCACGGGGATCCTGGACGAGGCGGACGAGGCGCTGGACCGGGCGGCGCTCTTCCTCAGCCAGCGTGTCCGGGAGAGGTAGGCGGAGAAACTAGAGCTTGCGGAAGAGGCGGGCTTCCTCGGCGGCGGCGCGCACGGACTCGAGGTCGCCTCCGGCTGAGGCGGTGACCACCGCGGCGACGGCGCCCTCGACGAACGGGGCGTCGGCGAGCACGGCCCGGGCCTCCTGGCCCACGCCCTCGTCCAGCAGGGTCTTGACGGTCAGCAGGGCGCTGCCGAGGTCGCCGAGCAGCAGTACGCCCGCGCCCTGGTCCGCCTCGTGTACCGCTCGCTCGATCCGGCCGTAGCTGGTGCCGAGGCTGCCGTCGTCCATGCCGCCCGCCGCGATCACCGGGACGTGGTCGCCCCCGAGTTCGCGCACGAGATCCGCCAGCCCCTCGGCGAGCTTCGGGCTGTGTGAGACGAGGACGACGCCGACCAGATTCACGGGGCCATCCTACCGGCCCCGGCCTGCGGCGGTGTCGGCCAGTGCACGCCAGAGCAGCGCCGCCGACGCAGCACCCGGATCTTCGTGCCCTTCGCTGCGCTCGCCGAGGTAGCTGGCGCGGCCCTTGCGCGCCCGCAGCGGGATCGTGGCACGTGTCGCCGCCTGGGCCGCGTCCGCCGCCGCGGCGAGTGCCGCCTCGCCCGACGCGTCGTCAGCCAGTCGCGCGTTGAGCGTCTCGATGGCCGGGACGAAGACGTCCACCATCGTCTTGTCGCCCACGTTCGCGCCGCCGAGTTTCTGCACGCCCGCGAGGCCCTGCGCGAGCGCGGCCGCGAGATCCGAGGTGCTGACCTTCTCCGCGTCGCCGAGCGCCTTGCCGGTCCGCCGGAACACGGTGCCGTAGAGCGGGCCGGACGCGCCGCCGACCGACGAGATCAGCGTCATGCCCACCTGCACGAGCGCCGCGCCGGGGGTCTGCGGCGGCTTCGCCTCGAACGCGGCGCGCACGGCCGTGAAGCCGCGGTGCAGGTTCGTGCCGTGGTCGCCGTCGCCGATCGCCGCGTCGAGCCGCGTCAGCCGGTCCCGGTCGGCCGCCACCGCGTCCGCGGCCCGGCCGATCCACGCCACGACGAAGTCGACGTCGAGTCCGGCCTCGTCGCCGGCTGAGTGCGTCTCGCTCACGCACCCCACCGTAGCGCCGGGGTCTGGACGGGCGCATCCCACAGTTCGAGAAGCTCGGCGTCGGCGCGGCACAGCGTCACCGAGAATCCGGGCATGTCCAGGCTGGTCACGTAGTTGCCGACGAGGTTTCGCACGATGCTGATGCCGCGCGACTTCAACGCGTTGTGCACCTCGTTGTAGACCACGTACAGCTCGATCAGCGGACTCGCGCCCATGCCGTTGACCAGCGCGATCACCTCGCCGCTGCCGCCGCCGGCCGTGAAGTCGAGGTCGGCGCAGACCGCGTCCACCGCCACCTCGGCCAGCTCGGACGCCGGGGCCATCGGCGCGCGTCGTCGGCCCGGCTCGCCGTGGATGCCGATGCCGAGCTCCACCTCGTTCTCGCCGAGCTCGAAACCGGGCCGGCCGGCCGCGGGCGTGGTGCACGGCCCGAGAGCGACGCCGAAGGAGCGGCTCTCCGCGTTGACCCGCTCTGCCATGTCCGCGACCGCGTCGAGGTTCGCCCCGCGCTCGGCCAGCGCGCCCGCGATCTTCTCGGCGAACAGCGTGGCCCCGGTGCCGCGGCGCCCGGCCGTGTAGAGCGAGTCCTCCACGGCCACGTCGTCGTTGATCAGCACCGAGCGGGAGGCGATGCCCTCGTCCTCCAGCAGCTCGGCCGCCATCTGGAAGTTCAGCACGTCGCCCGTGTAGTTCTTCACCAGGAACAGCACCCCGGCGCCGTCGTCCACGGCCTGCGCGGCGGCGAGCATCTGGTCCGGCACCGGGGAGGTGAACACCTCGCCCGCGCACGCCGCGTCCAGCATGCCGCGGCCGACGAATCCGGCGTGCAGCGGTTCGTGCCCTGATCCGCCGCCGGACACCAGGGCGACCTTGCCTGCCGTGCCCGCCGCGCGGCGCACGAAGCGGCGGTCCAGGTCCACCGAGAGGCTGCCGGGATGCGCGGCGGCCAGGCCCGCGAGGGCGTCCGAAACCACCGACTCCGGCGAGTTGATCAGCTTCTTCATGCTGCACATTCTGCTGCAGACATCCCAAGAGCGGTAGGCGGCGCGACGCGTTCGCGGGGGCCGGTTGGGGCGGGCGGACCCGGCCGTTATGCTCTTAGCCGTCGGCAGCGCAGGAATCCGGTGAGAGTCCGGAACGGTCCCGCCACTGTCAACGCCGCCCCCGCCCCGTCGCGGGGGTCGCGCGTGAGTCAGGAACTGCGCTGGGTCGACGCGACCGTCTCGTTGGCTTGCTCGGCCGGGCGTGGGCTCCCGGAGAGAAGAAAGGCGCAGTGTTGCGTTTCCCCTTTTCGGCCGTTCTCGGCCAGGACGACCTGCGTCTTTCGCTGATCCTGAACGCGGTGCACCCGGCCGTCGGCGGCGTGCTGGTGCGCGGGGAGAAGGGCACCGCGAAGTCCACGATGGTCCGCGCGCTGGCGGCGGTGCTGCCCGCGGTGGACGTCGTGCCCGACTGCCGGTTCTCCTGCGATCCCGCCGCGCCCGACCCCGGCTGCCCGGACGGTCCGCACGCCGCGGACGCCGACGACTCCGCCGACTCCGGACAGGCGACCCGTCCCGCGCGGCTGGTCGAACTGCCGATCGGCGCGTCCGAGGACCGGCTGACCGGCGCCCTCGACCTGGAGCGTGCGCTCGGCCGCGGCGAGGCGGCGTTCCAGCCCGGACTGCTGGCGGCCGCGCACCGCGGGCTGCTCTATGTCGACGAGGTCAACCTGCTGCCCGACCATCTGGTGGACGTGCTGCTGGACGCGGCCGCGATGGGCGAGGCGCACGTGGAGCGGGACGGCGTCTCGGTGCGGCACGCGGCGCGGTTCCTGCTGGTGGGCACGATGAACCCGGAAGAGGGCGAGCTCCGTCCGCAGCTGCTGGACCGCTTCGGCCTGACGGTGGACGTGGTCGCGAGCCGGGAGCCGCGTGAGCGCGCGGAGGTCGTGCGGCGCCGGCTGGCGTACGAGGCGGACCCGGCGGGGTTCTGCGCGCGGTGGGCCGAGGCGGACGCGGAGGTCGGCCGCCGGATCGCCGCCGCGCGCGAGGCGCTGCCGAAGGTCGCGCTGCCGGACGCGGAGTTGGAGCGGATCGCCCGCGTCTGCGCGGCGTTCGAGGTGGACGGCATGCGCGCCGACCTGGTCACGGCCCGTGCGGCGATCGCGCTCGCGGCGTGGCGGGGCCTGGCGGCGGTGACGGCCGAGGAGGTGCGCGACGCGGCCCGGCTGGCGTTGCCGCACCGTCGCCGCCGCAATCCGTTCGACGCGCCGGGCTTGGACCAGGACCAGCTGGAGCGCGCGGCGCAGGACCCGCAGCAAGATAACGGGCCCGACGATGACGGTGGGCCGAGTGGTGGCGGGTCGGGCGGTTCCGATGGGGACGGCGGCTCCGGTGATGGCGGCGGGGACGGCGGCGCGGGCGCAGGTCAGGCAGATAACAGGCCCACCGCTCCGCGAGAAAGCTCAGCGGATCAGCAGGGGCACGGCGGGGGTGAGCGGGGGCAGACTGGATCGGCGGGGGCGGGGGCGGGGGCGGGGGCGGGGGCTGAGCAGTCGGCTGTTGCCGCCGGGGAGACGTATCGGACTCGGTTGTTCTCGGTGCCGGGGGTTGGTGAGGGGGTTCCGGGGCGGCGGTCCGCCGGGCGCTCTTCGGGGCGGGGGCGGACGGTGGGGGCGCAGAAGCCTGAGGTCGGGGGGTCGCGGGGGCGGGTGATTCATCTGCCGGCCACGTTGCGGGCCGCGGCGCCGCATCAGGGGGAGCGTCGGCGCGGGGATTCGCGGGTGGTGGAGCTGCGGGCTTCGGATCTGCGGACGGCGGTGCGGCGGGATCGGGAGGGGAACCTGGTGCTGTTCGCGGTGGACGCCTCCGGGTCGATGGCGGCTCGGGCGCGGATGACGGCTGTCAAGGGCGCCGTGCTTTCGCTGCTGCTGGATGCCTATCAGCGGCGGGACAAGGTTGGGCTGGTGACTTTTCGGGGGGCCGGGGCCGAGGTCGCGTTGCCGCCTACCGGGTCGGTCGAGGCGGCGGCGGCGCGGCTGGCCGCCCTGCCCACGGGTGGGCGGACGCCGCTCGCTGCGGGGCTGCTGGCCTCGTACGACGTCGTTCGGCGGGAGCGGCTGCGGGATCCGCGGCGGCGGGCGTTGCTGGTGCTGGTCACGGACGGGCGCGCGACCGGCGGGTCGAACGCGCTCGGGGACGCGCGGCGGGCGGCGGCGTTCCTCGCCGGCGCGGGGGTGGCGAGCGTCGTCGTGGACTGCGAATCGGGGCCGGTGCGGCTCGGGCTCGCGGCCGAGCTGGCCGGCCACCTCGGCGGGGAGCACGTACCGATGGCCTTGTTGTCGGCGCAGGCGCTCGACCGGACCGTGCGCGACAGCGTGACCTCGATGCGGAAGGCGGCCTGAGACCGATGCCCCAGGGCAAGCCCGAGCACGTCCCCGAGGACGGGCTCACCACCAAGCAGCGCCGCGCGCTGCCGCTGACCGTCGTGCACACCGGCCACGGCAAGGGGAAGACCACGGCGGCGTTCGGCCTCGCGCTGCGCGCCTGGAACGCGGGCTGGCCGATCGGCGTGTTCCAGTTCGTGAAGTCGGCCAAGTGGAAGATCGGCGAGGAGCCGGTGTTCAAGACGCTCGGCGCGCTGCACGAGCAGACCGGCCAGGGCGCGCCGGTCGCGTGGCACAAGATGGGCGAGGGCTGGAGTTGGATCCAGCGCGACCTGCATTCGGATCCGGAGATGCAGGCGGACAACGCGCGTGCGGGCTGGGAGCAGATCAAGCGCGACCTGGCCGCCGAGACGTACAGGCTGTATCTGCTCGACGAGTTCACCTACCCGATGAAGTGGGGGTGGGTGGACGTGGACGAGGTGGTTGCGGTCCTCAAGGAGCGGCCGGGGACGCAGCACGTCGTCATCACCGGCCGGGACGCGGCGCCCGCGCTGGTCGAGTACGCGGATCTGGTCACTGAGATGACGAAGGTCAAGCATCCGATGGACGCGGGGCGCAAGGGGCAGCGGGGCATCGAGTGGTGAGCGTCGCGACGCCGCGCATTGTGATCGCGGCGCCTGCATCCGGGCACGGCAAGACCACAGTGGCCACGGGGCTGATCGCGGCGTTCGCGCGGCGCGGGCGTCGGGTCGCGCCGTTCAAGGTCGGGCCGGACTACATCGACCCGGGCTATCACGCGCTGGCGGCCGGGCGTCCGGGGCGCAACCTGGATCCGTTCCTGCTCGGCGAATCCCGCGCGGTCGGCGTCTTCGCGCACGGTGCGGCGGGAGCGGACATCGCAATCGTCGAGGGTGTGATGGGTCTGTATGACGGCGCGGTCGGGCGCGGCGAGTTCGCGTCGACGGCGCAGGTCGCGACATTGATCGGGGCGCCGGTCATTCTGGTTGTGGACGCGACGGCTCAGGGGCGGTCGGTCGCGGCGCTCGTGGACGGGTTTCGCGGTTTCGATCGGCGGGTGCGGATCGCGGGGGTCGTGCTGAACCGCGTCGGTTCGCAGCGGCATCGCGAGATTCTGGCGTCGGCGTTGGGCGAGATCGGCGTGCCGCTGCTGGGGACGCTGCACCGGTCCGATGCCGTGGCCACGCCGTCGCGGCATCTGGGGTTGGTGCCGGTGGCCGAGCGGGCACCGGAGGCTTTGGCGACGGTGGACGCGCTGGCGGATCTGATCTCGGAGAATCTGGACCTGGATCGGATCGAGCGGATCGCGGGCATGGCGGCGAACACCGACCTGGCTGAGTGGTCGCCGGAGGAGGCGATCGCGGAGTTGGGCGGGCCGGTCGCCGGGCGGCCGGTGGTGGCTGTGGCCGGGGGAGCGGCGTTCACGTTCTCGTACGCGGAGCATGCCGAGTTGCTGGCCGCTGCGGGTGCCGAGGTCGTGCGGTTCGATCCGTTGCACGACGCGAAGCTGCCGGAGCGTGCGGCGGCGTTGGTGATCGGGGGCGGATTCCCCGAGGTCTACGCGTCGGCGCTGGCGGAGAACAAGGCACTGATGGACGAGGTGCGCGCGTTCCGTGGCGTGATCGCGGCGGAGTGCGCGGGGCTGCTGTACCTGGCGAAGTCGCTCGACGGCGTGCCGATGTGCGGCGTGGTCGATGCGGAGGCCGTGATGACGGAGCGGCTGACGCTCGGGTATCGCGAGGCCGTGGCGACGACGGATTCAGTGCTCTGTGCTGCCGGGGTGAGAGTGAATGGGCATGAGTTCCATCGGACGGCGCTGACCCCGGCCGCATCCTCGGAGCCTGCGTGGATGTGGCGTGGGAATGACGGCGCGACGGTCGCGGAGGGGTACGCGTCGGCCCGGCTGCACGCTTCCTACCTGCATCTTCACTGGGCCGGTGCGCCGGAGTTGCCGCGACGGATCGTGGCGGCGGCGGGCGGTGCGGCATGAGGACTCTGCTAGGAATCGGCGTCGGGCCGGGAGATCCGGAACTTCTGACGCTGAAGGCCGCGCGGCTGCTGCGTGAGGCGGACGTCGTGTTCGCGCCGACGACGTCGCTGGACCGGGAGTCGCGTGCCGAGCAGATCGTGCACGCGGCGACGGGGATTCGGGCGCGGCGGCTGGTTTTCGCGCTGGAGGATCAGGGCGGTGTGACTGCCGAGCGTGCCACGGCGTGGGACGAGGCGGCGCGGTCGGTCGTCGAGGCGTTCGAGGCGGGCGCTGAGACCGTCGGGTTCGTGACGCTCGGGGATCCGAACGTGTACTCGACCTTCGGGTATCTCGCGCAGACGGTCGCCGGGATGGACGGCGATATCCGCATCGAGACCGTTCCCGGGGTGACTGCGATGCAGGACCTTGCCGCGCGCGCGGACGTGCGGCTGGCGGAGGGGCGGGAGCCGGTCACGCTCGTGCCCGCGACGGCCGGGCTCGACGAGGTGCGGCGTGCGCTGAACGGGACCGGGACCGTCGTCGTGTACAAGGGCGGTCGGTTCATCGCGGACCTGGTCGAGGCGGTCGAGGAGAGCGGTCGGGTCGCGGACGCGGTGCTCGGCACGGATCTCGGGCTGCCGACGGAGCGGATCGGCGGGCTGCGCGACCGGAAGGCGGCGAACATGCGCGTTCCGTATTTCACGACCCTGATCGTGCCGCCCGCGCGCGGCGGGCGAGGAGAAGCACTGTGAGCGTTGGCAGAGTCACCTTCATCGGCGCGGGCCCCGGCGCGGCCGACCTGATCACGTTGCGCGGCGCCCGCGCGATCGGCGCCGCGGACATCGTCATCTGGGCGTCCAGCCTCGTGCAGGCGGAGATCCTGGAGCACGCCCGGCCGGACGCGGTCGTCGTCGACTCGGCCGCGCTGCCGATCGAGGGCGTGCTGCCGTACTACGAGCAGGCCGCGCGGGAGGGTCTGCACGTCGCGCGCGTGCACTCCGGCGACCCTGCGCTGTGGGGCGCGATCCAGGAGCAGCTGGAGCGGGCGCACGAGTTGGGGCTGGAGACCGAGGTCATCCCGGGCGTCTCGGCGTTCTCGGCCGTGGCGGCGTTGGCGCAGCGGGAGCTGACGGTTCCGGAGGTCGCGCAGTCGGTGATCCTCACGCGGCTGGAGGGCGGCAAGACGCCGATGCCGTCCGGGGAGACCATCCGCTCGTTCGCGGCGCACGGCACGACGATGGCGATCTTCCTCTCGGCCGCGCGGTGCGGGCAGTTGGCGACCGAGCTGCTCGCCGGGGGCTACGAGGAGGACACGCCGGTGATCGTGGCCTCGCGGGCGACCTGGCCGGACGAGGAGCTCGTGCACTGCACGATCGGCACGATGGCGGAGACCGTCAAGGCCCGGAAGCTGTGGAAGCACACGCTGTTCCTGGTCGGTCCGGCGCTCGGCTCCTCCGGCACCCGCTCGCACCTGTATCACCCCGGCCACTTCCACGAGCACCGTCGCGCGGACCCGGATGCGCGCCGTGCCCTTAAGCTGTCAAGACCATGAGCGACCTTCGCGAGCCTGACCTGCCGCGCACCATGAAGCAGCGCGCGGGGAAGGCGTTGCGCCCGGGGTGGACGACCGGGTCGTGCGCGTCGGCGGCGGCGAAGGCGGCGGCGCTCGGGCTCGCGACCGGGGATCCGCAGCAGGAGGTCGAGATCGCGCTGCCGGGCAAGGACGGTGCGTGGTCGCAGCGGGTGGCGTTCGCCGTGGACCGGTGCGAGGTGTCGCCCGGGCGTGCGGAGGCCGTCGTGGTGAAGGACGCGGGCGACGATCCCGACGTCACGCACGGGGCGCGGCTGACGGCGACGGTCTCGTGGCGGGACGCGCCGGGGATCGAGCTCGACGGCGGCGTCGGCGTGGGTGTCGTGACGAAGCCGGGGCTCGGTCTTGAGGTCGGCGGGCCCGCGATCAACCCCGTGCCGCGCGCGATGATCGCCCGCGCGGTCGGCGAGGCCGTGGATCTGGAGGCGCGCGGGGTGCGCGTCGTGATCTCGGTGCCCGACGGCGAGGTGATGGCGCGCAAGACGACGAACCGGCGGCTCGGGATCATCGGCGGGATCTCGATTCTCGGCACGACCGGGATCGTGCGGCCGTTCTCGACCGCCGCGTGGCGAGCGTCGGTGGAACAGGCCGTCAGTGTGCTGGCCGCGCAGGCCGCCGAGAACGCGACGTCCGAGGCGGCGACCCTGGTGCTGTGCACGGGCGGGCGGACCGAGAAGGGCGCGATGGCGTTGCTGCCGCGGCTGCCCGAGGTCAGTTTCGTCGAGGTGGGCGACTTCACCGGGGCCGCGCTGCGCCGCTGCGTGGAGCACGGCGTGCGCGAGGTCGTGTTCGTCGGCATGATCGGCAAGCTCACGAAGCTGGCCGCCGGAATCCTGATGACCCACTACACGCGCTCGGCCGTGGACACCGAGGTGCTCGCCGAACTGACGACACGCGCGTTTCCGGAAAACCCCGCATTGGCCGCCCGCGTACGGGAAGCTAATACCGCGCGGCACGTATACGAACTCTGGGATACTGCCGGTGCCCTGCCCGTGTGCGCGAACGCACTGTGCGAGCAGGTCGCGCGGGTGCTGGAGCGCTTCGCGCAGGTGGAGTGCGGCGGCGCCGTCCGGGCCCGAGTGGCGCTCGTCGACTTCACCGGGACGGTGTTGGTCGGCTCGAGTGCGGATTGGGCAAAGGGTGGGGACACACACCATGGGTGAATTGACGGTCATCGGATACTCCGGCGCGGAGTTGGGCGCGGACGCGCTCGCCGTGCTCGGGTCGGCCACGCTGGTGGTCGGCGGCGCGCGGCATCTGGCCGCGGTGCCGGTGCCCGAGGGCGCGCGCACCGTCCAGGTCGGCGCGCTGGAACCGGCGTTGGACGCGCTGGCCAGGCATGACGGCGACGCGGTGGTCGTCGCGTCCGGGGATCCGGGCTTCTTCGGCATCGTGCGGCGGCTGCGCGCGGGCGGTCTCGAGGTGGCGCGGGTGATCCCGGCGGTGTCCTCGATCGCGGCCGCGTTCGCCGCCGTGCGGCTGGACTGGGACGACGCGGCGGTCGTGTCGGCGCACGGCGGGACCACGGGTTCGACCAGGACCCTGCGACGCGCGGTGAACGCCTGCCTCGCGCATCCGAAGGTCGCCGTGCTGACCGGGCCGCGGGCGATGCCGCGTGACCTGGCGAAGGCGCTGCTCGCGGCGGGTCTGAAGCCGGCCGACCGGGTGGTGTGGATCGCCGAGCGGCTCGGCACGGACGAGGAGCGGGTGCGCTCGTACGACCTCGCCGAGGCGGCCGCGACCAGGGCCGAGGACCCGAACGTGGCCCTGTTCACCGCCCCGATCCCGGCCCGCGACTCGGCCGGGTGGCTGGCCGGGGCGCGCTCCGGCGGGGTGACCGCGACCGAGGAGCCGTTCACGCCGCTGCCGGACGAGGCCTTCGAGCACCGCGACGGCCAGATCACCAAGATGGAGACGCGCACGCTGGCCGTCTCGCTGCTCGGGCCGAAGTTCGGGCACCTGATCTGGGACCTCGGCGCGGGCTCCGGCTCGGTCGGCATCGAGTGCGCGCGGCGCGGCGCGGCGGTGCTCGCCGTGGAGCGGGATGCAGAGTCCTGCGATCGCATCAGGCGTAACGCTGCTAAGCACAGCGGGACAGGACTATATATATGTACGGGCGACGCGGCCGACCACGCGGCCCGGCTCCCGGACCCCGACGCGGTGTTCGTCGGCGGCGGCGGAATGGACGTGCTGCGCGTGGTGCTCGACCGTCGGCCGCCGCGCCTGGTCGCCACGTTCGCGTCGCTGGAGCGGGCAAGCAGTGTGCTGCCGATGCTCGCGAGCCACGGCTACAAGGCGGACGGGATCCTGCAGCACGCCTCGCGGTTCGCCGCGCTCCCGGACGGCACGCACCGGCTCGCGGCGCAGAATCCGGTCTTCCTCGTGTGGGGTGAATTGCTGTGACCCGCATCGGCTGCATCGCCGCGACCGACTCCGGTCGCGAGGCGGCCGCGTACCTCAGGGCCCTGTGGCCCGGTGAGGTCGTGGTCGTCGAACGGGACACCGTCGCGGACGCGTTGCGCGCGGCGTTCCGGGACTGCGATGCGGTCGTGGCGTTCCTGGCGACGGGCGCGACGGTGCGGATCCTGGCCCCGCTGCTCGGCCACAAGACCACGGACGCGCCGGTCGTGTGCGTCGACGAGGGGCGGCGGTTCGCGATCGCGCTGCTCGGCGGGCACTACGGCGCGAACGACCTGGCCCGGCGGGTGGCGGCGGCGATCGGCGGCGAAGCGGTGATCAGCAACGCCCGGGACGCCGACGGAATCAGGCCGCTGCCGCCGTTGCGGGGCAGGCGGATCGTCGTCGGCGTCGGGGCGTCGCGCGGCGTCGGCGCCGCCGAGGTGCTGGAGACGATCGACGCCGCGCTGGCCGACGCCGGACTGGGCGCCGACGACGTCTCCGCGCTCGCCACCGCCGACCTCAAGTCCGACGAGGCCGGGATCGTCGAGGCGGCGCGGCGGCGCGGCTGGCCGCTGATCTGCCATCCGGCGGCGCGGTTGGCCGACGTCGAGGTGCCGAACCCGTCCGAGACCGTGCGCGCGGCGGCCGGAACCCCGTCCGTCGCCGAAGCCGCCGCGCTGTACGCCGGACCCGGACGCGCGCCGGGCCGACTGCTGGTGCCCAAGAAGAAATCCGCGAGGGAGTACCCGATGGCGACCGCCGCCGTGGCCGAGCACACCGACCACACCGGAAGGGGACGGCTCGCGATCATCGGCCTCGGTCCCGGAGCCCGCGACCTGCTCACGCCGCGTGCGCGTGCGGAACTCCGCGACGCCGAGGTCGTCGTCGGCCTGGACCAGTACGTCGAGCAGATCGGCGACCTGCTCGGCCACGAGGTCCGGATCGAGGCGACCGGGCTCGGCGCCGAGGAGCAGCGGGCCCGCAGCGCCGTGGACCTCGCGCGGCTCGGGCACCGCGTGGCGCTGATCGGCTCCGGCGACGCGGGCGTGTACGCGATGGCGTCCCCGGCGCTCGACCACCCGGAGACCGCCGAGATCGACGTGGTCTGCGTTCCCGGGATCACGGCGGCGACCACGGCGTCGAACGTGCTCGGCGCCCCGCTCGGCCACGACCACTGCTCGATCTCGCTGTCCGACCTGCACACGCCGTGGCCCGCGATCGAGCGCCGGGTGCGCGCGGCGGCCGAGGGCGATTTCGTCGTCAGCTTCTACAACCCGCGCTCCGTCAAGCGCGACTGGCAGCTGCCGAAGGCGCTCGCGATCCTCGCCGAGCGCCGGCCGCCGACGACGCCGATCGGCTGGGTGCGCAACGCCGGACGGTCCGACGAGACGCACGGCCTGACGATGCTGAGCGAGTTCGACCCGACGGTCGTCGACATGTACACGACCGTGATCGTCGGCTGCTCGCAGTCCCGCATCGTCGCCGGACGCTTTGTCACCCCGCGAGGTTATCGATGGGCGGAGTGACGCGGTCGCTCGTCGCCGAGGTCGGCGCGTGCCAGGGCTGCGGCGCCTGCCTGCTGACCTGTCCCGAGCACGCGATCCGGCCGGACGGCGGCCGCCTGCTCGTGCTGGCCGCGCAATGCACCGGGTGCGGGCAGTGCCAGGAGATCTGCCCGGTGGACGCCATTGAAATGAAAGCAAGGCCGTGAACAGAACCATCCACCCCATCGAGCAGGAGTCGTACGCGATCCTGCGCGGCCGACTCGCCGCCAGATATCCGGACTCCCCGGCGCGTCCGCCGCTGGCGCGGGCCGTGCTGGAGCGCGTCGTGCACGCCAGCGCCGACCTCGAATACGCCGAGGACCTGGTACTGCCCGCGGAATCCGTGCTCGAACAGGCCGTCGCGGCGCTGCGGGCGGACGCTCCGGTGGTCGCGGACGTGGCGATGGTCGCGGCCGGGATCACGCGGCGTCAGTCACTGTGTCGTATCGGTGACCCGCGGGCAGGTGAATTGGCGAAGGACTCGGGTATCACGCGTTCGGCGGCGGCGCTCCGGCTCGCCGCCGAGGAGGCCGGACCCGGCGCCGTCTACGTCGTCGGGTGCGCTCCGACCGCGCTGTTCGAACTGATCGAGCACGCCGAGACGTACCGGCCGCTGCTGGTGCTCGGCCTGCCGGTCGGCTTCGTCGGCGCGACCGAGTCGAAGCAGGCGCTGCGCGAGAGCGGTCTGCCCGCCGTCAGCAACGTCTCGGGCAAGGGCGGTTCGGCGGTCGCCGCGGCCGCGCTCAACGCACTGTTGTACTGGGAGGGGACCGCCATAAGCGAGCTTGCGAGCGAACAATCAAGCACAGCGTTCGCGAATGCGGCCGCCGAGCGCCAGCGAGGTGGCCGATGAGTGCTCTACTGATCGTCGGTCACGGAACCCGGGACGACGAGGGCGCCGAGGAGTTCCGGAAGTTCGTGCGCAGGGTCGAGAAGCGGGCGGTCGGGAGCGGCGCGGCCGACGCCGTGGCCGGCGGCTTCATCGAGCTCTCGCCGCCGCCGCTCAAGGACGCGGTCAGCGGTCTGGTCGAGGCGGGGCACCGGGACCTCACCGCCGTGCCGCTGATCCTGCTCGCCGCCGGGCACGCGAAGGGCGACATCCCCGCGGCGCTGTCCCGCGAACGTGAGCGGCATCCGGGCGTGCGCACCAAGTACGCGCGTCCGCTCGGGCCGCACCCGGTGATCCTGGACCTGCTGCGGCAGCGCCTGGAGAAGGCCGTGCGCGACGTCGAGCCCGACGCCGTGCTGCTCGTCGGCCGCGGCACCACCGACCCCGACGCCAACGCCGACCTCTACCGGGCCGCGCGGCTGCTCTGGGAGACGACGCGCGACCTGGGGATCCGTCAGGTCGAGGCGGCGTTCGTGTCGCTGGCCGAGCCCTCCGTCCCGCAGGGCCTGGACCGGCTGCGCGCGCTCGGCGCCCGCCGCGTGCTGGTGCTGCCGTTCTTCCTGTTCCCCGGGATCCTGCCGACGCGCATCCACACGCAGGTCGCCGGGCACGACGGCGTCGAGGCGCACGTGGCCGACGTCATCGGGGACTGCGACGAGCTCGCCGACCTCGTCATCGAGCGCTACCTCGAGGCCGACGGACGCGGCGGCGCCCCGGCCGGGATGAACTGCGACGCCTGCGTGTACCGGATCGCGCTGCCCGGCTTCGAGGCGCGGGTCGGGCAGGAGCAGCACCCGCACGACCACCCGGACGACCCCGCGCACCAGCACGGGCACCACCACCAGCACCACCACACGCATCCGCACCCGCACGGACCCGCCGCCCGTTCCGTCCCGGAAACGCGGCTTTCCCGTCCGGTCGGCCCGCCCCCGCCCCCCGTGGGATGATGGACTGATATGGCTACTGAGCAGGAGCACGGGCCGCGCGGGGTCTCCCGGGCGGCGACGCCGCGGGTGACGGTGACGGTCCTCGGGTTCGACGGCGCCCCGCTGAGCCCGGCCGCGCGCCGCGCCCTCGAGCAGGCCACGCTCGTCATCGGCAGCATCCGGCACCTCGACCTGCTCCCCGTCCCGGAGACCGCCCGGCGCATCTACATGGGCGGCCTCGGCGCGGCGCTGACCAGGCTCGCGCTGCACGACGGCCCGGCCGTGGTGGTGGCCTCCGGCGACCCCGGCTACTTCGGCGTCGTGCGGGCGCTGCGCGAACAGGGCCTGCGGGTGCGCACCATCCCCGCGGTCTCCTCCGTGGCCACCGCCTTCGGCCGGATCGGCCTCGCCTGGGAGGACTCGTTCGTCGTCGCGGTCGACCCGCCCGCCGACGGCGTGGACGGCAACGGCAATCGCGAACCCGGCAAGGTCCGCACCGGCGGGCGCGCCGCCAAGGACGGCGGTTTCGGCCACGGGCCCGGCGCCACGCTGCGCGCCGCGGCGAACCTGTGCCGCGCCTACCCGAAGGTCGCGGTGATGTGCGGCGAGGGCGCCGGGCCGCGTGAACTGGCCGTGGAACTGCTCGGACCCGACAAGTCAGGACCCGCACGCACCCTCGTCGTGGCGCAACGGCTCGGCGAGCCGGAGGAGTCCGTCGAGTGGCTCAGTCTCGACGAGGCCTCGGAACGGCACATCTGGGGCGATCCGTGCATCGTGCTCTGCCTCGACGAGGCCCAGGTGCTCGCGCCCGGCGCCTCCGGGGCGGGCGCCGTGCCGGTGGCGGGCTGGGCCGGGCCGACCGGCGGCTGGGCCTCGGCCGACAACGCCTTCGTCTACCGCTCCGGACGCGTGCTGCCCGCCGAGGCCCGCGCGCTGGTGCTGGCCCGGCTCGCGCCGCGTCCTGGCACGCTCGTCTGGGACGTCGGCGCCGGCTCCGGATCGGTGGGCATCGAGTGCGCCCGGCTCGGCGCCGCCGTCGTCGCCGTCGAGCGGGACGCCGACTCCTGCGAGCGAATAGACCTCAACGCGACGATGCATCAGGTGCGGCTGCGCGTGGTGCGCGGCCAGGCCCCGGAGGCGCTGCTCGACCTGCCGCAGCCGGACGCGGTCTTCCTCGGCGGCGGCGGACCGGACGTGGTGCGCGCGGTGACCGGCCGCGATCCGCGCATCGTCGTGGCGGCGACCACGGCGATCGACCGGGTCGCGGAGGTGAAGGCGGCGCTGCGCGGCGAGGGTCGCGAGCGGCGCCGGGTGGACGGCGTGCTGTTGCAGAGTTCGCGGCTGGTCTCGCTGCCCGGCGACGCCCACCGGTTCGCCGCGCAGGACCCGGTGTTCGTGCTCTGGAGCGAGCGGTCCTGACCCAGGTCCGCTATTTCCTTTTTGCCAGCAACGCGATGAGCGCCACGTCCTTCGGACGGGTGGCGTGTGTCACTCGCTCAGTCGGTTGACGGTTCGCCGCCACCTGCGCACTGCCTGATGCGCGACACCGTGCGCTTCCGCAGCTCCGCACGCGGCGATGACGGCGGGCGCGCGTTCCGGGTAGGGTACGTGATCGCCGCGCGGTGGGCGCGCCGGGATCCGTCAGGTCCGCACGGTTCCCGCGGGGGACAGGGCTTCGGGCCGAGATCGAGGGCACGGCGCTGTGGACGAGGAACGAGGAGGCACGATGACCGGCACCGACGAGTTCGGCCACGAGCTCGACGCGCAGGGCTACGAGCGTGCGCCGGGGCAGGCCCCGCTGGGCGGCACGCCGAGGCAGCGCGGCCCGCAGCCGGTCGGCCGTCCGACGCAGGGTCAGCTGCCGGGTCGTCCGCTCCCGCCCAACCCGGCGATGCCCGGCATGCTCGGCCAGCAGCAGCCCGCGGCCCAGGACTCGCCCTGGCTCGCCGCCGCGCCCGACGCCCCCGTCCCCGGCTACCCGGAACCCGCCGCGTTCGCCGCCGTGCCGCAGCCGAACCCGGCGATGCCCGGGATGATGCCGGTCGAGATGGAGATCGACGCGACCGCGCCGCAGCCCCGCCTCGTGATGCCCGCGCCGGGACCGGGCCACGACGCGCCGACCGCCGAGTTCTACCCGCTCTACGACGCCGGATCGCCCGAGGACTACCAGGTCCCGCCCGCCGCCGTCCCCGCGCCGCAGCCGGTCGCGCCGCAGCAGCAGATGCCGCCCCGTCAGCCCACGCCGACGACCGAGGTCCCGGTGCAGCGCCCGGCCTCCCCGCTGTCCGGCGTCTCGGTCGGCCCGATCCCGCCGCAGGCCACCGCCCCCGCCGCGCCGTACCAGCAGCAGCCGCAGCAGCCGCAGTCGCAGGAGGGTGAGGAGCACGGCGGCTACCCCGAACAGCCGCAGTCTCCGCAGCAGCAGCCCGAGTTCGAGCCGCTGTCCGCCTCCGCGTCCTGGGCCGCCCCGCCGCTGCAGGCCCCGGTGCGCCCGGCCCAGGCCCAGCGCCCCGCCGTCCCCGCGCAGCCGATGCCCACGCCCGCCCCGCTGCCCGAACGCGGCGCGGCCCGTTCCGGCGTGCGCAGCACCGGTGGCGGCATCGCGGCGGCCGGAGCCGTGGCCGCCGGCCGCGCCGCAGTCCGCCAGCAGCAGGCCGACGCCGCCGCCCAGACCGAGGGCGACCCGCTGGCCTCCTCCGGCCAGCGCACCGTCCCCGCACAGGCCCAGGCCCCGCAGGCCCCGTCCGTCTTCGACCCGGTCGTCCCGCAGCAGCAGCCCCAGCCGCAGCCCGAGCAGTATCAGCCCTCGCAGACCCAGGCCGCCGACCCCGGCGCCAGCGGCGTCCGCGACACCATGGCCCCGCCCCGCCGCCGGGTGGGCCCCCAGCCGCCGCAGGCCGCCGCGGCCCCGGCCCCCGCCGCGGTCCCCGTTCCCGCTCCGTCGTCCCCCGACGACCTGAGCAGCGCCAACCTCCGCTCCGTGGCCCCCGCCGTCCCCGCCCCGCGCCGCGTCCCCGAGGACTCCGCCGGAGACCTCCCGCCGCTGCCCCCGCGCCCCGCCAAGCAGGAGCCCGCCCAGGACAACGACGAACTCGTCGTCCCCTGGGGAGCCGCCGCCCAGCAGTCCAACGCCGAGCAGGGCCCCCGCGGCACCCGCCGCCGCGAGACCTCCGCCGACGACGTGGTCCCCGAGGCCCTCTCCGCCCCCATGCCGGTGCTGCTCGACCCCGAGCCCGGCGAAGACGACGACTTCGCCGCCCGCTCCGGCTCATACCAGCAGCCCCAGGACGCCGCCGAGGAGGACCCCCTCTCCGGCTCCGGCGCCCACGCCCGCCCCCAGCAGCAGACTCCGGCCCCGGCCGAACAGCCGCAGAGCCAGCAGCAGCCGCAGGTTCCGCAGCAGCAGGTACCGGCGCCTCAGCAGCCGCAGGAAGCACAGCAGGTGCAGCCGGAGCCCGAGCAGCCGAAGGCACAGCCTCAGCAGCCGGTTCAGCAGCAGCCCGTCCAGCAGAATGTGCAGGCCCAGCCGGTCCAGCAGCCGCAGGCACAGCCCGTTCAGCCGCAGCCGCAGTCACAGCCCGTTCAGCAGCAGCCGCAGGCACAGCCTGCGGAGCCGGTCCAGCAGCCGCAGCCGATCCCGCCGAAGGCGCAGCCTGCGCAGCCCGTCCAGCAGGTTCAGCCGCAGACGCAGCCCGCTCGGCAGCAGGCGCAGGCCCAGCCCGTCCAGCCGAAGACGCAGCAGCAGCCGACTCAGCCTCAGCAGCAGCCGGTTCAGCAGCCGCAGCCTCAATCCGCGCAGCAGCCGCAGCCCGTGCAGCCGAAGACGCAGCCTCAGCCCGCTCAGCAGCAGCCGCAGGCTCAGCCCGTGCAGCCGCAGCAGCCGCCGATGATTCAGCAGCCGCGGCAGGTTCAGCCTGAGCCCGCCGAGCAGACGGTGGTCGAGCAGGCTCCGGCGCCGAAGCCCGTCAAGCAGCCCGCGTCGCCGAAGCCTGCGAAGAAGGCTGCCGCCCCCGCTCCGGTGGCCGCCGAGGTCGAGGGCGAGGACGGGGACCGTGCGCCGGGGTATGGCGAGGCGGAGATGGAGGCGGTGTACCGGGTCATCCACGAGCGGCGGGATATCCGGAACGACTTCCTGCCGGACGAGCTGCCCATCGACGTGCTGACGCGGATCCTCGAGGCGGCGCACACGGCGCCGTCCGTCGGGTTCTCGCAGCCGTGGGACTTCCTGGTCCTGCGGGACGAGGAGCGGCGGCGCGCGGTGCACGATCTGGCGGTGCGGCAGCGGAAGGCGTACGCGGCGTCGTTGCCCAAGGCGCGGGCGAAGGCCTTTGCCGCGCTGAAGATCGAGGCGATTCTCGACACCCCGGTCAACATCGTCGTGACCTGCGACCCGACGCGTGGCGGGCGGCACACGCTCGGGCGGTACACGCAGCCGATGATGGCGCCGTTCTCGACCTGCCTGGCCGTGGAGAACCTGTGGCTGGCGGCGCGTGCCGAGGGGCTCGGCGTCGGCTGGGTCTCGTTCTTCGACGAGCGTGAACTCTCCGAGACGCTGGGGCTGCCGGAGCACCTGCAGATCGTCGCGTACCTCTGCGTCGGCTACGTCAAGCGGTTCCCGAGCGAGCCCGAGCTGGCCGGGGCCGGTTGGGCGCGTCGCAGGCCGCTGTCGTGGGCGGTGCACGAGGAGGACTACGGCCGGCGCGCGATGCCCGGCGGGGACCCGGTCTCGCTGCTCGACGCGACCGTGGACGCGGTGCGCGGCCTGGACGAGGACGCCGCGGCCGCCGCGCGCGACCGGCAGGGCCGGATGACGAAGCCGCCCGGCTCGCTCGGCATGCTCGAGCACGTGGCCGAGCAGCTCTCCGGTCTCGCCGGGGAGTGCCCGCCGCCGATGCCGGAGCCCGCCGCGCTCGCCGTCTTCGCCGCGGACCACGGCGTGCACGCGCAGGGCGTGACTCCGTGGCCGCAGGAGGTCACGGCGCAGATGGTGTCGAACTTCCTGTCCGGCGGCGCCGTGGTCAACGCCTTCGCCAAGCAGGTCGGCGCCGAGGTCTGCGTCGTGGACGTGGGCGTGAACGCCAACCTGGGCAACGCCTCTGGGCTCGTGCCGCGCAAGGTCCGCTTCGGGACCGCCGACATGACGCAGGGTCCTGCGATGTCGCGGGACGAGGCGATGGCCGCGATCGAGGCGGGCATCGAGACCGCGCGCGACCTGGTCGCCGCGGGCAACCGCTGCCTGCTCACCGGCGACATGGGCATCGCCAACACGACGGCCTCGGCTGCCCTGATCGCCGCGTTCACCGGAGCCTCCCCGGCGCAGGTGACCGGCTACGGCACCGGCATCGACGAGCAGACGTACGCGCACAAGGTGGAGATCGTCCGCCGCGCATTGGAGCTGCACCGGCCCGACCCGCAGGACCCGATCGGCGTGCTCGCGGCCTTCGGCGGTCTGGAGCACGCGGCGCTCGCCGGCTTCATCCTCGGCGGCGCGGCGCTGCGCATCCCGGTCGTGCTGGACGGCGTGATCGCCGGGGCCGCGGCCCTGGTCGCGCAGGCCATCGCGCCGGAGGTCACCGTCGCCTGCGTGGCCGGTCACCGCTCGGCCGAGCCGGGCCACGCGCTCGCCCTCGAGGCCCTCGGCATCAACCCGCTGATCGATCTGGAGCTGCGGCTCGGCGAGGGCTCCGGCGCGGTGCTGGCGCTGCCGCTGGTCGCCGCCGCGATCCGGGCGCTGCGCGAGGTCGCCACCTTCGACGCCGCCGGGGTCGCCGACGCCAGCGCCGCCGCCGTGGCCCCTCGTGGGCGCGAGTGATCATCGCTGAGTATGCTCAACGTGTCATAGGACGTGCGGCACGAGAGAGGTACCTGTGGTGAGCAGCGCCGAGACCCCGCCTGAGGTCTATCCCCTCGGCCTGCGGCTGTCCGGGAAGCGCGTCGTGGTCGTCGGCGGCGGACGGGTCGCCGCCCGCCGCGTGGCCGGGCTGCTGCACGCCGGCGCCCGGGTGCTCGTCGTGTCGCCCGTGGTCACCGCCGCCGTCGAGGGCTACATCACCGCCGGCCACGTCGAGTGGGCCGAGCGCGGATACCGGCCGGGCGACCTGGCCGACGCGTGGTACGCCGTGGCCGCGACCGACGACACCGCCGTGAACGAGGCCGTCGCCGCCGAGGCCGAGCGGTCGCGCGTCTTCTGCTCCCGCGCCGACGACGCCGTCGCCTCCACCGCGTGGACCCCGGCCGTCGGCACCCACGCGGGCGTGACAGTGTCCGTACTCGGCGCCGACACCGCCGACCCTCGCCGCTCCGCCGCCGTGCGCGACGCCGTCGTCGAAGGGCTGCGCGAGGGAACGCTCGCCGCGCCGCGCTTCCGGGGCCGCGCGCCCGGCGTCGCGCTGGTCGGCGGCGGTCCCGGCGACCCCGACCTGATCACCGTGCGCGGGCGGCGGCTGCTCGCGGAGGCCGACGTCGTGGTGGCCGACCGGCTCGCCCCGCTCAGCCTGCTCGACGAACTGCCCGCCGACGTCGAGATCGTGGACGCGTCGAAGATCCCCTACGGCCGCTCGATGCCGCAGGAGGAGATCAACCGGATCCTGGTCGACCGGGCGAGGGCCGGGAAGTTCGTGGTGCGCCTCAAGGGCGGCGACCCCTTCGTCTTCGGCCGCGGCCACGAGGAGATCGTCGCCTGCGCCGAAGCCGGGGTCCCGGTGATCGTCGTGCCCGGGCTCACCAGCGCGGTGTCCGTGCCGGGTCTCGCGGGCGTGCCGGTCACGCATCGCGGCGTGGCGCACGAGTTCACGGTGGTCTCCGGCCACGTCGCGCCGGACAACCCGAAGTCCCTGGTGGACTGGGAGTCGCTGGCCCGGCTGCGCGGCACGCTCGTGCTGCTGATGGCCGTCGAGCGGCTCGAACCGATCGGGAAAGCGTTGCTGGACGGCGGAAAGGACCCGTCGACCCCGGTCGTGGTCGTCCAGGACGGGTCCCGGCCCGGCGAGAAGGTGGTGCGCACGCGGCTGGAGACCATGGCCGCCGATGTCACCGATTCAGGGGTCACGCCGCCCGCGATCGTCGTGATCGGACCCGTCGCCGGGCTCTGAACGGCCGTCGCCGCCCGGCCCTTCATCTGCGCGCCGCGCGGATTTTCCGACGCCGCCGTCGGCGATTCAACCCCCCGTACCCGTTGCGGGCAGCCGCTTTAAGAGAAATTTGCCGAGCCGAATACGGGGCGTGGTCGAGCGGTTCCGTCACGCGCAGTCCCAGCTCACTGACACCTGAGTGAGCGTTCGCCCATGCGGGTGCTGCGACACCCGGACCGTACGGGGGAGACAAGCGCCCCCGCGATTCGCTACTGTTCCAGTCGTTCGAGATCCCATGGTCTGATCATCGTGTCGCAGTCGTTCGAGGTGGAGGCGTCAGTGGCCGTGCGCACGGGGAGCGGAGCGAGCCGTACCGCACGGGCGGGTGTCGGCCGTCTCGACGCCATGCCCCTGCGGCGCAAGCTCGACATCCTCGTCGCCACCCCGCTGCTGATCATCATGATGCTGATCGCGCCGGTCTCCTACGGCTACTTCCACACCGCGAGCCAGTGGAACACCGCCGCCGACGAGCTGAGCCAGGCCGCGCAGGTCAGCGTCCTGATCAACGCGCTGGAGACCGAGCAGTCGGTGGCGGTTGGCCTGCAGGGCATCTCCTCGCTCGCGAACCCGCCCGCCGACGACTCGGTCAAGACCCTCAAGACCTACGCCGCGCGCACCGACCTCGCGCTCGCCGCCGTGCGCCGCGACCTGGCGCCCGCCACGTCCTCCGCGCTCGGCCAGGCCATCGCCGAGGTGATCTGGGAGACGCAGGGCGTCAGCGGCGCCCGGGCCACCGCGATGCAGCCCGCCGCGGACAAGAGCGCCGCCGTCGAGACCGGCTACGGCACGGCGATCCAGGAGCTCTACAACTCGCTCGACATGGACACGCTCGCCGAGGACGGCGGGCCGGCGGCCTACGACGTGGGCGAACTCGGCGCGCTGTTCAACGCCGACGTGCGCGAGCACAACCGCGAGATCGACCTGCTGGCCATGACCAACCAGGCCAACCTGGACAGCCAGGACGGCGGCGCGGTGCTCGACTGGCCCGACCTGAGCGCCGTCGAGCGGGACTACGGCGTGAGCCTCAGCGAGGCCGGGAGCTTCGAGGGCATGGCCGGCGGCGCCGACCAGAACCTGTTCCAGAACACGATCGCCTCCGTCTCCGAGTCCTACCTCAACTCCGAGCAGCAGAGCATCGAGGAGCAGCTGTCCAGTGCCGACCCGGCCTCCGCCGTGGACCAGGTGCTGCTGGCCGACCAGCTCGGCATGCCGAACCTGACCGGCGACAAGAGCTCCACCGGCCTGCTGCAGGCGTCCGTGCAGGCCACCTACGACCGCGGCGTGATGGAGCAGCACATCGCGGCGGACGTGGTCGGCGTCGCGCGGCACCAGGCGAAGATCCAGCTGTGGTACGGCCTCGGCCTGGTCGCCGCCGCGATCCTGGTGCTTATCCTGCTCGTCGTGCTCGAATACCGGGTGCGCCGCTCGGTGGTCAACCCGATGCTCCGGCTCACCGAGGCCGCCACCAAGATCGCCGACGTCACCCGCGCCGACCTGGAGCGGGTCGCGGACGAGGACGACACCGGCGACCCGCAGGCCGTGCCGGTGTTCGAGAAGGTGCCGGTCTTCACCACCGACGAGATCGGCAAGCTCGCCGAGGCGTTCAACTGGGTGCAGGACAGCGCGGTGCGCGTGCTGGAGCGGCAGATGGCCGTGCGGCGCAACACCGCGGAGATGTTCGGCAACGTCGGACGCCGCATCCACAACCTGACCGGCCGACAGCTGTCCCTGATCGACGCGGCCGAGCGCGAGGAGACCGACCCCTCGGTCCTCGAACGGCTCTACCGGATCGACCACATCGCGGTGCGCCTGCAGCGCGGCGCGGACAGCCTGATGCTGCTGTCCGGCGAGACCGAGCCGACGCTCACCGACGACCCGCTGCGGCTGACGGACGTGGTGCGCAGCGCCGTGGGCCGCGTCGAGGGCTACCAGCGCGTGGTGCTCTCGGCCGAGGGCGACGTCACGGTCGCGCCCGCCGCCGTCGGCGACCTGACGCTGATCGTGGCCGAACTCGTCGAGAACGCGGTGTCCTTCTCGCCGCAGACCTCGTCCGTGGACATATCCGTGCGCCCGAACGTGCAGGGCGCGTACATCGAGATCGTGGACCACGGCGTCGGCATGACCCCGGCGCGGCTGGCCGAGGAGAACGCCCGCCTGGTGCGCCGCGAACGCCTCGACCTGGCGCCCACCAAGGTGCTCGGCCTGTTCGTGGTCGGCCGCCTGGCCCGCCGCTCCGGCATTTCGGTGCGGCTGTCGGCCACGCCGGGCGGCGGTGTGACGGTCCGTCTGGACATCGGCACCAACCTGCTCTTCGACGCGCCCGAACCGCCCGCGCGCCGCCGCGGCCCCGCCCAGGCCTCGCGCACCGTGCGGCCCGGCAGGCCCGCCGCGCTGCCCGAGCAGCGGGCGACCACGGCCGACGTGCCGCCCGCGCCGCTGGTGCCGCCGACCCTGCCGCCGATGCCCTCGCGGCACGCCGCCCCGGCCGCGCCCCCGCAGGACGAGTTCAAGGTCGTCTCCAGCGGCGCCGACCCGCTGCCGATCCGCCGCCGCTCCGCCAAGGCCCCCGAGCCCGAGACCGTTCCGCAGCCGGCGCCCGAGCCGCAACCGCAGCCCGCGAACGGATTCCACGCGAACGGCGAGCACGCCAACGGGACCGCCGTGGACGCCGCGCCGCCCGCACCGTCGCCCGCCGTGCTGCCGCCGACGTCCGCGGACCTGGCCCGCCGGATCCGCGCCGCGGCCGCCTCGGCCGGAGCCGACGCGCCGGCCGCCGCCCCGGCCGACCGGGCCGCCGCGCAGCCGCTGCTGCCGCGCCGCCGGTTCGCGCCAGAGGCCGAGGCCGTGCCGGAACCGCCGTCGCGGGACGGCGAGGCGATCGACCCGAACCTGCCGAGCGCCCTGCCGCGGCGCACCCGGAACCGCGCCGCCGTGCGCGAGTCCGCCCCCGCGGTGTCCGCCACCCTGGCCGACGCCAACCTACTCGACGCCGAGGCCGCACGCGCGGCCGTGGAGGAATTCGAGGCCGGAGTCGCCGAGGCGCTGCGTGTGTCCACGCAGAACCTCCCGACCGTCCGCGCCAGTGACGAACCGGAAGGAATCAGGCCGTGATGAGCCCCAGCCAGACGCCCGACGCCAGCACTCAGGACCTGCGTACCGCCGCGGCCGACTTCACCTGGATGGTCACGCGGTTCGCCACCGACACCGCCGGGGTCGCGGACGCGATCGCGGTCTCCTCGGACGGCCTGCTGATCGCGGTGTCCCGGCCCGAGGACCGCGCGTCCTCGGAGCGACTCGCCGCGATCGTCTCCGGCCTGACGAGCCTCGCGGCCGGCGCCGCCGGGCACTACGGACTCGGCCCGCTGCGCAAGGTGATCATCGACATGGAGGACGGGCACCTGCTCGTCTCCTCGATCGGCAGCGGCTGCGTGCTCGGCGTGGTGACCGCCAAGGACGCCAAGCTCGGCAACGTGGCCTACGAGATGACCCTCTTCGGCAACCGGGTCGGCGCGGTGCTCAACCCGCAGCTGATCATGGAGCTGAAGAACTCGGTGACCGCCGCCGGAGTGGCGACGTGATCCGGGACACGGGGGAGAAGCAGCCGGCGGGCCGGGGGGCCCAGCCGGGAGTGGTGCGGCCGTTCCTGCTCACCGAGGGGCGGGTCGTGGCCGCCGGAGCGGAACTGCCGATGGAGACGCAGGTGGTCGCGACCACGGAGGGGCTGCGGCAACTGGGGGCGCTGGCCTTCGAACGGCGCGCGATCGTCGAGGCCTGCGGCGTCCCGCAGTCCCTCGCCGAGCTCGCCGTGCGGCTCGGCCTGCATCTGAACGTGGTCCGGGTGCTGGCGGGGGACCTGCGGGCCGGGCGGTTCCTGACGGTGCACGAGCCGCGGGCCGCCATCAACACCGACGTCGACGTCCTGCGAAGGGTCATCAATGGGCTACGAGCCATACCCACCGCCGCCGGCCGCGCCTGAGATGCGCGCCCAGTCCGCCGCCGGCGACCGGCTCATGCCCGGCGCCCCCTTCGCCCCTTTCCACAGCCGTCCCGAGCAAGCATAGGTTCGACATGGACTTCGAAGCAGGACCGCGCGGGCTGCCCGCAGAGCCGGCACCCGCGCCCATGCCGGTGAAGATGGTGATCGCCGGGGGATTCGGCGTCGGCAAGACCACAGCCGTCGCCGCCGTGTCCGACGTGCCACCGCTGACCACCGAGGCCGCCATCACCGAAGTGGCGGCCGGGGTCGACGACGTGTCGATGACCCCGAACAAGACCACCACCACCGTCGCCATGGACTTCGGCTCGGTGATGCTCGACCCCACCCTGAAGCTGTACCTGTTCGGCACGCCCGGCCAGGACCGCTTCGGCTTCATGTGGGACGACGTCACCGAAGGAGCCCTCGGCGCCCTCGTCGTCGTGGACAGCAGGCGCCTCGAGGACTGCTTCCCGGCCGTCGACTACTTCGAGCGCCGCACGATGCCCTTCGCCGTAGCCGTCAACCGCTTCGCCGACACCGTGCCCCACCCCCTCGACGCCGTCCGCGAGGCCCTGGACGTCGAGGCCGAGGTCCCCGTCATAGAGTTCGACGCCCGCGACTCCATATCGGTGCGCGACAGCCTCATCATCGTCCTCGAACTGGCCCTCGCCCGCGCCATGGCCGCCGCGTAGCGCGAGTTCTTCCCAGCAGGGCCCGGAGTCACGCGACTCCGGGCCCTGAGTCTTCGGTGGGGAATCCGGTCGTGCACCTGGTTCGGTCTGAGAGTTGCCGGATCGTCGAGCGCGGCGCCTCGTACTGCTGTGTCCGGTGTCCGTGGGAGGTCGAGCGGTCCGCGCCCCACCCGCCCGCCCTCCGCACGGCTGGCAACGTGCTCGGCTCGCATCGGCGGCCGCGGTGTCGTCGTAGGTTCGTTGTACAGTGCACCGATCAGGCTTCGCACTGGAGGATCTAGGTGAGTCGATCTTCGGATTTCGCGCGATGTGCGACGATCGGGCAGCGGGTCGGATTGCGCGAGTCGCGATGCTTCCCCGTTCAATGGGACATCGTGGAGCGGAGCCTGGGCACGGTGTTGCCGGACTCCTACAAAGCGTTCATCGAGTACTTCGGTCCTGGACGCTTCTCCGAGGAGTTGCAGTACTTCACGCCAGGCATCGAAGCAAGCGCCTACGAGCTCATCCATGTGGTCAAACGCAATCACGAGCGCTGGTGCGGCATGCCGCAGCGTTCCATCGACTCCGCGCCGCCGTTCCCTGAGCCCAGTGGCATGCTGATGTTCGCCTCGATCGGCGATGACGCTACAGCCCAGTGGCGGACCGGGCCCGAGGACCCCAACAGTTGGCGCATCGTGATCGACCACGGTTGCCTCACCGGGGATCTGGAGTTCGACGGCGACTTCCTAGACCTCGTCACAGCCATGCTCGTCGAAGCACGCGAGGTAGATGATCTGGAGTACGACCCAGAGCTCATGGCCGTGTTCGTTCCCGGGGACGGCTTGGAACCTCCTACGTCGTAGACGCGCCGACCTCTCGGGAATCCGGTTGGTTCTCATGGACGGCGAGTATCAAAGAGGTATGACCACCTTCGAGGCCTCGCGCCGTTCTGCCCTGCCCCACGCGGAGATTCTGGGTCCTGTCGATCCTGCTGAGAGTGCGCTTGTGACGTTGTTCCTGCGGCGGCGGGCGCCGTTGCCGGAGGCGGGGACGGTGGTGTTGAGCCGGGAGGAGTTGCGGGAGCGGCATGGGGCGGATCCGGTTGAGGTGGAGCGGATCCGGGGGGAGGTGGAGGGCTTGGGGCTGCGGGTCGTGAGTGCGGACGCGGGGTCGCGGCGGGTGCAGGTCGAGGGGACTCTGGGGCAGTTGTCGGAGATCTTCGGGGCGGAGCTGCAGCAGGCTCGGCACACGTCGGTGGAGGCGGAGGGCGCGTCCGGTGACGTGTTCCGGTACCGGACCGGGGAGCTGACGCTGCCGGAGCCGTTGCGGGAGGCGACGGTGGCGGTGCTGGGGCTGGACACGCGTCCGCAGGCCAGGCCGCACTTCAAGCGGCACCGGAAGAAGCAGGCCACGTCCGTCTCGTACACGCCGCTGCAGGTGGGCGCCGCGTATCAGTTCCCTGCGGCGTACGACGGCACCGGGCAGGGGATCGCGCTGATCGAGCTCGGGGGCGGGTACGAGGACGCGAACCTGACGCAGTACTTCCAGTCGATCGGGGTGGCGAAGCCTCAGATCACGGCGGTGCCGGTGGACGGGGGCTCGAACGCGCCGACCGGGACGGCGGACGGGCCGGACGGCGAAGTGCAGTTGGACATCGAGGTGGCCGGGGCGCTGGCTCCGGGGGCGGCGTTCACGGTGTACTTCGCGCCGAACACGGACCAGGGGTTCGCGGACGCGGTGACCGATGCCGCGCACGCCACGCCGACGCCCACGGCCATCTCGATCAGCTGGGGCGGCCCGGAGGATTCGTGGGCGGCGCAGTCGGTGCAGGCTCTGGACGCTGCGTGCGCGGACGCGGTGGCGCTCGGCATCACGGTGACGACCGCGGCCGGGGACAGCGGTTCCACGGACGGGAGCACGGACGGCAAGCAGCACGCGGACTTCCCGGCGTCCAGTCCGCACACGCTCGCGTGCGGCGGCACGACTCTCGCGGTCGACTCCAGTGGCGCGATCGCCTCGGAGACCGTGTGGAACGACCAGGACGGGTCGGCGACCGGCGGCGGTGTCAGCACCCTGTATCCGGTGCCGACGTGGCAGTCGGGTGCGGGTGTGCCGGACAACGTCGACACGGGCAAGGTCGGGCGCGGCGTGCCGGACGTGGCGGGCAACGCGGATCCCGAGAGCGGGTACCAGGTTCTGGTCGACGGCACGTCCACGGTCGTCGGCGGGACGAGCGCCGTGGCGCCGCTGTGGGCCGCGCTGGTGGCCCGGCTCGCCCAGCAGTCCGGCCGGCGGCTGGGACTGCTGCAGACGGTGCTCTACGCGGGTGTGCGGCCCGGTGTGGCGCAGCCCGGGTTCCAGGACGTGACCTCGGGCGGCAACGGCGCGTACTCGGCGGGCGCCGGGTGGGACGCGTGCACTGGGCTGGGGACGCCGGACGGGAGCACGCTGCCGGGGTTGTTCTCCTGAGCGTTGCTCTCCTGAGCTGAGCCCGGAACGGTTTCCGACGCACGAGGAGAACCCGCCCGGTCCTGTCGACGCAGGGCCGGGCGGGGGTTCTCGGCGGCTCGCCGGTCGTTCAGCCGCCGACGGTCGCGGCGGCGTGGCCCGCGTGCCGGCGTCCGGCGTGCTCGACCAGGCGGATGAGCACCTCCTTGACCGACGCGCGTTCCCGGGCGTCGCAGGAGATCACCGGGGTGCCGGGGTCCAGGTCCAGCGCGGCGGCGACGGCGTCCGGGTCGAAGCGGCGCGAGTCGTCGAACTGGTTGAGGGCGATCAGGAACGGCACGCCGCGGCGCTCGAAGTAGTCCACCGCGGGGAAGCAGTCGGCCAGCCGCCGGGTGTCCGCGAGCACGATCGCGCCGAGGGCACCCTGCGCGAGCTCGTCCCAGAGGAACCAGAAGCGGTCCTGGCCGGGCGTGCCGAACAGGTACAGCGACAGGTCCTCGCGCAGCGAGATGCGGCCGAAGTCCATCGCCACGGTGGTGGTGGACTTCCCCTCTATCCCGTCCGTGTGGTCGATGCCGAGGCCCGCCGTCGTCATCGCCTCCTCGGTGCGCAGCGGCCGTATCTCGCTCACCGCGCCGACCAGGGTCGTCTTGCCGACGCCGAAACCCCCGGCCACCAGGATCTTCAGCGCCACGAAGCTAGAGCGCGCGGAGTCCATCGATCACCTCCTGCAGCAGTCGCTCGTCGGGAATGTCCACCGGGCGCACCGGGCGGGTGACCCGGATGTGCCCGTAGTCGAGCAGGTCGGTCAGGATCACCCGGGTCACCCCGAGCGGCAGGTCCAGGTCGGCGGCCAGGTCGGCGACCGAGCGCGGCCGGATCCGGCACAGCGTGAGCACCGCGGCCTGCTCCGGGCTGAGCATCGGGTCGCGCGCGGGGTCGTTCTCCGCGGTGACCAGGGAGAGCAGGTCGAGCAGCACCGGGGAGGGGCGGGCCCGGCCGCGGGTGAGCGCGTAGAGCCGCACGAGCGGCCCCGCCTGCTCGTCGTACCAGGACGGACGGTCGTTCATCCGCATCACGGAGCCTGCGGCTGGCCGTCGCGGGCGGGCACGAACAGGTGCTCGCCCACCTGCTTGACCAGCCGCGCCATCTCGTAGGCGACCAGGCCGATGTCGCACTCGGCCTCGGCGAAGACCGCGAGGCAGGCCCCTGATCCGGCCGCGACCACGAACAGGAAGCCGTCGTCGAACTCGACCATGCTCTGCCGCACGGCGCCGGCCCCGAACTGCCGGGTGGCGCCCTTCGCCAGGCTGTTGAAGCCGCTGGAGACGGCCGCCAGGTGCTCGCGGTCCTCCCGGCTCAGGTTGCGCGAGGCCGCCATCGCCAGGCCGTCCGTCGACAGGATGACGGCGTGCCTGATCGCGGGCGTGCGCGTGGTCAGTTCGTCGAGCAGCCAGTTGACCTCGCCGGCCGTGGTTCCGCTCACCGGGCGTCTTCCCCTCTCGCTTCGTGCTCGTTCGCCGCCGCGTCGGGCGCGGGGGTCTGGGTGTCGGCGGGGCCCTCGGCCCGGCCGCGGGTGAATCCGCGCTGGAAGGCGGTCATGGTGGCCCGGTAGTCGTCCGGGGTGCGCGGCGGGCGCCCGTTGCGCGGCGCCTCGCCGGCCGGGTGCTCGGCCGCGGCGTCGGGGGACGGCGGGGGCGTCGGCTCGGCGCGCAGCTGCGGCGCCAGGTTGGCCTGCCTGACCCGGCGCGGCAGGCCGTCCGGGCCGAGCGCGGACAGGTCGATGTCGCCGGCGTCGAAGGTCTGCGTCGGGTCGGCGACCAGCCGGTCGAAGCGCTGCGGCCGCACGGTCTCGGCGGCGCGCGCGTGCCCGTTGGTGTGCGGGACGTCCGCGGCCGCGGGGGTCGGCTGCTGCGGCGGGACGAGGGCGGGGTGCACGGTCGGCGCGGGCAGGCCGGGCGTCGGGGCGAGGGTGCGCGGGCCGCCGACGCGCTGCGCGGCCACCTCGGTCAGCGCCACGGGGGCGTCGCCGGACTCGCCGGGGCTCTGCATCACGCTGCTCGGGATCAGCACCACGGCCGTGATGCCGCCGTACGCGGAGGCGCACAGGCTGACCCGGATCTCGTGCCGCCGGGCCAGCCGGGAGACCACGAACAGGCCGAGCCGGTCGCTGTCGAACAGGTCGTCGCCGCTGGACTCGCCGATCCGCCGGTTGGCCTCGCGCAGCGCCTCCGGGCTCATGCCGAGGCCGCGGTCCTCGATCTCGATCGCGAAGCCGGAGCCGACCGGTTCGCCGCCGACCACGACGCGGGTGTGCGGCGGGGAGAACGAGGTGGCGTTCTCGATCAGCTCGGCGAGCAGGTGCGTCAGGTCGGCCACGACCGGGCCGAGCACCCGAGCGCGCGGCATCCGGCGCACCTCGACCCGCGGGTAGTCCTCGGCCTCGGCCGCGGCGGCGCGCACCACGTCGGTCAGGTCCACCGGGTGCCGCCAGGCGCGGCCGGGCGTCGCGCCGGACAGGATGATCAGGCCCTCGGCGTGCCGGCGCATGCGGGTGGCGAGGTGGTCGAGCCGGAACAGGTCCTCGAGGTGGTCCGGCTCCTCGATCCGCCGCTCCATCGCGTCCAGCAGCGCGAGCTGACGGTGCACCAGCACCTGGCTGCGCCGGGCGAGGTTGAGGAAGACCCCGGACACGCCGGAGACGAGTTCGGCGCGTTCGACGGCCGCCTGCATGGCCGCGCTGGAGGCGACGGCCAGCGCGTCGGCGACCTGGCCGAGCTCGCCCGCCTCCGGGTCCAGCGGCGGGGCCTGCTGCTGCGGCACGACCTGCTGTCCGGCGCGCAGCCGGGCCATCGTCTCGGGCAGCCGGCGTCCGGCGAGGTCGAGTGCGTAGTCGCGCAGGCCGACCAGGTCGGTGACCAGCCGCCGGCCGATGCCGACCGAGATCACCAGGCTGATGACGAGGGCGAACAGGCCGAGCAGCACGCCGAAGCCGGAGCCGGTCGTCAGCAGCCTGCCGTACGGGTTGACGGCGGCGGGGGTGGCCGCGGTGCGGGCGGCGGAGTCGATGTCGGTGAGCACGGTCGGCGCCAGCGAGTTCCAGGCGCGCGCGGGGGCGGCGTCGTCGGCGTTCGAACCGGCGCCGGCCACGATGACGGCGTTCTGCAGGCTGGCCAGCGACTGGCCGGTCACGCTCGCCGTCGGGTCGGCCAGGTCCGTCGAGGCCTGCCGCAGGTAGGAGCGTTCCGCGTAGACGGCGCCGACGAACGCGGGGTACGCGGCGGCGCTCAGCGATCCGGAGGCGTGCATGCCGCCGAGCAGTGCGTCCTGCAGGGCCAGTTGCTCGTGCGCCTCGGACAGGTCGACCGCGGCCTGCGCGGTGGACGCGGAGCCGGGGATCGCGGCGAGCGTGGCCTGCACGTCGAGGGCGTCCGCGATGGCCGTGGCGTACGCGTTGTTGGCCTGGGCGACGGACAGCGAGCGGCCGACGATCCCGGTGCGGATGTCGGTCAGCGCGGCCATCGCCTTGGTGGCCGTCGCGAGCCGCGTGGCGAGCTGCGGGTTCAGATCGTCGGCCGCGGCGGTGGACTGCTCGATTCCGAGACGCAGCGCCGATTCCGCGGCCCGCGACGACGATATGCGTGCGTCGAGTGTGGTGGGTGCGGCGCCGGGGACGGCGAGGTAGGAGTCCGCCTCCGACCGCTCCTGCTGCAACGCGGCGACGGTGTTGTCCAGCGGCATGGAGACGGCGCTGTCCATCGTCCGCAGCTGCGACTGGTTGTACGCGGCACTGATCGTGTTCACGGCCGCGATGCCCCACAGCGCGGTCAGCGACACGACGGGCAGTGCCAGCAGGCTGACGATCCGGGCGCGGACCGTGCGCGGGGTGAATCCGTAGCGGCGGCGCGGCCGTTCCAGCCGCGCGGCGGCGAGCGGGGGATCGACCGGCCGACGGTGCGCGGCGCGGCGGTTGCGGCGGGGCTCGGTGGGCGTTTCGGCGACGGTGGTGGTCTCGGTGGTCATCAGCGGCCGGGCCCGTCGGCCAGCGGGCGGTAGGCGGTCGGCGCAGCGGCCGGGACTGTCGCTTCCACAGCCGGAGTACTGCTCGCGGGCACGGTGGTGTCCGAGAGTCCGACGTAAGCCGCCGTCAGGAACAGGTAGGAGCCGAGTCCGACGGTCAGCGGGAAGATGAAGTCCATGGCCGTGGCGCCTGAGGGCGGCGGCGCGTCGGGGTCGACCAGTACGCGTACGGCGGCCATCCCGGTGTAGTGCATGGCGCTCACGGCGATGCCCATCACGAGGCTGGCGCCGAGCGTGGCGAGCGGGTTGTGGATCGTCAGCGAGGCCCAGAGCGCGGCGGTGGCGGCGACCGTGGCGATGACGATCGAGATCCCGACCTCCCAGGCGGCGTAGTGGATGACGCCGTTGATGTGCACCGCGTACATGCCGATGTAGTGCATCGCGGCCACGCCGAAGCCGGTGGCGAGCCCGCCGCCGGCCAGTGCGGCCGGCTTGCCGCCGCCGTGCGCCACCACGAACACCCCGACGCCGACGACCAGGATCGCCACGATCAGGCTGAGCAGTGTGAGCGGGACGTTGTAGCGGACCTGGGAGCCGACCACCGCGAATCCGAGCATCGCCACGAAGTGCATCGTCCAGATCCCGGTGCCGATCGCGACGGCCGCCGATATCAGCCAGTTGCGACGGCTGTGCCGGTCGGTGGAGCGCACCGCGCGCAGCGTGGCCCGCAGCCCGAGGGCGCCGCCGACGCACGCCATCAGGTACGACAGCACCGGGGTCAGCCAGCCGAAGCCCGTCTCGCTGATCATCCCCATCGAGCCCATGGCACCCCTTCGTGGTCATTTCGTTATCCGTGGCAGACCCCGACGATGGCACGGGGTGCAGGCTCCCCGCGGGTTTTTCCGTTAACTTTTCAAGATCTTGGGCGCAGGGGGAGTGATCACGGACGCGGCCATGGGACTGCCGAGAGTGCCCGGAGCATGACGTTCGGTGAGTTTTCCGGACGCGGCCGGGCAGTTTCGAACATTGATACACAGGGCACGAGTGCGGGCCGCCGCGCCGCAGGGATCCGACGGAGCGTCGGTAAAACTAGCGAAGGCCCTGCGCCAGCGGCAGCGTCCGGGCCACCGCGACGTGGTGCCGGCGGTCGCAGAACTCGAGCACCGCGCCGCCGCTCTCGGCCGCCGCGTGCGCCCCGACCCTGGCCAGCTCCAGTTCGTTGGCGTCCCGGGCCGACACGGTGACGTATCCGGCGGCGGCGATCTCGCCCTCGCGCCCGGCCGGGCCGAGCACGATCGAGGCCGCGCCGGTCACGCCCGAGGGCAGGAACGCCGCCGGGGCCGCCAGGTCGATCGCGCCGCCGAGGGTGCGCGGCCACTGCTTGACCCAACCCGTCGCGTGCCACCAGGTCGACGCGCGCGGTCCGGTCCCGCCGGTCATCGCGCAGGCCCGCGGCGCGCGGGCGTCGATCTCCTCCGGCTGCCACGGGGTGTCGGTGTGCCGGGGCCCGGGCAGCGGGCCGCGGCCGGGCAGCAGCAGCGAGCCGAGCAGCCCGGTCACCGCCGCGCGGTCCAGCGGCACCAGCGGGCCGAGCCGTCCGCCGGTGGCGTCGTCCCTGCTCAGCTGGGTGAAGACGTTCTGCGCGGCCTTCGTCGCCACCTGCGCGAGCCCACGCTCGCCCTGGCAGAGCTTCGCCGCGCGCCCGATCAGCGCCGGGTGGTAGGCCAGCGCCAGCACCGCGTACGCGCGGGTGCGCCCGGCCGGTCCGGGCACCTGGTAGAGCAGCTGGATCCGGCGCACCGTCCCGGCCGCCGGGGGAGTGTTCAGGCACTCGCCGAGCCGGGCCGCGAGGTCGCGCGTGTCGGCGCCGCGCAGCACGCTGGTGGCGATCTCCGCGACCGCCAGCAGTTCGGGCGGGCCGCCGTGCCCGGCGTGCAGCACCAGCGAGGGCTCCAGCGCGCCGGACAGCTGCGGCAGCCAGTGCAGGCCGCCGATGTCGAAGGGCTCCTGCTCGCGCGCCGCCAGGGCGGGGAGCTTCAGCAGCCGCCGCCGGGTGCCGCGCACCCGCAGCCAGCCGAGCGGTCCCGCCGCCGGATCGGTGTTCTTGGGCGGGGCCGGTCTGCGCTCAGCAGGCTCCGCGCCGGGCTGCCGCGGCGCGCGGGCCGCCGGCGGCGCGGGCACGGGGCCCCGCGGCGTGCGCTGCGGGGCGGGCGGCGGCGACGGACGCGCCGTCTGCCCCCGGGTCTGCTGTTGGTGCGTGGCCACGTTCGCAGTGTGGCACAGCTCCGCCTCCGACCGGCTCTCCGGCACCGGACCCGACCGCATGTCCACCTCCACAAGCCCGGCGAGCGCTCGAACGCGCCGGATCCGCCTCCAATGATCCCCTCGATCGACCTGCGGGAACCCTCCGGACCCGACACGGTCCCGAACCGTGGCGCAACCGTGGCGGGCCCGGGTGAGTCAGCATCCGTGTTCGGGTAACCCACCCGAATCATCGGACCACGCGTGTTACGCCGTTTTACATATTCCTCACAAATGCGGCATCGTGGACCGGTAGCTTTTCGTGCTCGCGTCGAGAGGATCGAAGGAATGACGGTGACCGGCCACGCCCAGGGCGCGACCAGGACCCAGTCGCCGACCAAGGCCACGGTGCCCGCGCCCGCGGCCGCGTTCCACGGCGAGGCGACGCCCTGGTGGCGTGACGCGGTGATCTACCAGGTGTACATCCGATCCTTCGCGGACGGGAACGGCGACGGGGTCGGCGACCTGCTCGGCATCCGGACCCGGCTGCCGTACCTGCGGGCGCTCGGGGTGGACGCGGTGTGGATCACGCCGTTCTACGCCTCGCCGATGGCCGACGGCGGCTACGACGTGGCCGAGCACCGCGAGGTGGACCCGCTGTTCGGCACGCTCGGGGACGCCGAGGCGCTGATCGACGAGGCGCACCGGCACGGCATCCGGATCATCGTGGACATCGTGCCGAACCACACCTCGGCCGACCACCGCTGGTTCCGCGAGGCCGCCGCGGCCGCGCCCGGCGACCCGTCCCGCGAGCGCTACATCTTCCGCGCGGGCCGCGGCGAGCACGGCGAGCTGCCGCCGAACGACTGGGAGTCGGTCTTCGGCGGACCGGCCTGGACCCGGATCGTTGAGCGGGCCGGTGAGCCCGGCGAGTGGTACCTGCACCTGTTCGACCCGGCGCAGCCCGACCTCAACTGGCAGCACGCCGAGGTGCGCGCCGAGCACGAGCAGATCCTGCGCTTCTGGCTGGACCGCGGCGTGGACGGCTTCCGGGTGGACGTGGCGCACGGGATGATCAAGGCGCCGGGGCTGCCGGACGCCGGGTTCACCAACCAGATCCAGATGCTCGGCAGCACCGTCCTGCCGTACTTCGACCAGGACGAGGTGCACGAGATCCACCGCTCCTGGCGCCGCATCCTGGACGAGTACCCGGGCGAGCGGATCGCCGTCGCCGAGGCCTGGGCGCCGTCCCTGGAACGCCTGGCCGCGTACGTGCGTCCCGACGAACTGCACCAGGCCTTCAACTTCCACTTCCTCGGCACCCCCTGGCAGCGCGACGAGCTGCGCGCCGTGATCGAGGACTCCCTGCGCACGTCGGCACTGGTCGGCGCCCCGACGACCTGGGTGCTGTCCAACCACGACATCCGCCGCCACGTGACCCGCTACGGCGGCGGCGAGTCCGGCCTGCGCCGCGCGCGTGCGGCCGCGCTGATGATGCTCGCGCTGCCCGGCTCGGCCTATCTCTACCAGGGCGAGGAACTCGGCCTCGAGGAAGTGCTCAACCTGCCCGCGGAACTCCTCCAGGACCCCCAGCGTCTACGCAGCGAGGACGGCTCCTCCGGCAGAGACGGCTGCCGAGTCCCCCTCCCTTGGGGCGGAAGCGAGTCCCCCTACAACTTCACCCCGCTCAACATCGCCGACGGCTGGCTCCCGGCCCCGGCCCACTGGCGCGAGAAGACGGTCGAGGCCCAGTGGGACGACGCCGCCTCCACGCTCGGCCTCTACCGCCGGGCGCTCAAGTTGCGCCGCGACCTGCCCGCCCTGGGCGACGGCAAGCTCGACTGGCCGGAGGGCACGGAGGTGCTCGCCGGCAACGCGGACGACCTGCTCGCCTTCCACCGCTCACCCGGCTTCGTCTGCACGGTGAACGTCGGCGAGCAGCCCATCACCATCCGCCGCCCCGGCGCACTGGAACTCGCGAGCGTGGAGCTGGACGCCGACCCGTCCGCCGACCCGGTCGTGCTGCCCCCGGACTCCACCGCCTGGTGGTCCGCGCGCTGAGCTAGGGAGTGTTTGAGAAGTAGCGTCGGATCAGGCCGTGGCGTCTGACGCGTGCGCTCGCAAGGCGCAGGGGCGGGCGCATACTCGGTCGTCTGTAACCGCTCCTGCAACGCCGCGAGCGTGCGTGGCAGGCGTCACGGCCCCGGCGATACTTCTCAAACACGACCTAGCCTCGCGGCCAGTTCCGTAACGCGACGTGGACGGCGTCCAGGACCCGTTCCCAGGATCCGTCCACGTCGCCGGAGTGCTCGAACGCGCCGGAGGCCTCCAGGCTCGCGAAGCCGTGCACGGTGCTGCCGAGCAGCCGTACCGCGTGTACCTCCTCGGCCGCGGGCAGCCTGTACTCGCGCAGCACCGCCCGGTTGAGCTCCGAATTCCGCAGCGCGGGCGCGGCCGCGAGCGACGACGCGTCGATCCGCAGCCGGGCCGCCGCGTACCGGCCGGGGTGCTCCTTCGCGTAGTCCCGGTAGGCGCCCGCGAACGCGAAGAGCGCGTCCCGCCCGGCCCGCCCGGCCACCGCCTCGGACGCCCGGTTCGCGAGCTCGGTCAGCGCCAGCGCGGCCACCCGCACCCGCAGGTCGTCCAGGTTTTTCACGTGCGAGTAGAGGCTCGCCACCGACACCGCGAAGCGCCGGGCCAGCGCCGACGCCGTGACCTGCTCGAACCCGACCTCGTCCGCCAACTCCGCCGCGGCCCGGACCAGCCCCTCGACGCTCACTCCGGCGCGTGCCACCGGCGCCTCCTCGGATCCTAAAGCCTTTAAGTATTTGCATAATACCTCTAGGCCGTGCTCTGCTGGGGACCATGAGACCGATCACCGAGAACGAGATCCGGGCCAGCTTCGTCAACTGCTCCAAGGGGGAGACGCAGCGGCTCAACCTGCCGCGCGACTTCGCCGAGCTGCCCTGGCCCGACCTCGACTTCCTCGGCTGGCGCGACCCCGGCGCCCCCGACCGCGGCTACCTGGTCGCCGAGCACGCCGAACGCCTGGTCGGCGTGGCGCTGCGCACCGGCAACGGCTCCGGCCGCGGCTTCACCGCCCGCAGCATCTGCACGATCTGCAAGACCACCCGCACCGGCGGCGGCGTGGCCCTGCTCAGCGCCCGCCGGGCCGGCGAGTCCGGCCGCAACGGCAACACCGTGGGCCAGTACATCTGCTCCGACCTGGCCTGCTCGCTCTACGTGCGCGGCAAGAAGATCTCCGCGGGCACCCTGCTGGATGAGACCTTGGACGTCCCCGCCCGCATCGCCCGCGTGGAAACCGGTCTGCACGCGTTCCTCAACCGGGTGACCGCCCGCTGACGGAGGTTCCCACCCGGCCGGAGGACCGGTTTCCCGGCACGCGAAGAACATCGCCCGCGCCGCGCACGACCGCGCGTGGGCTCGCCCGCACTGCCGCCGGTGTCTCAGGGCACAGCGAAAGATTCGGGTCCGATTCGCTCAGGGCCCGGCGATGAACGGCTCGGCACCGGCCGTTCATCGCCGCGTTCCACCGTGTTTTCCCGTGCCTCGGCGGCGAATATTGAATTGTGAAGTACCTGCCCGGGAATCCCTCCCGGCCTCTCTCAGCGCAGCGAGGTCACCGCGCGGGGCCGCGGGATGCGGCGGCCGAAGGACGAGCCCGTGGCCAGCTCCCGGTCCGCCTCGCTCAGCCCGCCCCACACGCCGAACAGCTCCGGGGTGCCCAGGGCGTGCGCCCGGCAGTCCCGCAGCACCGGGCACGAGGCGCAGATCTGCTTGGCCTCGCCCTCCCGCGCCTCGCGGTCCCGCGTGCGCTCCTTCTCCGGCCCGAAGAACAGCCGCGCGTCCGCCCCCTGGCACCGCGCCTGCTCCTGCCAGCCCAGACGCAGATCCGCGATCGCCGGGATCCGCGCCGCGTTGCGCGCTGAACGGCGCTGCGGGAGCAGGGCGAGCCCGCCGCCCGACCCTTCGGCCGTGTCCGTCCGAGTCATGTCGTCTTCCCCTCCACTCGACTCGTCTTTCAAGGCGTCAAACGGACGACGCCGAACGGGTGTTCCCGTCACCTCGGCGAAATCTCTCCGTTCTCCGCCCTACTGAATACGACGACTGCGGCGCTCGAACCGTTCCCGATTCGCGCCCCCGATTCGCGCCCGTCCGCCCCCGGCCTCGGCGGGCCGCCGCGACCAGGGGGCGCGCGGCACCGCGTACACGGCGCACTTCGCCGTCGTGCACTCCCTCGCCGGAGTGGTTTCGTGCAATTGCAGCTTGCATATGCGAGCGGGCCGCTACCTTCAGTCATATGACAGCACCGCAGCCGGAGGATCGGCGGCTCACCGCGGACGGGCAGTCCGACGTGGTGACGCTGCGCGAACTGCGTCGCCGCCGCTACTGGACCCAGGCCGACCTCGCGCTCGCCTTCGAGGAGCGTTCCCGCCAGGTCGGGCGGGCCCTGTCGCTCTCGGTGCGGCAGGTACGCCGCTGGGAGGGCGCCGACCCGCCGCTGCCGCTGCCCGCGTACCAAGAGGTCCTGGAATCCCTCTTCGGCCTGCCGATCGAGCGCATGGGCTTCCCGGCCCCCTGGCCGGGCGCCCCGCGGCACGAGCTGGGCGAGGAGACGGGACCGCCTCCAGGGGGAGCGAGTGACGCCCGGTCGTACCACGACGACCGAGAGAGAGCAGAACCAGTGAAAAGGCGTCAATTCGTCGCCGGGGCCGTGGCCCTCGGCTCAACCGCGAGTGTGTGGCCCGAATCGGCCAGACCGGCCGCGGCGGCGAGGACGGGGACGATGGGCTCGGGGACCGGCGCGCTGGGCACGGCCGTCCGGCGGTCCGCGCTCGATCCGCAGGCCGTCGCCGGGTACGCGGCCATCACCGCCCAGCAGCGCTCGCTGTACTGGACGGTGCCCGCCGAGACGATGATCGAGCCGGTGCGCGCCCACGCCGAGCTCGGCACCGAGCTGTTGCACGCCACCGGCTCCGGGATGCTGCGCGCCCGGCTGGCCGGACCGGTGGCCGAGACCGCGCTGCTCGCGGCGCGGCTGTCCTTCTTCGACGTCAAGCGCCCGGACTGGGCCGCGTCCTTCTTCGACACCGCCCGGCTGGCGGCGCGCGAGGCGGGCGACTCGGCGCTGCTGAGCGCGGTGCTGGCCACGGCGGCCTTCCCGCCCGCCTTCGCCGGCGTCGCCGGGCAGGCCAGGGCCCTGATCCGGCAGGCGCTCGAGGTCGGGCTGCGCGGATCGAGCGCGGAGCAGCGCTCCTGGCTCTACGCCGTGCAGTCCGAGGTCGAGGCCAGGCTCGGCGACGGCCGCGCCGCCACCGAGGCGATCGCCCGCGCCGAGGCCGAACTCGGCCGCGGCGGTCCGGCCCGCCCGGAGTGGCTGGACTACTACGACGCGTCCCGGCTGACCGGCTTCTCGGGCTTCTGCCAGCTGGCCGCGGGCCGGCCGGGCCGGGCCGCCGAGGCGCTGGAGCACAACCTGCGCGGGCTGACCCCGGCCGCGGGCAAGCAGCGCTCGATCACCTTGGCCGACCTGGCCGGGGCGCGGGCCAGGCAGGGCGAGTACGAGGAGTCGGCGCGGCTGCTCGAGGCGGCCGTGGACCAGCTCGGCCGGCACTGGTACGCCACCGGCCTGGACCGGGTCGACGCCGTGCACCGCCGGCTCGAGCAGGGCGGTGCGCCCGGCCGGATCCTGGCCACGCTCACCGACGCCCGGCAGTCGCTGGCGGCCGCCTGACGGCCGCTCTCCCCGGACCGCCGCCCCCCGCGTGCCGCCCAGACGGCGCGCGGGGGGCGGCAACCATTCCCGCGGGCGCATGAGGGGGCGCCCGAAGTGGGAAGATCGACCCTGTGAGTCAACGCGGGAAGCTACGGGTGTATCTCGGTGCTGCCCCGGGCGTCGGCAAGACCTACAAGATGCTCGAGGAGGCGCAGCGGCGGGCCGAGCGCGGCGCCGACGTCGTCATCGGCTTCGTGGAGACGCACGGCCGCGAGCAGACCGCCCGGCTGACGGAGGGTCTGGAGACGGTGCCGCGCACGTCGCGCGAGTACCGCGGGATGACGGTCGGGGAGATGGACCTCGACGTGGTCCTCGCACGTCACCCGCAGGTCGCGCTGGTGGACGAGTTGGCGCACACGAACGTGCCGGGCGGTCGGCACGAGAAGCGTTGGCAGGACGTGCAGGATCTGCTGGACGCGGGCATCGAGGTGATCACGACCGTCAACGTGCAGCATCTGGAGTCCCTCAACGACGTGGTGCAGCGGATCACAGGTGTGCCGCAGCGCGAGACGGTGCCGGACGGAGTCGTGCGCGCGGCCGATCAGATCGAGCTCGTGGACATGTCGCCGGAGTCGCTGCGCCGCCGCCTCGCGCACGGCAATGTATACGCCGCCGAGCAGGTGGACGCGGCGCTGAGCAACTATTTCCGCGTCGGAAACCTCACCGCGCTGCGCGAACTGGCGCTGCTGTGGGTCGCCGACCGCGTGGACGAGGGCCTGCAGCGCTACCGCGAGGAACACGGCATCGGCCGCGTATGGGAGGCGCGCGAGCGGGTGGTCATCGCACTGCCCGGCGACGCGTCCGGCGAGGCCCTGATCCGCCGCGCCGCCCGGATCGCGGCACGTGCGGCGGGCGGCGAGCTGATCGCCGTGCACATTGCACGCTCGGACGGGCTCACCGGGGACACCAGCCCCACCGCGTTGGCCGCGCAGAGACACCTCGTCGAGTCGTTCGGCGGCACGTACCACACCGTCATCGGCGACGACGTGCCCCGCGCGCTGATCGAGTTCGCGCAGGTGAAGAACGCGACGCAGCTCGTGCTCGGCACGTCGCGGCGCAGCCGGTTCAACCGCTTCCTGACGGGTCGTGGCATCGGTGAGACGACGACGATCCTGTCCGGCGACATCGACGTGCACATGGTCACCCACCACGACGAGGAGGATGCGCCGCGCCGCCGCTGGCTGCCGCCGAACCCGCTGCGTCAGGCGGCGTGGGGCTCCGGCAGCAGCTGGCGCGGAATCGTCGTCGGGATCGTCGCGCCGCCGGTGCTCACCACGATCCTGCGACTCGTCGGCGACTCGCTGCACCTCAACGTGGCCAGCGACATCCTGCTGTTCCTCACGCTCACGGTCGCGGTCGCGCGGCTCGGCGGCATGTTCTCCGCGTTCGTGGCCGCGCTGTGGAGTTCGCTGCTGCTGAACTACTTCTTCATCCCGCCGACACACTCGATCACCATCGCCGAGGCGAACAACGCCATCGCGCTCTCGGTCTTCGTCATCGTCGGCCTGACCGTGGCCTCCGTCGTGGACCTGGCGATCAAACAGACCCGCAGCGCCGCCCACGCGTCGGCCGAGGCGGAAACCCTGAACGCCTTCTCGGTAGCGGTTCTCCGCGGCGACGAGGCGATCTCGGCGCTGTTGGAACGCTTCCGCGAGACCTTCTCCATGGCGTCCGTCAGCCTCCTGCAACGCGCGAACACGAACGCTCCGCGCCTGCCCGACGAGGTCGACGACCCGAGCCGCTGGACGCTCGTGGCCTCGACCGGAGCCGATCCCGCACTCAGCCCCGGCGGCGCCGACACCACCATCGACGCGGGTCCGGGCGCTGTCCTGGCCCTGCGCGGCCGCACCCTCCCCGCCGCCGACCAGCGCGTACTCGCCGCCTTCGCCGCCCAGGCCACCGCCGCGATGGAACGCCGCCGCCTCGCCCGCGAAGCCGCCTCCGCGCAGACCCTCGCCGCCGCCGACAAGATGCGTACCGCGCTGCTGGCCGCCGTCTCCCATGACCTGCGCACCCCGCTGGCCGCGGCGAAGGCCTCGATCAGCACCCTGCGTGACCCAGAGCTCGAACTTCCCGCCGAGGACCACGCGGAACTCCTGGAGGCGGCCGAGGAGTCACTCGATCGGCTCACCCGCCTCGTCGAGAACCTGCTCGACATGTCGCGCCTCCAGGCCGGGGCGCTCAAGCCGAGGCTCGAACCGATCGCCATCGAGGACGTCCTGCCGCGCGCGATCGACGACGTGCCCGAGGCCGCCGGACGCGTGCACCTCGAACCGCCCCGGCCGGACCTGCCCGACGCGCTCGTCGACGCGCCGCTGCTGGAGCGCGTCGTCGCCAACCTGATCGGCAACGCCGCCAAGCACACCCGCTCGCCGATCAGCATCACGGTCTCCGCGCTCGGCAACCAGGTCGAGGTGCGGGTGATCGACCGCGGACCGGGCATCCCGGAGGAGGACTGGGACAACGTCTTCCGGCCCTTCCAACGGCTCGGCGACCGGGACAACACGGCGGGCGTCGGCCTAGGCCTGGCCCTGTCCCGCGGGCTGACCGAGGCGATGGGCGGCACACTGGTCCCGGAGGACACCCCCGGCGGCGGCGTGACGATGGTGCTGTCCGTACCCGCCGCGCCGACTACGAGTACCGACGTGGCAACGAGAACGCAGGAGGTCGCCCGATGATGCGGGTACTGGTGGTCGACGACGAGCCGCAGCTGCTCCGCGCCCTGCGCATCAACCTCTCGGCCCGCCGCTACGAGGTCGTGGTCGCGGCCGACGGCGCCTCAGCCCTCGAAGCCGCGGCACGCCACCTCCCCGACCTCGTCGTCCTCGACCTAGGCCTGCCCGACATGGACGGCGCCGAAGTCATCGCCGGCCTACGCGGCTGGACCAAGGTCCCGATCCTCGTACTCTCCGGAAGGGCCGACGCCTCCGACAAGGTGGACGCCCTGGACGCCGGCGCCGACGACTACGTCACCAAGCCCTTCTCGATGGAGGAGCTGATGGCCCGCCTCAGGGCCCTGCAACGCCGCGTCGAGTCCGAGAGCGGCACCGACGAGCCCATCGTCCCCATCGGCAACTTCACCGTCGACCTGAGCGCCAAGACCGTGACCCGCAGTCCCGACGCCCCCGCCGACACCCCCGAGACCGTCCACCTCACCAAGACCGAATGGGCCGTCCTCGAAGTCCTCGTCCGCAACCCCGGCCGCCTCGTCTCCGGCAAGCAGCTGCTCCAACAGGTCTGGGGCCCCGCCTACCAGTCCGAGACCAACTACCTGCGCTTCTACCTCGCCAAGCTCCGCCAGAAGCTCGAACCCGAACCCTCCCACCCCCGCCAACTCCTCACCGAGCCGGGCATGGGCTACCGCTTCGAGCCGTAGCCTGGGCTAGGGTCCGACCATGCATGACGAACCGCGTTCCGGGGCGCGTCCCCGCACATCCGACCAGGGGCCGCACCGTCAGCTGGATCAGCAGGCGAGTCCCGCGCTCTGGGGCGAGATGGTGGCGCGGACGTTCGGTCTTCCCGGCGTCGTCGAGGGACACAGCCAGGTTTCGCCGCCTGACTCGCGGGCGGTGTTCCTCGCCGATCAGCCTGGCGAACGAGCACCGGAGACTTCGCTGGCTCCGGGCAGGCGGCTAGAGCCGGTACACCTGCACGGCGTGACCGACACGAGCGTCCACCTGGTGCTTCCCGTCGAGCGCGGGGCGCGGCTGGTGGAGCTGGGCTGGGCCGAGCCGCACCAGTTCGCCGACTTCGGCACCGAGTTCATGGTCTACGGCCCGCGCACGCAGGACGAGGTGGCGATCGTGCTCTCGATCATCCAGGAGAGCCTGCGGTTCGCGCGGTCGCGGGAAGCCGCCCGGCCGGACACGCACTAGTCGGCGGGCTGCCAGAGCTCGATCCGGTTCCCCTCCGGATCGGTGACCCAGCCGAAGCGCCCGATCCCCTCCATATCCTGCGTCTCCTCGGCGACGTCCGCCCCCGTGGCACGCAGCTGCGCAAGCATCGCGTCCAGGTCGCGCACCCGGAAGTTCAGCATCACCTGCTGCGCGCGGGACCCGAAGTAGTCCGTATCCGCCTCGAACGCCGCGAACACCGTCGGCCCCGCCTCCTGCTGCCAGAGCCCGTGCTCGTCGGCGTCCAGCCCCAGACAGTCCCGGTACCACGCACTCAGCGCGGCGGGGTCGGCGGCCCGCAGGAAGGTCCCGCCAATACCAAGCACACGTTCCATGCCGCCATCTTGCCAGGAGAGGTGCGTCATCGCCGCGACATCAGCCCGAGAACGCCGAAGGTCCGCGGACGTAGCGAGTGAGGAGCGTCAGCGACGAGGGAGTGGAGGTAGCGGGCCGAAGGCTTGGGGCGGGTGGGCGGGTGCCCGGACGTAGGAGTCGGCACGAAGCGAGGAACGAGCGTAGTGCCGGCGACGTAGGTAGGGCTGGTTGTAAGCCGCAAGCTGACGACGGCACGCCAGTACGAGAAACGCCGCAGGTGTCGCGGAGCGAGCGAGGTACGAGCGAGTGTGCGACACCGAAGGCTAGGGCGGGTGGGCGGGGTAAGTAATCGGCCCGGACGTAGGCGTGGTGCGGAGCGAGGAACGAGCGCAGCACCGCGCCGTAGGTAGGGCCGACCACCTAGGCGACCTGGAAGCGACGCCTGGCGGGGCGTCTGGCGGGGCGTCGCAACTACGTCAGGGTACTGCTGTGAGCTGGCGTACGTTGGGGTGGTGATCAGACGCATACCTTCCGCCACGTTGCAGACCATGACCGTCACGGATGCGCGGTCGGTGCTGCCGGTGGTGCTGGCGCGGATCAGGGAGGGGGGACGGGATGCGGTGCCGGTGTTGATCGGGCGGCATCGGGAGCCTATGGCGGTGCTCATCTCGCTGGAGCAGTTCTACGAGTACTGCGCGCTGGTGTGTTCGGAGTTGAGTGACGACGCTTAGGATCAAGGGGTGACTACGGGTGTGGGTTCCGGCTCTGTGCGGGCGCTGGTGTTCGACTTCGACGGGCTGATTCTGGATACGGAGACGCCGGAGTTCCTAGCCTGGCAGGAGGTGTTCTCGGCGCACGGGGGGTCGCTCACCACGGCCGACTGGGCGCACGTGATCGGGTCGATGGACTCGGGGTGGGATCCGGCGGTGGAGCTCGGGCGGCAGACGGGGCGGACGTACACGCGGGAGGAGTTGCGGGCGCGGTGGAAGCCGCGGCAGGTCGAGTTGCTGGGGCTGGAGACGGTGCGGCCGGGCGTCCTGGAGTTGCTGAAGGAGGCGCGGCTGCGGGGGATCGGGCTCGGGGTCGCTTCGAGTTCGCCGCGGTGGTGGGTGCAGGGGAACCTGGAGCGGCTGGGGATCTTCGGGTCCTTCGACGTGGTGGCCACGGGGGACGAGGTGCCGCGTACGAAGCCTGATCCGGCGGTCTACCTGCTCGCGCTCGAACGGCTCGGTGTTCCGGCGGGGGAGGCGCTCGCGTTGGAGGACTCGCCGAACGGGGTGCGGGCGGCGCAGGCGGCCGGGATGCGCTGCGTGGCGGTGCCGAACGACGTGAGCAGGCATCTCGACCTGTCGGCGGCGGACGCGGTGCTCGGCAGTCTCAGTGGGCTGGATCTGGACGCGCTGCCGTTCTAGTCGTGTCGCCGACGTCCGAGATCGGCGGGAACAGCGGGGGTGGCGGCGGTTGGCGCGATCGAAGATTCTTGCGCATTCCCGCCGCGACACTGCGTGGCCGTTGCCACACTGTGGGTTGGAGCACGTGCGGGTGCACGGTGCGCGGCCGGGCGGTGGCCCGAAGGAGGGACCCCGATGAGTGCGCTGCGGTCGGCCGGGGATGCGGCCAGTGTGGCCGGCTTGAGCTGCCCGATGGGAGCCGCGGCCGCGCTCGACCAGTTCGCGGGGGCGGAGGAGCCGTTTCGGGCGTTGTTGGAGTCGGCGCCGGATGCGATGGTGATTGTGGATGATGCGGGGGCGATTCGTCTGGTGAATGCGCAGACGGAGGTGATGTTCGGGTATACGCGGGAGGAGTTGTTGGGGCGTCCGGTGGAGATTCTGGTGCCGGATCGGTTTGGTGCGCAGCACATGATGCATCGGAGTGGGTACGTGGCGAATGGCCAGGTGCGTCCGATGGGTGCGGGGCTTGAGTTGTATGGGTTGCGTAGTGATGGTCGTGAGTTTCCGGTGGAGATTTCGCTGAGTCCGTTGGAGACGCCGGACGGCCTGCTGGTCTCGGCGGCCGTACGGGACGTGAGCGACCGCAAGGCTGCTGAGGTGCGTATCAACGAGCTCGCGGTGATCGTCGAGTCGTCGCAGGACGCGATCCTCACCAAGACGCTCGACGGCACGATCACCTTCTGGAACGCGGCCGCCGCCCGCATGTACGGCTACAGCGCCGCCGAGGTCCTCGGCCGCCACGTGTCGATGCTCGCCCCGCCGGATCGCAAGGACGAGATCGATCTGCTGCTCGCCCGGCTGCGGCGCGGCGAGCGGATCGAGCACTACGAGACGCTGCGCGTGGCGGCCAGCGGCACGTTGCTGGACGTGGACATCCTGCTGTGGCCGGTGTACGACCGCGTGGGCCGGGTCGTGTCGGTCTGCGCGATCGCCCGCGACATCGCCGAGCACAAGCGTGCGAAACGTGAGGTCACCCGGCTCTACGAACAGCAGCGGCACGTCGCGCTCACGTTGCAGCACGCGCTGATGGGTCCGCCGCCCGAGCTGGCTGGCGTATGCAGTGCGGCCCGCTATTTCCCGGCCACGCAAGGGGCGGGCGTCGGCGGGGACTGGTTCGACCTGATCTCGCTCGGCGCCGGGCGTATCGGTGTGCTGATCGGCGACGTGATGGGCCGTGGTCTCGAGGCGGCGACTGTCATGGGGCAGTTGCGTTCGGCCGCCAACGCCCTCGCGCGCACCGGAATGTCGCCGCAGCAGTTGATGCACGCGCTCGACGCCGTGGCCCGGGACATCCCCGACCAGCTCACCACGTGCTGCTACCTCGTCATCGATCCGGACGCGGGGGAGGTGACGGCCTGCAGCGCGGGGCATCTTCCGGTGCTGATCGTCGAGTCGGACGCGAGCACGCGCCGCCTGCCGATCCCGGTGAGCGTGCCGCTGGGCATCGGCGAGGTTCCGCATCAGGAGGTGACGCTGCCGGTCGCGGGGAGTTCCACCCTCGTGCTGTACACGGACGGGCTCGTCGAGACGCACGCCTGCGACCTGGACCAGCAGATCGACGCGTTGCAGGACGAACTCGGCGCCGCGTTCTCCAGGGTCAGCGACCTCGAGGCGGCGGCCGATCGCATTCTCGGTGCCACGCTGCCGCACATCGACGAGCCGCCGGACGACGTCACGTTCCTGCTCGTGCGGATACCTCCGGCGCCGGACGCGCGTGCCGCCATCGACCTCGATCCCGATCCGCGTTCGGTCTCGCAGGGCCGCCGCTTCGTCGCCGACACGCTGGCCGACTGGGGCCACGACGACTGTGTGGACGCGGCGCGCCTGGTGGTCTCGGAGATCCTCACGAATGCGGTGCGGCACGCCCGCGGCCCGATCGGACTGCGCATGCATCGCGCCGAGCACGAGGTCACGGTGGAGATCAGCGACGACAGCACGCACCTGCCGCAGCGTCGGATACCGGATCCGCAGGACGAGAACGGCCGCGGGCTGATGCTCGTGGACACGCTCACCGACGCCTGGGGCACCCGGCCCACCGACACCGGCAAGACCGTCTGGTTCACGCTCGGCGCGCCGCCGGTTCCGGTGGAGATGATGCGCGAGGAAGGCCCCCGCCACGCCGGATGCGGGGCGTGACGGGGGCCGGTCTCAGGCGTCCTGCCGACTGCTACTGCAGGCTGCTTCCCAGGGTGTTGATCAGGGTGCCGGAGGAGTCGTCGCCCTCCAGCGAGTAGGCGAACATGCCGCCGAGCCCGTTGGCCGTGATGTACGAGGCCTTCGTGGTGATCGACTGCGGGGTGTCGCCGGTGTAGAAGGTGCTGCTGGACGGGTTGTAGATCCAGGCCGAGTCCGTCGTGCTGTCCCAGTGTTCGTAGGTGCCGGTCGTCAGGCCCGCCGACGCCAGCTCCTTGTAGAACGCGGTGCCGGGCGTCGCGCTGTAGCTGAACTGGCCGCTCGGTCCGGTCGCGGTCTGGTAGAGCCCGTAGTCGCTGCCCGCGGAGACCCCGGTCCAGCCGCGCCAGTAGAAGGGCACGCCGAGCACGAGTTTGCTCGCCGGGAAGCCGCCTGGGATCGAGTACGCGGGCAGTCCCGTCGTGTAGGCCGTCACCGCGGTCTGCACGCTGTAGTCCAGGGTTCCGGGCGCGACCGGGGTGGACGGGTCGTTCGAGGCCTGCGTCATCGGGTCCTGGAAGTTGGTGGGTCCGGTGGTCTCCCAGGAGCCGTGCATGTCGTACGCCATCAGGCTGCCGTAGTCCAGGTACTGGCCGATCTTGTCCGTCTGGATCAGGTTGATCTTGTCCTGTCCGGCGGGCAGCGTCGCGGTCAGTTCATAGTGCTTGCCGATCGTGGCGCCGTACGTGTCGAGCTCGCTGCGGAACTCGGCGAGCAGCGCGGTGAAGTTCGCGGTGTCCGACGCGGAGTAGATGTTGCCGGTGTGGCCGCCCGCGCTGGCCGGGTACTCCCAGTCGATGTCGATGCCGTCGAACAGGCCGGCGGCCGACGCGGTGCCGCCGGACGGGTCGCCGGAGATGCCGGTGGGCAGGTTGCCCTTGATGAACATGTCGATGCAGGAGGACACGAAGGCCTGTCGGGAGGCCGCGGTGGCGGCCGCGCTGGAGAAGTACTTCGAGTACGTCCAGCCGCCGATCGAGACCATCAGCTTGATGTTCGGGTACTTCGCCTTGAGCTCGCGCAGTTGGTTGAAGTTGCCCTTGATCGGCTGCGAGTAGACGTCGCTGCTGCCGTCCACGCTGTTGCCGGACGAGTATTCCTTCTGGTAGTCGGCGAACGCGTCACCTGCTCCGTCGCCCGCGCTGGCGTCGCTCTCGTTGGTGTCCGCGGCCTTGATGGTCTCGAAGCACTGGTACGGCGCGGCGTCCGAGATGTTCTCGAAGGCGTAGTCGATGTTCGTGAGCTTGCCCGCGGCGCCCGAGGCGGCGAGGCTGCTCGGGTAGTAGGAGTTGCCGTAGACGCCCCACTGGTCGAAGTACGCGGACTTCACCTTCGGCGTCGTGGACGGCGCGGCCGAGGTGGTGGCGCTGACGGCCGCGGAGGTCGCCGACTGGTGCCCGGCCACGTCGTAGCCGGAGACGGTGAAGGCGTACGCGGTGCCCGGCTCCAGGGAGCTGACCGTGACGCTCGTGCCCATCGACGTGGCCACGACGCTGCCGCCCTCGTACACGTAGTACGCGGGGACGTCGCCGGTCTGCGAGTTGTCGGTGGACGCGGTCCAGGAGAGCGTGACGGTGGAGCTCGTGGTCCCGGTCACCTTGAGCCCGGTCGGCGCGGTCACGACGCCGTCACCGGTCGGCGGGGTGCCGCCGCCGGGCGCGGTGGCGGTGCCGGTCGCGGTCGCCGTGGGGGAGGCGGAGGTGGCCGTGGCGGTCGGGGTGGTGGCGGTCGCGCTGGGGGACGCCGAGGCCGTCGGGGAGGACGAGGCGGTCGGTGTCGGGGACGCGGAGGCGGTGGTCGCCGAGGCCGACGCGGTGGCGGTGGAGCCGGAGCCGGCCGGGCCGGTCAGCGACAGGTCGTCGGCGTAGTAGGTGCCCTGCGCGTACCAGCCGTGCGTGTAGACCTGGATCGAGGTCTGCGACGCGGTGGTGGTGAACGTGGTCGACAGCTGCTGCCAGCTCGTGGCGGACGGGGTCCAGCTGTCGGTGCCGCCGGTCACGCCGAGGTAGACGTACGCGCCCTCGAAGTAGCCGGATAGCGTGTACGCGGTGCTCGGCTGGACGGCGACGGTCTGCGTGCACTGCGCGTCGTCGGAACTGGTCGCCGCTCCGGCCAGAGCATAACTGCCCGAATGTACTGGACTGGTCACGACCGAGCCGGTGCCCGTGTCGCACGTCCAGCTGGTCAGGCTGCCCGACTCGAAGCCGGGATTGGTCAGCAGATTCGCCGCGTCGGCCTGGGCGCTGGCGCTGAGCACCGTCACCCCGGCCGCCGTCAGGCAGCAGACGGCGGCCATCGCCGCCGCGGCTCTTCCTCGTGCCCTGATACGCACTCTCTCACCTGTCTCTTCGTCGAGCCCTTGCGGTGGGTTGCACAGTGGACTAGACCTCTGTGGGCCTTCGGTAAATGATTGGTGTAGACCAGTGGGCCGTCAAGGTCTGGACGGGTTAAGTGTTCTTATGGTTCACGCCTGCGCAGATGTGCAGGTGGACTTGACGCCGCGGGGCTCCGTGCGGGACACTTGGCCCGGCCCTGAGTAGGCCTTTTGTGAATCCGAGGGGCGCGAAGGCGCCACGGCCGAGGGGAGGCGAACGATGGAACCGAGTAGTCCCGGCCATGATACGGGCCGACCGAAACTCCGGCCCGCACACGTTCGCAAGCCCCTGACAGCCCCTCGCTCCTGAGCTCTCCGGCTTCGTAGCCGCTCGGGATCACTTCGGGCACCACCCGTTTGCGGCGTGCGCGCGACCGCGTCCGAGACCCGTCGTCACGGCACCCGAATCAGCATTCGAGCACAGCCTCCAGCACACTCAAGCACGGCGTCCCACCGTCGGGACCGCCGCCCGTGGTGTGCCCGGATCCCGGCTGCGCTCCCGCGTGCCCGTCGCGATCCTCCCGGCCGCCGAGCCGTCATGCCGCCTGTTCGCACCCGTGCGTTCGATCATGCCAAGAGCTGGGCGTAGCCCGCTGAAGCGCAACCCCCTGGCGTGGTCGTGTGCACGGCGTGAGGAGAGGAAGAACCCTCATGACCGAGATCATCACCGCCCCGCGCTCCGCCGTCCTCGACGACGCGCACGTGGGCGACATCAAAGGAGCCTTCGGCACCATCAGGCTCGGCGAGCACGCGCCGCGCGCGGGCCTGAGCCCCAAGCTCAAGACGCTGCTCGCGGTCGTCGGCCCCGGCCTGATCGTGATGTGCGGCGACAACGACGCCGGCGCCTTCTCCACGTACGGCCAGGCCGGGCAGGACTACGGCACCTCGCTGCTGTGGGTGCTGCTGCTGCTCGTGCCCGTGCTCTACGTCAACCAGGAGATGGTCGTCCGGCTCGGCGCCGTCACCGGGGTCGGGCACGGCAAGCTCATCATCGAGCGCTTCGGGAAGTTCTGGGGCGCGTTCAGCGTCATCGACCTCTTCCTGCTCAACGCCCTGACGCTGGTGACTGAGTTCATCGGCATCACGCTCGCGGTGGGCTACCTCGGCCTGCCCAAGGTGCCCTCGATCCTGGCGGCCGCGGCCGTCGTCATCGGCGCCGCGTCCACCGGCTCGTTCCGGCGCTTCGAGCGGATCGCGATGCTGCTGTGCTTCGGCAGCCTGATCCTCATCCCGATCGCGCTGATGCTGCACCCGAGCGCGGGCAGCATGGCCTCCGGCTTCCTGATCCCGACCATGCCCGGCGGCGCCTCGCAGCTGTCCACGGTGATGCTGCTCGTCATCGGTCTCGTCGGCACGACCGTCGCGCCCTGGCAGCTGTTCTTCCAGCAGAGCTACGTCATCGACAAGCGCATCACCACGCGCTTCCTGAAGTACGAGAAGGCCGACCTGTGGATCGGCATCGTCATCGTGGTCGTCGGCGCCGCCGCCATCATCGGCTTCGCCAGCGCCGCGACCGCCGGTACCGCCGCGCACGGCGGCTTCACCGACGCGGCCGGGCTGGCGAGCGCGATCGCCGCGAAGGGCGGGCACCTGCTCGGCGTGCTGTTCGCGATCGCGCTGCTGGACGCCTCGATCATCGGCGCGTTCGCGGTGTCGCTGTCCACCGCGTACGCGGTCGGCGACGTCTTCCACGTCAACCACTCGCTGCACCGCGGGGTCAAGCAGGCCAAGGGTTTCTACGGCGTGTACGTGGGCGTGATCGGGCTGGCCGCGGGCATCGTGCTGATCCCGAACGCGCCGCTCGGGCTGATCACCAACGGCGTGCAGGCGATGGCGGGGGTGCTGCTGCCCTCGGCCTCGGTCTTCCTGCTGCTGCTGTGCAACGACAAGCATGTGCTCGGGCCCTGGGTCAACGGCCGGCGCACGAACCTGTTCACCTCGGCCGTGCTCGGCGTGCTGGTGATGCTCTCGGTGATCCTGACCGCGTCGGTGCTCTTCCCGGCCATCAGCGCCCGACAGATCGTCGGCATCATGGCCGGATTCGCGGTGCTGGGCCTCGCGGTCGGCGGCTACGCGCTGGCGCACCGCGGCCCGGCGCGGGAGATCGACCGGACCGGCGCGCAGGACTGGCGGATGCCGCCGCTGGCCGAGCTCGGCAAGGCGGAGCTCTCCAACGGCACCCGGCTCGGCATGGGTGCGCTGCGCGGATACCTCGTCATCTCGGCGCTGCTCGTCATCGTCAAGGTGATTGAACTCACTCTCGCCTCACACTGAACACCCGTCACCCGCCTTTTCGGCAGGTGAGGTGACAACCCGTCAGGTCCCGGCCCGTGAACCGCGCGCCGGGATCTGCCGTTTCCATACCGCGTAGGGGGCGCACACCAGCGCGAAAGCCTTGGCTGCACGCGCGCCCCCTCTATACAGTCGCAACAGCGGCGGGCACCCACCCGGCCGCCTGCCGAACGAAGTTTCATCCGTTCGGGTAAAGCGCCGTACAGCGGGCCGCTGTCGTGGTTACGCTGCTAACGGTTCTGCAGCACGTGCGTCTGCACGTGCACGGTTGGAAGGAGACCACCGTGAACCCCACACACGACCCCGGTAGACCCGAGCGCCCCCCGCGCTCGCGCACCGTCGAGGCGGTCGTCTTCGACGTCGGCGAGACCCTCGTCGACGAGACGATCGAGTACCACGGCTGGGCCGACTGGTTCGGCGTGCCGCGGCACACCTTCTCCGCCGTGTTCGGCGGGGTCGTCGCCGCCGGACGCGACCACCTGGAGGCCTTCGAGTACTTCCGGCCGGGCTTCGACCTGGAGCGCGAACGGCTCGCCCGCGCGGAGGCCGGCCGGCCCGAGGGCTACAGCGAGCGCGACTTCTACCCGGACGCCCGGCCCGCCCTCGCGGCGCTGCACGAGGCCGGGTACCTCGTGCTGATCGCGGCGAACCAGACCCGGCAGTCGCACCGCAGGCTGGAGTCGATGGACCTGCCGGTGGACCTGGTGACCACCTCGGACACCTGGGGCATCAGCAAGCCGGACCCGCGGTTCTTCGCGAAGGTCGTCGAGGTCTGCCGCGAGCTGCGGCCCGGCATCGAGGCCGGGCAGATCTGCTACGTCGGCGACCGGCTGGACAACGACATGCGTCCCGCGTGGGAGGCCGGACTGCGCACCGCGCACATCCGGCGCGGCCCCTGGGGCTTCCTGCACGGCGAGGACCCGGATCTGGTCGCCAAGGCCGACTTCCGGCTCGCCTCGCTCGCCGAACTGCCCGCGCTGCTGTCCGAGCAGTAAAAACGCGCCATTCACGCCGCGCTCCGATTACAGTGTCCACCAGGTGAATCGACGTCATACGGTGGGGGCTGAGCGGTGGCTGTGGCGACGGCGCGACGAATGCGGGCGACGGGCGCGCCTCCGGGGCGCAGGACGCGTCTCGACACTCCCTCCCGGCTCTGGCTGCTGCTGGTGGCGGCCGTGGCGGCGGTCCTCACGGTCGGACTCGCCGCCGGCATCGGCCTGGCCGGGCGGGAGTCGTCGGCGGCGCACACCGCGCACGACACCGAGGTGCTCTACACCGAGGTGCAGAACCTCTCCTACAACCTCGCCGACGCGAACGCGACCGTGGCGACGGCCCTGCTGATCGGCCCGGAGACGCCGAGCCAGTTCAGCACCCGGTACGACACGGACATCACCGCGGCCGAGGACTGGCTCTCGGCGGCCTCGCAGCGGGTGACGGGCGACGCGTACGCCTCGGCGCAGCTGCGGTCCGTCGCCGAGCAGCTGCCCTCCTACACCGGCATGATCGGCCAGGCGCTCGCCGAGAACCGGCTCGGCTACCCGGTCGCGGGCGCCTATCTGCGGCAGGCCTCCGAGCTGCTGACCGGCTCGATGCTCGTCGAGACCTGGCACGTGGTGACCGAGCAGCAGAACGCGACCAGCGGCGGCCTCGGCGCGTCCGCCTCCTTCCCCTGGTGGACGCTCGCGCTCGGCGTGCTCGGCATCGCCGCGCTGTGGACGATCGCGCGGCGGCTGGCGGGCATCTCGCGGCGCCGCTTCAACATCGGCGTGCTCGGCGCGGTGCTCTCGGTGGTCGTGCTGCTGGTCTGGAGCGTCTACGCCTCCGGTGCGGTCGGCATCGAGGGAAACAACGCGCGCAACGACTACATCGGCCTGGCCGGGGCGCAGACGCAGATCTCGGAGCTCTCCCTCACCGAGACGTACGTGGCGCTGCAGCAGATCGACCGCGGCGAGGATCAGGGCACTGACGCGGCGGCCGCGACGAGGGCCCTGGCCGCCGCGAACCCCGGCGCCGACAAGGCGTACCCGACGGTGCTCTCCTGCACTAAGAACGTGATCGCGCTGGCGAGCGACGGCCAGTACCAGGCGGCGATCACCGCGACCGTCGGCAGCGGCTCGAACGTCGGCAAGGGCGGCTGCGAACCGGCCGTCGGCACGCTGCGCTCGGATCTGCTGAAGACCAGCGCGACGCAGCAGGCGCGGTTCGAGCAGGACATGTCCAGCCTGACATCCGAGTACGCGGGCGGCGCGGCGTTCCCGCTGGCCCTGGCGATCGGCATCCTGGGCGCTGCGGCCGCGGCCTACGGCCTCAACCGGCGGCTGGCGGAGTTCCGATGACCTCCGAGGGGAAGAGAATGAGACGGATATCGCTCGCGCTCGGGGCTTCGGCGCTGGCACTGGTCACGGCGAGCGCGTGCTCCGATCCGGGCGCGGGCTTCGCGTCCTCGCAGCCGAGCGCCCCGTCCGAGGTGTACGCGGCGACCGCTCCGGCCCCGCCGGCGGCCGCGGGCAGCGGCGACTGCAACGTCTACGCCTCCTCGCCGGCGCCGTCCGCGAGCGACGCGTCCGGCAAGGACGTCACCGCGATCAAGAACCGCGGCTACCTGATCGTGGGCGTCGCCGCGGACCAGTACCTGACCGGATATCTCGGTGCGGACGGCGTCGAGCAGGGCTTCGACATCGACGTGGCGCACGCCATCGCGCAGTCGCTGTTCGGCGACCCGAGCAAGGTGAAGTTCGTCGTGCTGAGCACCGACAAGCGCATCCCGGACCTGACGCCGCCGACCAAGGTGGACATGGTCGTCGACACCATGACGATCACCTGCGCCCGGCTCACCAAGGTCGGCTTCTCCGCGGTCTACTACAACGCGAGCCAGAAGGTCCTGGTGGAGAAGAGTTCCGGCATCACGGACATCGCCGCGCTCGACGGCAAGAACGTGTGCGCGCAGACCGGATCCACCTCGATCACGCAGATCCAGAAGGTGGCCAAGAAGGCCGTCGCGATCGAGACCACCGACATCTCCAACTGCCTGGTGCTGCTGGAGGAGAACAAGGTCTCCGCGATCTCCACCGACGACACCATCCTCGCCGGCCTCGCGCGGCAGGACCCCAACCTCGTGGTGCTGAACACCGCGCTGGAGACCGAGCCGTACGGGATCGCCGTGCCGCACGGGGAGACCGACCTCGAGGGCTACGTCAACGGCGTGCTGGCGCACTACGAGGCGGACCCCGCCGGATGGGCCGCCTCGTACTCCCGCTGGTTCGCCGGAAGCCTGGGAGCGGCCAAGCCGCCCGGTGCGCAATACTCGAACCAGTAGCGCGATCCGCACCAGCACGAGCCCGAGGACGCATGCCGCAGTACGGAGAAACCAGCCCGCTCGTCCCGCTCACCCGGGAGAACGTGGACGCGGAGCTCGCCCGGCTGGACGCCGACGCCGGGCGGGTCTCGGACGCCCTCGTCGAGCTGACCGAGTACAGCTCCTACAAACTCCTGGAGAGCGCGCCGCTCACCGGGACCACCGCGCAGCGCTGGCAGCGGGTCAGCACGAAGCTGGCCGCGCTCTGGGACGACTACACCGCGTACCAGGACGTGCTGAACCGGGCCAGGGAGATCCGCGGCCGGCGGGTCAAGCCGCGCCCGGAGGACCTGGCGGCGATCACGAAGCTGGTGCGCGGCGCCTCGATCACGCTGTCCACCAAGAACGTCGCGCTCTCCGAACGCACGCTGCTCGGCCCCTCGGCGATCTCGGAGACCGCCACGCTGGCCCAGACGCTGCACCGGATGGACACCGAGTACCAGCTCGCCGCCGACTTCATCGCGCAGGCCGAGGAGGCCTGGAACCGGCTGTTCGCGGCGGCCGATCCGGTGCAGGAGCGGCTCAAGCGGCTCGGCGAGACCGCGCGCGAGATCGGCGACCGCGCGGTGGGCACCGCCGTCGCCGGGCTGATCGACGGCTACGCGGCGCTGCGCCGGGAGGTGTTCGCCGACCCGCTGGGGCTGACCGCCGCCGGATCCCCGTTCGCCGGACGGCTGGCCGAGATCGACCGGCAGATCGGCGTCGTGGCCGGGGCCGCCGCGCACCAGGCGGACCTGCGCGCCGACTACGACCGCGGCACCGAGCACCTGCGCCAGCTCGTGGGGCGGGTCGACCAGGTCGAGGCCGGGCAGCGGGATGTCGCGCAGACCGTGCGCGACAAAATCCTGATAGAAAACCTTCCGGCCTTTACTACCCAGGCACCCGCGCTACGTGCGCGGTTGGCCGCGCTGGACGCGCTGCGGGCCCGCGGGGAGTGGGCCCGGCTGACCACGGAGGCGGCGATCCTGGCCGACGCGCTCGACGCCGCGCTGGCCGAGGCGGGCCGGGTCGAGAAGCTCATGTCGGGGCTGCTGGAACGGCGCGAGGAACTGCGCGGCCGGCTGCAGGCGTACCGGGTGCGGGCGGCCCGGATGGGAGCGGCGGAAAGCCAGCCCCTTGAGGCGTACTATCAGACCGCCCGGGGGCTGCTGTGGACCAAGCCGTGCGACCTCGCGGCGGCGACACGTGCGCTCAGCGTCTACCAGAAGGCGGTCCTCGCGTTGGACGGACCGCGTTCCTGATCACGGGGCACGTCATTGAACAGGGGAGGGATGGGATGATGGCCGACATGCGGTGTACCCGGCCCGGTTGCGGCGGAACGATCCTCGACGGCTACTGCGACACCTGCGGTCTCGCCGCCAAGGCGGCCGCTCCGACCACCACGTCGACCCCGCCGCCCGCGGCCGACCCGTGCACCCGGCCGGGCTGCGGCGGCACGATCGTGGACGGCTACTGCGACACCTGCGGGCTGGCCGCGAAGACCGGCGGCAACGGCGTGCCCGCGCAGTCCTCCGGGCGCGAGACCTCGGCCCGCACCTCGTCCTCGCTGTCCGCGCGCGGCTCCTCGCGCACCTCCACCGGACGCACCCGCGGCTCCGCGCTCTCCGCGCGCGCCACCACCCGGGGCACCCGCGGCACCGGCGGGACCCGCGGCACCGGCCGCGGCGGCCTGGGCCTGGGCATCGTGGAGATCCCCAGCATTGAGTACCGCGACCCGAGCGAGGCCGTGCTGGCCAACCCCGAGGTGCCCGAGCACAAGCGCTACTGCTCGAACTGCGGCAAGCCGGTCGGCCGCAGCAAGAACGGCAGCGCGGGCCGCACCAAGGGCTTCTGCGCCTTCGACCGCACCGCCTACGACTTCGAGCCGAAGCTCGCCGCGGGCGACCTGGTCGCCGGCCAGTACGAGGTGCTCGGCTGCATCGCGCACGGCGGCCTCGGCTGGATCTACCTGGCCAGGGACCAGAACGTCTCCGGCCGCTGGGTGGCGCTCAAGGGCCTGCTGGACACCGGCGACGAGGCCGCGCTGGCCGCCGCCGTGGCCGAGCGGCAGTTCCTCGCCGAGGTCGAGCACCCGAACATCGTCAAGATCTACAACTTCGTGCAGCACGACACCGGCGACTACATCGTCATGGAGTACGTCGGCGGCAAGTCGCTCAAGCAGATCGCGCTGGACTACAAGAACGCCAACACCGGGCAGTCGCTGCCGCTGGCCCAGGTGCTCGCGTTCGCCATCGAGATCCTGCCCGCCTTCGGCTACCTGCACTCGATCGGCCTGCTCTACAACGACTTCAAGCCGGACAACATCATCCAGTCCGAGGAGCAGCTCAAGCTGATCGACCTCGGCGCGGTGATGGCCTTCGACGACCAGGAGTCGGACATCTACAGCACCGAGGGCTACAAGGCCCCGGAACTGGAGGCGGACGGGCCGAGCGTCGAGTCCGACCTCTACACCGTCGGCCGGATGCTGGCCGTGCTGGCCTTCGACTTCAAGGGCTACCAGCGCGACTTCGCCTACAAGCTGCCGAACCGCGAGTCCACCCCGATCCTGCACCGCTTCGAGTCCTTCGACCGGGCGCTGCGCCGGGCCACGCACGCCAAGCGGGAGCGCCGCTTCTCCTCGGCCGCCGAGATGGCCACGCAGCTGACCGGCGTGCTGCGCGAGGTCGTGGCGCTGGACCGCGGCGAGCAGCAGCCGGCCGTGTCCACGCTGTTCACCACCGAGCGCTACTCGGCCGGGACCGAGGGCGTGACCCAGGCGGACGCGCCGACCAGCGCGCAGCTGGCCGCCGCCCTCCCGCTGCCGCTGCCCGACCCGGCCGACCCCAACTTCGGCTATCTCAACACCCTGGGCGGCCGCGCGGACCAGATCATCAGGATCCTGGGAGAGCTGCGCAACCCGACCCCCGAGGTGCACTACCGCGTGGTGCGGGCCGCGATCGAGGTGGGCAACTTCGACGAGGCGCAGCGCCGGCTCGGCAAGCTGGCCGCCGCGGACGCCTTCGACTGGCGGGTCGGCTGGTACCAGGGCCTGATCGCGCTGTGCCGCGGCAACGGGCTCGAGGCGCGGGCCAAGTTCGAGGAGTGCTACGCGGAGCTGCCCGGCGAGCTCGCCCCCAAGCTGGGCATCGCGATCGCCGCCGAGCAGGCCGGGCAGCTGTCCGACGCGCTGCGCTACTACCAGCTGGTCTGGAGCGTGGACCGGTCCTACGTGACCGCCGCGTTCGCGCTGGCCCGGCTGCGGATCGGCGCCAAGGACCACGCGGGCGCGGTGGAGGTGCTCGGCCAGATCCCGGAGATCGCCATCCAGCGCACCGCGGCCGAGATCGCGGCCGTGCGCGCGCGGCTCGACTCCCCGGGCTTCGCAGCGTGGGCCGACCCGGCCGAGCTGGCCAGGCTCGGCGAGCGGGTGGACGCGCTCGGCCTGGACGGCGAGGCGCAGGAGTCGCTGCGCTGCGAGGTGCTCGGCGGCGCGCTGACCTGGCGGCTGCAGGACTCGGCCACCGTCGCCGACCGCACGCTGTTCGGCGCCGCGCTGACCGAGGACGGGCTGCGCGGGGCACTGGAGCGCTCGTACCGCACGCGGGCGCGGATGGCGCAGAGCCGGGCCGGCCGGATCGCGATGGTGGACCTCGCGAACCAGGTCCGCCCGCGCACGTGGGTGTAGTCGTCATGACAGATCGTGAATAAGGACGTGGACGTGACAGAGTCCGAACAGCCGACCGCGGCCGGCCTCGACGAGACCCTCTCGGAGACGGTCGAGTCGCCGATCGCCGAGACCGAGCCGGCCTGGCCGAGCTGCTCGTCCTGCGGGGCGGAGGTGGCGCCGGAGGACGGGTACTGCGAGCAGTGCGGGGCCGACCTGCTGGTGCGCCGCTCGGATCCGGTGGCGCCCGCGGGCGGGCCGTGCCGCAACGCCGAGTGCCCGGGGGAGTCCTTCACCGACGGGTACTGCGACGTGTGCGGCGCCCCGGCTCCGGACCCGCGCGACCACTACGAGCGGGACCTCGGCGCGGTCGCCGGGGTGACCGACCGCGGCCTGCGGCACTCCCGCAACGAGGACGACATGTCCCTCGCGGTGATCGGCGGCGGCGCGGCGCTGACCACCGTCGCCGTGGTCTGCGACGGGGTGTCCACCTCCTACAAGCCGGAGACCGCCTCGGCCGCCGCCGCGTACACCGCGCGCGAGCACCTGGTGCTGGCGCTGCGCCGCGGCGAGGACCCGCAGCAGGCCACCCTCGGCGCCTTCGAGCAGGCGCACAAGGCCGTGGTCGCGCTGCCCGCCGACCCCACCGACCTGGGCAACGGCCGGGCCAGCACCATGGTCTCGGTCGTCGCCGGGGACCGCGGGATCACCGTCGGCTGGGTCGGCGACGCGCGGGTCTACTGGCTCGACCGCAACCCCGAGGACTCGCTCGTGCTGACCCTGGACGACTCCTGGGCCGGGCGGATGATCGCGGACGGCACCCTCACCGAGGAGGAGGCCTTCAAGTCCCCGCTCGCGCACACCATCCTGCGCTGGCTCGGCCCCGGCGCCCCCGAGGAGCCCGCCAACCTGCGGGTCTTCCTGCCGGACGGCCCCGGCCTGGTCCTCGCGTGCAGCGACGGCCTGTGGAACTACGTCCCGGACGCGGCCGACCTGGCCCGGCTGGCGGCCGGCGGCTTCGGCGGGCTGCTGCCGACCGCGAACGCCATGGCGAACGTCGCGCTCGAGGGCGGCGGCCACGACAACATCACCGCCGTGCTCGTGCCCTGGCCCCCGACGGCGCCCGCGCCGGGGGGCGACAACACCGCCGAGATCGAGGGGATCTCTTCGTGAGCGAGCTTGCGAGCGAACCATTGAACACAGGGGGCGCGCACACGTGCGCCAGCGAGGATGGGATGGCATGAGCGCGCAGCCGCAGTTCTCCGTCAACGTCTACCAGAACGAGTATCTGGCCGAGGGCGCGTCCGAGGTCAACGCGATCGTCTCGGTGCAGTCCGCGGCGGCCTACGGCGGCGGCGCGGCGAACACCCGCGCCGCGCAGGTGATCATGGTCGACTGCTCCGGTTCGATGGACTACCCGCCGGCCAAGATGGCCGCCGCCCGGCAGGCCACCGAGGCGGCGATCGACGCGATCCGGGACGGCGTGCCCTTCGCGGTGGTCGCGGGCACCCACGTGGCCCGGATGGTCTTCCCCGGCACCGAGTACCTGGTGCCCGCGGACGCCTCCTCGCGCGCCGCGGCCAAGGCCGCCGTGGCCCGGCTGACCGCGGGCGGCGGCACCGCGATGGGCCAGTGGCTGGCGCTGGCCGACCGGCTGTTCACCGGGCACGACCAGGCGATCCGGCACGCGATCCTGCTCACCGACGGCAAGGACGAGCACGAGGAGCCCTCGGACCTCGCCGCCGCGCTGTCGCGCTGCGAGGGCCGGTTCACCTGCGACTGCCGCGGCATCGGCACCGACTGGGTGGTCGCCGAGCTGCGCCGGGTCTCCACCGCGCTGCTCGGCACCGTGGACATCGTGGCGGACCCGAGCCGGCTGTCCGCGGACTTCCAGCAGATCATCGAGCACGCGATGGGCAAGGCGGTCGGCGACGTCCGGCTGCGGGTCTGGGCCCCGCAGGGCGCGCAGATCAAGTTCGTCAAGCAGGTCGCGCCGCAGATCGTGGATCTCAGCGCCCGTCGCGCCCCGGGCCCGAACCCGCTGACCGGCGACTACCCGACCGGCGCGTGGGGCGCGGAGTCCCGCGACTACCAGGTCTGCGTGCAGGTGCGGCCCGGCTCGGTCGGCGACGAGATGCTGGCCGCGCGGATCAGCCTGGTCTCGGTGGACGGCGCCAACCAGGCCACCACGCTCGGCCAGGGCCTGGTGAAGGCGACCTGGTCCGACGACATCGCGCAGACCGGCCGGATCGACCGCACCGTGGCCGACTACACCGGCCAGACCGAGCTCGCCGACGCGATCCGCGAGGGCCTCGAGGCGCGCAAGAACGGCGACCTGGACACCGCGACCGCCCGCCTCGGCCGCGCCGTGAAGCTCGCGGCGGAGTCCGGCAACGACGAGACCGCGCTGCTGCTGTCCAAGGTCGTGGACGTGGACGACCCGGCCACCGGCACCGTGCGGCTGAAGTCGCGGGTCTCGGACGCCGACGAGATGACCCTGGACACCCGCTCCACCCGCACCGCGCGGGTGGGCAAGAACCGCAACAACAGCTGAGAGGTCGAACACGCGGATGGGCAAGAACCGCAACTGTGACGACCACGGCAACTAAGTCCGCTACGCACACAGGGGAGTGAGCCGCGATGGCGAGATGTCCGGCCGGGCACGAGTCCGAGGCCAGCGACTACTGCGACACCTGCGGACTGGTGATCGGGGCCGAGTCCGCCGGGTCAGCCGCCGCGGCGGCGCCGACGACCGCGGCCCCGGCACCGGCGGTGGCCGCGCCGGGCGGGGCCGGCGGCCGCTGCCCGGTCTGCCAGGCCGAGCGCAACGGCCGCTTCTGCGAGGAGTGCGGCTACGACTTCGACCTGGCCGAGGCCATGCCGCACATCACGATGACCCCGGGCGTGCTCCCGGTCGAACCGGAGCCCGAGCCCGAGCCCGAGCAGCGGCAGCAGGGCGGCGCCGAGCCGGGCCTCGACTTGGACGCCGAGCTCGCCCGCGCCGAGGCCGAGGCGTCCGGCGACGGCGTGACCCCGGCCGCTCCCGAGCCGTCCCCGGAGCCCGAGGCCACCACGGGTCCCGAGCCCGAACCTGTGGCCCCCATGCCCGAGCCGGAGCCGGTCGTCGGCCTCGGCTCGGTGCTGACGGCCTCGACCGCGCTGACCGTCGAGCTCTCCCTCGTGGTCAACGCGGACCGGGACTACTACAAGGCGCAGATCGAGCGCGGCGACATCATCGAGTCCGAATTCCCGTTCCCGAAGTATCCGCACGAGCGGCGCTTCACCTTCGACCAGAGCCCGGTCCGGATCGGCCGCGCCTCGGCCAGCCGGGGCATCGCGCCGGAGATCGACCTGACCGGCCCGCCGCTCGACCCGGCCGTCTCGCACCTGCACGCGCAGCTGCTGCGGCACGACGAGGGCTGGGTCGTGGTGGACCTCGGCTCGGCCAACGGCACCCGGCTCAACGACGCCGAGGAGCCGCTGGAGGCCGAGACCGAGATCCCGGTGCGTCCCGGCGACCGGATCCACCTCGGCGTCTGGACCACCATCACCGTCCAGTAGCGCGGCGGACGCGGCGGGGTCGGTCGTGTTTGAAAACCATCGTCGGGTCCGCGGCGCCTGCCACGCACGCTCGCGGCGTTGCAGGAGCGGTTACAGACGACCGAGTATGCGCCCGCCCCTGCGCCTTGCGAGCGCACGCGTCAGGCACCGCGGCCTGATCCGACGCTGCTTTTCAAACACTCCCTACGCGACGAGGTCCCGCCGCGCCTCCGAGGCGCGCACCGGACCGAGCGTGCGGCGCGCCGCGGCCAGCCGCCGCATGCCCTCGCGCAGCATCTCAGGCGTCTGCGAGTAGGGCAGCCGCAGGAAGCGCTCGTACGTCCCCGGATCGGCCCCGAAGCGCGGCCCGCTCTGCAGCACCAGGCCGTGCGTGCCCGCGCGGTAGACCAGCGACGTGGACTCCTCGCCCTCCGCGAGCTGCACCCACAGGCTCAGCCCGCCCGGCGGCCTGCGCCACGTCCAGTCCGGCGTCAGTTCGCGCAGCGCGGCCTCCAGTGCCGCGCGCCCGACCCGCGCCTCCGCCCGCCGCTCCTCGTCCACGCCCATGCCCTCGCTGAGCACCGCGACCGCGATCAGCTGGTCGATCACCGGCGACGCGAGGTCCAGTGAGGCGCGGGCCGCCGCGAGTTCGTGCACGACGCGGCTCGGCGCCCGCAGCCAGCCGACGCGGATGCCGCCCCAGTACGACTTGCCGAGCGAGCCGCACACCAGCAGCCGTTCCGCGTCGGCGGGGGAGACCCCGGCCGCGAACGGCGGCGGCACCGGCACGTCCAGCGCGATGTCGGTGATCGTCTCGTCGGCCAGCAGCCAGGCGCCGGCCCGCCGTGCCGCGCGCGCCAGCGGTCCGGCGTGCTCCGGCGGCATCAGCATCCCGGTCGGGTTGTGGAAGTGCGGGATCGAATACACCAGGCGCGGGGAGAGCCGGGAGGCCGCCTGCGCCATCGGGATCCGGCCGGTCGCCGCGTCCTCCCAGCCGGTCGTCTCGTCCAGCGGCACCGGGTAGAGCCGGGCGCGCGAGGCGGTGAACGAGTCGATCACGTTCGCGTACGTCGGACCCTCGAGCACCACCCGGTCGCCCTGCCGCACGAGCAGCCTGGCCACCAGGGTGATCGCGCCCTGCGCCCCCGACGTCACCAGGATCTGCCCCGGCTCGGTCGGCAGCCCGCGCGCCGTGTACCGCTGCGCGATCGCCTCGCGCAGCTCCGGCAGTCCATATGGCCGGAAGGCGTTGCCGGAGACCAGGTGCAGCCGTTCCGCGGCCCACGCGGTGGCCGCGCGCAGTTCGGCGGTCGGCGCCGAGGGGCCCGCGCAGCTCAGGTCGATCAGGTCCGGGTCGTCGGAGTCCTGGAACCCGCCGGTCGGCCGGGCCAGCAGCCGCTCCGGCAGCGCGGTGAACGTGCCGGAACCGCGCCGCGCCGCCGCGTAGCCCTGCTCGACCAGCAGCGCGTACGCGGCCGTGATCGTCGTGCGGCTGACCTGCAACGTCTCGCTCAGCGGGCGCTCCGCGGGCAGCCGGGCGCCGACCGCGATCCGGCCGTCCAGCACCAGTGCCCTGATCCGCTCGGCCAGCGCCGTCCGGGCCGGCTGCCGACCCGTGTCGCCGACCACCCGCCACGGTCCGAGCAGCCGGGCCAACTGCTGCGGGCCCAGTGCCGACGCCGCCCCGTCCATCAGTCCACTTCCCTCGAATTGGCTATCGCTGAGCAGTCCACTTCTCCGCCAGCATGGCAGAGTCAACCCGAGCAGACAAGGACGGGCCGCCGCGATGGTCAGCACGCTCACCCCCACCCGCCCCGCCGCCCGCGCCGACGTGCCCGCGGTCGAGATCTGGCCGCGCACGCGCCCCGCCGCCCGGCTCACCCAGCTCGCGCTCGGCCTCGGGCTCTACGGGCTGAGCGAGGCCATGATGATCGCGCCCGGAGTCGGCGTGGACCCGTGGGACGTCTTCCACACCGGGCTCGCGCGCATCTCCGGGATCGCCGTCGGCACGGTGCTGATCGTCGTCGGCGCCCTCGTGCTGCTGCTGTGGATCCCGCTGCGGCAGCGGCCCGGCATCGGCACGGTCGCCAACGTCGTCGTCATCGGCGGCATGGTCGACCTCGTCCTGCCGATCGTCCCGGCCACGCACGCGCTCTGGCTGCGCTGGGCCGTGTTCGTCGCAGGGGTCGTACTCAACGCCGTCGCCACCGGCCTCTACATCGGCGCGGGACTCGGCGCCGGCCCGCGCGACGGACTGACCACCGCCCTCGCCGCACGCGGCCACTCCATCCGCGTCGTGCGCACCGGCATCGAACTCTCGGTGCTCGCCGTCGGTTGGCTGCTCGGCGGAAACGTCGGCCTAGGCACGATCGTGTACGCCGTCGCGATTGGCCCACTCGTGCACATCACTATCCCTGCACTGCGATTCTCGAAGACGAACTAGTTGTGTCCGTAACTAGTTTCGATCGCACCTAGGTGCTACGTTATTTTCGCAGGTGGGAGCCGTAAGGTCTCAAAAGGAGAACCGAAAGGCGAAGGATCGGCGTAGCCTGTCACTCTTCTGAATTAAAGTCACAAAGGAAGGTCGAAATTCGGCCATAGCTTTTCCGCCGTGACTACGCGACCACTCCCACGAACCCCCAATCTGGCTCTCCGTCGCGCGCGCCAGGCGATGCGGCTGAGCCAAGCCCAGTTCGCGGACGCCGTCCGCGCCGCCGGCAACGCCATGGGGGCGCCGAACCACTGCACCAAGCGGCTCGTGCAGAAGTGGGAGACCGGGGAACACGCCGCCTGCCGGCCCGACTATCTCCGGGTCCTGCAGGCGGTCACCGGACTGTCCGCGCGCGAACTCGGCTTCCGGGTGCAGACCGACGAGTCCGGCCTGTCCATCGCGCAGGACGCCGTCGTCACCCGCGCCGACGAGGACCGCGGCCCGGTCCGCGCCGCCGCGTTCGCCCTGTCCGGCCTCACCGAGTACGGGGCGAACGGCACCATCGAGGGCTCGATGGACCGGCTCAGGCACGCGCTCGAACATCCCTCCACCGTCGACTCCCGCACCGCCGAGCTCGTAGACAGCTCCACCGCCCGGCTCTTCGACCTGCACCACCACAGCCCGGCCCGGCTGCTCGCGCCCACCGTCGACCGGCACCTGAGCACCGTCACCGCGCTGCTCACCGCCGCCCGACACGAGGCCGTGCGCCGCAGCCTGATGATGTCCGCCGGACGCACCGCCGCGCTCGCCGGCTGGCTCGCCTTCGACCGCGGCGACACCGCCTCCGCGCACCGCTACTGGGACACCTCGATCAGCGCCGCCGAGGGCACCGTGGACGCGCCGCTGCTCGCCGGCAGCCTGACCTGCCTGTCCTACTCCGCCGCCCGCCGCGGCGACCCCGGCACCGCCTGGCAGCTCGCGCACACGGCCAGCCGGCACACCCCGGACGACCCGCGCGCCACCGCGTGGGCCACCACCCGGGCCGCGCTGCACGCCGCCGAGCTCGGCGAGTTCGACGCCGCCCGCACCGCCTTCGAGCGCGCCCTCGAGCTCGCCGCCGACCTGCCGGGCCCGCGCCCCGGCGACGGCGGCCAGCCGTGGACCCGCTTCTTCGACCAGGCCCGGCTCTACTCCTCCGTGGCCCACGCCGCCGCCCTGATCCGCGACCCGCGCGCCGCCGACTACGGCTCCCAGGCCGTCTCCGTCCTCGGCGCCGCCCGGGTCAAGTCCCGCGCCGTCATCCTCGCCGAGTGCGCCATCGTCGCCGCCCTGATCGGCGAACTCGACCTCTGCCTCGAATACGGTGCGGACGCCGCCAACCTGACCCGCGAGATGGGCGTCTCGGTGGCCTCGGACATCCTCTACGCCGTCATCCCGATCGTGCTGCCCTACTCCGACACCCGCGCCATCCGCCAACTGCTCCCGCAGCTCACCCGGCTGCTGCACCCCGTGGACCGCGAGGACCTCGACGAGGAGGCGGAGTACGACGAGGGTGAGGGCGAGGAGTGAAGCGGTACGGCAATGCGCTGGGCAGGGGACCCAGACCGTCGAGCGCTTTGTATGTTGCATACCCCACGTTGATACATTACATTTGCGCTATGAGCGCCACGCAGATCGACCTCGACGACGAAGCTCTCGCCGCTGCGATGCGTGAGCTGGGCACGACCACCAAGAAGGACACGGTGAACGCCGCGCTCCGTGAGGTGGCCAACCGCTCTCGCCGCATGGCGGCATTCCGTCGACTCGCGGCCCGGTCTACCAACGAGCACGACGCGGATGAGTACTTCGCGCGCCGTGAGGCCGCCAAGGGCAACCGGTGACGGCGACATTTCTGCTCGACGCGTCCGCGTACTGGCGGTTGATGCGTGACCAGAGCCTCGGCGCGGTGTGGGCGGGTGCAATCGACGAGGGCGAACTTGCGATGTGCGAGCCGACGCGTGCAGAGATCCTTTACTCTGCGCGCAGCGCCGAGGACCGCGACCAGATGAGTTCCGACCTCGACGCTCTTTGCGAACATGTCGCGGTTCCCAAGACGGCGTGGCAGTGGCTTGAGACAGCTCAGTACCGGCTCACGCTCGTTGGTGCCCATCGGTCAGCTGGGGTGGTGGACCTGCTCGTGTGCGCTACCGCGGCCGCCCGTGGGCTGACGGTGTTGCACGATGATCGCGACTTCGAGGCCGTGTCACGGGTGCTGCCCGACGTCGGGCAGCACCGCATCACTGCTGAGCCGTGACCGTCAGCCGCGCAGCGCGGCCATCCAGTCCTCGATCTCGGCGACCGTGCGGGGCAGGGCGGCGGAGAGGTTCTCGTTGCCGTCGGCGGTGACCAGGATGTCGTCCTCGATCCGCACGCCGATGCCCCGGTACTGCTCGGGCACGGTCAGGTCGTCGAGCTGGAAGTACAGGCCCGGCTCGACGGTCAGCACCATGCCGGGCACGAGCTCGGCGTCCACGTAGTCCTCGGTGCGGGCGTCGGCGCAGTCGTGCACGTCGAGGCCGAGCATGTGGCCCGTGCCGTGCAGCGTGTAGCGGCGCTGGAGGCCGAGTTCGAGCACGCGCTCGACCGGGCCCTCCAGCAGGCCCCATTCCACCAGCCGCTCGGCCAGCACGCGCTGCGAGGCCGCGTGGAAGTCGCGGAAGTGGGCGCCGGGCCGGACCGCCGCGATGCCCGCGTCCTGGGCGTCGAGCACGGCCTCGTAGATCTTCCGCTGCAGCTCGTCGAACTCGCCGCTGATCGGCAGCGTGCGGGTCACGTCGGCCGTGTACAGCGTGTCGGTCTCCACGCCCGCGTCGAGCAGCAGCAGTTCGCCCTCGCGCACGGCGCCGTCGTTGCGCACCCAGTGCAGCGTGGTCGCGTGCGGACCGGCGGCGCAGATCGAGCCGTAGCCCACGTCGTTGCCCTCGACCCGGGCGCGCCTGAAGAACGTGCCCTCGATCCAGCGCTCAGAGGTCGCAACGGCCTGACTCAGCTCGCGCACCACGTCGGTGAAGCCCTGCGTGGTCGCGGCGCACGCGCGGCGCAACTGCTCGGTCTCCCACTCGTCCTTCACCAGGCGCATGCCGTGCAGGAAGACCTTCAGCTGCTCGTCGAGCTCGGCACCCGCCTGTTCCTCGCGCCCGGCCGTCAGGTCGACCACCGCGTCCAGTTCCGCGTCGTGGCCGCGCAGAATCCGGGTGACCACGCTCTGGTCTGCCGTGATCGCCTCGGCGAGCCGCTCGGCGACCTGGCGCGAGTCCGCGGTGTCCAGGCCCAGGATCGCCGCCGCCTCCGTCAGGGAGTTGCGACGCCCGACCCACAGTTCGCCGTAGCCGCTGAGCCAGAACTCGCCGTCCTCGCGGTTCGAGCGCGGCAGCAGGTAGACCGACGCCTCGTGCCCGCCGTCCGCGTTCGGCTCGAGGATCAGCACGCTGTTCTCGGTCTGGTCCCCGGTCAGGTAGACGTAGTCGCAGCTGGCGCGGAACGGGTAGTCGGTGTCGTTCGAGCGGACCTTCAGGTTGCCGGACGGGATCACCAGCCGCTCGCCCGGGAACCCGGCCGACAGCGCCTTGCGCCGCTTCGCCGCGTACGGGGACTGCGCGGACGGTTCCAGTCCGTCCCGCTCGGTGTCCGCCCAGCCGGAGCGCATGCTCGCGGCCAGCTCGTCGCTGATCTCGCCGTACAGGCCGTTCTTGCGGCCCGTGATCGGCTTCGTCTCTTCCGCGTCCGCCGCCTGCTCGACCTGGTCCGTCACTACCCACGCCCTTCCTCGACCGTTACGGGGCACAGCGTAGCCGGTCGCGGGCGCCCCCACTAGAGCCGGGTTCAGAGCGGTCCGAACAGCCAGTTGCCGACGTCCGCCGGGTCGGTCGAGGCGTAGAAGGCCTGCGCGGCCGCCGCGATCTCCGGACGGCTGAGCACCCCGTCGTCGTCCGAGTCGAGCAGGTCGAAGGCCTCGACGGTGTCCTGCGCGCCGACCCCGTACGAGTGCATCCACTTGGTGAACTCGGTCAGGTCGATCACGCCGTTCCGGTCCGCGTCCACCATGTCGAAGATGAGGTCCACCGGGTCGTGCGCGGGCGGCTGCCGTTCCTCCAGCATCAGCCGCTCGCAGCCCTTCATGAACTGGTCCAGCGAGATCCGGCCCTCGCCGTCGCTGTCCATCAGCCCGCGCAGCTGCTCCCAGAGCTTGAGGTACGCGGCGTGCACCCGCTCGTACTCCGGCGTGCCGGGAAGATGCCCGAACGCCGCGCACAGCCGCAGGGTGACCAGGTCGTAGTCCCGCTGCGAGAGATAGCCGTTGCCGTCGGTGTCGAGCAGCGCGAACCGCAGCTGGAGCTTGCGGCGCTGGAGTGCGGTGAGCATGGATCCATTGCAACGCGCCGGGACCCGGGGCGCATCCCGGGACCCGGCGCGATGGTGGAACGTCAGCCGCTGTAGGAGTCGAAGATCTTCGTGAAGTCGAGCGCGCTCTGCGAGATCTCCGAGCAGGCCGGCAGCCCGGACGCCGAACCGGAGCACGGCTGGTCCCGGTCCACCGACCAGAAGGCGAGCCGGCCGAGGTGCGCCGAGTCGGCCCAGCTGACCAGAGCCTGCGCGTCGGACTCGGAGAAGACCTCCGCCGAGTTGTCGTTCTGGCCGATCATCGGGGTCACGCCGATGTTCGCGTACGTGTCGCCGGACCAGTCCGCCTTCGCCTGGGTCAGCGTGTTCTCGGCGGCCGAGATCGCCTCCTGGCCCATGTCGCCGGTGAACGAGGAGCCGTAGTCCATCGCCATCACGTTGATCAGGTCGATCCGCGCCCCGTCCTGCTTCGCGAGGTTCAGGAACGCCACGCCGTCCGCCGCCAGCCCGCTCGGCAGCACCGGCAGCGTCACCGACACGACGAGGCCCGGATTCGCCGCCTCCAGCGCCTTGATCGCCTGGAAGCGCAGATCGTTGTCACTCGTGTAGTCCAGCGGCGCGCCCTCGATGTCGAAGTCGATGTGCGTCACACCCAGATGGGTGATCACCGACTGGTACGCCGCCTGCAGGCTGGACTCGGTCGTGCACGCCATCGCGAGCTCCGTGCCGCCCGCGCCGCCGAAGGAGACGATCGGGGTGGCCCCGTCCGCCTTCGCGGTGGCGATGTCCGAGTCCATCGTCGGGTCGTTCGTCACCGGCAGCGTGTCGCCCCAGATCGGCGAGCAGCCGGAGCTGATCACGAACGCCGCGGTGTACGACTTGAGCCCGGCCTTCGCGGCCGAGTACAGCATGGGCTCCTGGTTGTTCGACATGTCCACGTACGGCGCGACCTTGCCGACCGAGCCGCCGCCCACCGTCCCGGTCCCGGTGGGTGTCGGGCTGGCCGAGGCGGTGGGCGAGCTGCTCGCGGTCGGCGTGCCCGTGGACGTCGGTGTCGGGCTGCCGGTCGAGGTGGTACCGGCAGTCAGCGACACGTCGTCCGCGTAATACGTGGGCTGCGCATACCAGCCGTGGAGATAGAGCGTCAGCGAGGTCTGCGACGCCCCTGTCGTGACCTGCATCGAGAGCTGCTGCCAACTCGTCGCGGACGGCGTCCAGGTGTCGGTGCCGCCGGTCGTGCCGAGATAGACGTAGGAGCCCTCGACGTACGCGGAGAGGGTGTAGGTGGTGTTCGCCGTCACGCTGACGGTCTGCGTGCACTGGGCGTCGTCCGAGGAGCTGGGCGTCCCCGCGAGCGCGTGCGAGCCGGAGTGCGCCGGGCTCGAGACGATCGAGGCGGTGCCGGAGTCGCAGGTCCAGCCAGACAGGCTGCCGGATTCGAACCCGGAGTTGCTCACCAGGTTCGTGCCCGCCGCGGAGGCCGCGCCGGTGGAGAGGTAGAGCGCCGCGGGCACCACGAGGGCCGCGGCCGCCGCGCCCACCGCGAGCCGGTAGGAGCGGGGCGTGCGTGCGGAGCGGGATCGGTCGGTGGACCCGCGGTGGGATCCGTGCTGCCGGGATTCAGGTCGCATGGGTGGGTCAGCACTCCTTCGTGCCGAGGGGACGTGGGTGATGGTGGTCTAGTCCTCTGCATATGGTCTAGTCCAATGAACCCATGCTGGCAAGATGTTCCGCGCGTTCCGGTTTGCGATCTTCGTCCGGGGATGTTGACCTTGACTGGGACCGGAGCGGCGAAGGGTTTGGGCGGATGACCGAGTCGGACGCGGACGAGGTGAGCACCGGCGAGTTCGCCCGGCTCAGCCGACTCTCGCCCAAGGCGCTGCGCCTCTACGACCACGCCGGGGTGCTCGAGCCCGTCCGCGTCGACCCCGTCACCGGCTCCCGGCACTACGCGCGCGGCCAGGTCGAGCGCGCGTACCTCGTCTCCGCGCTGCGCCAGGTGGGCATCCCGCTCGCCGAGATCAAGTCCGCACTCGGCGACGAAGGCACCCTCGGCGCCGACCTCATCGCCGCCTTCTGGGCCGAAGCCGAGGCCGAACACGCCGCCCGCAGACGCCTCGTCGGCTCCCTCATCGAACGCCTGCGCGGCAACGACGACGCGCCCTCCATGGCCTACGCCGTCTCCACCAGGTCTCTTCCGGACCGCAGCGTACTGACCCAGACGAGGCACCTGCACATCGACGAGCAGACCGCCCTGCGCGAGGAGTTCGTAGGCACCCTGAGAGACGCCGGCGTCAAGCCCCTCCCCGGTGCCGTAGGTGCCCCCTTCATCATCTACTACGGCGACGTCAGCGCCGACAGCGACGGCCCCATCGAATGGTGCTGGCCCGTAGCCGACGAGCACGCCCAAGACCTCGCCCACCGCTTCCCCGACCTGACCCTCCGCACTGACCCAGCCCACCAAGAGGCCTACGTCCACTACGGCGCCACCACCCTCCTCCACGCCGCCCGCATCGTCCTCGCCGCCCAAAGCCTCCTAGCCTGGGCCCGCGACCAAGACCGCCAGACCGTCGGCCCCCTCCGCCTCGTCTACCTGGAGGCCGACGGCGAGGGCACCATCCCCGACTGCGACGTCTCGGTCCCGCTGAAGTAGGGGGCCGCGGGAACACCACGGCGCGCGGCGCTGTTGGCGGCCTCAGTTGGGATGTGGACGTTCGAGAGACGAGGTTGGTCATGCGGGCGATGGTTCTTCGCGAGTTCGGGGGCGCGCTGGTTCCGGAGGAGTGGGAAATGCCGCGGGCCGGTGCGGGGGAGGTGCTGGTGCGGGTCGAGGCAAGTGGCGTGAATCCGCTGGATGCGAAGATCCGGGCGGGGCGGGCGGCCCATGCTCGGAGCGTGCTGCCTGCGGTGCTCGGGCTCGATCTGGCGGGGGTGGTGGAGCAGGTCGGGGCGGGGGTGAGTGCGTTCGCTCCTGGGGACGAGGTGTTCGGGCTGACGGGCGGGGTCGGCGACTTGCAGGGGTCGCTCGCCGAGTTCGCGGCGGTGGACGCGCGGCTGCTCGCTCGCAAGCCGCGTGCGCTCGACATGCGCTCGGCCGCCGCGTTGCCGCTTGTCGCGATCACCGCGTGGGAGGGGCTGGTGGACCGTGCGGACGTGCAGCCGGGTCACAGAGTGCTGATTCATGGCGGTGCGGGCGGGATCGGGCATGTCGCCGTGCAGATTGCCCGGGCGCGGGGGGCCGAGGTGTACGCGACGGGGTCCGGGGCCAGCCTCGAGATCATCCGCGGGTTCGGGGCCACGCCGATCGACTACACCGCGAGCGACGTTGAGGCCTATCTGGCGGAGCACACCGGCGGCGAGGGGTTCGACGTCGTGTTCGACACCGTCGGCGGCGCGACGCTGGACGCCTCGTTCGCCGCCGTGCGCACCTACACCGGACACGTCGTCAGTGCCCTCGGCTGGGGATCGCACAGCCTCGCACCGCTCTCGTTCCGCGGCGCCACGTACTCCGGAGTCTTCACGCTGCTGCCGATGCTGACCGGCAAGGGGCGCGAGCACCACGGCGAGATCCTGACGGCAGTGGCTGAACTGGCGGACGCGGGGCGGCTGCGGCCGTTGCTGGACGATCAGGTGTACGCGTTGGCCGACGTCGCAGCAGCGCACGCCGCGGTGGAATCGGGTGCGCGTAAGGGGAAAGTCGTGATCAGTGTCCGGGGCTGAGCGGGCGCTAGAGTCTCGGGCATGAGTTTTCGGGGGGAGTTCGATGAGGCCCTGGTCGCGGCGGATCGGGTGTTCGCGGACGTGCCACGTGCTGGACGGCTGGACGGGTGCACGTCTTGCTACTCGGAGGAGGAGCTGATCCTGCTGGATGGTGGCGGCGATCCGGCGGAGGTCGGTGACGATCTCGTGCGCCGGTTTGCCGAGGAGGGCATCGACCATTGGGACGAGGGGGAGTACCAGGCTGCGTGGCGGCGGCTTGCGGCGCGGATCTTTCGGCTGCTGGAGTCTGTGGAGGTGACCGTCGATCCGGGGCTGCTGCTGCGCGGGCTCGGGTATTCGTGCAATGACATCGGGACGTGGCCGGAGCGCGAGCGTGAGGCTGCGTTGCGGGTGTTGGGGGCCGCGCTTGATCTATGGCTGGTTGACGGGCGGGATCCGGACGCGGTTGTGGAGCTGCTGGGGGCGCTGGCTCACGTGTACGACGACATCGGGCCTTGGTTCGCGCGGATCGACGCTGTTGCGGCTTCGGGGGAGGCGGCTGAGGCCGGGCTGGTGCGGTTGGCGGCCAGTTGGGCGGTTGACGTCTCGTGGGGCGATGAGCCGGTCTGGTGGTGGTATCCGGGCGACCCGCTCGGCCTCGCGCGGGACTGGCTGTGCTCGGATTCGGTGCAGGCGCGGCTGATCGCGTTCCTGGAGCGGAATCCGGCGTGCAAGAACGCGGCGGACGCGCTCGCGGCGACTCGTGCCCTCGCGGCCGGCGAACACAGTCCGTGGCTGTACCCCGACACGTGGCCGCCCCGAGCCGCCGGCCGGAAACTACGACTGGTCTGACCTCCGACGACCCTACGGCAGCGCCAGCTCGAACCAGACGCTCTTGCCGCCGCTGGTGCGCCGGGTACCCCACCGTTGTGACAGGGCCTTGACGAGGTGGAGGCCGCGGCCGCCGTCGTCGTCGTGGTCGGCGGCGCGTAGTTGCGGGGTCTCGTCGGAGGTGTCGTAGACCTCGCACAGCAGCGAGTTGTCGCGCAGCAGCCGGACGCTGATGGGGCCGTTGGTGTAGAGGAGCGCGTTGGTGACCAGCTCGCTGGCCAGCAGTTCCGCGGTCTCCTCGAGCTGGCTCAGGCCCCACTCGTTGAGGGTGCTGCGCACGTTCTTCCTCGCGCGGGCCACGGCGGGAAGCTCGGGCTCGACGGTCCACTGGGCGCTCGCGGTGTCCGGGATGCCGCGGACGCGGGCGATCACCAGCGCCGCGTCGTCCATGGTGCGGTCGCCGCGCAGGCCCGCGATGACGGTGTCGGCGATGGCTTCCAGCGGCAGCGTCGCGTCCTTGATCTCGCGGACGAGGTCCTGCATGCCGTCGTCGATGTCGCGGCCGGGGGCGCGGCTCTCGACGAGTCCGTCGGTGCACAGCACGAGCAGGCTGTCGTCCTCGAACTCGATGTCCTTGCTCTCGAACGTGTGCCCGCCGACGCCGAGCGGGACGCCCGGCGGCAGGTCGATGATCGTGGTCTCGCCGTCGGGGGTGACCATGAGCGGCGGGATGTGGCCGGCGCGGGCGATGCGGCAGATGCGGGTCGCCGGGTCGTAGACGGCGACCAGGCAGGTGGCGAACAGTATCTCGCCGTCGCCGAGGCCGTCCGCGAGTTCGTCGAGATTGCGGAGCACCTCGGCGGGCTGCAGGTCGAGGGCCGCCAGGGTTCGGGTCGCGGTGCGCAGTTGGCCCATGACGGCCGCGGCGCGGATTCCGTGGCCCATGACGTCGCCCACGACCATGGCGACGCGGCCGCCGCGCAGGCCGATGACGTCGTACCAGTCGCCGCCGACGCCGGTCAGGTCGCTGGCGGGGAGGTAGCGGTGCGCCACGTCCACGCCGGTGTGGTCGCCGGAGTCGGCCGGGAGCAGGGCTCGCTGGAGCATCAGCGCGGTGTTGCGCTCGTGGCTGTAGAGCCGGGCGTTGTCCACGCAGAGGGCAGCGCGGGCCGCGAACTCCTCGCCGAGCACGGCCTCGCCGCCGGAGAAGGGCCTGCGGTCCGAGCCGCGGGCGAACATCGCGATGCCGAGGACGGCGCCGCGCGCGACGAGCGGGACGACGAGCATGCAGTTGCCCACGAGCAGCGGCGCGGGGGAGGGCTCGCGGTTCGGCCACAGCTTCTGCGCCGCGGCGAGGTCCAGCGAGCTCAGCGTGCGCGGACGGCCGGTCCGCAGCACCTGGCCGAAGACGGTGTTCGGTCCGTGCACCACGGTCTCGTCCACCGGGAGGATCTGCTCCAGTGCCGGATCCTGCGCCCGCGAGGCGACGCGGCGCACCCGGATCTCGTCGCCCTCGATCCACGGCGGCGGCAGCTCGAACTCGTCCACGACCGATTCCATCAGCACCACGGAGGCGGTGTCGGCGAAGCGGGGGACGGCGACGTTGAGCAGTTCCTCGGCGGTGTGCGCCATGTCCAGCGTGGTGCCGATCATGGTGTTCGCCTCGGTGAGCAGCTGCACCCGGCGCATCATGGCGACCGAGGCGGCGTGCTCCTGGAACTGGCCGATCGCGGCGAGCGCCGCCTCCGCGGTGCCGAGCGGCGCCGGACGGGCGGCGGGCACGGACTGCCCGACCCGGTCGGTGACGACGATGAGGGCGCCGGGGCGGCCCCGCCGGTCCTGGATCGGCTGCCAGCCGCACTCCACCGGATGCACCAGGCCGTCGGCGTCGAGCAGGGGCAGCGAACCGGACCAGCTGCGCCCGGCCAGCACGGTGCCGAGCAGCTCGTCCAGCGAGGCGCGGTCTTCCGGCCGGACCATCAGGGTACGCATACGCCGACCGCAGGCCCGACCCGCCGAGAGCCCGAAGAGCGCCTGGGCGCCGCGGCTCCAGCTGGTGATCCTGCCGTCCGTGCCGACGGTCAGTGTCGCCGGCCAGGGCCGCTGCGGGGCAGCGGGGGTCTGTTCACCCCCGAACGCCCTGCTCCAGGGTGTTGCCCCCATTTCGAGCTCACTCTCGTTCGTCCAGGTGGGCGGTCGGAAGTATATCGTCCTGTCAGGGCCGTGAATCAAGGGAGGGCGCCGAATTGGCGCACGACCGCGTACGGGCGGTGATCGGCCTAGGCCACGTGCTTGCCATACCCGCTGTGCACACCGTCCATCCGCCGTTCACGGGGGCGCACGGGAGCGTATGTCGGTGCGAGCGGGAGTGAACACGTCGTCCCCGCGCCGCCGGAATCGGGCGATACGGGGACGACGTGGCTGATTCGGCCGGTCCGCAAGGGATCCGGTCAGGCCTCGGCGGCCGGGACCTCGGTCTCCGCGGCGGCCGGTTCGGCAGGCGTTGGCGTCGCGGCGCCCACCAGCGCCGGTTCACTCGATGACGTACTGAGCGTGTCGCTCGGGTAGACGACCTCGTCGTGGATCGCGAGGTCGCCGGTCTCGAGTTGTTCGTCCGTCAGCCGGAGTTTGACGAACAGTCCGACGAACTTGAGGATCAGGAACGTGCACAGCGCGGTCCAGCCGATCACGGTGAGCGCCGCGCCCGCCTGCACCTCCAGCTGCTTCCAGGTGTGCGATCCGTAGAGCAGGCCGGTCACCGAGAACGGCGAGGTCTTGGCGTCGCCGCCCAGGTAGACGAGCACGTTCGGGTCGGCGAACACGCCCACCAGCAGTCCGCCGCAGAGCCCTGCGATACCGTGCGTGTAGACGACGCCGAGGGTGTCGTCCACCTTCTTGAAGAACCACTTCTTGGACAGCTTGTACCAGCTGAGCCACACGACCGCCGAGGTGATCACGCCGAGGCAGATCGCGCCGAGTCCGTTGACGTAGCCGGCCGCCGGGGTGATGGTGACCAGGCCGACGATCATGCCGTTGATCGAGCCGAGCAGCGTCGGCTTCTTCGACGGGCTGAAGAACATGTCCATCAGCAGCCAGGTCAGCAGCGCGACGGCGGTGCAGATGTTCGTGTTGACCACGGCCAGCGCCGCGTCCGCGCCCGCGAAGTACGGGTCGCCGCCGTTGAACCCGTTCCAGCCCAGCCAGAGGATTCCGGCGCCGGTCGCGCACAGCAGCAGGTTGTTCGGGGCGCCGTGCTCGCGGTCCTTCTTCAGCCGCGGCCCGATCACCGCCGCCGCCACGAAGCCCGCGGTGCCCGCCGACAGGTGGATCACGTAGCCGCCGGAGTAGTCCACCGCGCCCATGCCCGCCCAGAATCCGCCGCCCCACAGCATGAACGCGTCCACCGTGTAGACGATCGAGGTCCACAGCGGCACGACGATCAGCCACGCCTTGAAGCTCATCCGGCCGATCACCGAACCGAGCCAGAGCAGCGGGGTGATCGCGGCGAACACGAACTGGAAGTAGAACAGCGCCGATTCGGAGAAATTGAAGTGCGGCATCAGTCCGGTCAGCAGTGGAATCGAGGCCTGAGACTCCTGCCCGGCCCCGAGCGCCGTCTTCGGCATGCCGACGAACCCGCTCGTCGACCCGGCCACCGTGGTCTTGATCCATGGACTGCCGAATCCCATGTTGAACGCCCACAGCGCCCACACGAGCAGCACCAGGGAGAACGCGCTGAAGGCCATCAGCATCGTGTTGACGGCCCATTTCTTCTGGACCAGGCCGCCGTAGAGCACCGCCAGGCCCGGCAGGCTCATCAGGCCGACGAGGGTGGCCGCGGTCAGCTGCCAGGCGGCGTCCCCCGAGGAGTAGCCGGTCGCGGGGTACGGGATGTAGTCGAGGTGCACGGTGCGCTCCGTTCGTCAAAGCAAGGTGAACGTGCATGTGCGTGATTGCGCGCACCGTGTCAGCGCCCGGTGACACCTCGATGGCGGATCCGTTTCGCGAATGCTACGAATTCCGCATGTGCACAGGTGATCGGGGTGAATCAGCCCTCGGATTCAGCCTGCGCGAACAGCGAGCCGACCCAGTCGGCGAAGTAGACGGAGTACGACACGTTCGGCACGTCGCCCCCGGCCTCGTAGCCGCCGATCACGCCGACGACCGTGCCGAGGTCCGTGTTCGAGTCCACGTCCTGCAGGAACGGCCCGCCGCTGGTGCCGCCCGGATAGTTGTCGCAGTCGAACTGCAGCTGCGGGGTGACCAGCGACGGGTCGCTGAACTCCGAGGTGTAGTTCGTGCAGTTCACCGGCTCCTCGGTGGACTCCGGGTAGCCGATGACCCGGGTCAGGTTGGTGTAGCTCGGGCTCAGGCCGAGTTCGTCCCCGCCCACCACGTCCTGGATCTTCGTGCCGGAGCCCTCCTCGTGCACGACCAGGAAGGCCACGTCGTAGTTCGGGTCGCTGCTCGAGGCCCACTGCGGCGGCACGACCACCGCGGACGGGATCCACACGCCGTACGGGTCCTGGCCGTCGTGGTAGCCGGGCACGAAGGCGATGTCGGTGTAGACGCCCGAGGAGTCGTAGACGCAGTGCGCCGCGGTCACCACGATGTCGCCCTCGGGGCTGTTGACCACGCTGCCGGTGCAGTAGTGCCCCTGGCCGGAGATGGAGCCGTCCGAGGTGCTGAACATCGCCCCGACCTGGGCCACGCCGTCGAACGCGGTGCCGGTGAGCGGGCTGGACACCGCCATCGGGGCGGCGGACGCGGCGCTGAACTCAGCCTGCTGGTTCCCGACGCCGGAGCTCGAGCCTATGCCGTTGGCGGTCGGGTTCGGCAGCACGGTGCCGCGGCCGAACGCGGACGCGGCCGAGCCGGAGGCCTGCGGAGCCGTCGCCGCCGCGGTGCTGGCCAGCCGGGAGGCCCAGTAGGAGCCGGCGGCGGACGCGTCGGCCGAGGGGATCGGGATCACCCCGCCGCCGGAGCCGGCGACCGAGCCCCGGTGGCCGACGGTGGGCCACAGGACCCCGGCGCCGACGGCGATCACCCCGGCACCCGCGACCGCGAGCCCGACGGTGCGCCGCCGCGCCCGCTCCCGTCCTGCTCGAACCATGGATTCCCGATCCCGCCGCTGAGGCATCAGACCACAATGATCTCCCAAACACGGGTGCCCGCGCCAGAGCACGGGCACCCGAGGCTTAACCGAATCTTAGATGTCCCTGGCCGCCCGGATCGACTCGCGCAGCGAGCCCATCGTGGCGAGCACCGCCGAGGGCTCGTAGCCGCAGTGCGCCATGCAGTTGGCGCAGCGCGGGTCCTTGCCCCGGCCGAACTTGTCCCAGTCGGTCGTCTCGATCAGCTCCTTGTAGGTCGAGACGTAGCCGTCGTTGAGCAGGTAGCAGGGCCGCTGCCAGCCGAAGAGCGAGTAGGACGGGATGCCCCAGGGGGTGCACTCGAAGTCCTTCTTGCCCTCCAGGAAGTCCAGGAACAGCGCCGAGTGGTTGAACCGCCACTTCTGCCGGCGGCCGTCCGCGAAGGCCTTCTTGAACAGCTCCCGGGTCTGCGTGACGCCGAGGAAGTGCTCCTGGTCCGGCGCCTTCTCGTAGGCGTACGCCGGGGAGATCATCAGGTTGTCGACCTTGAGGTCGTCGTTCAGGTAGTCCAGCACCTCGATCACGGACTGCGCCGTGTCGGTGTTGAAGAAGGTGGTGTTCGTGTTGACCTTGAACCCGGCCTCCTTCGCCAGCCGGATCGCCTCGACCGCGCCCTCGAAGCCGCCCTCCTTGCTCACGGCCCGGTCGTGCGCCTCCTTCAGGCCGTCGATGTGCACGACCCAGGCGAAGTACGGCGACGGCTTGAACTTGTGGATGTGCCGCTTGAGCAGCAGTCCGTTCGTGCACAGGTAGACGAACTTCTTCTTCGCGATCAGCTGCCGGACGATCTCGTCGATCTGCGGGTGCATCAGCGGCTCGCCGCCCGCGATCGAGACCATCGGCGCGCCGGACTCCATGATCGCGCCGACGGCCTGCTCGACCGGCATGCGCTGCTTGAGCACGTCGTGCGGGTGCTGGATCTTGCCGCAGCCGGCGCACGCGAGATTGCAGGCGAACAGCGGTTCGAGCTCGACGATCAGCGGGAACTTCTTGACTCCCTTGATCTTCTGCTTGAACAGGTAAGCGCCAAGCCTCGCGGTCTGCCGCATCGGGATGGACATGGTTCCCCTCTCACACTTTCTTCGACGGCAGCGCGGGCATCGCCGGCAGGGTGAAGCGATAGGTCTCCTCGATGCCCGCGGGCTCCTCGCGGCGGATCGGGCCGAGCGCGGCCAGCGCCGCGACCACCGCCTCCACCAGCGGCGCGGGCGCCGAGGCGCCCGCGGTGATGCCGACGACGCCCGCGCCGGCCAGCCACTCGGGATCGACTTGCTCGGGGCTGTCGACCAGGTAGGCCGCGGCCCCCGCGCGCTCGGCCACTTCGACCAGGCGCAGCGAGTTGGACGAGTTGGGCGAGCCGACCACCAGCACCACGTCGGCGCCCGCGGCCACGTCGCGGATCGCGCGCTGCCGGTTCGTCGTCGCGTAGCAGATGTCGGAGCTCGGCGGTTCGCCGATGCCCGGGAAGGTCTCCCGCAGCGCCTTGACCACGTGCTCGGCCTCGTCCTCGGCCAGCGTGGTCTGCATCAGGTAGGCGACCCGGTCCGGGTCCGGCACCTCGAGCGCCTCGACCTGCTCCGGCGTCTCCACCAGGTGGATGCGCGGCGCGGCCGGGTTCGGGTCCTCGCCCATCAGGCCCTCGGACTCGTCGTGGTTCGGGTGCCCGATGAACACGACGCTGTTGCCGTCGCGCAGCGCCCGGCGCGCCTCGGAGTGCACCTTGGCGACCAGCGGGCACGTCGCGTCGACCACGGCCAGGCCGCGCGCGTCCGCCTCGAGCCGGACCGCCGGGGCCACGCCGTGCGCCGAGAGCACGACCGGGACGCCGTCCGGCACCTCGTCGAGCTCCTCGACGAACACCGCGCCGCGCCGTTCCAGGTCCGCGACCACGTACGTGTTGTGCACGATCTGCCGCCGCACGTACACCGGGGCCCCGTAGGTCTCCAGCGCCTGCTCGACGATCTCGATCGCGCGGTCCACGCCCGCGCAGAACGAGCGCGGCGAGGCCAGCACGACCCGCCGCGACGGGTGCGCGGCGGAGGCCCAGGACTCGATCGCCGGGACCAGCCGCGCCAGGGTTCGCAGCGCGTTGCGGCCGCGGCCGGGCGTCGCCGGGTGCATCAGCCCCGCCGACGCGTCGTCCACCACGACCCGGACCGTCGCGTACGGCGAGTCCGTGAGCGTGCCGAGGACCGAGGCCTCCATGTCCACCGCGAGGTAGCCCTCGGCGGCCAGCGCCCGGCGCCGCTTGCCGTGCACGATCCGGTCGGTGGTCACGGTCGGGCCCAGGTGCACCCGGACGTTCGGCAGGACCCTGCGGATCGCGGCGGCCAGCAGCGGCGCGGCGGGGGAGCGGACCACGGCGCCGTCCGGGCCGTGCACCTCGGTGGACACCACGACGTCGCCCGCGCGCACGTCCGCGGGCAGGCCGCCCGCGACGCCCGCGAGCACGACGGGCGCGCCGTCCCTCGGCAGCATCCGGGCCGCGCGCGCGGCCCGCATGCCCACGGTCACCACGCTGGTCTCCAGACCCGCGCCGCGCCGCAGCGCCCGCGCCTCCAGGCCCAGCGCCGCCGCAACCGTAACCGGGGCGCTCCGCAACATTTCACCGGCGTCGCGTCGGGCGTTCGCGACTGCACCGATGGATTCGCTCGCAAGCTCGCTCATCGGCTTTCCACAACGTCGTAATCGGCGGTGTGCTTGTTCACACTGTAAAAGTCTACGGCTCGGCCCAGCGCGGTCAGCGGAAAGACAAGCCGGTACAGGTGGTAGTTGATGTAGAAGTCGCCCGGGAAGCCGGTGCCGGTGAACAGCTCCTCGTCCCAGGTGCCGTCGGAGCGCTGAGTCTCCGCCAGGTACAGCACGCCGCGGTCGATCGCCGCGCGCAGCTCCTCGGTCACCGCCGCCGGGGTCTCGGCCACGGACAGCAGCGCGAGCAGCGCCCAGGCGGTCTGCGAGGCGGTGGAGTCGCCGCGGCCGATCCACGAGGGGTCGACGTACGAGCGCAGGTCCTCGCCCCAGCCGCCGTCCAGGTTCTGATGCGCGATCACCCAGGCCGTCGCGCGGCGCAGCGCCGGGTGCGAGGGCGCGACGCCCGCCGCGACCAGCGCGGGCACCACGGCCCCGGTGCCGTACACGTGGTTCGCGCCCCAGCGGCCGAACCAGGAGCCGTCCTGCTCCTGGTGGTCCAGCAGCCAGCGGATCCCGCGCAGCGCCGCCGGGTCGTGCGCCTTCCCCAGCGCGGCGTACGCCTCGACGATGTGCGCGGTCACGTCCGCCGAGGGCGGGTCGATCACGGCGCCGAAGTCGCAGAACGGCAGCTTGTTGATCAGGGTTCGGGTGTTGTCCGCGTCGAACGCGCCCCAGCCGCCGTCCTTGGACTGCATCCCGCCGACCCAGGCCAGGCCGCGGTCGGTCGCGGCGCGGATCCGGCGCTCGCGTACCGGCTCGCCGTCGGGGTTGCGGGCCCGCAGCAGCGCCAGCAGGATCTCGGCGGTGTCGTCGGTGTCCGGGTAGCCGTCGTTGGCGAACTCGAAGGCCCAGCCGCCGGGGGCGAGCGCGGGCCGGCGCACCGACCAGTCGCCCTTGACCGTGACCTCCTCGCCGAGCAGCCAGTCGGTCCCGCGCACGTACGCCTCGTGGCGCGCCTCGACGCCCGAGTCGGCCAGCGCCACCAGCGCCAGCGCGGTGTCCCAGACCGGGGACTGGCAGGCCTCCAGCCGGCGCATCGGTCCGGACGGGGACTCCTCGCGCACGGTGAAGCCCTCCAGGCCCGCCAGGCCCGCGCGGATCACCGGGTGGTCCATCGGGTAGCCCATCAGGTGCAGCGCCATCAGGGAGTAGACCCAGGGCGGCTGGATCCCGCCCCAGCAGCCGTCCGCCTCCTGCCGCGCGATGATCCACTCGGCGGCCTGGCGCAGCGCCGCGCGGCGCAGCACCGGGACGCGGCGCTTCTCGTAGCGGTGCAGCCAGCGGTCCAGGCCGCGGAAGAACGTGGAGATCCGGTCCTCGTCCGGGGCCGGTCCGGGCACGACGCCGGTGCGCAGCTCGTCCACCCCGAACGGCAGCGGCCGGGTCGGCTTGTAGTGCCAGACGATGGTCAGCGGCACCACCGTCTGCCGGGCCCAGCAGGCCCAGTCGTAGACGTTCAGCGGCACCTGCCTCGGCAGGAAGATCAGCTCGGGCGGCATCGCCGGCAGGTCGTCCCAGCTCCACAGGCCGAACAGGGCCAGCCAGATCCGGGTGAACACCCGGGTCGACTCGAGCCCGCCGTTCTCCCGGATCCACTCGGCCGCCCGGGCCATGTGCGCGTCCCGCGGCGCGTCCCCGGCCAGCCGCAGCGCCACGTACGCCTCGACGGTGGTGGACAGCTCGGCCGGGCCGCCGTGGAAGGTGGCCCAGGTGCCGTCCGCGCGCTGCTGGGAACGGATCCACCGGGCCGTGTGCTCGACGGTCAGCGGGTCCGCGATCCCGAGGAACTCGCGCAGCAGCAGGTCCTCGGCGTCCATCGTGACGTTGGTCGCCAGCTCCCCCTTCCACCAGCCGGCCGGATCCTGCAGCCCGAGCAGGTGCTCGCGCGCGGCTCCGGCGGCGTGGTGTGCGGCCTCGGGTGGGCCCGGGGTGCGGTCGGTTGATACCGGCCGTTCCGCAATCGCAGTCATGTCAGCGTGCCTCCTCGGCACGCCCCTTACCACGTCCTTGAAAGGAGAAACCTGGTGACTTCGGCGAGATCGGCGAGTGCGCTGGGCGGCGGCGCCAAGCGGTCCAAACGGGCGAGTGCCTCGCGAGTGTGCAGGTCGGCGCGGTCCCGGGTCCACGAGCGGCCCCCGGCGCGCTCGACGAGATCGGCCGCGCGCACCAGATCCGCGGCGCTCAGCTCCTCCGGCCGGGCGAGCACGGCGCGCAGCTGCGCCCCGGCCTCGTTGCCCGCCGTGAGGGCCGCCACGACCGGAGCGGAGCGCTTGCGGGCGGCGAGGTCGGCCGCCACCGGCTTGCCCGTGGTGTCCGTCTCGCCCCAGATGCCCAGCATGTCGTCCACGAGCTGGAAGGCCATGCCGAGGTGGTGGCCGTACTCGGCGAGCAGCCGCACCTGGTCGGGGTCCGCGCCGTACGCCTGCGCACCGAGGCTCGCGCTCGCGGACAGCAGGCTCGCGGTCTTGCCCTGCTCCATCGTCAGGCACCGCTCCACGGTGGCCGACTCGTCGCCCTCGAGCCCGAGGTCCTCGCTCTGGCCCGCGATCAACTCCTGCACCATCGCACCGAGGGCGAGTACCGCGGACGGCGTGCGCTCGGCCAGCGCCTCGAACGCCAGCGTCTGCAGCGCGCAGCCCGCCAGCAGCGTCTGGTTCTCCCCGAACACGGTCCACGCGGTCGGCCGGTGCCGCCGGGTGCGGTCGCCGTCCATGATGTCGTCGTGCAGCAGCGAGAAGTTGTGGATCAGCTCCACGGCGGCCGCGGCGTCGAGCACGGCGGGCTCGTCGCCGCCCGCGCCCACCGCGCGGGCCCCGAGCACGGCCAGCGCGGGCCGCAGCGCCTTGCCGCCGGAGCCGTGCGGGTCCGGGCGGCCGGCGGCGTCCTGCCAGCCGAAGTGGTACCGGGCGATCCCGCGCATCGTCGGGTGCAGCCCGTCGAGCCGACGCTCGATCTCGGGGTCCACCAGCTTCTTCGTCTCGGTGAAGATCTCCGCCGCGGTGCGCTGAACCGTCTCCGCGCTCTGCGTCTCAGTCAAACCCCTGCTCCTGTTCGGTGCGGTGAGTCGTCACCCACTGTTCTTGCGCAACGCGCGCCGCGCTAATCCCGCTGCGTACCGCGCTCTCCATCGTGTCCGGCCACCCGGTGGCGGTCCACGCGCCGGCCAGGTAGAGCCCCTCGACCGGCGTGGCCGGCCCGGGACGCAGCGCGGCGGTGCCGCTGGCCTGCCGGAACGTGGCGTGCTTCTCCCGGGTGACGAAGAACTCCTCGACCGCGGCATCGCGCGCCTTCGGCAGCAGCCTGGCCAGTTCGCTCTCGAACAGTGGCCGAAGGTCGGCCACCGGCTGGTCGATCAGCGCGTCCGCCGCCGACACCGTCACCGCCACGTAGCGCCCCGCGCCCGGCAGGCCCGTGGGACCGGTCCGGTCGAAGATCCACTGCGCCGGGGAGTCCACCCCGGCCAGGAAGGGGCCGTCCAGCACCGGACGGTCGTAGCGCACGTGCACGTTCATGATCGGGCTGTGCCCGAGCTCCGCGAAGGGCCGCGGCACCTCCGGCGGCAGCAGCCCGGCGGCGACGTCGTGCGGCACGGCCAGCACCACGGCGTCCGGACGCAGCGTCAGTTCGCCCTCGTCCCGGGTGCGCAGGGTGACGTTGCGCGCGGCGTCGAGGGAGAGCACCTTCGTAGCGTCCCGTACGTCCACGCCTTGTTTCGTGAGCGCCGCGCGGGCCCGCGTGTCGTGGATCTCGCCGAGCGGCACCGCGGCGTAGCCCAGGTCGGAGCCGGCGTTGTCCTCGAGCAGCCCGGTGCGGAAGACCTTGGCGGCCAGCGCGAGTGACGCCGCGTCGGGATCGATGTTCAGGGTCGCGGTGCTGATCACCGACCAGAGCCGGTTCACGGCGGTCCCGGACTGCCCGTGCCTGCGCATGAAGGGGCCGAAGCCCTGCGCGTCCACGGCCGGATCCGCCGGATCGGTGAACCGCAGCGCCAGCGCGGCGCGCCCGAGCCTGGCCCGGTCCCGCGCCGGCAGCAGGCCGTAGCCCAGCAGGCTCCCGGCCAGGTGCAGCGGGGCCGGGGCGCCGGTGCGCCTGAGCCGCGCGGTCTTCCCGTCCGGCGCGCGCAGCGGGATGTCCAGCCGGTCCTGCAGCACGGACAGGCCCGAGGAGGGCCCGGCGTCCAGCCGCTCCAGCAGCGCGCGGTAGGCCGTGCAGCAGCGCAGGAAGACGTGCTGGCCGTTGTCGACCGTCAGTTCGCGGCGCTGGTACGAGGTCGCGCGCCCGCCGAGCCGCGGCCGCGCCTCGGCGAGGGTGACCCGCCAGCCGCGTTCGGCCAGGATCAGCGCCGAGGTGATTCCGGCCAGGCCGCCGCCGACGACGAGCGCGTGCGGCGCCCCGTCCGCGCCGGTCGGACCGTGCTCCGTGGCGGGCCAGTCGCCGTCCACGTCCCGCTTCGGGCCGCGCGTCATCGACCCGGCCGCAGGTCGGACAGCTGGGGACGCAGCGCGCGGCCGGCCACCGCGAGCTTGGTCTTGGCGGGCAGCGAGAGCCGCTGGCCGTAGATGGCCTCCGGCTCGGCCGCGATCACCTTGAGCAGCGCGTGGTAGATCCCGGACAGCGCCCCGCAGCAGCCGCGCGAACGCCAGTCCAGCAGCGGCAGCAGCGCGAGACCTTCCTTGTACAAGGCCTCGGCGCGCTCGGCCTCGTAGCGGATCACCTTGGCCAGCCGGCCGCCCTGCGGGTCCAGGTTGCCGTTCTGACCCAGCTTTAGTTCGCATTCGAACTCGTCGAGAGTCTTCTTCGGCAGGTAGACGCGCCCGCCCTGCAGGTCCTCGCGCACGTCGCGCAGGATGTTCGTCAGCTGCAGCGCGAGGCCGAGCTTGTCCGCGAGCTCCTCGGTCTGCTTCGGCTCGGTGTGCAGCGCGGGCGGGTTGAACACGCCCAGCGAGAGCCGCCCGATCGAGCCGGCCACGTTGCGGCAGTACACCGCGAGCTCGTCCCAGGACTGGTAGACGGTGCCGACCTGGTCCATCTCGCAGCCGTCCACGAGCTCGCCGAACGCGCCGAGGTCGATCGGATAGCGGCGGGCCGAGTCGGCCAGCGCGACGAGCACCGGGTCCTCGGGGAAGCGCTCCGGGTGCTCGGCCTGCCGCCGGACCTCGACCAGGCCGGCGATCTTCGCGTCGTGCGGCAGGTCCCCGTCCCCGATGTCGTCCACCCGGCGGGCGAAGGCGTAGATCGCGGACAGCGCCCGGCGCTTCGGCCCGGGCAGCAGCCTGATGCCGTAGGAGAAGTTCTTGGCCTGGCTCCCGACGATGCGCTCACACAGTGCATATGCGGCCGCGAGTTCTGTACTGGTGGTCACCCGGGCATCCTACGACGTGTGATCCACGGATTCCCCCCGTCGAATGACCTATATCGGCGGCGTTGCGCTTTCGTCCGCCGAACGGTCGTGCGAAGGCTCCGGCGCAGGTCTCGGCGGCCCGCGCTCAGCGCTTCCTTCCGACGACGACACCCAGCGCAGCCCGCAGCACGCCCTTCTTGTCGGTGGCCGGGGCGCCCGCGAGCACGTCGTAGTCGATCTTCCGCAGCGCCGTGAGCGCGGCCCGGCCGCCCGCCACGTAGCCGATCACGGCGGGCCTGGCCCAGCCGCGCAGCCGCCGGGTCAGCGGAACGCCCTTGGCCACCATCACCGCCGAGCGGCCCGCCTCCCAGCGCAGCAGCGCCTTGAGGTCCTCGTCCGCGTGTTCGAAGTCCAGCTCGTCCTCGCGCACCCCGAAGGCGAGCAGGTCCTCGCTCGGCAGGTAGATCCGGCCGTTGCCGCGGTCCTCGGCCACGTCCTGGATGTGCTCGATGATCTGCAGCCCGGTGCACACCGCGTCCGAGTCCGCCACGTTCTGCGGCGTCGCCTGCCCGGCCAGGTGCAGCACCACCCGGCCCACCGGGTTCGCCGAGAGCCGGCAGTACGAGACCAGCTCGGCGAACGTCGCGTACCGGGTCTTGACCTGGTCCATCAGGTTCGCGGCGACCAGGTCGTGGAAGGGCTCGACCGGCACCCGCCCGTCGGTGACGAAGCGGGCCAGGCCGCGCACCGGGTCCAGCTTCGGGGTACCGCCGGAGCCGAGCCGGCCGAGGTCGGCGTCCACCTCGGTGAGCGCGGCGGTGCGGTCCCCGGTCAACTCGTCCCCGAGGTCGTCCACGTACCGCGCGAAGACGTAGAACGCGGCGAGGTCGTCGCGCACCGCCTTCGGGAGCACGCGCATCGCGACCGGGAAGTTCTCGGCCGAGGCCTGCTCGGCGGCCCGGGCGGCGAAGTACGCCGGGTCGCCGGCGTCCCCCGTCACGCGGGACGCCGCGGGTTCTATCGTCACTTCAGCCTCTTCATTGAGGTGGACGTTACTACTACGCGCCGGGGCGACGGGCACGGCCTACCCCCGCTTGACGGCCTGCGTGACGAGGGTGCGCCCGAAGTCCCACATCAGCCCGGTCCCCTTGTGGGCGTCCCGCATCACGTCGTCGAAGGCGTCGAGGAAACGTTCCACCTCGCGCTCGCCGATCGTCAAGGGCGGCAGCAGTTTGATGATGTCGACGTGGTCGCCGGAGACCTGGGTCAGGATGCGGTGCCGCTGGAACAGCGGGACCACCACCATCTGCGCGAACAGCCCCTTGCGCGCGGCCTGCAGGGTGTTCCAGCCCGCCTTGAGCTTCAGCGAGCGCGGCTTGCCGAATTCGAACCCGATCATCAGACCGCGGCCGCGCACCTCGGTGAGCATCTCGTACTTGTCGATCCGGTTCCGCAGCTCGGCCAGCAGCAGATCGCCCATCCGCTGCGCGTTCGCGATCAGGTCCTCGTCCTCGATCACCTGGAGCGTGGCGAGCCCGGCCACCATCGCCATCGCGTTGGAGCCGAAGGTCGAGTCGTGCACCAGCACCCGGTCCATCGAGGAGTAGACCTTCTCGAAGATCCAGTCCTTCGCCAGCGTCGCGCCCACCGGCACGAAGCCGCCGGACAGCGCCTTCGCCACGGTCACGATGTCCGGCTGCACGTCCTCGTGCTCGTACGCGAAGAACTCGCCGGTGCGTCCGATGCCGGTCTGCACCTCGTCGCAGATCAGCAGCGCGCCGTGCGCCTTCAGCAGTTCGTGCGCCGCGCGCAGGAACCCGGGCGGCGGTTCGAGCACGCCCTTGCCCTGGATCGTCTCGATCAGCAGCGCCGCGACGCCGCCCTTGCGCAGCTCCGCCTCCAGCGCCTCGAGGTCCCCGAGCGCGATCCGGGTGTCCGGCAGCAGCGGGTCGAACCCGTCCCGGAACTCCGCGGCGCCGTTCACCGACAGCGAACCGGTCGTCAGCCCGTGGAACGCGTGGTCGCAGTAGACGATGCGCGGACGGCCGGTGGCGAACCGCGCGAACTTCAGCGCCGCCTCGACGGCCTCCGTGCCGCTGTTGCCGAAGTAGACGCGCTCCAGGTGCGGCGCCCGGGCCAGCAGCTTCTCCGCCAGCAGGCCGGCGAGCAGCGGCGAGTCGAACTGGATCAGGTCGGCGAGGTCCGCGTCCAGCGTCTGGTGCAGCGCGTCCCGCACCACCGGGTGGTTGCGGCCCACCCCGAAGACGCCGAAGCCGGAGAGGAAGTCCAGGTAGTCGCGGCCCTCGGCGTCGTACATGTAGGCGCCCTCGGCCCGGGTGTACGTCCGGTCGAAGCCGATTGCGTGCAGCATCCGGGGCAGCTGGGGGTTGAGCATCTTCCCCTGCAGCCGGTGCCCCTCGCCGGCCCGTTCGCCCAGCAGCTTCCCGAGGTCGAATTCGCTCCCGCTCACGCCGCGACCTCGCTGGCGCTCGGTCGGCGCGTTCGCGCACGCACTGTACTCATTGATTCGCTCGCAAGCTCGCTCATGAGCCCAACCTCCTCGCGCCCGTTACACCAGTGCGCCCCCTACCCAAGCGGGGCCCGACGTAGACGGTCACGTTTGGATATACCTTCTCGCGTCGGATCTGAGCAGATGGTAGCTATACCTGCGACGCGCCGGGGTGCCTTCGCGCTCTGAGCCCCGGCGCGTCGCCCCTTTCCGTCGCCGAACGGTCAATCCGGGTCGCACGCCGCTGAGATTTCTCACGGGATTCTTGGGCTGAAAACAGACGTGGCGGACTTCTTGGATGGGTCTCGAAAAGGTCTCAGCGCCCTCTCAAGTTCGGCGCCGAAGGTATCCCCATGACCGAGACGCCGCAGACCCCCTCCTCCTCGCCGGCCCCGCACGCGGGCCACCCGCAGCACGCAGCCGCGCCCTACGGCGCCCCGCAGTCCCCGCAGCCGCAGCCGCAGTCGCAGGTGCTCACCGCGCACACGGGGGAGTACGCCTGGGCCTCGGCCGAGCAGCAGCAGTACCCGGGCGCCGCCGGACCCTTCGGACCGGTCGGCCCGGGCGGCACCGGCAACCTCCCGCCGGTCCCGCCGGAGCTCTCGCTGCACGGCTCCGTGCCCAAGCGCAACGCCCGCAAGGTCGGGATGAGCCTGGCGCTGTCGATCGCGGTGCTGGCCGCGGCGATAGGCGGAGTCTCCGGCGCGTACTTCGACCACCGCTACAACGACACCGGCTCCACGGTGAGCGTGGTCACCGGCTCGAACAGCTCCGACACCACCACCACGGTCGGCGCGGTCGCCAAGACGGTGCTGCCGAGCGTCGTGAAGATCACCGAGACCACCAACAGCTCCGAGGGCATCGGCTCCGGCATGGTGATCTCCAGCAACGGCACCATCGTCACCAACAACCACGTCATCGCGGACTACGTCTCCTCTGGCGGCAAGCTCACCGTCACCACGTACGACGGCAAGACCTACAGCGCCAAGGTGATCGGCTACATCTCGGCCGACGACATCGCGGTCATCCAGGTCGAGAACGCCTCCAGCTACACCTGGAAGCCGGTCACCTTCGCCGACTCCTCGAACGTGCAGGTGGGCGACGAGACCATCGCGATCGGCTCGCCGGACGACCTGCAGAACACCGTGACCAGCGGCATCGTCTCCGCGCTGAACCGCAAGGTCTCCATCACCGAGTCCACCACGCAGGGCACCGGCAACAACAGCGGCGGCTTCCCCGGCTTCAACTGGGGCGGCACCGAGACCACCGTCACCTACACGGCCATCCAGACCGACGCGTCGATCAACCCGGGCAACTCCGGCGGCCCGCTGCTCAACAGCCAGGGCCAGGTCATCGGGATGAACTCGGCGATCTACTCCACCTCCTCGTCCAGTTCGAGCTCCGAGTCCGGCTCGGTCGGCCTCGGCTTCGCGATCCCGGCCGACACGATCGTCAGCGACATCAAGAAGATCGAGGCCGGTCAGGGCGACTCCACCTTGTCCTCGTCGAGCTCCTCGTCGGGCTCCGGCAACTTCTGACCTGACCGGTACGGCCTAGACGTGCATTGAGAGTCCGCGAATCGCGGTATTTTGAGGGCGTGGACCGGGTGATCCCCGGGCCGCGCCCTTGACCGCTTCCGCCCACGATCTGGGCGGCCGTCACGCCGGAGTGACCATGGATGCCATCCGTCGCGCCCTGCTGCCGACCGAGGAGTCGCAGGCGCTGTTCGAACTCACCGAGGAGCTCGGCGCCGAGGAGCTCGCGCCGCGCGCCGCGGCCGCCGAGGCCGCCTCCGAGTTCCCGCGGGACGTCTTCCGGCTGATCGGCCGCTCCGGACTGCTCGGCCTGCCCTACGACGAGGAGCTCGGCGGAGGCGGCCAGCCGTACGCCGTCTACCTCCAGGTGGTCGAGGAGCTCGCCAGGCACTGGCTCGCGGTCGGGCTCGGCGTCTCGGTGCACACCCTCGCCTGCCACGCGCTCGCCGGATACGGCACCGACGAGCAGCGCAAGCGCTGGCTGCCGGACATGATCGGCGGCGAGCAGCTCGGCGCCTACTGCCTGTCCGAGCCGGAGCACGGCTCGGACGCGGCGAACCTCACCACCCGGGCCGCGGCGGACGGCGACGACTACGTCATCGACGGCACCAAGGCCTGGATCACGCACGGCGGCCAGGCCGACTTCTACACCGTCCTCGCGCGCACCGGCGGCCCGGGCTCGAAGGGCATCAGCGCGTTCCTGGTCGACTCCGGCACGCCGGGCCTGACCGCGGCCGAGCCCGAGCACAAGATGGGCATGCGCGCCAGCACCACCTCCCAGATGATCTTCGAGGGCGTGCGGGTCCCGACGGAGCGTCAGATCGGCGAGCTCGGCCAGGGCTTCGAGATCGCGATGAAGGCGCTGGACTGCGGCCGGCTCGGCATCGCCGCCTGCGCGGTCGGCGTGGCGCAGGCGGCCCTCGACGTGGCCACCGCGTACGCCAGGCAGCGCGAGCAGTTCGGCAAGCCGATCATCCGGCACGAGGCGGTCGGCTTCCTGCTCGCCGACATGGCCGCGCGCACCGAGGTCGGCCGCGCCGCGTACCTGGCCGCGGCCCGGCTGCGCGACCTCGGCCTGCCCTTCGCCCGGCAGGCGGCGATCGCCAAGCTGCACTGCACCGACGCCGCGATGCAGACCACCGTGGACGCCGTGCAGGTGCTCGGCGGTGCGGGCTACACCACCGACTTCCCGGTCGAGCGGTACATGCGCGAGGCGAAGGTGCTGCAGATCGTGGAGGGCACCAACCAGATCCAGCGCCGGGTGATCGCCCGCGCGCTGGAGCGCGGCTGAGTCACCGGCGGTACCGGCGCATGCAAGTGCACCGAATGCTCCTATGAGAGCATTGTCACGAGGCTGCGCGGGCGATCCGCGGGTAAGTTACCTGTAGTCAGGTCCACGACCTGCGCAGCGAACCTGTTCGACACCACATCCCAGGGCGGCGCGGATGTTTCGAGGCGGCGAGAGTTCCCGGATCTTCGGCTTCGCGCATATCGTCGCACTCGCGGCGCTCGCGGGCGGATTCGTCATCGGCGGCACGCAGGGCCTGGTGGTCGTGGCGCTGCTCGGCGTGCTGGAGATCGCGGTCTCCTTCGACAACGCCATCGTGAACGCGACCGTGCTGGCCCGGATGAACCGCTACTGGCAGCGGATGTTCATGACGGTCGGCGTGGTGATCGCGGCGATCGGGATGCGCCTGCTGCTGCCGCTGATCATCGTCGCGATCGGCGCGCACCTCTCGCCGTGGCGCGCCGTTGACCTCGCCTACCAGGACCCGACCCGCTACCACTCGCTGCTGCTCACCGCCCAGCCCGGCATCGCCGCGTACGGCGGGATCTTCCTGCTGATGATCGCCATCGCGTTCTTCCGCGAGGAGCGCGAGGTGCACTGGTGGCCCGCGGTCGAGCGGCGGCTGCCCGCCGTGCTCGGCCGCCGCGGCGTACCCCTGCTGATCGCGCTGCTGTTCACGGCCGTGGCCGGGGTGACGGTGCCGGCCGAGGACCGCACCCGAGTGGTCGTCGGCTGCCTGGTCGGCCTGGTCTGCTATCTCGGCATCCACCTGATCTCCAGCCGGGTGGCCGACCGCGCCGACGCCGACGGGGAGTCCCGGCCGCGTTCGACGGTCGAGGGGCAGGGCGCGTTCCTGCTGTTCGTCTACCTGGAACTGCTCGACGCCACGTTCTCCATGGACTCGGTCATGGGCGCCTTCTCGGTCACGGTCGACATCGCGCTGATCACGCTCGGCCTGGCGATCGGCGCGGCGTACATCCGGTCGCTCACCGTCTACGTCGTGCGCAAGGGGACGCTGGAGGAGTACCGCTACCTGGAGCACGGCGCGTACTACTCGATCGCGCTGCTCGCGGTGCTGCTGCTGTGGGAGGTCTGGCGCGACGTGCCGGACTGGATCACCGCGTGCACCGGCGCCGTCGTGATCACCTCCGCGTGGCTCACCTCGATCTGGGCGGCCAAGCGGCAGCAGCGCGAGGACGTGCTGCGCGAGGCGAGCCTCGGCGGCGAGACGGCCACGATCCAGGAGTTCAAGGGGCAGGCGAAGTTCGAGTTCGTCGAGCAGCGGGACGAGGACGTCTACCCCAAGCGCGCGAGCTGACCCGCCGTCACTCGGCTGCGGGCACGTCGATCGCGCGGCGCAGCAGTTCCAGCCGGTACGGCAGCGGCCGCCAGCCGGGCGAGCCCGCGAGCTCCGCGTTCAGCTCCACTACCGCGCGCGTGTAGGCGCGCTGCAACCCGCGCGGCCGCAGCGGCATCCCCGGCGGGCGGCGGATCGCGTTCCCCTCCTTCGAGGGCAGTCCGGCGTGGTTGCCCGCGACCGACACCCACAGCGACTTCACGCCGATGTCGAACGCCGCGATCAGCTCCTCGCGGTGCCGCAGCCAGTGCCGCAGCGCCGCCGCCGTGCCCCGGGAGAGCGTGATCCGCTCCGTGACCGGCTCCGCGATCCGCCGGGCCTGCGGCTTGCGCACGATCGTGACCGAGGGCTCGCGCGCCTCGAGGTCCAGGTCCGCCAGCGTCAGCGCGCACAGCTCGCCGACCCGCGCGCCGGTGTCCAGCACCATGCCGATGACCGCGAGCAGCCGCACGTGCGAGGCGAGCACCGGCGGGTTCTCCGCGCGGTCCAGCAGGTAGGAGCGCAGCTGGGAACGCGTCGGCGCGTCCACCGTCTCGTGCACCTCCTGCAGCGGCACCCGCTCGCCGAGCACCAGCGGCAGCGTCAGCTCGCGCGCGATCAGCTTCAGGCAGTCCTCGCGCACCCGCATCGACGCCGGGCTGGACACCGCGTTCGGCACCCGGCTGGCCCGGGTCCGCAGCTCGCCGCGCTGGCCCAGGTCCAGGTAGGAGCTGATCGCCTGCGGCTGGAACAGGTCGGCCGCCGTGACCACCGGTTCGGCCGGGGCGAACTCCGGATGCGCCAGCGCCAGCCGTAACTCCTTGACGAACCAGCGCACCTGGCGCGCCCGCGCCGCGCTCATCCCGTCCTGCGCGCACAACCGCTCCGCCGCCGCGGTCACCTGCTCGATCGCCTCGGTCGCCTGCATGCTTGACCCTCCGTCACCCGGATCACCGCGACCCACGATAGCGACCCGCGCCCACACTCCGGACGCTCTTAAGGTGTGGACGCGGCCGCGACGATGGTCCGGGGAGGCTACCTTTGTCCCGTGGAGGACATCGATGTGCAGATCGTGAAGCTGCTGCTGGAGGACGGGCGGATGAGCTACACGGACGTGGGCAAGGCCACCGGCCTGTCCACCTCGGCCGCTCACCAGCGGGTCCGTCGGCTGGAGCAGCGCGGGATCATCAAGGGCTACCGGGCCGTGGTGGACGTGGAGGCGCTCGGCCTGCCGCTGACCGCGTTCGTCTCGGTCAAGCCCTTCGACCCGGCCGCGCCCGACGACGTGCCGGACAAGCTCGCCGACCTGCCCGAGATCGAGTCCTGCCACTCCGTCGCCGGGGACGAGAACTACATCCTGAAGATCCGGGTGGCCACGCCGGCCGACCTCGAGGGCCTGCTCAGCCGGATCCGCTCGGCGGCGAACGTGTCGACCCGCACCACGATCGTGCTCTCGACTCCCTTCGATAGCCGCACCCCCGACCTGCCGGTCGACTGATGACGCCCACGCTCGCCCCCGGCGACGTGGTGGCCGCCTACTCCGAGCGCGTGGGGGAGTGGATAGCCGAGCAGGTCGTCGGCGTGTCCCCGGAAGAGAAGTCGGTCGCCGTCGTCCAGCTGGACTGGTCGGGCCCGGAGCCGCAGCACGTCGCGGACCTCGGCGAACTCGTACTGCTGGACGGTCCGGGCGCGGTCTGCCACTACGACTGGATCCTGCCGCGCCGTTACAAGATCATCGGAAACGTGCCGCCGCTGCACGAGGGCCCGGTGAACAGCTACGGATTCTGGTCCCCCGGAATCCGGCTCTATCACCGACGCGGTGGCGGAGACTGGGACGCGAAGCACGAGCGCCGCATCGTGGCCACCGAACTCGGCGATGGCGCGCCCGACGACGAGATCCGTCACCTGACCATCTCCGAAATCCGCGAACTCGACTGCGCACGCCTCGTAGCCCGCTACCCGCGCCTGACGAGTCTGCGTCTGTTCGGCCCCGGCTTCCTGCTCAACGCCGCGAGCCTGAACGTGCTGCGCGAACTGCAGTCGTTCTTCGCCAAGGACCTGTTCGGCATGACCGCGCACGACCGCCTCGACATAGCCGACGTCCCCGCGCTGGAGTCGATCTGGCTCACGAGCATCCCGGACGACTACGCGAAGGCGATGCGCACCACGTGGAAGCCCGAGGAGCGCAACGGCACGCACCTGCGGATCAGCAAGCCCCGCAAGCCCGAGTGGGTCGCCGAGAACATGCAGAACCCGCTCCGCGACTGGGACGGCGACGAGCAGATACCGGCCGCCGTCTACCAGAAGGCGATATCGCAGTACCGGAAGACGCGTCGCGAGGTCCTCGACCTGCTCGCCGACCCGTCCGAGACCGCGTCCGGCGAACTGACCCGGATCGGCGAGGAGTACGGCGAGGCCTTCAACGAGCTCGACGAGTCCGAGGGATTCATCGACACGATCTACCGCGAGAACCTCTACGACGCCATCCACTTCATCGTGGACGAAGCCGAGGCCGCCGCCGCGCGCAAACTCCCGTGGGCGCACGAAGCCCTCGAACAGGGAGTGGAAAACGTCCGCGACTGGTGACCGTCTAGGCTTTGCTGGGTGACCAGTTCCGCGAACACTGCTGACCAGCCCACTGTCCTGCTGCGCGGCGGCGCCGTGTACAACCCGGCCGAGCCCTACGCGACCGCGCTGCTGACGGTCGGCGACACGATCGCGTGGATCGGCTCTGAAGACGGCGCCGACCTGCACGTGGACGCGGCGGACGCGGTGATCGACCTGAACGGCGCGCTGGTGACCCCGGCGTTCACAGACTCGCATGTGCACGCGACGTCCACCGGGCTCGCGCTGACCGGTCTCGACCTGGCCGGATCGACCTCCGGCACCGACCTGCTCGACCGGGTCGCGGCGTATGCGCGGACGCTCCCGGCCGACGCGGTCGTGCTCGGCACCGGTTGGGACGAGACCGAGTGGGCCGACGCGATCCCGCCGAGCGCCACGGAGCTGGACCGGGCCGCCGGTGGTCGCGAGGTGTATCTGTCCCGAGTGGACGTGCACTCCGCCGCCGTCTCCTCCGCGCTGCTGGCCGCCGTGCCCGAGGCCGTCGGTGCCGCCGGATTCCGCGGGGCGGGCCTCGTCGCGCAGGACGCGCACCACCTCGTGCGCACCGCCGCCTTCGGCCGGGTCTCCGCCGAACAGCGCGTCGAGGCGCAGCGGGCCGCGCGGAAGCGGGCCGCCGAGCTGGGCATCGGCGCGATGCACGAGTGCGGCGGACCGCAGATCTCCGGCGAGGACGACTTCACCGGCCTGCTGAAGCTCGCCGCCGAGGAGCCCGGGCCGTACGTCTTCGGCTACTGGGGCGAGCTCGGCGATCCGCTCAAGGCGCTGCGGCTCGGCGGCGTCGGCGCGGGCGGCGACCTGTTCATCGACGGCGCGATCGGTTCGCGCACCGCCGCGCTGCGCGATCCGTACACCGACGCCGTGGAGACCGGCGATCCGGCGCACGAGGGCGCCGCCTACCTGGACGGCGAGCAGATCGGCGCGTTCCTGGCCGCGTGCGCCGAGGCCGGGGTGCAGCCGGGCTTCCACGTGATCGGCGACCGTGCGATGGACCTGCTGGTCGGCGGCCTCGAGATCGCCGCCGCGGCCGTGGGGGAGGGCCGCGTCAGGGCCCTGACGGTACGCGCCGAGCACGCTGAGATGGCCGACTCCAAGGTGATCGAGAAGCTGGCCGGGTACGGCGTCGTGGTCAGCGCGCAGCCCGGCTTCGACGCGGCCTGGGGCGGGCCCGAGGGCATGTACGCGCGGCGGCTCGGCTGGGAGCGGGCCGAGGCGATGAACCCCTTCGCGGCGTACGGCGCGGCCGGGGTCGTGCTCGCGTTCGGCTCGGACTCGCCGGTGACCGCGCTCGGACCGTGGGAGGCGGTGCGCGCCGCCGCGTTCCACCGCACGCCCGCCGCCCGGATCACCGTGCGCGCCGCGTTCGCCGCGCACACCCGCGGCGGCTGGCGCGCGCTGCGGCCCGGCGCTCCGGGCGTCCCCGGCGACGAACAGGGTGTGCTGGCCCCCGGAGCCGCCGCCACGTACGCTGTGTGGCAGGCCGGTGACCTGGTCGTTCAGACCCCGGACAGCCGCGTCGCCGCCTGGTCCACGGACGAGCGCGCCGGAGTGCCCGGCCTGCCCGACCTCACCCCGGGCGAGCCGGTCCCGGCCTGTCTGCGCACGGCCGTGCGTGGACGCGTGGTGCACGATCTGCTCGCGGGATGAGAAAGTCCAGCGGAGCTTAAGAAGTGCGTGGGAATGCGCGGGGAACCGCGCTCGCGGGCGGATTCGTCCGTACCGATGCGCGATGATTGACGCGGACGATCCGCTCCAGTCCGCACGCGATCTGCCGTTGTCCGAGCAAGCGGAAAGGCCCCTCGTGGCACACCTCTGGCGCCCCCGTCGCCCCCGACCGGGCCGCGCTTGGCTGCCGCACCTCGGTGCGCTCGCCTCCGGTGGGCTGCTCTACCCCGCCTTCGCGCCGATCGGCTGGTGGTGGCTGGCACCGATCGCGGTGGCCGGATTCACCCTCTCCGTGCGCGCCGCCCGCGAGGGCCGGGTGATGCGCGGCCGCAGGCGTCCGTGGGCGGCCGCGGCCTGGGCCGGATTCTGGTTCGGGCTGGCCTTCTGCTACACGATCTTCCGCTGGGTCGACGTCATCGGCGTGGACGCGATGATCGCCCTCGGCCTGGTCGAGGCGCTCTACTTCGCCCCGCTCGGCGCGGCCGTCGCCTCGGTCTCCCGGCTGCGCTTCGCCGCGTTCTGGCAGGCGCTGCTGTGGGTCGGCGAGGAGTTCTTCCGGGACCGCTGGCCGCTCGGCGGCTTCTCCTGGGGCCGGCTCGCGTTCAGCCAGACCGACACGCCGCTCACCAGGATCGTGGCGCTCGGCGGCGCCCCGCTGCTCAGCTTCGCGACCGCGCTCGTCGGCACGGTGCTCGCCGCGCTGGCGCTGCGCGCGCTGAGCGCCCGCCGGTCGCGGCGCACCGCACCGGAGATCGGCTGGGCCACGGCGGTGGGCCGGCGCGGTTCGCTCGGCTGGCTCGGCGCCGCGCTGGTGCTCCCGATCGTCGGCAACCTCGTGCCGCTGCAGACGACGGCGCAGAAGCCGGTCGAGCTCGCGGCGGTGCAGGGCGACGTGCCGCGCACCGGCCTCGACGCGTACGGCCAGGCTTTCGCGGTGCTCGACAACCATGCGAAGGTCACCCAGCAGTACGCGCAGGAGATCGCCGACGGCAAGGCCAAGCAGCCGGTCGCGCTGTTCTGGCCGGAGGACTCGGACGACGTCGACCCGTACGCGAGTCCCGAGGCCTACGCGATCGTCAGCGGCGCGGTGGCCGCGATCGGCGTGCAGACGCTGGTCGGCGCGGTCGTGGACGTCGGCGCGGACAAGGCCAAGGAGCTCGGCATCGTCTGGGACCCGAACACCGGGCCCGGCGCCACGTACGCCAAGCGGCACCTGGTCCCGTTCGGCGAGTACATCCCATGGCGCGCCGAGCTGACCAAGTACTTCTCCGAGATGAAGCTGGTGCCCAGGGACTTCGTCTCCGGCGACACCCCCGGCGTGCTGACGGTCGGCGGCGTGAAGATCGCCACCGTCATCTGCTTCGAGGTCGCGTACGACGACATGGTCCGCTCCTCGGTGCTCGGCGACGGCGGCGTGCTCGTGGTGCAGACCAACAACGCCACCTACGGCTGGACCGACCAGCCCGCCGAGCAGATGGCCATCACCCAGCTGCGCGCGGTCGAGACCGGACGGCCCGTCATGGTCGCGGCCACCAGCGGCATCTCCGGGTACATCGACGCCTCCGGGCACATCGTCGAGGAGACCCAGCAGTTCGTTCCGGCCGTCGTCTCCGCCGAGGTGACGCCGCGCACCGGGCAGACCCTCGCGATCCGGCTCGGCGCCGCGCCCGAATGGGTGATGATGGGCCTCGGCCTCCTCGCCTGGGCGTACGCCGCCGCAGCGGGCCGCCGCCGCAGGCGGCTCGAGACGGCCTTCGCGACCGCCGCGGCCCCCGAGTCCGCCGTTCCGGTTTCGGCCGAGGCCGAGGTCTGCGACGGTGCGGTAACGACCGCGTCCACCCCCGGCGCCCAGGCGGCTGAAGCCTCCCTGAAGGCGGTAAGCTCGCTGCCCGCGCCTGCTCCATCGTCAGCTGCTTCAGTCATCGTTTCGAATGCAAGGAAGGCCCACCCGTGACCGAGTCGAACAACCCGGCCGAGTCCGCGCCGGAAGCCGACGCGCTCTCCCCGGTCCTGATCATCATCCCGACCTACAACGAGGTGGACAACCTCGAGCGCATCATCACGCGGGTGCACGAGCACAATCCGCAGGTGCACGTCCTGGTCGCGGACGACAACAGCCCCGACGGCACCGGAGAGCTCGCGGACAAGCTGGCCGCGAAGGACGAGCGGATCCAGGTCATGCACCGCGCCGGGAAGCAGGGCCTGGGCGCGGCCTACATCGCGGGCTTCAAGTGGGGCCTCGAGCACGGCTACCAGCTGCTGATCGAGATGGACGCGGACGGCTCGCACCGCCCCGAGGACCTGCCCCGGATGCTCAAGGCGCTCGAGGAGCAGAACGCCGACCTGGTCATCGGCTCGCGCTACGTCAAGGGCGGCAAGATCGAGAACTGGCCGCTGCAGCGCCAGATCCTGTCCCGCGGCGGCAACACGTACATCCACCTGGTCATGGGCCTGAAGGTGCGCGACGTGACCGCCGGCTACCGCATCTTCCGCCGCGGCACGCTCGAGCGCCTGGGCCTGGACTCGGTGCAGTCCGGCGGCTACATCTTCCAGACCGACCTCACCCGCCGGGTGAACAACCTCGGCATGAAGATCGTCGAGGTGCCGATCACCTTCGTCGAGCGCGAGATCGGCGTGTCGAAGATGAACAAGAGCATCATGTACGAATCGCTCTTCCGGGCCACGGCCTGGGGCCTCGAGGACCGCTGGGCCGCCATCACCGGAAAGCGGAAGAAGCAGCAGGGCTGACGACGGCCCCTGCGGTCGCGAGCGGGGCGGGCGCGAGCCCGCCCTCCGCACTCGACCATGCGTCCGACCGTCCCCTGGCCGCGCGACGGAGCCCGACCCGGCCGCGGACGGTCGTCTTGCCTCGCTACTTCGCCGACGGGCGCTTGGCCGCGGTCTTCTTCACCGGCTTGTCGGTGGTCTTGGTCGCCGGGGCCGGCTTGCTCGCCGTGGTCTTCTTGGCCGGGGCGGTGCCCGCGGTCGTCTTCTTGGCGGGCGCCTTCTTCGCGGCCGTGGTCTTCTTGGCCGCGGTGGACGCCGTCGCCTTCGGGGCCGTCGCCGTCTGCTCGCCGGCGGCCGCCTTCGGTGCACCGGTCGCCAGGTTCACCGGCGGGGCCGAGTGGCGTCCGCGTCCGCCGATGCCGCCGTGCCGCAGCACCTCGAGGCGCTCGGCGAGCACCTCCTCGAGCTCCGGGATGCTGCGCCGCTCGAGCAGCATGTCCCAGTGCGTCCTGGCCGGCTTGGTCGGCTTGTCCTCCTCGGCGACGCCGCCGACGCGCAGCGCCTGGGCACCGCACACGCGGCACTCCCAGACCATCGGCACCTCGGCCTCGACGGAGAAGGGCATGTGGAATCGGTGGCCGCTCGGGCAGGCGTACTCCACGTCCTGCCGCGGGGCCAGGTCTATCCCGCTGTCCGTCTCGTAACTGGTGGCACCCAGTCGGGTGCCTCGCAAAGCCCGCTCGCTCATTCCCCACTGCCTCCTAGCCCGCTTGCCGTGTCCAGTGGAGCCAACGCCCAAAGGCGCCGCAATGTTCCCGCGCCCCCCAGGTGGGAGCGAAACCGGCATACCCGAAAAAAATCATTCGAATCGCCATTGATGTCACGGGGTGGACTACTCGGACGGGTGACGCTCCGGCAAAGCCTTGGCCAAAGCTTGCCCGGTCGGCGCCCGGGCGCCGTCTCACGCGGCGTGCCGACGCACTCACCGTGGTAAGGTCCGGCTCTCGCCGGTCTTGGCGGGGTGGATTTCGGAAGGCAGTTCGTAGGGTGGGAGTTTCGACCGGTGTGGTGGCACAGGTCGGGCGCGTCCCGGGGCCCAGGCGGCCTGAGTCCGCGCTGGACGAGGACGCCACGCGTTACCTGTGCACCGCGGCACACCTCGACGAGGGCTACGGCCGCGCGCTGATCCGGCACCTGCTGGTGCGCGAGGACCGGCAGCCGCCGGAGGCCGACGGCGTGGACCTGACGACCGTGGTGCGGCACGCGGTGGCCGCCCGCTCCCGGCGGCTGTACCGGGACGGCGCGATCCTGGCGGTCGTGGTGGTGGCCACGGCGCTCGGCGGCTGGCCGGTGCCGTGCTTCCTGGCCTGGCTCGCCGCGATCGTGCTCGCGGTGCGCGCGCTGCGGCCGTCCGAGACGTACGCCGGACGCCGGTCCCGCGCCGAGTACGCCGACTCCGCGCGCGGCGAGCGGCCCCGCGCGGGCGCCCAGGCCGCGCTGTTCGCGCTGGTGGCCGTCGGCGTCGTGCTGACCGCCCTCGCGCTCACCCACACCGACCCCTTCGGCCTGCGCGCCGCGCTGCACATCAGCGCCCCGTCCGGCGGCTACGACCGGCTGCGCCGGATCCTCGCCCCGGCCGCCGCCGGACTCGGCTGCTGGATCGCCGTCTTCGCCGAGGAGCTGGCCGCGCGCTCCACGATCGCCGACCGGCTCTCGCCCGGCCACTACACGCCGAGCCGCTGGCTCTCCGCCGAGCCCGCGTGGGCCCAGCAGGCGCTCGGCGTGCTCGGCGCCCGGCAGGCCGCCGCGCAGAACGTGCGTCCGCCGCTGGCCGCGACCGGCGAGCCCTTCCTCGGCGCCGGACGGCAGGCGCTGCGTCGCAGATGGCTGATCGACCTCGGCCCGGCCGCCTCCCGCTCGGCGCCGTTCGACACCGAGGACCTGCTCGACCGCGCGTGCGAGGCGCTCACCGACGGCCTCGGCCCGCTGGATCCCGGGGGACCGGCCCTGGTGCTGGTGGACGACTACCCGGTGGCCGCCGGTCCCGCGCTGGCCACCCGCGGCGACGCCGAACTCCCGGTGCGCCTGCTGCCGGTCCCGGCCGCTCCCGCGCGCGGCCACACCTCGGCCCGCCGGTTCCGCCGGGTGCGCGTGGCCCGCGGCGCGGCCGGGCTGACCGTGACCGTGTTCGTCGGCGCGACGGCGGGCAACGGCCTGCTCCAGGTCGAGCTGTACGGCTACGTCGTCGCGCCGATCGCCAACCGCTACCGGCTCGCCGACCGCCTCGGCCCGTGGGGCTGGGAGAGCGCCGGCGCCAGCGCCGCCCGCGCCGCGCGCCGCACCCCCGGCCGGATCCTGGCCGCCCCCGCGAACGTCTGGCGCACCGTCACCGACCCGCTGGTCCGCCGCCACTACGGCGCCGTGGCCCGCAAGGCCGCCCAGCACGGCACCGAACTCGACGCCGGCGCCCGCTTCGACCCCCGCGCCGCCGTCGGCGCCGACCTCGGCGAGGACTTCTTCGGCGACGAGGACGCGAACCTCTACCTCGCCGTCGTCGAGCGCCGCGTCCGCAACGAGCTGCGGCACCTGCTCCCCCCGGACCGCGCCGAGTTCTGAGCACCGCGGCACGGCCGGGAACGGCCGTTCAACGGAAACCCCAGCAGAGTTCTCGTTGCCCGGGGCGACTCGACTGCTGCGGGGCGGACGCTACGACTCCGGCCCCCGAGGGCACTCAACACATGCACGACACGGTGCTGCGTGCCCGTCGGGGGCCGTCGAAAGCCCCGTCCGCTTAAGCGTTTTAGTCCACTGTTTCGCGCCCGCCGACCCCTGAAACGAGAAAGCCCCCGTCGGGCTCATGACCTGACGGGGGTGGGTGGTGAAGAACGGTTCGCGGTGGGTGTGCGCGTCCCGGGACGAGGTGTCAGAGCTCGCTCAGCGCATTGCTGAGCTTCTCCAGGTGGTCGACCACGGCCGAGAACTCCTCCTCGGTCAGGGCCTTGCGAACGGAGCGCTCCAGCGCCCGCACGCGCTTCTTCGCGGTGTCGAACGCCTCCTGGCCGAGCTGGGTGACCGTGGTGGTGATCACCCGGCCGCCGCCGGGGTGCGAGGTGCGGGTGATGTAGCCCTTGCGCTCGAGCGCGGCGACCAGTCCGACCATCGCCTGCGGCGTGACCGAGACCGAGCGCGCCAGCGTGGCGGAGGAGGCGCTCTTGAGGTGCACCAGGGCCTGCAGGACGCCGTACTGGGCCTCCGTCAGGTCGACCTCGTCCAGCACCCGGTCCACGTGCCGGCCGAGCTCGCGGTTGCACCGGGTGAGCAGCCAGGAGGTGTAGCCGTCCTTCGGCTTGTACGACGCCTCCTGGGCGCGCACCGCCTCAGCCTCGGCCACCTGGCGGGCCCGGCGGGCCGAGCGGCCACCCGTGGGCAGCAAGGCCTGGTTCTTCGTAGCTGTGCTCATTGTTGCGTGTGACCCCTTCGCATCCTGTTTAGCGGCCCCGCCCGGCGGCCGCCGAGGGTCGCAGGGCGCTGAGGCGCAGCGCGCGGGGAGGGCGCGTCCGCGCCGTCGGCGGGCCTCTCCAGGCCATGATAAACCCGAATGGAGCAACCCGGAACCACTGTCAGAAAAAACGCTGATGGACTTTTCTGCAGGCCTGTACATCAGTCGTCGTGAGATCACGCCAGGCGGCAAGATAGCGGCAGCGCATTATAACTGACGGCCCGTCAGCTGACTTGGATGCCCCAACGGTGAGTCACCGTGCCGCCCGGTTCCAAGCGCTTCAGATCTGTGCCGGAGTTGAACGCGTCCGGGGGCGCGCTCATCGGCTCGATCGCCACCGCCGCGCGCCGCGCGCCCCCGGCCAGCGCGTCGCCTGTGAACACCTGGACCCACTCCAGTCCGCGTCCCAACCAGAGAGTGACGGCGTTCCCACCGGGAGCGCTCAGTCTAATGCGACCGATACCGTCCAATTCCCGTTGCAGACCGCCGAACGCGGTGTCGAGAGGGGTTCCCGCGAGGCACCGCGGCTTGCGGAAATCGTAAGGGCTCGAATCCACATCGAAACCGCCGCGCGGAATCATCCGCTCGTCCACCGCGAGATAGCGCTCAGCGGGCAGATGCAGTGTCCATTCGTCGGCGCGTCCTTCCGCGGGTTGCACTCCGGGCGTGATATAGGGGTGGGCCCCGAAGCCGTACGGGGCAGGATGTACGCCAGTGTTTCTCGCACAGATGTCTACGGCGAGTCCATCGGTTCCTACGCGGTACTCGACGCTCAGTTCGAGGGTATGCGGGTAACCCGGATGGGGGAACAGGGAGAGCTCGAGCCGCACCCGGTCCGCCTCGTGCGCGGCGAGCCGCCAGGGCATCCACCGGGTCAGTCCGTGGATCGCGTTGCCGGTGACCGGTTCCGTGACGTCGAGCTGCTGCGACCGCCCGTCGAACGTGTACTTCCCCTCCGCCACGCGGTTGGCCCACGGCAGCAACACCTGGCCCGCGCCGTGCGCCACCGGCTCCTGCTCGCCGTAACCCGCGATCAGCGGCCTGACCTCGCCGTCCGCCGCGTACTCGAGCACCCGCAGCCCCGCGCCGACCTCAGTGGCCACGGCGCGGTACCCGCCTCCGGCGATCTCGAACTGACGGCCAGTCGGGGCCGGTGCCCGCTCCAAGTTCACTTCGTTCACAAGTGGACACTGTAATCGCGACAGCCGTCCGGAACCGCGCCGTGTCAATGAGGTACAGGGGGAATCGCGGCGCGAACAGCCCTCCGACCGCGCCGTGTCAATGAGGTACAGGGGGAATCGCGGCGCGAACAGCCCTCCGACCGCGCCGTGTCAATGAGGTACAGGGGGAATCGCGGCGCGAACAGCCCTCCGACCGCGCCGTGTCAAGGGGGGAATCGCGGCGCGGTCGGACGGCTGCACTGCTGTTCACGCTAGGGCGGCGAGAGCCTGCCCGGAAGGCGCGGTCCGCACGATTTAGGCAATTCTTTGCCGAGTTGCGGCGAATGGTGGCGGGCGTGAGTGGAGTGACGGCGCTCGGCTAAGCTGCCCTCATGAGCGCTCAGCCGCCCGTCGCGCGCGACCAGGTGTGGACCGTCCCGAACGCACTCAGCGTGCTGCGACTGCTCGGCGTACCGGTCTTCCTCTGGCTCATCCTGCGCCCCGTCTTCCACGGCCCGCACATGGACGGCTGGGCGATTTTGGTCCTCGTGCTGGCCGGGCTCAGCGACTACCTCGACGGCAAGATCGCCCGCGCGTTCAACCAGACCAGCCGGATCGGCACGCTGCTCGACCCGGCCGCCGACCGGCTCTACATCCTCGCCACGCTCGTCGGCCTGGCCTGGCGCGACATCATCCCGGTGTGGCTGGTGGTGCTGCTGGTCGGCCGCGACGTGCTGATGGCGATCCCGCTCGGCATCCTCAAGCGGCACGGCTACGGCCCGCCGCCGGTGCACTTCATGGGCAAGGCGGCCACCTTCAACCTGCTCTACGCGTTCCCGCTGCTGCTGCTCGGGGACGGCCACAGCGCGCTGAACGACCTGGCCGGCGCGGTCGGCTGGGCCTTCGCGATCTGGGGCTCGGCGCTCTACTGGCTGGCCGCCGGGCTCTACGCGGTGCAGGTGCGCCAGGTGCTGCGCGAGGACGCCGCGGCGCCCGCGAACGGCTGAGTTCGGCCGCCCGATCACGGGTGTTCACCGCGACGGTTCGGTTAGGTCCGGGCAATGCGGGCAGGGGGTAAGGCGCGCGGCGTCTGCCCGAGGCGGGGTTACGCCGCGTCCCGAGTCCATGGATTCTTTCCCCGCCGAACGACCCTGGGAGTCATACCCGTGAAAGCCGTCGTGATGGCCGGAGGCGAAGGCACGCGCCTGCGTCCGATGACCTCCTCGATGCCCAAACCGCTGCTGCCGGTGGTGAACCGCCCGATCATGGAGCACGTGCTGCGCCTGCTGCGCAAGCACGGCCTGACGGAGACCGTGGTCACCGTGCAGTTCCTCGCCTCCCTGGTGCGCAACTACTTCGGTGACGGCGAAGAACTCGGCATGCGGTTGCACTACGCCAACGAGGAGGTGCCGCTGGGCACCGCGGGCTCCGTGAAGAACGCCGAGGAGCAGCTCGCCGACGACACGTTCCTGGTGATCTCCGGCGACGCGCTCACCGACTTCGACCTGACCGAGCTGATCAACTTCCACAAGGAGAAGGGCGCGCTCGTCACGGTGTGCCTGACCCGGGTTCCCGACCCCGTCGAGTTTGGAATCACCATCATCGACGACGAGGGCCACGTCGAGCGCTTCCTGGAGAAGCCGACCTGGGGCCAGGTGTTCTCGGACACCGTGAACACGGGCATCTACGTGATGGAGCCCGAGGTCTTCGACTACGTCCCGGCGAACACGTCGGTCGACTGGTCCAGCGAGGTCTTCCCGCAGCTGCTCGCCGAGGGCAAGCCGGTGTACGGCTACGTGGCCGAGGGCTACTGGGAGGACGTCGGCACGCACGAGTCGTACGTGAAGGCACAGGCGGACGTGCTCACCGGCAAGGTGGACACCGAGATCGACGGCTTCGAGACCGCGCCCGGCGTGTTCGTGGCCGAGGGCGCCGAGATCGACCCGGCCGCGATCCTCAAGGGCCCGTGCTACATCGGCCCGTACTCGAAGATCGAGGCGGGCGTGGAACTGCGCGAGCACACCGTCGTCGGCTCCAACGCGGTCGTGAAGGCGGGCGCGTTCCTGCACCGCGCCGTCGTGCACGGCAACGTCTACATCGGCCCGCAGGCGAACCTGCGCGGCTGCGTGATCGGCAAGAACACCGACGTGATGCGCGCCGCCCGGATCGAGGACGGCGTCGTGGTCGGCGACGAGTGCCTGATCGAGGAGGAGTCGGTCCTCACCGGCGGCGTGCGCGTCTACCCCTTCAAGACGGTCGAGGCCGGCGCGGTAGTGCACAGCGATGTCATCTGGGAGCAGCGCAGCTCCCGGTCGCTGTTCGGCCCGCGCGGCATCAGCGGAGTCATGAACGTCGAGATCACTCCCGAGCTGGCGGTCCGGCTCGCGGGGGCGTACGCGACGACTCTGAAGAAGGGCGACACCGTCACCTGCGCCCGTGACGGCTCGCGCGCGGCCCGTGCCCTCAAGCGCGCGGTCATCGCCGCACTGGCCTCCAGCGCGCTCAACGTGCGCGACCTCGAGAGCGTGCCGACCCCCGTCGCCCGGCTGCAGACGGCACACGGCGCGGCGGGCGGCGTCGTCATCCGCACGACCCCCGGCGTGCCCGACTCGGTGGACATCGCCTTCCTCGACTCCACCGGCGCCGACCTCTCGCCGGGCGCGCAGCGCAAGCTCGACCGCGTCTACTCGCGCGGGGAGTACCGCCGCGCGTTCCCCGGCGAGATCGGCGACCTGAACACGCCCTCCCGCATCTTCGAGAGCTACACGCAGGAACTGCTCTCCCGCGTCGACATCTCCGGGGTCCCGGAGGCCGCCATCAAGATCGTGGTGGACGTCGGCGGCGGCGCGGCCGGCCTGGTGCTGCCCTCGCTGCTCGGCCGCATCGGCGTCGAGGCGTACACCGTCAACCTGGGCATCGACGAGGCGCACCCGACCGAGTCGCCCGGCGAGCGGCACACAGCGCTGCGCAGGCTCGGCGCGCTCGTCGCCTCCTCCGAGGCCGCGTTCGGCGTGCGCTTCGACCCGGTCGGCGAACGGATCTGGCTGGTCGACGACACCGGCGCCCGCGTCGACGAGGACCGCGCGCTGCTGGTGATACTGGACCTGGTCGCCGCCGAACGGCGCGGCGGGAAGATCGCGCTGCCGGTCACCACGACCCGGGTGGCCGAACGCGTCGCCGGCTTCCACGGCGTCGGCATCAGCTGGGTGTCGACCGCCCCCGACCAGCTCACGAAGGCCTGCTCCGAGCGCGAGACCATCTTCGGCGGCGACGCGCGCGGCGGTTTCGTCGTGCCCGAGTTCCACAGCGCGCTGGACGGCATCGCCACCTTCACCCGGCTGCTCGGCCTGATCTCCCGCACGCATCTGACGCTCTCCCAGATCGACGCGCGCATACCGCATGCGCACGTGCGGCGGATGGACGTGCCCACGCCGTGGGCCGCCAAGGGGATGGTCATGCGCACGGTCGTGGAGGCCGCGGAGGGCCGCAAGATCGACACCACGGACGGCGTGCGGATCGTCGAGCCGGACGGCCGCTGGACGCTCGTGCTGCCCGACCCGGCCGAGGCCGTCACCCATCTGTGGGCGGAGGCGCCGGAGCCCGAGGCGGCCGACCAACTGCTCGGCACCTGGGCCGAGGTGGTCGAACGCCCGGCGGGCTGAGCCGGGGCCGCGGTCGTACGGTGAGTGGCGTGTGGAGCGGTGCGCCGGGGGTCCGATAGGGTCCTGGCGTACCGCCGCTCCGCCCGCCACAAGCCCCGGCGGCGCGGCCGGTGCGCGCGCGTTGCCGGTGTTTATCGACGAAGAAAGCGATGGAAGAGCCGTGACCACGACTCCCGAGGACCTCAAGTACACGGCCGAGCACGAGTGGGTGCGCGGTACCGGCCCGGTCGTGCGCGTCGGGATCACCGACTTCGCGCAGGACTCGCTCGGCGACATCGTCTTCGTCACGCTGCCCGAGGCGGGCGCCAAGCTCGAGGCGGGCACCGCGTGCGGCGAGCTCGAGTCCACCAAGTCGGTCAGCGACCTCTACGCCCCGGTCAGCGGCACCGTCACCGCGGTCAACTCCGAGCTCGACGCCAGCCCCGAGCTGGTCAACTCGGACCCGTACGGCGACGGCTGGATCTTCGAGGTCGAACTGGCCGACGGACAGTCCGTGGACGGCCTGCTGGACGCCGCGGCGTACACCGCGAGCACCGCGGGCTGACCGGGCGCGCGGGCCGGCCGGCCGCGGTGAGGCGTTCGTCACGCGCCTGCCGGGAACCTTCCGGCAGGCACCCGCCGCACCGGCCCGGGCGCTCGCCGGCGGGCTCCGCCGTGTCGGTTGACCGGGCCCGGCGCGTGCCTCTAGGTTTCGATGCGTTGTCAGCTGAGAACCGAGTATTCAGACGCAAGACATCAACAGTCCCGATAGCGACAGGAGGTCGAATCGATGCCACCGTCGGAAGGCGCGGCTGACGCCTCGCTGTGCTCCCGCTGCGGGCACTCCAACCTGCCGGGCAGCCGGTTCTGCTCGAACTGCGGCAACCCGCTGCTGGGCGGCCAGTCGACCGAGGTCACCTCGACGATGGCCTTCGGCGCGCTCGGCCTGACCGAGCCGGCCGACGAGACCGGCGAGGTGCCCGCGTACCAGGAGGAGCCCGGCGTCGCCGCCCTGGTGGTGCGCCGCGGCCCGAACGCGGGCAGCCGCTTCCCGCTCGACCAGGAGGTCACCACGGCGGGCCGCTCGCCGGACAGCGAGATCTTCCTGGACGACGTCACGGTCTCCCGGCGGCACGCCGAGGTGACCCGGACGGCGCAGGGCTTCCTGGTGCGCGACGTGGGCTCGCTCAACGGGACCTACGTGAACCGGGAGCGGATCGACGAGGCGATGCTCACGGACGGCGACGAGGTACAGGTCGGCAAGTACCGCCTCGTCTTCCACGCCGGTCGCGGCTAACCGTGGCCCCGGCGGGCGGCACGCGGCGAGGCCGGACCCTGACCATCGGGGAGGCCGTCGCCCGGCTGTCCGCCGAGTTCCCCGGGATCCGGCCGGAGACGCTGCGCGCCCTGGAGCAGCACGGCCTGGTGGTGCCCGAGCGCACGTCCTCGGGTTTCCGCCGGTACACCGAACGCGACCTGGACACGGTGCGCGACGCGCTGGCCGGCCCCCCGCCGCAGCGCGCCCCCGAACCCCCGCCGCGCGAGCCGGCGAACCCGAACCCGGCCCCTGATACCCGAGTCCCGGTCGGCCGCCTGGCGGCGAGCGCCGAGGCCCCGCCCGCGCCGCCCGCGCTGCGCCTGGTGCCGTCCGCCCCCGCTGCCCCCGCCGCGTCAACCACCGTGGCGCAGATCCCCGACGAGGAACCCGCGTCCGCCGGACTGCCCAACCCCGCGCGGCGCCGGGCCGCCCGCTGGCCGGAACCCGAGTACTTCACCCCCGAACTCGGCGAGGTCGCGCTCGGCCGCGAAGGTCTGGCGCGGGCGGCCGGGATCGCCGAGGAGTGGCTGGACGAACTCGCCGCGCACGGACTGATCAGCGGCCGCGAACCGGCGTCCGGCGCGGACCTGCTCGTCGCCCGGGCGGCCGCCGAGCTGCTGGGCTACGGAATCGAGCCGCGGCACCTGCGTCCGGTGGCCGTCTCCGCCGAACGCGCGGCCGCGCTGGTCAAGGCCGCGAAGGCCGGATCATCGCGCGCCGCGACCGCGCAGACCGCGGCCGCGCTGGTGCGCCTCGAGGCGGCCCTGCTTCGCGCCGCGCTGCTGGACGACTAGGCTAGGGACCGTGAACGAGCTCGATGTCGTAGGAGTGCGCGTCGAACTGCCCTCGAATCTCCCGATCGTGTTGCTGCGGGAGAGCTCCGGGGAGCGGTACCTGCCGATCTGGGTGGGGCAGTCCGAAGCGCAGGCGATCGCCGCCGCCCTGGAGGGCGCGCAGCCACCGCGTCCGCTCACGCACGACCTGTTCCGGGACACGCTCAAGGCGCTCGGCCGCAGGCTCACCGCGGTGCACATCACGGCGCTGCGCGGCGGCACGTTCTTCGCCGAGCTGCTCTTCGACGGCGGGGTGACGGTCTCCTCGCGGTCCTCGGACGGCATCGCCCTGGCGCTGCGCTGCGGAGCCAAGATCTTCGCCGCCGAGCCGGTGCTCGCCGAGGCCGGGATCCTGCTGCCGGACGACCAGGAGGACGAGGTCGAGCGGTTCCGCGAGTTCCTCGACCAGGTCTCCCCGGAGGACTTCGAGTCCTGACGCGGGAACGCGTGCGCGGCCGGACGGCGCGGGGTGCCCTCGTCCGTCCATCCGGCTGTCCGCGCGCCCGTCCGCCCGCCCCGTGGCGGAATCCCGCGCGCGGCGGTCGTTGACGGGGCCCGGGCGGCGTGCGTAGCGTCGTTGCGTTCGCGTGTACCCGTCACCGGTTCGGCCGGTCGGGAGCGCCGGTGGGGATTGGGCGAGCCGCCGACGGGACAGGATCAAGCTGAGGTGCGCGCGCAGTCCGGTGGAGGAGCGTGAGCGGGCGCCTCGACGGCCCGCCGGGTGGGAGCGGCGGCCGGGACGGCCCGGAGACGGGAGCACGGCCGCGGGAGTTGGTGGAGAGGTGGTGGGTGTGGGTACCCGGAACGACGAGACCGCCGGGCGCGAGCCTGCCCCCGCGGCCCGCGCGGCCTTCGGCTACCGCGGCACGGTGGCGTGCGCCGCCGCCGGCATCACGTACCGTCAGCTGGACTACTGGGCCCGCACCGGCCTCGTGGGCCCCACCCTGCGCGCCGGCAGCGGCCCCGGCCTCTACAGCTTCCGCGACGTCGTCATCCTGAAGATCGTCAAGCGCCTCCTCGACGCCGGCGTCTCCCTCCACAACATCCGCGCCGCCGCCGGACACCTCGGCACCAGAGCCGCCGCCGAACTGTCGGGCATCACCCTCATGAGCGACGGCGCCGCCATCTTCGAGTGCGCATCCCCCACCGAGGTGATGGAACTGCTGGAAGGCGGCCAAGGCGTCTTCGGCATCTCCGTCGCCGCCGTCTGCACCGAGATCGAGGAAGTCCTGCGCCAACTCCCCGGCGAGGAACCCACCTCCGACGAGGTGGAGGTCCCCCGCGCCGTCCTCCCCCCAGGCGTAGTGGACGAACTGGCCGAACGCCGCCGATTTCGCGCGGGGTGAGTGACCGGGCGGCTCGCAGTTCGTGTTCGGCCCTACCTACGCCGCCGACACTCCGCTCGTTCCTCGCTCCGTGTCGGCGGCTACGTCCGGGCCGATTACTTACCCCGCCCACCCGCCCTACTCAACCAGCCTACGGCCCGCTACCTACGCTCCCTCGTACCTCGGTCACTACGTCCGCAGGCCTACGGCGCTGCGCACGGCTCGTGCGGTGGCTCGCCGTGCGTCGGCGGCTTGCGGGCGGATGTGATCAGTCCGCGCTCTCGCCGTATTCGGCGATCGTCTCGTCGACGATTCGGCTGAGGGCGCGGGGTTCCGGCAGCATCGCCTTCATCTCGGGGTCGAGCGCGGTGTAGGTCGCGATCCGGGACGCGCACCTTGTCGTCGATGACCGCTGTGTAGAAGCCGAGTTGGCCGAGGTGCGACGGCTCCGCTGGGGTCGTCTTGAGTTCGATGACGACGTAGCGGCGCAGGTTCAGGTGGTAGAAGAGCAGGTCCGGCTTGAACTCCTCGCCGCCCACGCGCAGGACGTACTGGCGGCCGACGAATGCGAAACCGACACCGAGTTCCTGCAGGAACGTCACGATGTTGCCGACGAGGGCGTCCTCGAGTTCGCGTTCGCTGTGGTTGTCGCGGAGGCCGGTGAAGTCGAGGCGGTACGGCTCGGTGAGCAGTTCGCCGACTTGCTCGCTGTCTTCGGGGATCGTGGCGGGGAAATTGTGCGCGGCCAGTCCCCTGCGTTCGAGGAGCTTGGTCTCGATGGCCTGCTGGCGATCGTCGATGATCTTGCCGATGCGCCAGTACATGGCGATCATCTCGGTGTTGGCGGCGCGGTGGGCGCGGACGTGGCCGTGGCGGACCTCGTTCTTGACCTCGGTGAGGATTTCCACGTAGTTGGGCGGGAGGTCTTCGTCGGTGCCGGTGGGCTGGGTGGGTATCTGGCTGCGTGTGGTGATCTCGTGGGACATGGATGCACTGTGCCAGAAAGCTGATGCGATATTTCGGGCTCAGGCTCAGGATCCGTGTGAAAGTACCTGAAGGTGTGTCAAAGGGCGTCGCTGCTTCGCCCGCTGGTTCGCCTGCTGCTACGTCAGCTCTGCGACTAAGTGGCCTAGGGCTCTGACTGTGCTGCGGACTTCTAGGAGGTACTTGGTGGCGGAGTAGTGGGAGAGGGTGATGCGGAGGCGTTGGGTGGGGAGGCCGCCTACGGTGTCTACCTCTACGCCGTAGGGGAGGGCCAGGGTGCGCAGGGCTACTACGTGTTGGGGGAGGACGTAGATGGCGGTGCTGATGAGGAGGAGACGCTCGCCGGGCTTGAGGTTGGCTACGTGTTCGGCGAAGAACTTGTAGGAGTCGGCGGTGTTGGCTCTTCTGGTGGCGGGCTCCGAAGACGGGGCGGCTACTACGCGGACGGGGAGGCCGTCGGGGGTGCGGTAGTCCTTGACGCCCCAGGTGCTGCCTATGTCGGGGAAGCGCTCGCCTTCTTCGAACTCGGGTTCGGCCAGGTCGAATGCTCGGCGGGTGCCTTCGTCCAGGGCCTCGTACTCCTCGGTGAGGTTGCCCCAGCCCAGTTCTTCGGCCTGGTCGAACTCGTTGCCTACGAAGGGGCGGTGGGCGCCCAGGGTGGTGACCTCGCCGGCGGTGATCTCGCGTTCGCGGATGATGTGGGCGGCGTAGGCGGGGCGGGCGGCGCAGGCGCGGACCAGGCCGCCGAGCATGAGCATGTGGTCGTAGTGGCGGTGGCGGGGTGGGTCGCCGCGTAGGCCCAGGGCGTTGGCCGCGTCGATGACGAGGGTTTGCCGGGCCGGGGTCAGGTCCAGTTCGGCGGCCTGGTTGCGTTCCTGGCCGCGGCGGGTGTCCCAGCGCTCGGTGAACGTGTCGAGGGCGGCCAGGCGGGTGGGGAGGGGGACGGCCCTGTTGCTGTAGATGGACGGGTCGCCGCCGAACTCGGTGATCAGGGCGGCCAGGGGTTCGGAGGCCAGCCACGTCTCGGTGTCGGCCGCCAGGTCGCCGCTCGCTCCGATGAGGGGTTGGCGGCGGAACCTCGCCACGGAGTCCTCTGAGCCCACGGAGTCCACCACGTGCACGTCGTCCTCTCGTGTGCCTCAGTTCGCCACGCCGGTCGCTGGCGGCAGCCTATCCACTTCTCGTAAGCTGCTGGGTGTTTACGTGAACATGACCTGGATGAGGAGCACCATGCCGATCGAGACCGGCGGGTCGGGCCGCTACTGGCTGCTGTCCGGAGCGCGCTCCAGCTACGCGATCGGCCTGACCCAGGACGACGGGCTCCTCAACCTGCACTGGGGGCCGCGGATCTCGCTGGCGGACGCGGCCTCGCTGGCGGCGGCGCCGATTCCGAAGGCGCACGCGTTCGAGGGGGCTACGGACGGTTACGAGGAGTATCCGGCGGAGGGCGGGCTGCGGTTCGCTCGGCCGGCGCTGGCGGTGCGGGGGCGGGCCGGGGACACGGTGGTTCGGGGGACCGAGTGGGCGTTCGCGGACCACACGACTGAGGGGGACGAGCTTCGGCTGCGGTTCGTGGACTCGCTGCTGTCGCTGGAGGTGACGCTGCACTATCGGCTTCGGGGGGAGTTCGATCTGCTGGAGCGGTGGGTCACCGTGGCGTGTGCGGCGGACGCGGCGGAGTCCGTTGAGCTGCTGCGGGCCGACGCTGCTACGTGGACGCTGCCGTTGCGGGATTCGTGGCGGCTGTCGGAGCTGCACGGGCGCTTCATCGGCGAGTCGCAGCTTGAGCGTGGCACGTTGATGCACGGCGAGCACCTCTACGGCTCGCGGCATGGGCACACGTCGCACAACCACCTGCCCTGGTTCGCGCTGGACGACGGTTCCGCGACCGAGGAGCAGGGGCAGGTGTGGACCGGGGCGCTGGCCTGGTCGGGGAACTGGCGGTTCGCGGTGCAGCTGCTGCCGATGGGGCGGGTGCAGGTCACGGGCGGTGCGGGCGGCGATGAGTCGGGGCTGCTGCGGCTGGCGCCCGGTGATGCGTATGAGAGTCCTGTTTTCGCGGCGCTGTACACGGAGGACGGGTTCGGCGGGGCCAGCCGGGCCTGGCACGCGTATCAGCTCGCGCACGTGATCCCGAAGGCCGCTGAGCTGCGGCCGGTGCTCTACAACTCCTGGGAGGCCACGCACTTCGACGTGTCGGAGGCGAGTCAGCGCAAGCTCGCCGACCGGGCCGCGGACCTGGGCGTCGAGCTGTTCGTGGTGGACGACGGCTGGTTCGGCGCACGGCGGGACGACCGCGCGGGGCTCGGCGACTGGACGCCGTCGCGCGACCAGTTCCCGGACGGGATGCGGCCGCTCGCGGAGCACGTGCACGGGCTCGGCATGCAGTTCGGCATCTGGGTCGAGCCGGAGATGGTCAACCCGGACAGCGACCTCTACCGTGCGCATCCCGAGTGGGCGCAGCACTATCCGGGCCGGCGCCGCACGGAGTGGCGCAACCAGCTCGTGCTCAACCTCGGCTTGCCTGCCGTCCGCGAGTACCTCTTCGGGCAGCTCGACACGCTGCTCAGCTCGGCCCCGATCGACTACGTGAAGTGGGACTTCAACCGCAGCTTCTCTGAGCCCGGCTGGCCCGGCGAGCCGTACCCGGAGCGGCTCGGGCTCGAGCACGTGTACGGCTTCTACGGCTTGCTGGACCGGCTCCGCGCGGCGCATCCGACGGTCGCGTTCGAGTCGTGCTCGGCCGGCGGCGGCCGCATCGACCTCGGGGTGCTCGCGCGCACCGACATGGTGTGGGTGTCCGACAACACCGATCCGCTGGACCGGCTGCGGATCCAGCACGGCCTGAGCCAGCTGCACCCGGCGCGGGTCGCGTCCGCATGGGTCACCGACAGCCCGAACGTGATCACCGGCCGCGTCACGCCGCTCGCGTTCCGGTTCGTCAGCGCGATGGCCGGGCTACTCGGCCTCGGCGGCAACCTCGTCGAGTGGAGCGACGCCGAGCTGGACGAGGCGCGCGAGTGGGTGGCCCGCTACAAGAAGATCCGGCACGTGGTGCAGCACGGCGAGCTGTACCGGCTGCGGCCGCCCGGCGAGGGCCTGACGGCGGTGCAGTTCGCGCGCGGGGACGAGACGGTCGTGCTGGCCTGGCTCGGCGCGCAGGCCTTCGCGGCCGCGCCGGGGCCGCTACGGCTCACGGCGCTGGACCCGGCCGCGCGGTACCGGGACGTGGAGACAGGGCTCGAATACTCCGGCGCACTGCTGCGGCACGAGGGCCTGCCCACCGGCCTGTCCGGGGACTACGCGGCCGGGGTTTTCCACCTGCGACGGGTCTCCGAGTAAAGGGCGCACCATGGCCGGGTATGGGTTCGCGGTGGAATCCGCTGTTCCGCCGGAATTCATTGACCCTGGTAAGTGGCGCTGCTAAGAAGGGACTGTGAGGCGGATACTGACCAAGCGGAGGGCCACGGACTACGGGCGGGTGTGGTCCGCCGCGTGTCGTCCGTGACGGTTAGAATGGCCGCGGGGTTCCTACCGCGGCCGGTGCCACCGACCGCCGCCTCCCGACCTCCAGAGTGGATCATCCGTCATGCCCGTCGAATTCCTCGGCTACGCCGCCACGAATGACGGCTCGGAGACCCGTGCCCGCACCGGTCCGAGCTTCGATCCCGATTACACGATCCGGCTCGCCAGGGCCCACGAGGAGTGGGGCTGGGACCGGGTGCTGTTCGCCTACGGTTCCGAGAGCCCCGATCCCGCCGCGGCGACCGCCTACGTGGCCTCGCACACCGAGAAGCTGCAGCTGTTGCTCGCGCACCGCCCGAACGTCTCGTACCCCACGTACGCCGCGAAGACCTTCGCCACGCTGGACCGGATCAGCGGCGGACGGCTCATGGTGCACTTCATCACCGGCGGCGACGACACGGAGCAGGCGCGCGAGGGCGACTTCCTGAGCATGGCCGAGCGGTACGCGCGCACCGGCGAGTACATCGACATCGTCAAGCGCGCGTGGACCGAGCGCGAGCCGTTCAGCCACCACGGCTGGTACTTCGACTTCGACTCCTTCGTCAGCGACGTCTTCCCGGCGGCCGACCACTGCCCGCTGGTCTCGCTCGGCGGCTGCGTGCCCGAGGCGTACGCGGTGGGCGCGGCGCAGGCGGACGTGTACTGCCTGTGGGGCGAGCCGCTGGAGCGCACCTTCGAGCAGATCGAGGCGATCCGCGCCGCGTCCGACGAGGCGCGCCGCGCGGTGCCGCCGCGCATCCAGGTCTCGTTCCGGCCGATCATCGCGCCGACCGAGGCGGAGGCCTGGGACAAGGCGTACCGGATCGTCTCCGACATCAAGGGCACCCGGCGCCGGCTGTCCCTGGTGCCCGCGCAGAGCACCGGCAGCCGCCGGCTGAGCGCGCTGGCCGGGCACAGCGAGCGTTTCGACCGCGCGCTGTGGACGCCCGCCGCGCTCGCCACCGAGGGCACGGACGCCTCCAACGCCCTGGTCGGCACGCCCGAGACGGTCGCCCAGGCGCTGCTGGACTACTACGACCTCGGCGTGGAGATCTTCTCGGCGCGCGGCTACGACCTGCTGGAGGACGCGATCGACTTCGGCCGGCACGTCATCCCGATCGTGCGCGAGGAGGTCGCCAAGCGCGACGCGGTCCGCGGCGCACAGGGGATCGGCGGCCCGGGCGAGCGCAGCAGCTGCGCGGCGTAGGGACAACGCCTAGAGATACTTCTTGGCGGCTTCCTCCAGCGCCCGGTCGGCCTCGACGCGCGGCTGCAGGACGAAGAACTCGACGGCGATCAGCACGGCCACGACCGCGGACAGCAGCGGCGTCGCGATCCATAGCAGGACGTTGTTGATGACGATGGCGAGGCCGATGCCGACGCCGCTGAACAGCGCCCACAGCGGGTACGCGGGGCCGCATCGCGCCAGCCAGCGGACGCGGTCGCGTACGGCGAGCAGGATCGCCCCGGTGAGCGCGCCGAGCGCCACGACGAAGGCGGCGGTCCACGCGTTGACCTGCTCGTCCGGGCTCTCGTCCGTCGCCGAGGTCACGCCGCGCACCTCGATCGCGGCGACGCGGTCACGCCAGATGACCGCCACGGCCGGATCGCCGGCGTGCGCCGTCTTCCACGCGTCGTCTTCCGAGGGCAGCAGGATCTGCCCGAAACCGGTGAGTGCGATCCAGTAGTTCGTGCTCCTCCCCTTGGGCGTGGATCCGACCTGCTGCACGGTGGTTTCCTGCCGTACGACGCAGGTCGAGTTCGGCGCCGCGTTGCAGGTGGGGGCGGAGTCGAAGTCCATCGCCGTAACCAGCGCGGGTATCCAGAAGCACATCAGCGCGATGAGGGCGACACCGGAGCCTATGAGGTAGTTAATCTTCATGCGTCGGGTCGCGGGGTGGCTCTTACGCGCGGTCACCGGCGGATCTTACTCGCCGCCGACTCCCGGGAGTGTGTCGAGGAGGGCGTTGAGCTGGTCGAGGGAGCTCTGCGTCTGGCGGACCTCGGGGTCGGTGCGGTGCCGCTCGATCTCGGCGCGGAAGGAGCTGACCTCGGCCTGGAGTTCGTGGACGAGGGCCTGGGTGCGCTGCTCGGCGCGGGCGCGTTCGCGGGACTTGGCGCGCAGGGCTTCGAGGCCGGAGTGGCTGGGGGTCTGCGCGGCCAGGACGGACAGTTCGCGGTCGATGCGCTTGCGCTGGGCGGCGATCTCGGCCAGGCGGCGGCGGGCGTGGCCGAGCAGGCGCAGCTGGCTGTCGTAGGCGTGGTCGAGTTCGGTGCGCAGGTGCTGGTCGGCGGCGGACTCGCGCGACGGGGAGCGTTCGGCGAGGGAGCGTTCCAGGCAGAACTCGTTGCCCTCCGGGTCCGCGAGCACGATCCAGCCGGTGCCGTCCGGCTCGCGGTGGTCCTCGACGAGGCCGGCGCCGAGTTCCAGGGCCCGCAGCAGCGCCTGGTCCCGGGTCAGCTGCGCGCCGTCCGCGGCGTCCGGCCAGATGTCGAAGTGCACCCGGTTCTTGACGGCCTTCGGCTCCGGCACCCGGATGAACAGCAGCCCGGCCGTGCCCTGCGGATCCAGGATCAGCGCCTCGCCCGCCCCGGGCCGGTTCGGGTCCTGCGGGTCCTCACGGTAGCCGAGCAGTTCGGCCCAGAAGCGGGCCAGCGGGTAGGGATCGGCGCAGTCGAATGTGATGTGCCTGATGCGAAGGCTCATTTCCTCAGGGTGCCACGGCCCTGAGAAGCGGTCCAGGATACGGACCCGCGCCGGACGCCGACGACGGCTGACGGTGCGTCAAGCGGTTCGGGCCACGGCCAGCACGTGCGCGGTGGCGGCGAGCATGGCCGGGTCGTCCTCGACCAGCCGCGCCGCGCGCAGGGCCGCCTCGAACACGTCCGGCCGGTCCTCGGCGTAGCCGCCCGCGAGTACCGGCGTCAGCGGGCCCTCGATCGCGTACACCGCCGGATCGCCGAGCCCGCCGCCCGCGAAGTCGGCGCGGATCTCCTCGACGGTGTGGAAGTAGGCGACGGTGAAGCCGGTGGCCGGGTCGTTGTAGCCGCTGTGCCGCAGCTCGCTCAGGTGCTCGACCATCGTGTCGTCCATGCGCGCGTTCGCCGCCAGGTCGATGATCGGCGCGTGCCGCGAGATGAAGGCGGCCGCGACCACGCCGCCGGCCCCGGCCACGCGGCGGGCCTCGGCGAGCGCGCGGGCCCGGTCGGCCGGGTCGACGAGGTGGTAGAGCGGCCCGAGCATCAGCACCGCGTCGAAGGAGCCGTCCGGCGCGGTCAGGGCCCTGGCATCGCCGTCCTCGACCGCGAACGTTCCGTGCGCGGCGGCCTGTTCGCGGTGCCGGGCCACGGGATCGACCAGGGTGACCTCGTAGCCGAGCGAGGCGAGCCAGGCCGCGTAGACGCCCGGGCCGCCGCCGACGTCCAGCACGCGCGCCGGGGCCGGAGGCAGGAACCGCGCCAGCAGCTCCTTGGTGCGCTCGAACTCGAGGCGGCCGAACGCGTTCGTGCTCAGCCGGTCGATCTCGTCGTAGTGGTCGGAGTACCAGGCGTCGATATGCCCGTCAAATATCGTTTCCATGGACAGATCTTTCCGTCCCGGGGGAGCGCGGCGCCACGGATTTACTGCGCGTTGCGGCGCGGGTGGAGCGTCTCGTGCTCGTGCAGCATGGCGACGAACTTCTCGATCCGCTTGGCCCGGGTGTCCGCGCGCTTGGCCTCCTGCACGCGGTAGAGCACGGCATACCGGTTCGCACTGTCGAGGGTCGCGAAGAACTCGGCGGCGCGCGGATCGGCGTCCAGGGCGGCCTGCAGATCCTCCGGGACCTCGGCGACGCGCTGGCCCTCGTACGCGGCGTCCCAGCGGCCGTCCGCGCGGGCCCGCTCGACCTCGCGCAGCCCGCCGGGACGCATCCGGCCGGCCTCGATCAGCGCCGTGGCCTTGTCCCGGTTGATCCGCGACCAGCGGCTGCGCGGCTTGCGCGGGGTGAAGCGCTGGAGCCAGAACGACTCGTCGAGCGGACGCTTCTGGCCATCGATCCAGCCGAAACAGAGCGCCGACTCCAGCGCCGTGGCGTAGTCGATGCTCGGGGTGTCGCAGCCCTTCTTCGCGAGCTTGAGCCACAGGCCCGGTGAATCAGCGGGCTGCTGTTCGAGCCAGTGTTCCCATTCCTCGGCCGTGCCGAAGATCAGCGTCGGATCCATGTCAACAGCCTACGCCGCGAGCAGGAACTGCGGGACGAGGTCGGGTGTCGCGGCGGCGATGAACGCGAGCGCCTCGGCGGTGGGCATGTCGGCCACCGAGTACTTCTGCTTGCCGGCGGCGGTCGTCACGGTCAGCGTCACCAGGTCGCGCCGGTGCTGGAACCACGTCTGCCGCAGCCGCCAGCCGATCACGCCGCGCACGTTCAGGATGCTCCGGCGGCGCACGAGGCTGCCGGTGCTCAGCACGATCCAGTCACCGACGAGCCGGTGCCCGAGTCCGCGGTAGCGGTCCCGGCCGAGGAAGACACCGAAGGCGAGCAGGAGCGGCAGGATCACGGCCATCCAGACGGGCAGCCGGACGCCGAGGGCGAGCAGGATCGTCATCGCGACGATGTAGGCCAGCAGGATCGGGATCAGCGCGCGCTGCTGCCGTCGGCGGCGGGCGGCGGGGCCGTGCGGGATCAGCGGCGTCGAGGCGAGTTCGAGCGGTATGTCGAGGATCTCGGCGGCGACCCGGTCCGCCACGCGGCGCGGCGCGGGCGGCAGCAGCACGGAACCGCCGCGTTCGGCGCCGCCGCCGACCCGCAGCCCGGTCGTGATCGCGATGCAGCGCGCGCCGTTCGCGGCACGCAGCGAGAGCGGCTCGCTGATCTCCACGCCGCGCAGCCGGGACTCGTCGATCGTCGTGGCCCTCGTGGACAGCAGGCCGCGGGTCACCCGCAGCGAACCGGCTCCCGTGCGCACCAGCCGGAAGTTCCAGAAGACCGCGACGTATCCGAGCACTGAGACGATGACCAGGGCGAGGATCAGCACCAGCGCGCCGACCGGTATCGACTCGGCCAGCGGCATGTGCGTCACGTCGTGGATGCCCGAGTGCACCGGCCCGGACGCGGCCAGGTCCACGCCCGCGTCGTGCCCGGCGTTCGTGACGAAGCCGACCAGCACGCCCAGGATGACCAGGCCGGTCAGGGTGAGCGGCGCGAAGCGGATCCAGGACGCGCGCAGCCGGACGATCTCGCGTTCGTCCACGGCGTGCGCCGCGTTCGGCCGCCCGGCGGTGCGCGGGGTGAGCAGCAGAAGTGCGCGCAGGGCCTCGGCGTCGGCGACGTCGAGCGCGTCGAGGTGGAAGTTCTCGCCCTCGCGCTTGTCGTTGCGGCCGGTGCCGATCTTGACCTTCGCGACGCCGAGCAGCCGGTACATCACATGCGCCGTCAGATCGACGCTGCGCACTCCGGTACGCGGCGTGGAGAGCACGCGCGGCGAGAGCAGCCCGCGCTTGACGTACACGCGGTCGTCGGTGACCTGGTACTTCGTGCCGAACCAGCGCCAGACTCCGGCGAGCACCGCGAAGGCGCCGAAGGCCAGGCCCCAGTAGTTCTGATGGCTGCCGCGCGAGCCCGCGTAGAGCACGCCGATCAGCACGGGGGCCGAGCGCAGCAGGTCGGTGATCGGCCGTACGGCGAGGGCGCGCGGGCTCAGCCGCAGCCAGCCGTCGGGCGCCGGAACACCCTGGGAGGACGGGGTCGGCGGCGTTGGAGCGGGGGCCTCGGCCGTCTCGGTGCTCACGTCGCGTCGCCCGGGATGCTCGCGGTGACGAGGGAGAGTTCGGTCTGCAGCTGCTCGGCCGTGGCGAGGTCGAGGTGGTGGATCTTGATGTGCCCGGCCGCGGACGCCGTGGTCGCGGTCACGTTGGCCAGCCCGAAGATCCGCTCCGGCAGGCCGCGTTCGGTGTCGATGGTCTGGATCCGGCTGATCGGCGCGATCCGCCAGCGCACCGAGAACCAGCCGGTGCGGGTGTAGAGCGCGTCCTCGGTGACCTCCCAGCGGTGCACCCGGTACCGCCAGCGCGGCATCACCAGCACCCGCAGCATCAGCAGCGCGCCGCTGGCCGCGATGGCCGCCCACCAGCCCGCCCCGAAGCCGCACAGCGCCGCGATCCCGATCTCGGCGCCGACCAGGACGACGGCCCCGACCGCCGAGACCGCCGTCCAGTACCAGACCGCCCGGCGGCTGACCCGGTTGCGCGGCGCGCGCAGACCAGGCGGTATGTCCGCCGCCACCCCGTCGTCCGTCATGGACTCAGGGTGCCACAGGGGGTTTTCCCGTGCGCGGCTCAGCCGGACTTGCGCCGGAAGGAGCGCTTGCCGCCGGCCTGGCCGTGCGCGCCGTGCGCCTTGCCGGAGTTGCCCGCGGCGTTCTCGGTGCGGTGCCGCAGCGCCTGTTTGCGCTCCAGCGCCTCCCGGAACCTGCGCTTGACCTCGTCCTGCTCCTCGGCCTCGGCCGCCGGCGCCGCGGTCGGCTCGGCGTGTTCGTGCTCAGCTTCGCTCATGCGCCAAGAGTGGCACAGCCGTGCGCGCCGCGGCCACGTGTTTGGCGATCCGGCCGCCCCCGCGCGCGCCGGGCAGTCGCGATATAGCTTGACTTTCCAGAGACGCGTTATATCGTGTTCCTGGACGCGTCGAGCGACGCGCGAGGATTTCTCAGGGGGTTGTCTCATGTTCCATTCCGACCAGGTCGCGCGCATGTACTACGTCGAGCAGGACGCCACGCGCAACCGCCGCGCCGAGGAGATGCACCGGCACCGCCTCGCCGCGCAGGGACGCAAGCTGCGCAAGCGGGACGGGCGCTCGGAGAACAGCGAGGCGGGCGACCATCGGCCGCCCGCCGTCGACTGCTGATTCACACTTTCGGCTGACTGGAACCGGGTCAGCTGGAGCTGCACACGTAGAGCGTGCCGACACTCGAGCCACCGTAGGCCGAGGAGGAGACCGTCTTGCAGTTGGCCTTCACCCAGGTCTCGATGGCCGAGGTCGAGCTCGAACTCGACCCGCCCATCCCGCCGCCCATCCCGCCGGAGCTGCTGATCAGGACGTACTTCAGCTCGCCCTTCGCGATCAGCTCCTTGAACTGGGCCAGCGACGGGTAGCCGTTGTTGCCGCTGAAGCCGCCGACCGGCAGCACCGAGGCGCCGGCATTCGCGATGTAGTCCTCGGCGTCACCCGAGCTCATCACCGCGAACAGGTACTTGGCGCTGCCCTGGTGGGCCTTCAGGTACGTCAGCAGCGACTGCTGGGAGCTCGACAGCGTGCTTCCGCTGCCGCCCGGCATGCTGCCACCGCCGCCACCGCCCGTGCCACCGCCCGGCATCCCGGTCTGACCGGACGAGCTGCTCGAACCGGAGTTGCTCGACGAACCGCCGGGGAAGCCGCCGCTCGGCGCGCCGCTGTTCGAACCGCTGGAACCCGAGCTGCTGGACGATCCGCCCGGGAACCCGCCGCTCGGCGCGCCGCCCTGGCCGGAGGTCGAGCCGCTGGAACCCGAGCTGCTCGACGAGCCGCCGGGCATTTGACCCATGCCGCCGCCGGGGCCACCGGAGCTGCTCGTGCCGCCGCCCATACCGCCGGTCTTGCCACCGCTGCCGAACTGGCCCGAGTACGGACCGGCCGCGGCGTTGATGGAGGTGCCGTTGTACCCGGCCGAGGTGTCCATGGTGGACAGCGCCCAGGCCGCGGGCGTCGCGACCATGGCCGTGGTGCCGAGCACGATCCCCGCCGCCAGGACCTTGCCGACCCTGCGGATCCGGTACGCGACCAGCAGCAGGATCGAGGCCAGCCCCAGCGCGATGACCAGCGGCGGCAGCCAGCTGAGGAACACGGTGTTCTCGTACGAGAGGTGCGTGGCCCAGCCGACCGTCGCCGCGATCGCCGCGACCAGCAGCCAGCCGATCCTCTCCTCGTCCCGGAAGGACCGGAACAGTCCCACGATGCCGGCCGCGCCGAGGGCCGCGAGACCCGGGGCGAGCACCGTCATGTACTGCGAGTGCGGGATGGTGCCCGCGCTGAACGCCAGCGCCGTGATGCCGAGCGTGCCCGCCCACATCAGGTAGCCCGCGCGCTCGCCGTTGGCCCGTCCGGAGCCCCGGAGCTTGATCAGGCCGAAGACCAGCGCGATCAGCGCGAGCGGGTAGAGCCAGCCGATCTGCGAGCCGAAGCTCGCGCCGAACAGCTTGCCCCAGTCGTTGTTCCCGCCGCCGAACGACCCGCCGCTGGTGGTGCCGGTGACGGAGCCGAAGCGGCTGGTGAAGTTGTACTCGAACACCATCTTGAAGATGTTGTTCGTGCCGTCGGAGCCGTCGATGAACGGCCGGTCCGCGGCCGGGGTCAGCTGCACGATGACCATCAGCCACAGCGAGGCCACCGCGGTGACCGCGCCGAAGACCAGCGTCTGCCGGATCCGCTTGAGCAGCGGGTGCGGGGCGCAGATCAGGTAGACCAGTCCGAAGACCGGCACCACCGTCCACGCCTGCACCATCTTCGTCTGGAACGCCATGCCGACCCAGAACCCGCACAGGGCGAGGGACCGCAGCCGCCCCTGGTTCACCGCGCGCTGGAACGCGTCGGTGGCCAGGATCAGGCACATCGTCAGGGCGTTGTCCTCGAGACCGGAGTGGCCGAAGGTGGCCGCCACGATCGGGGTGAGGGTGAACAGGCCCGCGGCCAGCAGCGCGACGTCGCTGCGCCCGGTCCACCGGCGGGTGAGCCGGTACAGGACCAGGACGCTGACGACGCCCTCGACCGCCTCCGGCAGCGCCAGCGCCCAGGCGTGGTAGCCGAAGATCTTGATCGAGATCGCCTGCGGCCACAGGAAGCCCCAGAGCTTGTCGATGGTGACCGAGCCCGCCGGGTCGAACGAGCCGTAGAGGAAGTTCTTCCAGCTCATCGACATGCTGCGGGCATCGGCCGCGTAGAAGTTGTTGGTCGCCGTGTGGAACGCGCCCCAGGTGAAGATGAGCGCGGCCAGCGCGGCCACCGCGAGCAGTCCGGGTCGGGCCCAGCCCGGTTGGTCCGCGGGGAACAACCAGGCGCGGACGGACCGGGATCGTGCGTGGCCCGGCGGTTCGCTCGCCGAGCTCGTGGTGTTTTCCGTTGCCGTGATCGCCATGCCGACCAGGCTGTCGGGGCCGGATTAGACAATCATGAGGACGCGGTGAACCGGCCGTCCGAATGTGGATCGAATGCTGTCAAGAGTTGAGGCGCGGTGAAATTCGACCGCTAGAAAGCCGCGTCCTCTTCGGCGTTCAGCAGGGCACGCCGGCTGGAATCCGCCTGATGCAGAGTCGCGAAGAGCGTGGGCAGCGCGGCCGCCGCGAGAGGGTCGTCAGAACTCGCATTCACGGCGAGTGCGACGTCATATCCGTGGTATTCGCCGATGTAGATCGAATTGCCGTTGCCGTCGGTCGCGGTCCAGATTCCTTCGGCGGTTTGCGCGCAGTCGAGTTGGTCGCCGGAACCCGCGGAGAAGTCGGCCGCGGCCCAGTCGATGGCGCACGGCGTGTCCGTGCGCGGCGCCACGATCACCTCGAGGTCGTCGACGGCCGGGGCGGGGCTGTCGTGGCCCGTGTAGCTGATCGTGGCGACGCCGTTGACGTAGCCGTAGGAGGTCGGCAGGTAGCGGCTCGGCGGCTTCACCAGGAGCAGCATCGAGTCTGGAGCCTCGGCCTCGGCGTTCGCGGCCCGCACCGGCATGTCGGCGGCCCGCGCCTGGCCGTTGCCGACGCTCTCGACCGCGAGCCCGAGCGCGAGGACGGCGAGGCACGCGGCGCCGATCGCGTGCGTCCGGTAGCGCCTTATCCAGCGCGGGGTCCCGCCGGCCGGCATGACGACCTCGCCGATCCCGGCCACCTCGACGGTGACGACCGGCCGCGCCGCCTGCCGCTGCACGATCGCGGCCACCGCCGGGTACGGCAGCGTCAGCGCGCCCCACTCCAGCGCGAGTTCGTTGATCGACGAGCCGGTCGGCATCCGCAGGAACTGCGCGAGCAGCCAGCCCACGCTGCCGAAGCAGAGGACCGTCGTCGCCCGCCGCGCCGCGACCCGCCAGCCCGTCCCCAGCGTGCTGTGCGTCATCCATGCGAACGCCGCCCACACCGCGGCCAGCCCGCCGAAGGTCAGTGCGTAGCTCGTCGGACCGAACGTGAGTTGCGCGTCGTCCGCGTCCCCGCTCGCGATCCAGTACGCGGCGACCAGCAGCGGCCCGGTCAGCCAGCCGGACAACGCCGCGTAGCCGAGCCAGTGCATCGGGTGACCCGTCGCACCGGTCGGCTCAGTCCGCTCAGCGGGCGTCGTCACGTGCCGGTCCTTCCCTTCTGCGGAGATTGTGCACTACGGAGCTGAGAGTTCCTAGAGCACGCGGCGGACAGATATCGGCGCTCGGCGGGGTCGTGGGTGAGGCTGATCGCGTGCTCGTAGGCGGCGATGGCCTCGTCGACGCGTCCGAGTAGGTCAAGCAGGTGCGCGCGGACGGCCTTGGCCGGTTGGAATCGGCGGGCGCGGTCACCGGCCTCAGTGATGAGTGCGTCGAGCGAGGCGAGTCCCGCGGCGGGGCCTTCGACTTCTGCGACGACGGCGGCGAGGGCTACGCCGCTGCCGAGCGAGGGGGCTACGGCGTGCAGGACGCGGTGCAGGTCGAGCAGCGTGGGCCAGTCCGTGCCCTCAGATCCTCGGGCGCAGTGCACGGCCTGGATCGCGGCTTCGAGTTGGAAGCGGCCGAGTTGCCCCTGCGCGTGTGCGGCACGGAGATGCTCGTGCGCACGGGCGATCAGGCGTGCGTCCCACAGCGACGGGTCCTGCTCGGCGAGCGGGACGAATTCGCCGGCGGGATCGATCCGTGCCGACGCGCGTGCCGCTGAGAGCTCGATCAGCGCGGCGAGTCCGTGCGCCTCGGGGTCGTCGGGGACGAGCGTGGCGAGCACTTCGGCGAGATGCAGGGCCTCCGAGGGGAGTTCGCGGTCCTGCGGTCCGGTCGTCCAGTCGATGACGTACGCGCCGTAGACCGCTTCGAGGACCGAGGCCATGCGCGACGGCAGATCGGTTCGGTCCGGCAGGCGGAACGGGATACCGGTGGCCTTGATGCGCTTCTTCGCCCGGACCAGCCGCGTCGCCATCGTCGAGGTCGGGATGGAGAACGCCCGGCCGACCTGCTCGGCGGTGAAGCCGAGCACGGTGTTGAGCATCAGCGGAGTGCGCACCGCGCGGTCGATCGCAGGGTGCGCACACACGAGCAGCAGTTCGAGGCGCCGGTCCGGGATCGCGTCCACGTCGAGATCGTCGATATCCGCCAGCACGTCCCGGGCCGCGTCGATCGGGACCGAGCGCTGCGCCCGCGCCGACTTCCACTCGTCGCGCAGCCGGTTGCGGGCCACGGTCAGCAGCCACGCGTCCGGATTGCCGGGCACGCCCTGCGACGGCCAGGTCCCGAGCGCCCGCTCGAAGGCGTCGGCGAGTGCGTCCTGCGCGCTGGCCAGGTCGCCGGTGGACGCGGCGAGCAGGGCGAGCAGGCGGCCGTAGCTGTCCCGGGCCGCCACGCTCGCCGAGTGCTCCGCCGGGGTCAGCGCGTCCACGCGCCGTCGACGAAGGCGGTCGCGGTCGGGCGCACCTCGATCACGCCCCACTGCGCGCCCGGGCACTTCTCGGCCCAGCCGATGGCCGCGTCCAGGTCCGGCACGTCGAGCACGAAGACCCCGGCCAGCGCCTCCTTCGTCTCCGCGAACGGCCCGTCCTGCACCCGCAGTCCGCCGTCCCGGCAGGTTACGGTCGTGGTCGCGGCGGACGGCTGGAGCACGTCGGCCGACAGCAGCACTCCGGCCGACTCCAGCGCCCGGCCGTACGCGCCGAACGCCTGCATGGCCTCCGCGATGGCCTCCTCGCTGATCTCGCCCTCGCCCGGCTCCCGATAGTGCATCAGCAGTGCGTAACGCATGATTGCCTCCCACGTCCCAGTGTCGCGCCGATCGCGACGGCTGCACCACGATGACGATCGGGCGCGCCGCGAATCGTCAGATAGAGTCCGACGATGGCTGAAGAGGATTTCGACGCGGCGGAACGGCGGATCTGGGCAGGGCGGGCCGCGGCCTTCCAGGACAGTTTCGCGAAGCTCTGCGCGCACACGGCCCAGGCCCTGCTGGACGCGGTCGGCGCGGGGGCGGGCGTGCGGCTGCTGGATGTGGGCACCGGGATCGGCACGGTCGCGGCGGCGGCGTGTGCCCGGGGTGCCGAGGTGACGGCCGTGGACGCCGAGCCCAGCATGATCGAGATCGCGCGGCGGAACGCGCCGGACGCGGAATTCCACCAGGCCGTGCTGCCCGACCTGCCGTTCGGGGCGGGCACTTTCGACGCCGTGGCCGCGAACTTCGTCGTCAATCACGTCGGGCGTCCCACGGCGGCAGTGCAGGCGATGCGCGCGGCGGCTCGGGCGGGTGGACGGGTCGCGGCGACGATCTGGTGCAGTCCGGCGGGGGAGGGCCACGAGCTATTCAGCCGCGCCGTCGAGGTGGCCGGGGCGAAGGTGCCAGAGAACCTGCCGCGGCTCGACGCGGCAGAGGAGTTCCCGCACACGCGAGAGGGCTTCGCGGCGCTGTTCGCGGCGGCGGGCGTGCAGGACGTGACCTGCGAACAGCTCGCCTGGGACCACGTGGCCGACCCGGAGGAGTGGTGGGGCGGCGCCGCGGCCGGGGTCGGGCTGATCGGACAGACGATCAGCAGGCAGGACCCTGAGACGATCGTCCGGATCAAGGCCGCGTACGACGATCTGGCCCGGCAGTACACCGGGCCAGACGGTCGGCTCGTGCTCCGCTACCAGGCGCTGCTGGCCCGCGGAAGCGCCTGACGGCCGGTCAGTCCCGCTCGTCCAGGCGGAACCAGAAGAAGCCGTGTCCTGCCATCGTCAGCTGGTAGGGCACGTCGCCGATCTTGCGGAAGGTGACGCCGCCGAGCAGCTCGACCGGCTCGGTGGCCTGGAACCGGGCCAGATCCAGCTCCGTCGGCTGCGGATAGCGGGACAGGTTCATCGCGCACAGCACGACGGAGTCCCTGCCGTCGGGGGACTTCTCGGCGTTGAGGTGGCGGACGAAGGCGAGCACGGACGGGTTGCTGGACTCGATCTCCGTGTACTCGCCGAGGCCGAAAGCGGGATTCTGCTTGCGCACCTCGATCATCCGCTTGGTCCAGTGCAGCAGGGACGAGGTGTCCTTGGTCTGCGACTCGACGTTCGCGCGCTGATATCCGAAGATCGGGTCCATGATCGCGGGCAGGTACATCCGTCCCGGGTCGCACTGGCTGAATCCGGCGTTGCGGTCCGGGGTCCACTGCATCGGGGTGCGCACGCCGTCGCGGTCCGCGAGCCAGATGTTGTCGCCCATGCCGATCTCGTCGCCGTAGTAGAGCACGGGGCTTCCCGGGAGCGAGAGCAGCAGCGCGTTCAGCAGTTCGATCTGGCGGCGGTCGTTGTCCAGCAGGGGGGCCAGTCGGCGCCGGATGCCGACGTTGGCCTTCATCCGCGGGTCCTTGGCGTACTCCGCGTACATGAAGGCGCGTTCCTCGTCGGTGACCATCTCGAGGGTGAGCTCGTCGTGGTTGCGCAGGAAGATGCCCCACTGGCAGCCGTCCGGGATCCGCGGGGTCTGCGCGAGGATCTCGGAGATCGGTTGCGCGGACTCCTGCTTGACGGCCATGAAGATGCGCGGCATGACCGGGAAGTGGAAGGCCATGTGGCACTCGTTGCCGCCGACCTCCGGATCGCCGAAGTAGTCGATCACGTCGGCGGGCCACTGGTTGGCCTCGGCGAGCAGTACGCGGTCCGGGTAGTCGCGGTCCACCATCGCGCGCACCTCCTTGAGGAACTCGTGCGACTTCGGCAGGTTCTCCCCGTTCGTGCCCTCCTCGTGGTAGAGGTACGGCACCGCGTCGAGCCGGAAGCCGTCGATGCCGAGGTCCAGCCAGAACCGCAGCGCCGCCATCATCTTCCGGCGCACCTTGGGGTTGTAGTAGTTCAGGTCCGGCTGGTGCGAGAAGAAGCGGTGGAAGTAGTACTGGCGGCGCACCGGGTCGAACGCCCAGTTCGAGGTCTCGGTGTCGGAGAAGATGATCCGCGCGTCGGCCATGCCCGCGTCGTCGTCGGCCCAGACGTAGAAGTCGCCGTAGTGGCCCTGCGGATCGGCGCGGGACTGCTGGAACCACTGGTGCTGGTCGCTCGTGTGGTTCATCACGAAGTCGATGATCACCCGGATGCCGCGGGCGTGCGCCGCCTCGACGAGCTTCACGAAGTCGCCGAGGTCGCCGAACTCCGGCAGGATCCCGGTGTAGTCGGAGACGTCGTAGCCGCCGTCGCGCAGCGGGGAGTTCAGGAACGGCGGCAGCCAGATGCAGTCGATGCCGAGCCAGTGCAGGTAGTCCAGCCGCTCGGTCATGCCCTTCAGGTCGCCGGTGCCGTCCCCGTTGGCGTCGTAGAAGGTGCGCACGAAGACCTCGTAGAACACGGCGCGCTTGAACCAGTTCGGGTCTCGTTCGCTGAAGGGGACGTCCAACGGCGAGTCGGCGACCGGCTCGATCGGCGGGGCGAGGCGCGCCTCCGCTGTGGTGATGTCGGACAACGTAAGGGCTCTTCCTTCGCGGACGCGCTCGGCAGTGAGCGGTCGGGAACAGTCGGTTGTCACGATCATGGCATGGCGAAGGGGGTCTTATCCGACGATTCGTCAAGTATCCAAATAATGTCGCGTAAAATAGGCTTATTCGGGGTAAACCCGGTCACCTCTTCGACGCGGGCTCCGGGCGCGGGCTGCCGGCCGGGCTGTCCGTCGCCACCGGGCTCGCGCCGCGCAGCATCGAGGCGGTCGCCGCGAGCAGCGCCATCGCCGCCGCCACGCCGAACACGATCGTCAGGCCGTGGTGGAAGGGCCCGGAGATGAGGTTCGGGAAGAAGGTCTTGCCGGTGATCGTGGCCTGAGCGTGCGGCGACAGGGTGCTGAGCACGCCGGTCGGGCCGAGCAGCGTCTGCATCGGGTTCGCGCCGAGGAACGCGGCGAACACGGTCGAGACCGCCGGGAGCTGCGCCGCGTGCTGCGCGGCCGCCGCCGGGACGCCCTGCGCGGTCAGGCCGGAGGCGAGCGCGCCGGGCAGCTGTCCGGCCAGGCCCGCGATGAGCAGTGAGAAGAATACGCCGATCGAGAGCGACATCCCGGAGTTCTGGAACGTGGAGCGCATGCCGGACGCGGCGCCGCGGTCGCTCGCCGGGACGCTGCTCATGATGGCCGACGTGTTCGGCGCCGAGAACATCCCGGAGCCGAATCCGTTCAGCATGATGAGCAGCGCGAAGGCCCAGTACGGGAAGTTCAGCGGCAGCAGCAGGAGTCCGATGAAGCTGAACGCGAAGAGGGTCAGGCCGCCGGTGGTGAAGTAGAAGACGCCGTACCGGTCTGACAAATAGCCCGACAGTGGCCCGGCGAGCAGGAATCCGGCCGTAAGCGGTAGCAGGAAGATGCCGGCCCAGAGCGGCGTGTCCGCGTAGTCGTATCCGTGCAGCGGCAGCCAGATGCCCTGGAGCCAGATGATCAGCATGAACTGCATGCCGCCGCGGGCTATGGACGCCAGCAGCGCGGCCGCGTTGCCCGCCGCGAAGGCCCGGTTGCGGAAGAGCGAGAGCCGGAACATCGGCTGCGGCACGCGCTGCTCGATGAACCCGAACAGCACCAGCAGCAGGACGCCGCCGATCAGGCCGCCGAGCACGTAGGGGCTCGTCCAGCCCATCGAGTGGCCGCCGTAGGGCTGGATGCCGTAGGTGATCGCGGCCAGCAGCATGGCGCAGCCGCCCGCGAACGTCAGGTTGCCCCACCAGTCGATCTTCGCCTCGTGCCGCTCGCCGACCTCGCGCAGGCTGCGGTACGCCCAGATGGTGCCGAAGATGCCGAAGGGCACGTTGATCCAGAACACCGCGCGCCAGTCCCAGACCGAGAGCACGCCGCCGAGCACCAGTCCGATGAACTGGCCGGCGAGCGCGGCGATCTGGTTCACGCCGAGGGCCATGCCGCGCTGTTCGGCCGGGAACGCGTCGGTGATGATCGCGGCCGAGTTGGCCATCAGCATCGCGCCGCCGACCGCCTGCACCAGCCGCCAGATGATCAGCCAGAGCGCGCCGCCCGCGCCGTGCGCCGGATCGAACGAGAGCGCGACCGAGGCGAGGGTGAACACGACGAAGCCGAGGTTGTAGATGCGCACCCGGCCGAGGATGTCGCCGAGCCGCCCGAGCGTGACCACCAGGACCGCCGTGACTAGCAGGTAGCCCATGATGATCCACAGCAGGTAGCTGATGTTGCCGGGGCCGAAGGGGTCGAGGTGGATGCCCCGGAAGATCGCGGGCAGCGAGATGATGACGATCGAGGCGTCCACCACGGCCATGAACATGCCGAGCGTGGTGTTGGACAGGGCCACCCACTTGTAACGGTCGTCGGACACGACAGCACCTCCCACAGGGAGGATAATTCCTTAGGAGCGCTAAGCAAAGGGTGTTATGCTGAGCTAGACTCAGTAAATCTGCGACCGGGAGGAGATCCCCATGACCGGGAAATCCACGTTCTCCTCACTGAAGATCCCCAACTACCGGCGGTACTTCGCGGGCCAGAGCATCTCGCTCGTCGGCACCTGGATGCAGATGACCGCGCAGGCCTGGCTGGTCCTCGAACTCACCCACTCCGCCACCGCGCTCGGCCTGGTCACGGCGCTGCAGACGCTTCCGGTACTGCTGCTCGGGCCCTACGGCGGCGTCATCGCGGACCGGTCCGACAAGCTCAAGCTGATGACCGTGCTCCAGGCGGTCATGGGTGTTCAGGCGCTCGTTCTCGGCCTGCTCACGGTCTTCCACGCGGTCCGGTTCTGGGAGATCTGCGTGCTCGCGGTCTTCCTCGGCGTCAACAACGCCTTCGAGAACTCGCCGCGCCAGTCCTTCATCCGCGAGATGGTCGGCGTCGACCAGTTGCGCAACGCGATCACGCTCAACTCGGTCACCGTCAACGCGGCCCGCGCCGTCGGCCCCGGCGTCGCCGGAATCCTGATCGCGGGCGTCGGCGTCGGGATCTGCTTCCTGCTCAACGCGGCCAGCTTCGTCGCCGTCGTCACCTCGCTGCTCACGATGGATCGCAGCCAACTGCGACCGAGCCAGCCCGCGCCGCGTGCCAAGGGGCAGTTGCGCGAGGGCCTGAAGTACGCGCGCGGCACCCGGCAGATCATCGTGCCGCTCGCCATGATGGGTCTCGTCGGCCTGCTCGCGTACGAGTTCCAGGTCTCGCTGCCGGTCCTCGCGCAGCGCACCTTCCACGGCGGCTCCGAGGTCTTCGGCTTCATGACCTCGTCCATGGGCGTCGGCGCGGTCATCGGCGGCCTGATCACGGCGTCCTTCGCGCGCACCGGCATACGCTCGATGGTCTTCTCGTCGATCGCGTTCGGCTGCACGATCCTGCTGGCCGCCTACGCGCCGAACCTCGCGGTCGTCTACGTCGCGATGCTGTTCGCGGGCTGGGCGAGCGTGTCGTTCATATCCATCGGCAACTCGACGATCCAGCTCGCCGCGCGCCCGGAGATGCGCGGCCGGGTCATCGCCCTCTGGCAGGTCGCATTCCAGGGCACCACCCCGATCGGCGGGCCGCTCGTCGGCTGGATCATCGCCGTCTCGGACCCGCGCACCGGCCTGGCCGTGGGCGGCGTGGCGTGCCTGGTCGCGGCGGCCGGCGCGGTGCTCTACGTGCGGCCGCGCCGTTCAGCCGCCGCGACTCCGGTTCAGCAGCCGGGCTGAGTCGTCGCCGTCACGCTGCCGGTCTTCGGCTCCGGCGTCGTGGTGACGGTCATCGTGACCGCGCCGCCGCAGTAGGGCTGAGCAGGGATCAGGTCCGCGATCACGTAGCTGGTGTGGCCGGACAGCGGCACGGTCTGCGTGACCGGCCCGCGTCCCTTCGCCCCGCTGTACGTGTAGGTGAGCGTGATCGGTGCGGTGCTGCTCGTCGTGGCCGTGGTGACGAACGCGATGCTCTGGTCCGACTTGTCGCCGCCGACCAGGTCCAGCGTCAGATTCGTGACCGTGGCGGGCGAAGCGCTCGGGGACGGCGACGGCGACGGCTTGGAACTGCTGGGCGCGGGAGACGGCGTCGTGTTCGAGGGCTGCGGCTTCGGCGGCAGACCGGTCGTCGGCTGGACTCCGATCCCGGGGACCGGCGCCGTGCTCGCGGGCGGCTGCGACTGCGTGGGCGTCAGGGAGTCGCTCGGCTTGGCCGCCGCGGCCTTCTTCGCCAACGCCCGCACGGACGCCGTCGTCATCACGCCCGGCGCGGTGGAGATCGCCTTGCCCATCGACCGCGCGGCGGGGGAGTGGCCGGGGTCGTTCGACGTGTCCACCGAGAGCCGCACGACCGAGGGCCCGTGATCCCGCAACAGCACTGTGGCCAGCACCGACAGCAGTACGCACGCGAACGCCGCCGCGGCCAGCCAGCTCACGCTCAGCGTCGGGCGGTACCAAGCGCGCCGCACCCGGTGGAACGCGCTCTCCGCGCCGACACTCGCCGCCGCGGCCTCCGCCGCCGCGATCGCCGCCGCGCTCGGGTAGAGCGTCACCGGATACGCCGCGCCGTCCGGCTCCACGCTCGTCGCCACCACCGGCCCCGTCGCGCCCATCGACACCGCGAGGTCGACCGCCGCCTGATACGCCGCGTCCCGCGGGTCCTGGCCGGGACCGATCGCGACCGGCGTGTCGTTCACCAGCGCCGTCCCGTCGGCACGGTGCACGATCCGGACGCGCGGCTCGGCGGTGGTTGACGGTGGGATGAGATTGTCGGCGCTCACGGACTCCTAACGGCGCGCGTGCGGCCGGGTACTCTGCACGTGATGCCGAATTCATCAGATCGAGCGACCGCGGACCAGGTCGCCTACGGGGACCATCCGTCACAGTTCATTGAGATCCATCGGCCGGAGGGCGAGGGCCCGCACCCGGTCGTGGCGCTGATCCACGGCGGTTTCTGGCGGCAGCCCTGGGATCGAACCCTGATGGATCCGCTGGCCCGGGACCTCGTCGGGCGCGGCTACATCGCGGTCAACGTCGAGTACCGCAGCCTCGGGCACGAGGGCGGCGGCTGGCCCGGGACCTGCCAGGACGTCGTCGCGGCGCTGGACGCGGCGGCGAAGGTGCTGGACGTGGGCAGGCTCGCGCTGGTCGGGCACTCCGCGGGCGGCCACCTCGCGCTCTGGGCCGCGCGGCACACGCCGAACCCGGTGCGGCTGATCGTCTCGCAGGCCGGGATCGCCGACCTGCGCGCCGCCGCGCTGGCCGAGTTGGACGCCGACGAGGAGCGTCCCCCGGCGGCCGTCGAGTTCATGGGCGGCTACCCGGTCGAGGCCGCCGGCTACGAGCTCGCCTCGCCGATCGAGATCCTGCCGCTCGGTCCGGGCACGCGGCAGTTCGTCGTGCACGGCGACGCCGACAACCGCGTCCCGTTCCAGCAGAGCGTGGACTACGTGGCGGCGGCGAAGGCGGCGGGCGACGACGCCGAACTGGTCGCGTTCACCGGGATGGGCCACTTCGAACTCATCGAGCCCGCGCACGGGTCCTGGCTCGCCTCGGTCGCCGAACTGGACCGGCTGCTCGGCGCGTGACCGGGCCCTGGTCGGACAACCGACGTACGCTGAGCGGGTGACCGATTTCGCGATCCGCGCGGCCCGGCCCGACGAGGCCGCGGAACTCAGCGCGCTCGCCCAGCGCTCGAAGGCGCACTGGGGCTACGACGCGGACTTCCTGGAGTCCTGCCGCGAGGAGCTGACGCTCTCGCCCGCGCAGATCGAGCGCAAGCGCGCGCAGGTCGCCGTCTCCCGGGAGCCGGACACCGACGGCCAGCTGCTCGGCTTCGGCACGATCGAGGGCGAGCCCCCGGCCGGCGAGCTCGGCATGCTCTTCGTCGACCCGCCCGCGATCGGCTCCGGCGTCGGCGGCGCCCTGTTCACCCACCTCGCCGAGTTCGCCCTGAAGCTCGGCTTCCACCGCCTCACCATCGCCTCCGACCCGAACGCCGAGCCGTTCTACCTGGCCAGGGGCGCGGTCCGGATCGGCGGCGTGCCCTCCGGCTCGGTCCCCGGCCGCGTCCTGCCGCTGCTGGCCGTCGCGCTGTAGCCCTTTGTCGGTGGGGCGAGGGAGACTGCCCTCATGTGCCGAAGCATCAAGACCCTCCGCCCGCCGATGACCACCGAGGTCGGCCCCGAGGACGTGCACGCCGCCGCGTTGCAGTACGTCCGCAAGATCTCCGGGTTCCGCGCGCCCTCGGTCCGCAACCGCGCCGCGTTCGACGCAGCCGTCGAGGCGGTGGCCGCCGCGACGCAGCAGTTGCTGGACGAGCTCGAGGTCAGGCCGCAGGCTGCCGCTTGAGCGCGCAGAGCAGCAGGCTGAGCACGACGCCGAGCGCCGCATAGCCGCCCATGATCAACAGCGGGTAGCCGGTCTGCGCGCCGCCGAAGTACGCGATCGAGCGCACCGCGTCCGTGCCCGCGCCCGGCGGCAGGAACGCGCCGATCGCGCGCCAGAAGGTCGGCAGCATCGAGCGCGGGAAGGCGCCGCCCGCGGACGGGTTGCCCAGCACCACGATCAGCAGCACGGCCGCGCCGATGCCGACCACGCCCAGCGCGACCTGCAGGGCCATCGTGATCGCGCCGACGCCCAGGATCAGCAGCGTGCCGGTCGCCACCATCGGCCAGAACCGGCCGCCGAGCGCGCCGAGGACGTGCTGCTGCACGATCCAGGTGCCGACGACCGCCGCCACGAAGCCGGCCAGCGCGATCGCCGCGAGCCGGATCACCGCGCGCGTCGTCGTGGACGGCCGCGAACCCGCGCTGACGCCGAGGATCGACGAGATCAGATACCCCGTCACGCACCAGCCGACGACCAGGTAGAACGCGGAGAGCCCGTCGAAGTCCTTCGAGCCCGCGGGCACGACGTCCTCGACCTTGAGCGTGCGGCCCTGCTTCTGATCCAGCGTGGTGAACAGCTTCTCGACCGCCGTCGCCTGCGCGCCGCCCGCCGCCGAGGCCACGATCAGCGTGTCCTGCGTCCCGGAGAGGTCGGGCACGAACGCGGCGCCGGTCTTGCGATCCGTCACCTGCTGCGTGGCCGCGGCGACCGACGTGCCCGCGGTCGGCACGATGAGCCCGGCCGGGACCGAGGACGTGAGTTGACCGACCATCTGGTTCGCGACCTGCGGGTTCTGCGACACGACGGTGACCGGCAGGTTGCGCAGTTGCGGGTTGTGCAGCGCCCCGACGTACGAGAGCACGAAGCCGACGCCGAGCGCGAGCGTCGCCGCCACGAGCAGGAACGCGCGCGGGGAGACCGCGTCCCGGATCTCGGCCCACACACCCGGTCCGGCGGGCTCCTGCACGTTCGTCATAGCGTCAGGATCGGGGCCGCCCCGGAGATCCGCATTTCCGATTGGTCCTTCCCAGCGAAGTTACCCGCGAGTACCCTCTGCCGAGTTGAACCGCTTCCGCAACCGGCCGGGGAGGCCTGATGCGTTCGATACCCACCCGCACCGCCGCGGCGTGCACTCTCGCCGCCGCCACACTCCTGCTCGCATCCTGCACGAGCTCGTCCTCGCAGGCCCAGCCGGGTCCGGGATCCACCACCGCGGCCTCCGGCACGGCGTCCGCGAAGCCCTCGGACGGCGGCAGCTACTCCAGCAGTTCCGACGTGATCAGCGCCCTGAAGTCGGCCGGGCACGCGTGCACGCCGGTCTCCAGTGGCAGCGGCACGAGCCTGAAGGCGCCGGGCCTGCAGAGCGTCGCGGCGTGCACGATCTCGTCGTCCGGCAGTTCCACCACCGACTCCGTGACGGCGACCGTGTTCGACAACCACACCGACGCCCTCGCCTACGCGACGCTGCTGACGTCCTCGCAGGCCTCGGGTCTGCTGATCGGCGGCACGTCGGAACGCGCCGTCGTCGGACAGAACTGGGTCGTGCTCGTGCCGAACGACACCGCGTACGCCCAGCAGGTCAGCTCCGCGCTCGGCGGCACGATCGTCAGCGCCACGAGTTCCCCGGCGGCCTGAGCGCGGGTCAGCAGGACTTGGAGACCTGCTGCACGGTCTTCTGCGAGACCAGTTCGCCGAACACGATCAGGCGGCGGAAGGCGTCGTAGACCGGGTCGCAGGTCGTGAGCGTGATGTAGTGGCCCGCCTTGGTCAGCCCCGAGTGCCCGGGGATCGGCTCCAGCACGTCGCCCTGGTTCGCGGGCACGTACACCGGGTCCTCGATGACGCGGTACGTGTAGGTGGTGTTCCCGTCCTGCACGACGACCGTGTCGTCCTTCTTGACCTCGTTGAGGTAGCGGAACATGTCGCCCCAGGTGCGCCGGTGCGCGGCGACGGCGAAGTTGCCCTCCTTGCCGGGCAGCGCGCTCGACGGGTACCAGCCGACGCCCTGGCTCAGCTCGGCCTGCTGGGTGCCGTCCAGGATCGGCCAGACCGCGGGGTTGCGGATCTGCGGGATCTGGATCGTGGCGAACGGCTGCGCCTTCTCCGGCTGCACGCTCACCGACGCCGCCCACTCCTTGCGCAGCGTGCACAGGTCGGCGTGCGCCTGCGCCCGGGCCACCACGCCGGTCCAGAACAGCAGGTAGAGGATGTACAGCCCCACCAGCAGCCCGAGCGTGATCAGCAGCTCGCCCGTGATCGACGCCGTACCCTGCAGCGCCTTGCGAAGACCCGACATGTCAAAGGATCATGCCATCGCATTTCCGGCGCTCTGGACAGGCCGGACCTGTATGTCCACCGAACGAGCTAAAGCTCCGTTAGCCGGTCCGGGTGACGGGCCGTCAGGCCGGGGTCTCGGCGGCGTTCACGGCCATCAGCGCGAGCTCGGCGACGGCGCCGGCCGCGCGCAGCGGGACCATGTGGTCGCTGCCGGGCAGGTTCAGCACGCGGCAGGACGGCAGCCGCTCGGCGATGGCCCGGCAGCAGTCGGCGACCATCGGGTATTCGAGCTCTCCGACGAACAAGGTGGCCGGGGTCGCGATCTCGCCGAGCCGCTCGTAGACCGGCGGGTCCTCGTCGAGGTACGGGGCCTGCCGCTCCATTCCGGCCACGGCGCTGCGGATCTGCGTCTCGACCGCCTCGCCGGCCCGGGCGCGGGCCCAGGTACGCAGCCCTATCTCGACCGCGCCCTCCACGTCCCCTGCCCGGGCCGCCGCCGTCATGCCGGTCATGAACGGGTCGTCGGCGGGCCACGGGTAGCCCGAGACGCCGGGCGCGAGCAGCAGCAGTTCGGCCACCCGCTCCGGCTCGGCGACCGCGAGGCTCAGGGCCGTCCCGGCGCCGCCGCTGTGCCCGGCGAGCACCGCGCGGCGCACGTCGAGCTGGTCGAGCACGGCGCGCAGTTCGTCCAGCGCGGTGTAGCGTTCGGTCGGGGCGGAGGACTCGCCGTAGCCGAGCGAGTCGTAGCGGACCACGCGGGCCTGATTCTCCAGCTTGTCCGCTATCTCGTCCCAGATCCCGGAGTCGCCCCAGCCGGGATGCAGCAGGACGACGGGTATCCCCTCGCCGCCGCTGTCCCGGACCCAGACCTCGCCACCGCCCGTCTGCACCATTAGCTCCATGACGGCGAGTATGCCCGTTGCCGTCGCTTTGTGTCGCAGGCGCGCCGTACGGTGGCGTTGGTTCTGTGTCGCACCCCTTACGCAGCGGTGAAGGCGAGGTCGAGCACGATCGTCGCCGCGCCCTTCAGCATGCCCATCTGGTTCCAGCCCATGCCGTACTCCGCGCGGTCGATCTGCACTTCGCCCGTCAGCGAAACGGCGCCGCCGTCCCCGGTGGCCACGCTGACCGGAAACGACAGCTTGCGGCTGGTGTCACGCACCGTCAGCTCGCCCTCGACGGTCGCCGTGCCGTGGGCGCCGGGATTGATGCGCGCGGCGGTGAAGGTGATCTCCGGGTAGACCTCGGCGTCGAAGAAGTCCTTCGAGCGCAGGTGCGTGTCGCGCTTGGCGTTCTTCGTGTCCAGCGACGCGCTCTCGACGACCAGCGTGCCGGAGCCCGAGCCGTCCGCGGACACCGCGCCGCCGCCGCGTATCGCGCCGAAGACGCCCTTGACGGTGACCAGTCCCCACATCGTCTTGTGCGTGAAGCGCACTGAACTGCGCGCGGGGTCGAGGGTGAAGGAACCGGAGGGCTGCGCGGACATGGCAGGTCACACCTTTCTGGATATCTACTCGCCAGCTATTATCTTTCTGGCGAGATATTAACCGGCTCGGCTAAGCTTCACAAGGTGGAGGAGACGACGGCGACCGCGAACCCCGAGGAGGCCTGCCCGCAGGCGGCCGCCGCGGACGACGACGTGCTGCGCGCCTGGTTCCAGCTCTACGCGGGCATGCAGAACGTCACGGCCGCCATGCTCGCCGAGGTCGAGCGGCACGCCGGGCTGGCCGCGGCCGAGTTCCAGGTGCTCTGGCACCTGCACCGGGTGCCGGAACACCGCGCGCCGATGAACGAGGTCTCCCGGCTGCTGAACTTCTCCACCGCGGGCACGACCAAGCTCGTCGACCGGCTCGCCGCCATGGGCCTGGTCGAGCGGCACACCTGCCGGTCCGACCGCCGCGTCATCCTCGCCGAGCTGACCGGGGCGGGGGACGACGCCGCGATCCGGGCCGCCCGGATCCTGGCCGACGCGCTGCGCGAGCGCTTCCTCGGCCGGATCGGCGAGGAGCGGATGAGCGGCCTGCTGGAGGTCTTCGGGATGCTCGCCGAGGAGTCAGGCGCCTGCTGAGGACGGGGTCGCGGCCGGGACCTGGGCCGAGGTCGAGCGGCGCAGCCAGAGCGCGAGCGTGACGCAGACCGTCGAGGTGATCGTGAGCGTCCAGGCCACGGAGCCGCCGCCGAACACCTCGATCGCCAGGCCCAGCAGCGGCCCCGCCGCCACGCCGCCGACGTTCGCCGCGAGGATCGCCGCCGTCGCCGCCCAGGGCACGTGCTTCGCGGCCCGGTTCAGCCAGGGCAGTCCGGCCGGGAAGACCGGTGCGTTGAACAGACCCGCTCCGGCCAGCGCGTACGGCGCGAGCGCGGGAACGGCGGCGAACGCCAGACAGACCGTCGTGCCGATGCAGCTCACACAGACGATCGCGGGCTCGCTCCAGCGCAGCATCAGCGGCGCGACCAGGAACCGGCCGACGGTGAGCATCAGCCAGAACGCGGACGTCGCGTTCGCCGCGTAGTCCGCGCCGTGGCCGAGCAGCTGCAGGTACGTCGGCTCCCACGCGCCGACGCCGGTCTCGATGGCGACCTGAAGCGCGTAGAGCGCGAGGAACGCGACGACGACGAAGAGGACTGTTCGCGTTCTGTGTTCCGGTGCGCGCTTCGCCGCGGCCTCGTGCGGCGTCTCCCCGTCCTTGACCGTGCGCAGGACCAGCCCGGCCGCCACGAGCAGCACCGAGGTCCCGGCGAACGCGTACGGATAGTTGTCCGCGCCGAGTGCGCTGATCAGCAGCGGACCGGCGACCGCGCCGACGCCGTAGTGCGCGTTCAGGACGCTGAGCATCGCGGGACTGCGCCGACCGAAGCCGATCGAGAACAGCTGGTTCAGCCCGTAGTCCATGCCGCCCGCGCCGAACCCGCCGACCAGGCTCGCGGCCAGCGCCAGCAGCCAGTTCGCCGACAGCGCGAAGCCGAAGCCGCCCACGGCCATCACCAGGAACGACGTGAGCAGCAGCCGGCCGTTGCGCAGCCGCCGGTGCAGCACGCCGCCGACGAGCACCCCGGCCACCGCGCCGCCGAAGTACATGCTCAGGGCCAGGCCGGCTCCGGAGGGGGACAGGCCGAAACGGGTGCGCAGCGCCGGGATCGACGGGCCGTAGTACGCCTGGAGCGCGCCGAGCAGCACGAACCCGACGCACGCGGCGACCGTCGAGGCCCGCCCGAACAGCCTCGGTTCTTCGTCAGAGGGCGACGTTCTCGCCGTCCTTCACGGTCGTGAACGGCTTCCCGTCGAGCGTCCAGTGCCGGTCGATCTCGACGCCGAGCCCGGCGAACACCTGCGCGGCGACGTCCACGTGCCGCAGTTCGCGCTCCGGGGCGACGCCGGGCGCGAGATCCGGACCGCACGCCGCGATCCACGCCGTGCGTTCGAGCGTGGACCGGCCGCCGTGCCCGCCCTCCTCGACGTGGCCGTGGTCGGTGACGACGATGACCGTCCAGTCTTCGTGCTCGTACTCGCTCCGGCCGCGCACGGCGTCGAGCAGCCGCCCGAGCCGCGCGTCCGCGTTCTCGATCGAATCCCGGTAGCGCGCGCCGCAGCCGTGCATGTGCGCGGTCTCGTCGGCCGCGCCGAGGTAGACGAACGCGGTGTCGACCGGGTCGCGGCGCAGCACGGCCTCGGCGTCCACGGTGATCTCCTCGTCCACCTGTTCCCAGGCCTCGGCCGTGTGCGCCTCGGGGGCGACGTACAGCAGCCGGCTCGGCGCGGTGAACAGCGGACCGCCGTCGCGCGCGAGCACGAGCGGATCCCAGCCGGCCGCGACGTACGTCTTGCGCCCGAGACCGCGCGCGAGCCGGGTGGCGAAGTCGGGGAACACGCCGAGGCGGTTGCCGGTGAGATCGTTGTTCCAGATCCCGTGCTTGCCCACGTGCACGCCGGTCACGATCGTCGCCCAGCAGGGCCCGGACATCGTCGGCGTCTGCTCGTCGATCAGCACCGGCGCCAGTAAGCCCGCGTCCCGCACGGCGTCGAGGCGCGGTGTGTCGAGCGCGTCGAGCAGGTCCAGGCGCACCCCGTCGATCCCCGCGACCAGAACGCGCCGCGTGCGTATCTCGTTCATTCGCGCAGCCTAGCCGGGGAGGCCGAAAGGAACGTGAACGCCGCTTCACAGGAAATTGTCCGATCCCGGGTCTAGAGTCGGAGCCATGGCCGAAACACTGCTGTTGGCCGGTACGCGCAAGGGCCTCATGCTGGCCCGCGGGCGCGCCGGGAGTTGGGAGACCGAGTCGCTCCAGCTGCCGATGCAGGCGATCTACGCCGTGGGCATCGACACCCGGGGCGCCACCCCGCGCCTGTTCGCCGGGGCGACGAGCGAGCATTGGGGGCCGACCGTCCTGCACTCGGACGACCTCGGCCGCAGCTGGCAGGAGCCGGACCACGCGCCGGTGGCCTTCCCGGAGAAGACCGGCGCGGCACTCTCCCGGGTCTGGCAGATCCAGCCGGGGCCCGCCGACCAGCCCGGCGTCGTCTACGCGGGCACCGAGCCGACCGCGCTGTTCCGCTCGGAGGACGGCGGCGAGAGCTTCGAGTTCGTCGAGGCGCTGTGGGAGCACCCGCACCGCCCGGAGTGGGCGCCCGGCTTCGGCGGCCAGGCGCTGCACACGATCGTGCCGTACCCGGGCCGGCCGGAGCGGATGCTGGTGGCGATGTCCACCGGCGGCGTCTACCGCACCGAGGACGGCGGGCGCAGCTGGAACCCGGCGAACACCGGCATCAAGTGCACCTTCCTGCCGGAGGGGGAGCAGTACCCTGAATTCGGGCAGTGCGTGCACAAGGTGGCGCCGGACGCCTCGGACCCGGAAAAGCTGTACCTGCAGAACCACAACGGCGTCTACCGCACGACGGACTGGGGCCGGACGTGGACCGAGGCCGCGACGGGCCTGCCCGGCGAGTTCGGCTTCACCGTCGCCGCGGACCAGCACCGGTCGGGGCACGCCTACCTGTTCCCGCTGACCAGCGACGGCTTCCGGTTCGCCCCCGAGTTCCGCCGCCGGGTCTACCGCACCGAGGACGGCGGCGAGGCCTGGCAGTCGGTGAGCGAGGGCCTGCCCGGCGAGGACTTCTACGGCCTGGTGCTGCGCGACGCGCTGTGCACCGACGACGGCGACCCGGCCGGCGTCTACTTCGGCACCCGGACCGGCGAGCTCTACGCGTGCGCCGGGGACCGCTGGACCACCGTGGCGACCGGCCTTCCCGACGTCCTGTCGGTCCGCGCGACGGTGCTCGACTGAGATGTCCGGACGGAGCGAGGGCGCGCGGATGACGGAGCTTGAGGAGACGACGGCGACGGTCGTCGTGCCGAGCGCGCTGGTCCCCTTCGCCGGGGGCCGCACGCACATCAGCGTCGAGCTGACCGAGGGCACCGCCGAGGACCCGCGCTCGACGCTGACCGCCGTGCTGGACGGGCTGCGGCGCGCGGCCCCCGCGCTGGAGCGGCGGATCCGGGACGAGCGCGGCCGGGTGCGCGGGCACGTGAACATCTACCTCGACGGGGTGGACGTCCGCGAGCTCGGCGGGGTCGGCACGGTCGTCGTCCCCGGCGCGACCGTGCACATCATCGCGGCGGTGAGCGGCGGTTGAGTCCGGCTATGCTGCGCAGATGACGACGAGATCAGAGCACGTACAGGCGGCCCCGGCGACGGTCACCCAGGCGATCGTGCTGGCCGGCGGCAAGGGTTCGCGGCTGCGTCCGCTGACCGACACCCGGCCGAAGACGCTGATCGAGATCCCGGGCACCGGCCGCACGATCCTGGAGCACCAGCTCGACTGGCTCGCCGAGGAGGGCGTGACCGACGTCGTCGTCTCCTGCGGCCACCTGTCCGAGGTGCTCGAGCAGTGGATCGCGGACACGCCGCTGTCGGTCCGGGTGACCACCGCTGTCGAGGAGACCGAGCTCGGCCGCGGCGGCGGGCTGAAGTTCGCGGCCCGCGGCCTGCCCCGGCCGGACGAGCCCTGGTACGCGCTGAACTCGGACATCTGGACCCGCTTCCCGCTGCTCGAGATGGCCGAACTGCACGCGCGGACCGGCGTGCTCGGCACCCTGGCCCTGGCCCGCCCGCGCATCCCGTGGGGCGTCGTCGAGGTGGCGGACGGCGACCTGATCACGGACTTCGTCGAGTCCCCGGTCACCCCGTGGCCGGTGAATGCGGGCGTCTACGTCTTCGCCCCCGAATTCACCCCGCTGCTGCCGGACCTCGGCGACCACGAGCGCACCACGTTCCCCGACCTCGCGCGGGAGCGGCGGCTCGCCGGGTTCCTCATCCCGGAGGGCGTCTACTGGCGCGCCATCGACACCGCCAAGGACCTCGAGACCGCCGCAAGGGAGCTCGCCGCCCTGCGCGAGCAGCAGGGCCTCGCCGGCTAGCGGGCCTCGCTCCCGAAGACCGCTATCGAGGCCCACACGCGCAGCAGGCCGAGGCCGGTGTGCTCGCTGCCCCAGTCCTTCGCGAGGGTGTCCACTATCAGCAGGCCCCGTCCGCTCTCGGCGTCGTCGGAGCGGGCGGTGGCCGGGATCGCGGGCTCGTGCACGGCGTGCCCGAACACCTCCGTCAGGACACTGTCACCGGTGTAGTACAGCATCATCAGCACGTCCCGGCCGACGCCGTGCACTATGGCGTTCGTGACCAGTTCGCTGACGCAGGCCTCGACGGTCTCCCCGGCCTCCTGGTGCAGCCCCCAGCGCGCGGTGGCGCTCAGCGCGTGGTGCCGGAACCGGCCGGCGGCCTGCGGGGAGGCCGGCAGCGCGAGCGCGGTCCAGTCGTACACCGGTTCCGCGCCGGCCCGGTGGGGCGGGACGGCATCGGACCCGTCTTCGCGGGTTGCGGACCCCGGTGACGCGGGCCCGGGTGTGGGTGGCGTGGCGGTCATTCGCATCGTGGTCACCTGCGGACCGTCGTCCCGGCCACCCGCGTGTCGCGGTCGCCGGGCTGGCGCGGTGCGCGGATGATTCTCGTCGTCAGGACCGTGCCGTTCTCGGAGGCGCCGGTGGTCCGGCGCGCCGGACCACAACGGAGCTCCGGGTCGTGCGGCTCGTTCCATACGGCTGCGCTCATCAGGCCTCCGCGGTGTGGTCCGATCGCAGAATGTGTAGTACTACAGGTGTACCGCCGATTCGGTTGCGGTACCACGATGGTGGGCCGTCTTAGCCGAATCTTGACCGAAGAGACCTACACTCAGGACCAAGAGCGGCAGAAGGATCTACAGCATGACCTCGTACCGTGACATCGCCGACCGGATGGCTCAGGAGATCCTTCAGCAGGAACTCGAACAGGGCAGCAAGCTCCCCTCGGTGCGCGACCTCGCGGCCCGGTACCAGGTGTCCGCGAAGACCGCGCACGCCGCGATCCGCGAGCTGCAGGCCCGCGGCCTGGTGCGTTCCTACCGCGGCGGCACGATCGTCTCGCCCTTCCAGTCGATCCCGACGCCCGAGGAACGGCTGGAGCGCTCGCTGAGCGGCGCCGGCGCGCTGCGGCCGATGGAGCGCGCGCAGATCACCTACGCGGGCTGGGCCGGTCCCGAGGTCGAGACCGACGACTGGCACGTCAAGCACGTGCATCAGGACGTGTACGACGTGCTCAAGCTGCCGCAGGACGTGAAGCTGGCGCGCCGCGAGTACGTGATATACCACCGCAAGAGGCTGATCTCGCTGACAGTGTCCTGGCATCCGCCGCGGATCGTCGAGCTCGTGCCCGCGCTGCTGGTCGCCGAGCCGATCATGCAGGGCACGGTCGCGGCGCTGGCCGAGGCGGGGATCGAGTTCGGCAACGGCGCGCAGACCCACCTCACGGCCCGCCGGGCGAGCGAGCGCGAGGCGCGGCTGATGGGCACGAACGCGGACGATCCGGTGCTCGCGGCCGTCTCGTTGCGCGAGGACGCGGAGGGCCAACCCGTGGAGTACGTGGAGACCGTCTACCGCGAGATGGAGATCCTCTCCTTCAACCTCTGATCCCTGAGCTCAGAGCCCGAACTCGGCCCGCCGGTTCGCCGGGACCAGCGCGGCGTAGTCCGGGTGCTTGCCGATCCAGTCCCGGAAGAACGGGCAGAACGGCAGCACCTCGAGCCCGGACGCCTTCGCGTCGTCGAGCGCCTTCTGCGCCAGCCGCCCGGCCAGGCCGCGGCCGCCGAAGGCCGGGTCCACCTCGGTGTGCGTGAAGGAGGTCTGCCCGGGTCCGCTCACGTAGTCCGCGTGGCCCGCGAGCACGCCGTTCACCCGCACCTCGTACCGCTCCGCCTCGGGATGGTCGGCGACCTCGATCGTCTCCTGCGTGTCCTGCTCGCTCATCCGCCTGCCTCCTCGGCCTGCCTCGCTCTCTATCCCTCCGTGTACCACAATCATGGCAGGGCAATCCGGCACCGTGATCGTCAGGAGCGTCGTGAGCAATCTGGACCAGGCCCCCGTCGTCACCGTCCGGGGCGGCCTGCAGCGCGTATCGGCCGCCCCGGTGCGCGAGGTGCTGACCGCGCGCACCGTGCAGCTCGGGGAGAGTACGCAGGTCAGGAGGCTGCTGCCGAACATCCACCGGAGGATGGTGGGCGCCTGGTGCTTCGTGGACCACTACGGTCCGGACGACATTGCGGACGGTTCCGGCATGCAGGTGGCGCCGCATCCGCACACCGGCCTGCAGACGCTGAGCTGGCTGCACGAGGGCGAGGTGCTGCACCGGGACAGCGTGGGCAGCGTTGCGACGATTAGGCCATACGAGCTAGGCCTGATGACGGCGGGCCACGGCATCGCGCACGCCGAGCAGTCCCCGGTCGAGCACCCGCGGCTGCTGCACGGCGCGCAACTGTGGATCGCGCTGCCCGACGCCTCGCGCGAGACCGCCCCCGCGTTCCAGCACCACACCGCCGACGAACTCCCGCTCGCCTCGACGATGGGCGGCCTGAAGGCGCGGCTGATGCTCGGCCGCTTCGACGGCGCCGAGTCGCCGGGCACCGCGTACTCGCCGATCGTCGGCCTCGACGTGGAGCTGCGCGCGGGCGCGATCGGCGCGCTCCCGCTCGTCCTCGACTTCGAATACGCGGCGATGGCGATGACCGGCGGCGTCGAGGTGGACGGCGTGCCGATCGAGCCCGGCACGATGCTCTACCTCGGCTGCGGCCGCCGCGAACTCTCGCTGCGCAGCGACGCGGGCGGCTCGGTGATGATCCTCGGCGGCGAGCCGTTCGAGGAGGAGATCGTCATGTTCTGGAACTTCATCGGCCGCACCGGCGAGGAGGTGGCGGCCTACCGCGAGGCGTGGCAGGCCGCCGACGCGCGCTTCGGCGAGGTGCGCGGCTACGACGGCGCCCGGCTCGACGCGCCCCCGCTGCCCGGGGTTCCGCTCAAGGCGCGGGGACGCGTGCGCGAGTAAGGGTCCTTACCTGCTGCTACGGCACCTGCGGCCGGGCGGGCGTCGTCTCCTGCGTGGGCATGGAGTTCGAGGTCGGCAGCGGGTACGGGACGCCCACGTCGAGCGTGCCCGCGAGCGCCTGGATGACCGCCGCCGCGGCCGCCGCCGTGCTGCCGATACTGGTGCTCGGCAGCTTCGGGAACGCCGTGGTCGGTGCCTTGGTGAAGTTGAACGCGCCGGTGAAGTCGCCGACGGTCTGCCGCCGCCAGGCCGAGATGTTCGGCGCCGCGACACCGAAGCGGGTCTCGATCAGCCGCAGCACCGACGTGTGGTCCAGCGTGCCCGAGTACAGGTAGCCGCCCGCGGTGAACGGCGAGATCACCATCGCCGGAGTGCGGAAGCCGAGGCCGATCGGGCCGTTCACGCCGCCCGCCGCCGACGGCAGGGTGCTGAGCCACTCGCCCGCGGTGCCCTCCGGCGCGGTCGGCGGGACGACGTGGTCGAAGAAGCCGCCGTTCTCGTCGTAGACCAGGATGACGGCCGTCTGCGCCCACACCTCGGGGTTCGACACCAGCGTGGCCAGCACCTGCTGCACGAAGTACTCGCCGAACGCGGGCGGCGCGGCCGGGTGCTCGCACTCGGCGACCGGCGGGATGATCCAGGACACCGAGGGCAGCGTGCCGTTCGCGACGTCCGACTGGAAGTCGTTCGGGTACGACGGCGTCAGGCCCTTGGCGATCAGTTCTATGCCGGTGATCGAGAACGGATCGTCGTAGTTCTTGAAGTAGGGCAGCGGGCTCAGGGCCGCCAGCGAGATCGGGTCGTTGTAGACCTTCCAGCTCACGCCCGCCTGCAGCAGCCGCTCCGGCATCGTCTCCCAGCTGAGCTTGCCGTACTCGGCCAGCCGGTCGCCGTACGTCTGCACCACCGGGCCGCCCGCGACGCCCTCCGGGTCGATCGTGCCGGACATCAGCATCAGCCGGTTCGGGTCCGTCGGGCCGAGCACCGAGCAGTGGTAGGCGTCGCAGACCGTGAACGCGTCGGCCAGCGCGTAGTAGAAGGGCAGGTCGGCGCGCGTGTAGTAGCCCATGGTCACCGGGCCGTTGGTGGCGCCGTCCGTGGTCAGGTGGGACTTGATGAACGAGTCCATCGCGCCGTTGTTCCAGCTGTTGTGCTGCCCGGCCCAGCTGTGGTCGATGTCGTTCGTGGTCTGACCCTCCTCCAGCGGCGGGTCGTTGAGCAGCCGGAAGGGCTGGGTGTATCCGGTCGAGGTCGCGCCGACGCCGGGCTGGTAGCCGTACTGGTCGAAGTCCCCGGTCTTGTCCGCGAAGCCGCGGACGCCGGACAGCGTGCCGAAGTAGTGGTCGAAGGACCGGTTCTCCTGCATCAGGATCACGAAGTGCTTGACGTCGCTCAGGCTGCCGTTGGTGGTGGCCGCGGCCAGCGCGCTGTCGATCAGCTTGGCCTGCGCGGTGGTCGGCCGGGCGGCGCTCACGCCGAGTGCGGCGGCGGCGCCGAGCGCGCCCGCGCCGGCGATCAGTCCGCGGCGGGTCGGCGATCCGGAAGGGCTGCTGGGCAAGGGTTCGGACACGGCGGTGGTCCTCCAGGGATGGGCCGGTGGGTGGTGGCGGGTGCAGAGCAGAAGTTACTACCAGGTAAGGTTCCGGGTCTTGGCCGGGAAGCCTCAGGAGGGTGAATTCTCCGGCGCACGGAAAACCCTGGCGTGATCAGATTCGTCAAGTGCGGTATGGAACTCATAGCCGAAGAACCGGCCGCACCCGCGAAACCGTGGAACCACAACATCGCCTACCACGGCGTCGTCCGCCGAGCCGTGCCGCCGGGTGCCCGTGACCTGCTGGATGTCGGCTGCGGGCGCGGTCAATTGGCCCGCGATCTGGCCCGGGCGGATTCACAGCGGCACGTGACCGGAATCGATCCATCCGGCACGATGATCGACGCCGCCCGAGCCGCGCACGACGGCGTACCAGGGCTCGAATTCGTCGAGGGCGACTTCCTCACCCTCGATCTGCCGTCCGGCGGCTTCGACTTCGTGTGTTTCGTCGCCAGCCTGCACCACATGGACCAGCCGCGCGCACTCGGCAGGGCGGCCGAGATCCTGCGGCCGGGCGGACGCCTGCTCGTCATCGGCCTCGCCCGCGCCGCCACCCTCTCCGAGGAACTCGCCGGCGGCCTGTGCGCCCCGTTCGCCTGGTTCACCGACCTGCGTCCCGACTTCGACGGCAGCACCCGCACCCCCATCGTGGAGCCGCTGCTCGGCTGGCGCGAGACCGCCATGATGGCCCGCGCCGCCCTCCCCGGCGCCCACTTCCGCCGCCGCGTCTACTTCCGCTACTCGCTGCGCTGGACGAAGCCGTAATGTGGATCTATGTCTGAATTCGCCACGCTCCACCACCACGACACGCCGCTCCTGCTGCCGAACGCCTGGGACCACGGATCGGCCGCGCTGCTCGCCGAAGCCGGATTCCGCGCCATCGCCACCACGAGCATGGGCGTGTCCGCTGCCGCGGGCCATCCGGACAGCGCGGGAACGACTCGTGAAGAGACCTTGCGCGTCGCGAAGATCCTCGGCGGGGATCCGCGATATCTGCTCTCCGTCGATGCCGAGGACGGCTACAGCGACGATCCCGCCGCGGTCGTCGACTACGTGCACGAACTCGCCGCGGCCGGTGCCGTCGGCATCAACCTCGAGGACCGGCGGCCCGACGGCACGCTCACCGATCCCGCCGTGCACGCCGCGAAGATCGCCGCGCTCAAGAACGCGCTGCCGGACCTCTTCGTCAACGCGCGCACCGACACGTACTGGCTCGAGCGTCAGCAGGAGGAGACGCTGCCGCGGCTGAAGGCTTATCAGGACGCTGGTGCCGACGGCGTCTTCCTGCCGGGCTTGACCGATTCGGCGCGCATCTCCGAACTGGCCGCGGCGATCGAGCTGCCGCTCAACGTGCTGTACCGACCCGGCGGTCCGAGCGTCGCGGAACTCGGCGGGCTCGGTGTGCGACGCGTGAGCCTCGGCGGCCTGCTCTACCGCGTCGCGATCGGCGCCGCGCTGGAGGCCGCGACGGCGGTCCGCGACGGGAACGACGCGGGCCAGGGCGCGCCCTCATACGCGGACGTGCAGCGGCTCAGCCTCGGCTAGATCGGCGGCTAGATCGTCCAGAGCCCCGCACGATGCGCGGCGGCGACGATCCGGTCCCGCTCCGGGAGGCTGAGCTCGCCGCGGCAGTCGCGCAGCTCGGCGTCGAGGCGTTCCCCGGCGACGACCAGCACGTCCGGATGCCCGTCGTGCGTGTCGATCGCGGCGGCGTCCACGAAGGCGAGTACCGGGATCACCGGCACGGCCAGGTCGCCGAGGGTCTCGCCGAGCCGTCGCGCGACGGAGGCCGCCTCGATCCGGGCGTTCCTGAGGTATTCGCGGATCGAGTCGTCGACCCACACGACCTGGCTGCCGACCCGGATCCGGGCGCCGCGGTGATACAGGGTGCTGATCGTGAAGACGCCGGGCGGGCCGACGACCAGGTGCTCGACCTCGTCGCCGCCGTGCGCCTGGACCGCGCGCAGCACGTCCCAGCCGTCGTGCCCGAGCCGCGCGAGCCGCCGTCCCACGACGCGCTCGCCCTTGGAGCCGCGCCACGGGGTCAGCCGTCGCGGGACGCGGGTGCGCTGGCGCGGGGCGCTGGCCGAGAAGGTCTCGTACGCCTCCGTCCCGGCCGGCGCCTCCGCGGTTGTCACAGGGTACTGCGGCATCAGGTGCTGCAGGCCCTCGGGCACCGAGCCGCTCAGATACGGACGCAGCACGCTGACGATCTCGTAGGAGCGCGCGTCGTCCTTCACCGAGAGCTTGCCGGTGCGCACGTCGTAGTAGCCGAGCTGGGTGCGCGTGTCGGTGTCCTTCACGTACAGCCGGTGCTGCCCGTTGCGCTGCCATCGCTGCACCATCAGCGCCATAGTCTCCGGCACCCACCCCTCTTGATCGGCTCCTACCCGGCCCGCCGCGCCGCTACCCGCAGGCTATTCGGACTTCGGCGCCTGCAGGTCCGCCTCGATGTCGAGGGTGATCTGCACCTTGTCGCCGAGCACCGAGCCGCCGCCCGGGATCGGGCCGTTGTAGCTGACGCCGAAGTCGTGCCGGTTGATCTCGGTGGACGCGGAGAAGCCCGCCTTCATCCCGCCCTGCGCGTCCGGCCCGAAGGCGGGGGAGTCCAGAGTGAGCGTGACCGGCCGGCTGTTGCCGCGGATCGTCAGCGAGCCGTCGAGCAGGAACTCGCCGTCCTCGAAGCGGATTCCGGTGGACGTGAAGGTGATCGTGGGGTGGTCGGCCGCGGCGAAGAAGTCGGCCGAGCGGATGTGGTCGTCGCGCATCGAGTTGCCGGTGTCGATGGACGTGGCGTCGATGGTCGCGGAGACGCTCGTCTCGAGCGGGTTGTCGCGGGTGGTGAACTCGGCGGTGAACGCGGTGAACCGGCCGCGGACCTTGCTGACCATCATGTGCCTGATGGTGAAGCCGACGTACGAGTGGACGTTGTCGACGATCCACGTTCCGGCGGTGTAGTTCGGCACCTCGGGCAGGTCGGTCATCTGTGCCTCCTGGAAGGGGAGAAACGTGTACTCAACCTTCTCGCCGACCCGCCCGAAATGTCCAGCGCTGTGTGAGGGTTCTGTTATCGCGGCGTCAGAGCGTCCCGTCCCGCCAGGCGGCCCGCGCGGTCGGGTAGATCGGACGGAAGCCGAGGTCGCGGTGCGCGCGGGTGGTGTCGGGGACGCCGAACCAGGGGTCTGCCACCTCGCGTCCGGCCGCCGCATCGAGGTCGAATTCCTTTCCGTCCAAGGCGAACAGCTCGACGACCGGGGACGGCATGTCGCCCGCGATGTTGTACGCCGTGTAGCCGCCGCCCGGGCGCAGGGTCCTGATCGCCCGCTGCACGCCCTGAGCCACGTCCGCGTGATGCACCATCGCCAACGGCTGGTGCGCGGCCATGTTCGCGAAGCGCGGCAGGCTCTCGGTGATGTGCGGGTCGCCCTCGCCGTACACGAAGGCCAGCCGCAGCGTCACGACATCGAGCCCTGACTCGCTGCTCAGCTCCCGCAGCTGCTCCTCGGCCTCCCGCTTGCTGTGCGGGTACGCGCTGTACGCCTCGTTCGCCTCGGCACGCAGCTCGTCGTCCTCGCGCACCGGCCGCCCGATGCCCGGACCGTAGACGAGATTCGTGCTGATCTGCACGAACCGCCGCACGCCCGCCGTCACGGCCTCCCGCGCGAGCGCCACGGCCGCGTCCCGGTTCACCGCGTACATCTCCTCCGCGCCCTGCTTCGGGGCACGGAAGCTCGCCGCACTGTTGACCACGACGCTCACCCCGTCCAGCGCCCGCTTGCGCGCCTCCGCGTCCGTCACGTCGCCGACCACGGCCTGCGCGCCCGCCGCCTCGAAGCGCACGGCCGCCTCCGCCGTGCGCACCAGCACCCTGATCTCGTCGCCGGGTTCGCGCCAGGACAGCAGGCGCGGCACCAGCCGCTGCCCGACCTTGCCCGTCGCCCCGGTGACCAGGATCTTGTCCGCCATCGTCGTGTTCCCTTCCTGTGGTTTCCTCCAGCCTGCCGCCGGGCGCGCCGGGATTGCAGAGACCGGCGTAGCCACGGACCGGCAGTACCTGGCTACGTGCGCGGGCGCGGGGGAGAATCGGGGCATGAACGGGATCGATCGCACGGCACTGGCCGACTTCCTGCGCCGCAGCCGGGAACGCGTCGAGCCCGAGTCGGTGGGCCTGCCGCCGCGCGGGCGCCGCCGCACCCCGGGCCTGCGCCGGGAGGACGTCGCCCAGTTGGCCGGTATCTCGGTGGACTACTACGCCCGTCTGGAGCAGCAGCGCGGCGCGCATCCGTCCGAACAGGTGATCGGCGCGCTGGCCCGCGCGCTGCGGCTGACCGAGGACGAGTGCGACTACCTGCACCGGCTCGCCGGGTACCAGACCCGGGCCAGGGAGACCACGTCCGGCCACGTGCGCCCCGGCCTGCTGCTCATCCTGGACCGGCTGGTCGACGCGCCCGCGCAGGTCATGAGCGACACCGGGCAGGTCCTCGCGCGCAACGCCATGGCCGAGGCGCTGTTCGGCGGTCCCGCGCTGCCCGGCCGCGCCGGAAACGCGAACTGGAACCTGTTCGGCAACTCGGCCATGCTGCCGCGCACCCTGCCGGAGCAACTGCCCGCGATCATGGCGAACCACGTGGCCAACCTGCGCGCCGTGCACGCCCGCCGTCCGCACGACGAGGAGCTCAACGCGCTCATCCGCGACCTGCACGACGCGAGCGCCGACTTCCGCGAACTCTGGGAGCGGCACGACGTCGCCGTGATGCGCGGCTCGCACAAGACGATCATCCACCCCGAGGTCGGCCGCCTCGACCTCGACTGCGAGGTGCTGCTCGCGCCCTCCGGCGAGCAGACGCTGACCCTGTTCACCGCGCAGCCGGGCACCGACACCGCCGAGAAGCTCGGGCTGCTGCGCGTGCTCGGCCGGGAGAGCTTCGCGGGGCGCTCGGAAGTGCGTTGACCGCGGCCGCGCGGCGGCGGGAGGATGCCGGAATGAATGAGCTGATACATCCCGCGCTGCCGTTCCCGCTGGCCCCCGCCGGGAGCAAGGGCTGCACGTACGCCGTGGACGAATCCGGCGCGCTGCGGCTGACCGGCGAGAGCCGGAGCGATCTGTTCATCGACCCGGCGGGCGGCGCCGACTGGCCGTACGCCGGATACCTGGTCGGCGTGCCCCCGGTCGGCGACTTCACCCTCTCCGCGCTGGTCACGGTGCCGTTCGCGTCGATGTTCGATGCCGGCGTGCTGCTTGTGTACTCGGCCGCGGACCGGTTCGCGAAGGCCTGCTTCGAGTTCAGCCCGCAGCGTAAGCCGATGGCCGTCAGCGTAGTCACGCGCGGGGTCTCGGACGACGCGAACAGCCACCTCGTCGAGGGCGACTCGCTGTGGCTGCGCGTGACCCGTACCGGCACGGTTTGGGCGTTCCACACCTCGACCGACGGCACGTGGTGGAACATGCTGCGCTACTTCACCCTCGACGAGGCCGAGGAGGACCGCGACGCCGTGCGCGTCGGCTTCCTCGCGCAGTCGCCGTCCGGGGACGGCATCACGGTGACGTTCACTCAGATCGCCTACAGCGAGGGTGCGCCGAAAAACCTGCGGGACGGCAGCTGACGTCCGCCACCGCCGGACGAGTGATTGTGTCCGGCCGAACGGGGGACCGCCGCGTCACCAGATGGTAATACAAATCCCTGGATGGAATTCACCGTGCGTAGTCACGACCCATCCGAAGGGAACCATCATGATCCGTACCGGACGCCTCGCCGCCGCCGGACTCGCCGCCGCGACCCTGGCCCTGGCAGGAGGCTCCGTGGCCGAGGCCGCCTCCACCGGCGGCCTCGGCACCGTCTCGGTCCAGCCGAACCCGGCCGCGCCGGGCAGCACCGTCTGGGTCTGGGACGGCGACCAGTGCGCGGGCACCAGCGGCACCGCCACCTCCGCAGCGTTCACCGCCCCGGCCTCGCTCGGCCAGCTCGACAACATGCTCGGCGGCAGCACCATGGTCGCGAAGGTCAAGCCGGGCACGTACAAGGTCACCGTGTCCTGCAGCGGCAAGAGCTTCACCGGCTGGGTCGTCGTGGCCCCGCGCGGAGCGGCCCGCACCGGTGACGGCGCCTCGATGCTCTCGTCCGGCGGCGGCAACCTGGCCGCGGGCGCCGCGCTCGGTGCAGCCGGTCTCGGCGTGGGCGCGTTCGCACTGCGCCGCCGCCGCGCGCACAACAACTGACGACGTCAGAGCCTCGAAGGTCCGCGGGTAGGCGCCTACCCGCGGACCTTCAGTTCGTCCAGCAGCACCGACAGATGACTGTGCGCCGGATCCGCAGCCCCCGTCAGCAGCGTCACGATCCCCGCCTCGCCCTTCGCTCGCAGATCGTCGAGCCGCTCCTGCTGCTCCGGCGTGGCGAGCTCGGTGACGTACCGATGCGTGAACTCCTCGAACCGGCCCTCGCGGTCGGCGTGCAGCCACTTGCGCAGCTCGTTCGACGGACTCAGATCCTTGGCCCACTCGTCGAGATGCGCGGTCTCCTTCTTCACGCCACGCGGCCACAGCCGGTCCACGAGCACCCGCGTCCCGTCCGTCTCGGCCACCGGCTCGTACACCCGCTTGAGTCGGAATCCGCTCGGCATCAGCCACGCCTCCTTGGGCCTCAGTCCACGCTGACCAGCACCTTGTCGCCCGGCTCGATCCGGCCGGGGGCCATCACCTGAGCATAGGCACCGGCGCAGGGTTCCGGCGCGACATCCGCCAGCGGCACGATCCGGTTGTGCGCGGCGACCGTGCGCAGGGCCAGCGGATCCCGGCCTAGCACGCCGTGCTCCAGCGTCGGCACGGCGCAGCGCGGAGTCGAGGCGATGATCTTCAGCCGCAGGTCACGCCCGATGTGCACCTCGCGCCCGAGCCAGCCGTTCTCCACGAAACCGTGCCCGGTCGTGCGGATCACGAGGTTCGGCCGGTAACGCTGCACCTCGATCGCGCCACGCGGGCTGAGCTCGGCGATCCGGTCCAGCGTCGACGTCGTGATCAGGTGCAGCGGCGCGAAGTCGACGAACGTCCCCGGCGGAGTCCCCGCACCCATCTGCACGACCGCCGCATCGACCTCGGCCGTCACGCCCGCCTCCAACACCTCGTCCGGAATCGAGCGGTCCAGCGTCGCGCCCTGCGGCGGCGTGTCGGCCAGGTGCACGCGCCGCCCGATGTACGCCGAAAGCCGCTCATCGGCGTCCGCATCCGTGCTCCACAACGGTTTCGCGCCCGGCAGCGAGATCCGGACCGCCACCCCGTCCTCGATCATTGCGCCGCATTTCAGCAGGTCGCGCCACAACCGCGGCATCTTCGCGCTGGCCACCCGCCCCGACTCGCGGTCCACCAGCGCCAGCCGCCGATCCCCGGGCAGGCCGCGTTCGTCCACCGCCGCCCCGAGGACCCTTTCGCCGAGCATTGACTTGACCGGATAGCGCCACAGTTCCTCGATCGCGCCGACTTCGCCCACAGCCCCGCTCCTCCCGTCGCGTGTCAATCCCCACACTACGCGGCGGATTGATAGCGTCCGCCGTATGGACCTACGGTTGGTCGGCAGGCGGGCCCTGGTAACCGGCAGCTCCTCGGGGATCGGCGCCGAGATCGCGCGGATGCTGGCCCGCGAGGGGGTGCGCGTCGTCGTGCACGGGCGCAGCATAGAGCGCGCCCAGGCGGTGGCCTCCGAGATCGCGGCCGAGGGCGGGCGCGCGGCCACCGCGATCGGCGACCTGACCGTGGAGACCGAGCTCGGCCACGTGATCGCCGGCGCGCAGGCGGCCTTCGACGGCATCGACATCCTGGTCAACAGCGCGGGCGGCGTCGCGGTCGAGGCCGCGCACGGCTGGCTGGACGCGCCCGGCGACGAATGGCTGCACAGCTACCAGCAGAACGCGCTGCCCACCGTCCGGCTCGCCCAGGCCTTCGTGCCGCCGATGCGCGAGCGCGGCTGGGGACGGGTCATCCAGATCGCCTCCCGCCTCGCCGAGATGCCCGACCCCGACTTCGGCCCGTACAGCGCGGCGAAGGCGGCCCTGCGCAACCTGACGACCAGTCTGGCGAAGGAACTCACCGGCACCGGCGTCACCGCGAACGCCGTCGCCCCCAGCCTGATCTGGACCTCGATGGCCGCCCCCTGGTTCAAGCAGCTCGCGCAGGACCAGGGCAGCGAGGACCCGCGCGTCGGCGAGGAGTACGCCATCAAGCACCTGCACCGACAGGCCGTCCAGCGCGTAGGCCGCCCCGAGGACGTGGCCGCCGCGGTCTGCTTCCTGGCCAGCCCGCTCGCCGACTACATCACCGGCACCACCCTCCGCGTAGACGGCGGCGCCACCCCCACGATCTGAGCCCTGCCCAGCGGACCTCTCAATCCGAATCGATGGCCCGCCGCCGATCCCGCTCCTCCACCCACCGATCGAGCAGCTGCCCGACCTCTTCGTCCAGGAACAGGAAGAAGTCGCGCATCTCGGCGATCCGCTCGCGCCCCGCGCCCTCCTCGCCGAGCGCCTTCACCCCCTGCTCCGAGAGGTCCGCGAGCCGCCTGTACAGCCCGCCCTTCACGATCGCGGCCATGTACCAGGCGTCCCCCGGCACCTCGTACGCGTCGCTGCGGGACCCGGGCACCGGCGTGCGCACGATCAGCTGGAGCTGCTGCAGGTAGCGGACCGCGCCGGAGATCGCCGCCGCGCTCACGTCCAGCCGCTCGGCCAGCTCACCCGCCGTCAGCCGCTCCTCGTCCGCGGACATCAGCGTCATCAGCACCCGCGCGGCCATCCGCGGAAAGCCCCAGTCCGCCAGGAACATCGCCATCTGCTCGACGAAGGCCCGCAGTTCCAGTTCACTCCGCATCTCGCCCATACATGGATTATACACGATCAACAAGTTTCACAAATTCGTGAAACTTGTGTACTCTGCTGTCATGGAGAACATCATCGAGGTGGCGGGGCTGCGCAAGAGCTTCGGCCGGACCGTCGCGCTGGACGGCCTGGACCTGTCCGTGCGCCCCGGCGAGGTGCACGGCTTCCTCGGCCCCAACGGCGCGGGCAAGTCCACCACGCTGCGCGTGCTCCTCGGCCTGCTGCGCGCGGACGGCGGCCGGGTCACCCTCCTCGGCGGCGATCCGTGGCGCGAGGCGGTCGCGCTGCACCGGCGGCTCGCCTACGTGCCCGGCGACGTGACGCTGTGGCCCTCGCTCTCCGGCGGCGAGACGATCGACCTGCTCGGCCGGCTGCGCGGCGGCCTCGACCCGGCCCGCCGCGAGGAGCTGCTGGCCCGCTTCGAACTCGACCCGCGCAAGAAGGGCCGCGCGTACTCCAAGGGCAACCGGCAGAAGGTCGCGCTGATCGCCGCCTTCGCCTCCGACGCCGAACTCCTGCTGCTCGACGAGCCGACCTCGGGCCTCGACCCGCTGATGGAGGAGGTCTTCCGGCAGTGCGTCGCCGAGGAGCGCGACCGCGGCCGCAGCGTGCTGCTCTCCAGCCACATCCTCGCCGAGGTCGAAGCACTCTGCGACCGCGTCACGATCATCCGACGCGGCAAGACCGCCGAGTCCGGCACCCTGGCCGAACTCCGCCACCTGACCCGCACCTCCATCGACGCCGAACTGACCACCCCGCCCCCACCCGGCGCCCTGGAGTCCCTCCCCGGCATCACCGCCCTGCAGATCCAGGACCGCCACATCCGCTGCGAGGTGGACACCGACCACCTCTCCACCCTGATCTCAGCACTCTCAACCTGCGGAATCGCCGCCCTCACCAGCCGTCCGCCCACCCTGGAAGAGCTCTTCCTGCGCCACTACGAAGACGACCTGGCCACAGCAGGAGCGACCAAATGAGCGCGACAAGCCCGACCGCGACCGCGATGGCAGGCGTCCCCGACCTGACAAAGCTGATCACCCGCCGAGAACGCATCCGCCTGCCCATCTGGTGCTACGCCCTGATCGCCTCCGTAGCCGGCACCGCCTACTCCTTCAAGACGCTCTACGCCACGGAATCCTCCCGCCAGGAGTTCGCCGACGGCATCGGCAAGAACCCAGCGCTAGCCGTCCTCTACGGCAAGCCCTTCGACCTGACCACGATCGGCGGCCTCACGACGTGGCGCATGGGCGTCTTCGGAGCCGCGTTGCTCGCCGTCATGAGCATCGTCACCGTCAACCGGCACACCCGCGCCGAGGAGGAGGCCGGGCGCTTCGAACTCATCGGCGCCGGAGCAGTAGGCAGACACGCCCCGCTGATCGCCGTGCTCCGCGTAGTCCTCGGCACCCAACTAGCCATCGGCGCCATCATCGGCCTCGTGCTGGTAGTCCTAGGCGAACCGGCCTCAGGATCCTTCCTCCTCGGTCTCTCCATCGCGGCAGGCGGCTGGATCTTCGCGGGCGTGGCGGCGATCACCGTCCAGCTCACCGACTTCGCCCGCTCCGCCAGCGGCCTGGCGTTCAGCGTCCTCGGCGCCGCGTACCTGATCCGTGCGGTAGGCGACGGCTCCGGCGCCAACGGCCCGACCTGGCTCACCTGGCTCTCCCCGCTCGGCTGGTCCGAACAGACCCAGCCCTACGCAGGCGACCGCTGGTGGATCCTAGCCCTGATGATCATCGGCACCGCCGCCCTCATCACCGTCGCCTTCCGCATCGCCGCCCGCCGCGACCTGGGCAGCGGCATCTTCCCCGCCCGCCCCGGCCCCGCAAGCGCCGGCAAGCTACTGAACTCCGTCAGCGCTCTCAGCGCCCGCATGCAGCGCGGCAACCTACTCGGCTGGGCGATCGGCCTACTCATCGGCGGCGCCGTCCTAGGCAGCATCGCCGACAGCATCGGCGAGCTACTAGGCAGCAGCGCCCGCGTCCAGCAACTCTTCGAGCGAATGGGCGGCCAGACCGGCATCGAGAACGCCTACCTGGCCTCGGCCATGAACATCATCGGCCTAGTCGTGGCCTGCTACGCGATCCAGACCACCGTAAGGCTGCACACCGAAGAAACCAGCGGCCGCCTGGAACCCCTCCTGGCCACCGCCACCAGCAGACTCCGCTGGGCAACAAGCCACCTCACGTACCCCCTGCTGGGCTCCGCCCTACTCCTCCTCACCGCAGGCGCCGCCGCCGGCCTAGCCCACGGCGCCCGCTCCGCCGACCTAGGCACCCAACTAGCCCAACTCATCACCGCCGCCCTCATCCAACTCCCCGCAGTCTGGCTGGTAGCAGCCCTAACCGTCGCAACCTACGGCCTGGCCCCCACCGCCACCGCCTACACCGGCTGGTTCGCCGTAGGCATCTGCATCCTGCTCCAGGAACTAGGCCCGATCCTCAAACTCAGCCACTGGATCACCGATATCTCCCCCTTCGCCCAAGTCCCCAAAGCCCCCGGCGTCCCCATCGCCCCCGAGCCACTTCTGACCATGACCGCCCTAGCCGCACTCCTCCTAGCCACAGGCTTCGCAGGCCTCCGCCGAAGAGACATCAGATAGAGCAGTAGTTGGTGGAGGTCTCCGCTTCGCGGAGTCCCTGGTTTGCGCTTGCCCACCCTCCCACCCGTTGCGTAGGTGGGCGGCCCGCGGTTTCAACCAGCAGAATCCAGGCTTTGCCACGACGTCGGCGTGACTCCGTTAGTTCTGGGACTGGGTGGCCTACGCCGTAAGGGAAATAGAGCATCGTGACTTGGGCGCCGCGTTGATCCGGCATGTCGGGTGCCGTTTCATGGCGTGCATTTGGTTGTGGTGGTTGAAACCGCAGCCCGCCCCGCCAACGCAACGGGTGGGAGGGTGGGCAAGCGCTAACCGGGAACTCCGCGCAGCGGAGACCCGAACCGCAAGATCAAAGCGATACGGATCCAAGCGGAATATCCCGCTACAGCCAGTCGCGGCGCTTGAATTCGAAGTAGAGGAGGCCGGAGAGGCCGAGGATGAGGCCTGTTGACCACCAGAAGCCGGAGGTGGCGCTGAAGCCGGGGTAGGGGACGTTCTGGCCGTAGAAGCCGGTGATGGCGGTGGGGACGGCGACGATGGCGGCCCAGCTGGTGACCTTCTTCATGATCAGGTTCATCCGGTTGCCCTGGATGGTCAGCTGGGTCTCGCGGACGGTGGCGAGGAGGTCTCTCAGGCTGTCGACCCAGTCGGCGGTGCGTAGGACGTGGTCGTAGACGTCCTGGTAGTAGGGGGCGAGTTCGCCGGGCATGTGGTTCCAGCGCATTATCGCGTTGACGACTTCGCGCATGGGGACGATGACGTGGCGGGCGGTGAGCAGGCCTCGGCGCAGGTCGAAGGTCTCGCGCAGGACGGTGGCGGACTCGCGGCCGCTGGCGGTCTCGAAGATCAGGTCGCTGAGGTCCTCGATGCGGTCGTCGAGGGACTGCAGGGCGGTGAAGTAGCCGTCCACGATGTAGTCGAGCAGGCCGTGGACGAGGAAGGGCAGGCCGTGCTTCATCAGGTCGGGGGACTCGTCCCAGCGGCGCAGGATCTCGGGGATCTCGAGGGTGCCGGGGTCGTGCACGGTGATGAGGGCGCGGTGGGTGATGAAGGCGAGCATCATCGCCTTCTCCATGTCGCCGTCCGCGAGCGCCTTGACCTGGTACGCGGTGAGCACGAGGTGCCCCTCGTAACGGTCGCACTTGGGGCGTTCGCTCAGGTGGGTGGCGTCCTCGATGGCGAGGTCGTGCAGGCCGAGTTCCTCGCGCAGCTGCTCGAGTTCCTCGGGGGTCGGGCTCTCGAGGTCGAACCAGACGGCGGCGTCCTCGTACTCGATCCAGTTCGAGACGTCGGCGAGGGGGAAGTCCTCGGCGACCAGTCGGCCGGAGCGGTAGGCGCGGCTGCGGCGGGGGCTCGGTGCGGGCGCGGGGTCGGCGCCGGGCTTCGCGCCGGGCTCCGCGTGGGGCTCGTCGCTGGTCGCGGGCGTCGTCGCTGTCTGCCCCGGCGTTCCTGCGGTCTTCTCGTCATCGGCCACGTCGGCCGAGTTTACAGATCAGCGGTTCACGCGGTGACGACGCGTACCCCTGCTTCCGTGAACCGGTTGATTAATTCCGGGTCGGCCTGGTCGTCGGTGACCAGGGTGTCCACGCGGTCGATCGGGCGGATCCGGGCGAAGGCGCGCTTGCCGAGCTTGGTGGAGTCGGCGAGGAGGATCACGCTGCGGGCCCGGTCGGCGAGCATCCGGTTGATGGTGGCCTCGCCCTCGTTGTGGGTCATCGCGCCCAGTTCCGGGTCCACGGCGTCCACACCGAGCAGGGCCACGTCCAGGTGCAGCTGGTCCAGCAGTTCGGCGGCGAGCGGGCCGGTCAGTTCGTAGGAGCTGGAGCGGGCCACGCCGCCGGTCACCACGATTTTGATATGAGCGCGGACGGTGAGCTCGTAGGCGATGTTCAGCGCGTTGGTGACGACGGTGAGGGCGACGCCGTCGGCCTGGCTCGGGGTGAGGTCCGCTCGTGCGCCGATGGCCCGGGCGGTCTCGGTGCTGGTGGTGCCGCCGTTCATGCCGATGATGCCGCCGGCCGGGACGAGCGCGGCCGCGGCCTGCGCGATCCGCTGCTTCTCCGCCGGGTGGCGGCTGGACTTGAAGCGCAGCGGCAGGTCGTACGACGTGCTGTTCGCGACGGCGCCGCCGTGGGTGCGGGTGAGCAGCTGCTGCTCGGCGAGGTATTCGAGGTCGCGGCGGATCGTCGCCTCGGACACGCCGAGCCGGGGTGCGGCCGTGTCCACGTCGAGCTTCGAGTCCTCGGCCAGGAGTTCGAGGATCGCGTTCAGGCGTTCATACCGCTTCATGGAATCAGGATATTAATCGGTGCGGAGGGCGGCGACGGGATCCAGCTTTCCGGCTCGGCGGGCCGGCATCACGCCGAAGACGACGCCGACGAAGACGGAGACGCCGAACGCCAGCGCGGGCGACCACCAGGCGATGTTCGTCGGCAGCGGGCTGAACGTGCCGACGGCCGCGGACGTGCCGAGCCCGAGGCCGATTCCGATCACGCCGCCGAAGGCCGTGAGGGTGACCGCCTCGACGAGGAATTGGAGTACGACGTCCCGTTGGCGGGCGCCGAGGGCCTTGCGCAGTCCTATCTCGCGGGTTCGCTCGCGTACGCCGACGAGCATGATGTTCGACACGCCCACGCCGCCGACCAGCAGTGAGATCCCGGCGATCGCCGCGAGGACGAGCGTGAGCAGCGAGAGGATCTTGCCGATCGTGCCGAGGATCTGGGACTGCGTCACGGCCGAGAACTGCACGCCGGTGTACTCGCTCTCCAGTGAGGAGACGAGCTGGTCGGAGAGCGCGCTGATCTGGCCCGGATTCTGCGCCTTCACCTCGATGCTCTGCACGGTGTTCACGCCGAACAGCAGCTGTGCCTCGGTGATCGGGATGTCCACGTTGCTGTCCTGCGTCACCCCGAACGCCGATCCCTGCGCCTGCGCGACCCCGACCACGCGGAACGAGACGCCGTCGATCGCCGTCGTGCGGCCGACCGGGTCCTCGTTCGGGAACAGGGTCGCGGCCACGTTCGCGCCGAGGACGACGACGCGCGCGGAGGTCGTGACGTCGGCGGCGGTGAGATAGGAGCCTTCGGCCAGGGGGCGGTTGAAGACGACGTTGAAGTTCTGTGTCACGCCCTGCACGGTGGCGAAGAAGCTGTTCTGACCGGCCGTCACGTTCTCGCCGGAGTCCACGACCGCCGTCACGTCCTGCGCCGAGCCCGCGATGCGCGACGCGAGTTGCACGTCCGCGAGCCGTAGCGGGGAGAGCGAGGGTGTGGTGCCGAACTGGAACTTGCCGGGCACGATGAACACGATGTTCGAGCCGAGCCCCTCGACCTCGTTCTCCACCTCCTCCTTCGCGCCGCCGCCGATCGCGACCAGTACGACGACGGCCGCCACTCCGATGATCACACCGACCATCGTCAGCAGGCTGCGCAGCCGGTTCGCCCGCAGCGCCTCACCGGCCAGCCGTAACGCCTCCCAGGGCTTCACGACGTGGCCGCCCGTCCGGGCTCGCCGTGGACAGTGTTCTCGGGGCGTTGGTCCTCGTCGGAGACTACGACGCCGTCCTTCATGCGGATCAGCCGGTTCGCGCGGGCTGCGACCTCCGCGTCGTGGGTGACCAGGACGACTGCCACGCCGCGCTCCTTGTTCAGCGTCTCCAGCACGTTGAGCACCTCATGGCCGTTGGCGGAGTCCAGGTTGCCGGTCGGTTCGTCGGCGAGCACGAGGCGCGGCTCGCCGACGAGGGCACGCGCGATGGCCACGCGCTGCTGCTCGCCGCCGGAGAGTTGCGTGGGTCGATGGGTCAGCCGATGGCCGAGGCCGACCGACTCCAGCGCGGCCACGGCACGTCGGCGCCGCTCGTTCTTGCCGACGCCGCGATAGACCAGCGGCAGTGCGACGTTGTCCCGGGCGTTGGTGCGCGCGAGCAGTTGGAAGGCTTGGAAGACGAAGCCGATCTCGGCGCCGCGTACGCGCGCGAGGCCTGCGTCGTCGAGCTTCGTGGTGTCCCGGCCGCCGATCAGCAGTTGGCCCGAACTCGGCCGGTCCAGCGCGCCGAGCAGGTGCATCAGCGTGGACTTGCCGGAGCCGGAGGGGCCGGTGACCGCGACGTATTCGCCCTCCGCGATGCCCAGTGTGACCCCGCGCAGCGCCTCCACCCTCATGCCGTCCATGGCGTAGGAGCGGCGCACGTCCACGGCCTCGATCGCGTACGTCGGCCGCGTGGGGGTCTCGGTGCTCAACCGATCTGCTCCCCGTCGGTGACCTTGTCCGCGCCGGAGACCACGATCCGCTGGCCCGCGTCGAGACCGGAGAGCACCTGCACGCGCGTGTCGCCCTGCGCGCCGAGCGTGATCCGCTTCAGGTGCGCCGAGCCGTTCGTCAGCACCCAGACACTCGTCGTCTGGCCGTTGATGACGAGTGCGGACGACGGGACGCTGAGCGCGTCTTTCGCCGTGAGCACGTCGAGGTCGGCGATCGCGCTCATGCCCGGCAACGGCTTCGGTGCGGCGGATCCGTCCTGCATCTTCCCGGCGCCGAGACTCAGGCGCACGGTGTAGGTGACGCTGCCCTGGCTGGAGGTCGTCGCGGTCGGGTCCACCGAGGTGACCGTGCCCTGATACGACGCGCCGGGCACGGCGTTGAGCTGGACCGACGCCGTCACGCCCGGATGCACGTCCAGCACGTCGGTCTCGTCCACCTGCGCGGCGACCGAGAGCGCCGAGCCGTCGGTCACCGTGAACATCGTGCCGCCCGAGTCGATCGGCGCCCCGACGGCGATCATCGTGCCGCTCGCGCTCGAACCCGACGAACCGGAGCCCGAACCCAGCGAACCAGCCGCGCCGGAGAGCGCGGAGGAGGAGCCGCCGCTCTGGGCCGCGGCGGCGAGCAGTCGGCTGATCTCGCTGCCGCTCACGCCGGTGCCGGAGGACTGGCCGCTGCCGAGTGAGACCGTGCCGGATATCGGTGCGGTGATCGTCAGGGCATTGACGGTGGCCTGCGCCGCGTCCACGGCCGCCTGGTCCTGGGTGCGCGTCGTCTGCCCGAGCGCGTCGAGCACCTGCGAGGCGGACTCCAGGCCCTGCTGAAACGCCGACACCGCCGCGTTCACCGAGTCCATCGCGGACGAGTACGAACTCTTCGCCGCCTTGATCTCGGCGAGCAGCGCCGCACGCAGCGCCGCGTCCGGAACCTTCGCGGCCTCCTGCTGGGCCTTGGTGAACGAGGCGTTCGCGGAGCGCTGGTCCGAGGCCGCCGCCTCCGTGAAGCCCGCGGACGTGTCCGAGATGCCGCCGCCCGACGAGGACGCCTCGGACAGCGCCTTCTTCGCCTCGGCGAGCTGTTGCGTCGCGGTGGGGGAGGAGATCACGCCGAGCACCTGCCCGGACGTGACGTGCTGCCCGTCCTGCACGCTCAGGCTCGCGAGCGTGCCGCTGGACGACGCGCTCAGGCTGACCTGGGCCTTCGGCACGATGTTCGCAGAGGCCTGAACGACCTGAGACACGGTCGCGTATCCGACCGACGCGGTGGTGATCCCGTTCGATCCGCCCCCGCCGCACCCCGCGAGCCCTGCCGCCGCCGCTGCGAGCACGACGGAGAGCGCGATTCCCGCACGGGACAGGCTTCGTATCCGCACGCGTTATAGCTTAAGACGAGGCTCTGCTCGCACGGCGCGCGGGGTGCCCGGCCGCGGCAAACCCGCCGGCACTCGGACGGCGGACGGTTCAAGGGCCGAACGGGTAGAAGCGCCGCGACTTCCGCCTAACACAACGAACCGGTCGCGCCGACTGCCTACCGTGGGGCTGTGAACTACGGTGTGGTGCTGCTGGCCCTCGGCATCCTGGCCCTCGGCGTGACCCTGCTCGCGCTCACCTGGCGCCGGACGCCGCCCCGAGACAGGAGGCCGTGACCGATGCCCGAGATGCGCACCTGGCAGGCGATGCACGACCGGATCCACCGTCAGCTGGAACGGCAGACCGGCGAGGGCGTCGCGGCGTGGAACGCGAAGATCCGGGCCGCGGCCCCGGCCGACGAGCCCGCCTTGCGCGCCTGGCTCGAGGAACGCGACGTCACCGGCTATCCGGCGATGCTGCTGGCCTGGGAGACCTTCGGCTACCCCGCCTTCCTGACCGCGTCCGCCGACGAGCTGGTCGAGGCGCAGTACGCCGACCGGCAGGACCTGCGCCCGATCTTCGACGCCGTCATCGCCGCCGTGAGTTCGCTGGAGGGGGCGGAGATCCAGGCCCGCAAGACGTACGTCTCGCTCATCGCGCCGCGCCGCACGTTCGGCATCATCCAGGCCAGCACCAAGAAGCGCGTGGACGTGGGGCTGCGGCTGGAGAACGTCGAGCCGGAGGGGCGGCTGCTGCTCGCGAAGAGCCTCGGCAACGACATGATCACCCGGCGGCTCGCGTTCGAGTCCGTGGAAGACCTCGACGACGAGGCGCTCGGCTGGATCCGCCGTGCCCACGAGGCGAATTCGTAGTCTGCGGCACGAGGGAATTCCGCTGCGGAACCGCTAGAGTATCCGGCTGCGGAAGACGTTCAAGACTGGTGGGGTGGGCCGTGGACGCCACGATGTACGAGTTCGAGCCCTTGGAACCGGGCGACCCGCGGACGGTCGGCGGCTACGCGCTGCGGGCGCGGATCGGCGCGGGCGGGATGGGCCGGGTCTACCTGTCCTTCACGCCGGGCGGCCGCGCGGTCGCGGTGAAGATCATCCGCTCCGAGTTCGGCTCCGACCCCGAGTTCCGGGAACGCTTCGCGCGCGAGGTCTCGATCGCCCAGCAGGTCAACGGAATCCACATCGCGCAGCTGATCGACTCCGGCTCGGACAACGGCGTGCCCTGGCTGGCCAGCGCGTACGTCGCCGGGCCCTCGCTCGCGCAGGTGATCGCCGCGCACGGCCCGCTGCCCGCGCACACGGTGCTCGCGCTGGCCGGCCGAATAGCCGAGTCGCTCGGCGCGATCCACGCGACCGGGATGGTGCACCGCGACCTGAAGCCGGGCAACATCCTGCTCGACGAGTCCGGGCCCAAGGTCATCGACTTCGGCATCGTCCGCGCGGCCACGCCCACGGCCACCGGCCGCTCCAGCCACCGCACCTTCATCGGCTCGCCGCCGTTCATGGCGCCGGAGCAGATCCGCGGGCAGAAGGTCACCCCGGCCACGGACGTTTTCGCGCTCGGTGCCACGCTCTACTACCTGTGCACCGGGGAAAGCGCCTTCTCGGCCGACTTCGCGGACGGCGTGCTCTACCGCGTGATCCACGACGAGCCGGACTACGACGCGTGCCCCGAGCAGGTCAGGGAACTGATCCGGGTCTGCCTGCACAAGGACCCGGCCGAACGCCCGTCCACGCAGCGGATCATCGAGGGCTGCCGGGCGGCGGGCGCCGGACCGGAGACGCCGCTGCCGGACGCGGTGCGCGCGATGATCCGGGAGCGGGCGCAGGCGCTGGCGGTCCTCGCGGGCGGCGGAGTCGCTACCCAGGACGCCGACGCGACCGTGGGGGAGACCTCCGACTCGACCATGGACGACCCGACGGCCAGCCGGATCACGCCGCTGCTGCCGACCGAGTCCGACGTGCACGCGATGACGACCGTGCGCCCGCCGGTCACGCCCACGATCCCGGCCGAACTGGCGAGCGAGCCGACGGTCTCCGCCGCTCCGGGGTCGCGCCGACGTGGCCGGACGGTGCTCGCCGCGGGTGTCAGTTCGCTGGCCACGGCGGTGGTCGCGGCGGTCGTGGCCGTGGTGCTCTGGCCGCACGGCACCGCGACCGACAATCCGAACGACATCGGCACCAAGACTTCGAACCCTGCGACGACGACCGGCGCCCCGACGTCCGGCTCCGGCTCCGCGTCCTCGTCGACAACGGTGTCGCAGGCGGCCGTGTCCGGCTCGGACGTGATCCAGTGGCAGGGCCAGGTCGTGATCACCGTCAATCAGGTCGACCTCGACTCCGTCCCGGTGAACAACGGCGCGACGTCGCAGGTGAGCCTGTACGACTCGACGATCTCGTTCAGCGGCGACGGCCCCTACCAGCTGACCGCGCTGCCGTACAACGCCGCCACCCTGGCCGTCTGGACCGGGAAGGGCACCCCGAGCCGCAGCCAGTGCTACAACCAGGTCTCGAGCCAGGGCGTCGAGCAGGTCACGGTGACCGACGGCACGATGGTCTGCGACATCACCGCGGGCAATCGCGTGGCGCTGCTGAAGGTGCTCGACACCTCCGCGGACAGCGGCAACGGCATCCTCGCGTACGTGATCGTGTGGTCCAGCGTCCTCAGCACCGCGTCGGCCGGCGCGTCGAACTGACCCTTCCGGATTCCGGCCCGCGGTGGGAGGATCAAGTTACCCGCAGGTAACAGATCCGGAGGTGCACCGTGTCCCGCACGCACGAGGTCACGAACCAGACCCCGCCGCTCGTCGGACACGACGTCGCCGCCGACCCCGTGCTACTGGAGGGCCTGCGCCGGGAGGGCGCCGACTGGTACGCCGAGGACCTGCACCGGATCGGCACGCTCGCCGGGACCGAGCAGGTGCAGCGCTGGGCCGACGAGGCGAACCGGCACGAGCCCGAACTGCGCACGCACGACCGCTACGGCAACCGGATCGACGAGGTCTGGTTCCACCCCTCGTACCACGCGCTGATGGAGATCGCCGTGCGCGAGGGCCTGGCCGGGGCGCCGTGGGCCCAGCACAAGCCCGGCACGCACGTGGCCCGCGCCGCCGGATTCATGGCCTGGTCGAGCGCCGAGCAGGGCCACGGCTGCCCGATCTCCATGACGTACGCGGTCGTCCCCGCCCTGCGCTCCAACGCTGACCTCGCCGCCGAATACGAGCCCTTGCTCACCAGCCGCGTCTACGACCCCGGCCTGCGCACGCCGCTCGGCAAGCGCGGACTGCTCGCCGGGATGGGCATGACCGAGAAGCAGGGCGGCTCGGACGTGCGCGCGAACACGACCACCGCGACGCCGCACGCCGACGGCACCTGGCGGCTGCGCGGCCACAAGTGGTTCACCAGCGCGCCGATGAACGACGTCTTCCTGGTGCTCGCGCAGGCCCCCGGCGGCCTGTCCTGCTTCTTCGTGCCGCGCGTGCTGCCCGACGGCACCCGGAACACGTTCCTGATCCAGCGCCTGAAGGACAAGCTCGGCAACCGCAGCAACGCCAGCAGCGAGCCGGAGTTCGACGACACCGTCGCGTGGCTCGTCGGCGGCGAGGGGCGCGGTGTGCGCACGATCATCGAGATGGTCACGATGACGCGGCTGGACTGCATCCTGGGCGCCGCCTCCGGGACCCGCGCCGCGCTCAACCTGGCCGCGCACCACGTCCGGCACCGCTCCGCGTTCGGATCCCGGCTGATCGACAAGGCCCTGATGCGCAACGTGATCGCCGACCTGTCGCTGGAATCCGAGGCGGCGACCACGCTCGCGCTGCGGGTGGCCGGAGCCGCCGACCGCGCGCTGCACGGGGACGAGGGCGAGCGGGCGTTCCTGCGGCTGGCCACGGCTGTCGGCAAGTACTGGGTGTGCAAGCGGCAGCCCGCGGCCGTGGCGGAGGCGCTGGAATGCCTCGGCGGCAACGGATACGACGAGGCCTCGGGCATGCCGCGGCTCTACCGCGAGGCGCCGCTGAACGGCATCTGGGAGGGCTCCGGCAACGTCAACGCGCTCGACGTGCTGCGCGCGCTGACCCGCGAACCCGAGGCGCTCACGGCCTTCCGCGCGGAGATCGCCGAGGCCGCCGGGGCCGACCCGCGGCTGGACGCGGCGTGGCGGCGGCTCGAGGCGGAACTCGTGCTCACCGGGGACGCCGAGACCCGGGCCCGGCGCCTCGTCGAGCAGATGGCGCTGGTGCTCCAGGGATCGCTGCTCGTGCGGCACGCGCCGGCCGCGGTGGCCGACGCCTTCTGCGCCTCCCGGCTCGGCGGCGACCACGGGATGGCATTCGGGACGCTATCGTCGGGCGTCGACTTCGCCGGCGTTCTCGCGCGGGTACCGGCGCTGAGCTGGGACGTCGCGGCCGGGGCGTAGCGCGCGGCGGCGGGGGACGAGGGAACGATCTCGCCGGGCGCATGAATCGCGGCGGCGCGGGGTAGTCGAGAGCGACCGACCCGGCGCGCATCCGGCACCCGAGCGGCTACGCTGTCCGCTGGCGCCTGCCGCCTTTCGACGAGACAAGACCCAGAGCTGTCGGCTGACCTGATGTCACAGAACGCGTTCCCCGAGCCAGCGCCCGAACCGCTGTGCGTGCTGCGCTTCGACGACCCGGACGACCTGCCCCGGCTGCGGCACGAGGTCGGCCGGGCGGCCGCGGCGGCCGGTCTCGACCCCCGGCGCGTGCCCGACTTCGTGCTCTCCGCGCACGAGCTCGCGGCGAACACCGTCATGCACGCGGACGGCGGCGGACTGCTCCGGCTGTGGACCGAGGAGGGCAGCCTGGTCTGCGAGGTCGTCGACCACGGCGAACTGCGCGACCCGGCCGCCGGAAGACGCCGCCCCGACCTGTCCGGGCACGGCGGCGCCGGACTGTGGATCGTGCGGCAGGCCTGCGACGCGGTCGAGATACGCAGCGTGCCGGGCCAGGGCACCGCCGTCCGGATGGAGATGGAGCTCCCGCGGCAGGTGGACGGCCGCCCCAACGCGAGGCGCTAGTCCGCGACCAGCGCCTCGTCCACCGACGCGCAGGTGGTGACCAGGTCGTCGGCGCCGGTCAGCTCCAGCGTGCGGCGCACGGCGCGGTGCGGGGCGACCAGCCGAAGCTTCGCGCCCACCTCCTTGGCCCGCGCGTTCGCCAGCAGCAGCACGCGCAGTCCGCTGGAGTCGAGGAAGCTCAGTTCGGTGCCGTCGAGCACGACCATCCCGGCGGGTTCGATCAGCGGCTGCAGTTCCGCCCAGAAACCGTCGGCCGCGGCCAGGTCGAGCTCTCCCGCGAGCGTGACCACATAACGGCCGGGGCCGTCCGGCGCCACGGCGACAGCGAGGCGGTCCATAGTGCTGAAACACGCTCCTTGGGCTCAGGTGGGGCGGGTCGGGCGTCGGGGCGCTCGGCGCACAGTGTAGCCGTTCACCCGCGCGCCCGCGTCGGCCCGGGGGTCGTCGGGCGAACGGGCTGATCAGGATTCGTCGACCCGGGCGGGGGAGTCCGGCTCAGGCCGGGGCCGGCAGCGGCGGGATGTCCGGGCCGGGCTCCGGGATCGGCGGCCACGGCTGCGGCTCGGGCGGCGGCGCCGGGGGACCGCCGGGCTCCGGCGGTCCGGGCGGCGGCGCGGGCGGTCCCGGCGGCTCGGGCGGACGCGGGAAGGGTTCGGGATCGCCCGGTTCCGGCAGCGGCGGCGGGGAAGGACGCGGGTCGCGCTCGGGTTCGGGGACCGGCGGCGTGGCCGGCCGCGGCTCGCGCCCGGGCTCCGCGGAACCCGGCGCCGGCGGCGTGCTGATCGCGTCCATTGTCTCGGGCTACCCGGCCTGGCCGGGTTCATTCCTGCCCCGCGAGGTTTGCCCGGGCGCGCACCGGTTACCTGCCTGAGGGCGGAACGGAGGTGTGATGCGGTCCGGAGGGACGGACGAGGAGAATTCGAATCCTGTTACGCCCGAGGTGTCCGACCGGCGCGCGGAGCAGCGTGCCGAGACGATGCGCGTGCTGCGCCGGATGGCCGAGCTGCCCGCGGACGATCCCGAGCGGGCCCGGCTGCGCGCCGAGGTGATCGAGGACCACATGGCGTACGCGCGGCACATCGCGCAGCGCTACGGCGGCCGCGGCCCGTCCGGCTCCACCGGGGGCGGCGGCGAGGACTTCGAGCAGGTCGCCTACCTCGGCCTGGTCAAGGCCGTGGACAACTTCGACCCCGAGCACGGCACCGGCTTCCTGGGCTACGCCACCCCGATGATCATCGGGGAGATCAAACGCTACTTCCGGGACGCGACCTGGGGCGTGCACGTGCCGCGCCGGATGCAGGAGCTCTCCGGCGCGCTGCGCAAGGCCACCGACGCGCTCACCCACGAACTCGGCCGCGAGCCGACGATCGCCGAACTCGCCGAGCACCTCGGCGCCGACCCTGAGGAGATCGTCGAGGCGATCGACGCGGCCGGCGCGTACACGACCGCGTCCCTGGACGTCCCGGTGAACGCCGAGGAGCAGGGCGCGAGCCTGCTGGACTTCATGGGCGAACACGACGAGCGCTTCGAGGCCGTGATCGACCGTCAGGTGCTCACCGGGCTGCTCGCCGAACTCGGCGAGCGGGACAAGCGGATCCTGCTGATGCGCTTCTTCCGCGGCATGACGCAGGCGGAGATCGGCGAGGAGCTCGGCGTGTCGCAGATGCAGATCTCCCGGTTGCTGAACCAGATCCTCGGCCGGCTGCGCGCCGGGTTCGAGTGAACAGGGGGGTTTGCGGCCGGGCCGCCCGGTTACCCGGTGACGCATGGAGCGGTTCAATGTCACCACCACGCTCTCCGCCGACCGGCACACCGCGGTCCTGGCGATCGCCGGGGATCTCGACCTCGGCGCCTCCGAGCGGTTCTGGCCGCGGCTGGAGCGGCTGCTCGCCGGGAGCTCCGAGGCGGTGGTGCTGGACGCGACGTCCCTGGAGTTCCTAGACTCCAGCGGCCTGCGCGTGCTGCTGCGCGCCGCCCGGCTCGCCGAGGGCGTCGGCACCGCGCTGCGTCTGGTGGCGCCGCACCCGGCGGTGCGGCGCGTGCTGGACCTCGCCGGCGCGGGCCGGTGCCTGGACGTTCGCCCGAGCCTCGACGAGGCGCTCGCGTGACGGACCCGGCGAGAGGGTATGGGCTGGCTGGTGCGGCGCCGCCGCGCTCTGGGCAGGTGACTCGAGACGGGAGTGGGAGCCGACCGATGCGGGACGAGACGACGGGCGACGAGGACGCGGGATTCGCCGGATCCGACGGGCCGCGCGCGGCGGGGGCGGCGCAGGCCCCGGAGAAGCCCGACCAGGATGACGCGGCGCTGCTGCCCGAGTCCGAGGTCTTCATCGAGATCCCGGCCGACCGCCTGTTCGTCGTGCTCGCCCGCTCCGCCGCCGTGCACCTCGGCGCCGTGCTGCACCTCGGCATCACCGACGTGACCGACCTGCGGCTGGCCGTGGACGAGGCCTGCGCGCTGTTCCTGCTGCACCCGGCATTCCCGGACGGCGGCGCCATCGGACTCGCCTGCCGCTTCGCCGCGTACCGGGACGAACTGCGGGTCACCGTACGCGCGCCGGTCCCGCCCGGATTCGCCCCCGACACCGACGGCATCGGCTGGATCATGCTCGGCGCCCTGGTGGACGGCCTGGCCTGGGAGCGGCAGGACGGCTTCGGCACCGTCACCCTGACCAAGCGTTTCGAGCGGCCGCGGACGTCATGAACCGGTCCGCGAAGGCGGCGAACAGCGTACCCGCGCAGGGAACGGGACCGGAGGCGGGACGGGAGACGGCCGACCGCCCGGTGACCGCGAACGTCCTCACCCGCATGCTCGACACCTCCTTCGAGCCCTCCCTGCTCGTCAGGTTCTCGGATACCGAAAGCCGGGAACTGGAAGTGGCGTCCGCGAACATCGCCGCCGCCGACCTGCTCGTCCCCGCCCCCGACGAACGCCGCCTGCCGGGCCGCACGCTGACCGAACTGATGCCGTGGGCGCGAGCCTCCGGCCTGCTCGACGCGCTGCGCGAGGTGCTGGAGACCGGAACCCCGCTGCGTATCCACGAACACGGATACGACGACGAATCAGAACCCGGAGGCAGAGTAAGGCCGCGCAGCGTCTCCGTCGGCGCGGTGCGGATGGAACCCGGCCTGCTGCTCGTCACCCTGCGCCCGAACCGCGGCACCGCGGGCACCGACCCGGCCTGGGAGGAGAAGCTGCACCGGCTGGCCGGCACCGGGCCATGGGAATGGGACGTGCGCGCCGGGACCGTCTACTGGTACGCGCAGGCCCTAGCCGTCCTCGGAGCCGGCGTGGTTCCCGGCCCGCTACCCGCCGATCAGCCGCCCTACCTCGTGCACCAGGACGACGCCGCCGAGCACGACGCGTTCCTCAAGGCCCTGATCCGCGACGCGCGACCGGGCCACGTCGAGGTCAGGGTGCTGCAACCCGCGGGCGGCGTCCGGCACATCAGATTCGGCGGCGAACCCGCGTGCGACGCGGCGGGCGACGGCCGCGACGGACGCGACGTGGTGCGCGTCTACGGCTCGGTCCAGGACGTGACCGACCGCCGCCGCACCCAGACCGCGCTGGAGATCGCCCAGGTCCAGCTCGCCGCCCGCCGCAGCCGCGCCGACTCCGAACGCCAGCTCGCCGGACTGCTGCAGCAGGTCATCATGCCCACCGGCCAGGCCCCCGACGCGCTGCCCGGCATCGAACTCGCCACCCGCTACCGCCCCGCCAGCGCCGCGGCCGGAGTGGGCGGCGACTGGTACGGCGTGACCCGCCTAGCCGACGGCAGACTCCTGATGCACGTGGGCGACGTGGCCGGACACGGCTTCCCCGCCGCCACCGCGATGGCCAGGCTCTACCACGCCCTGCACGGCCTCTCCGTGACCGGCGCCGGAAGTGCCCGCCTGCTCTACTGGCTCAACAAGCTCACCTTCGAGCTCCCCGAATTCACCATCGCCAGCGCCTGCTGCGCCGTCTACGACCCCGCCCTACGCCGCCTCACCCTGGCCAGCGCGGGCCACCCCAACCCCGTCCTAGTCCGCCACGGCCGCGCCACCCCCGTCCCCAAGCCCCAAGGCGCCATGCTCGGCGTGGACCCCGACGGCGCCTTCGACGAGGCCGAATACCGCATCGAACCCGGCGACGTCCTCCTCCTCTACACCGACGGCCTCATCGAACGCCGCCGCCGCGCCCCCGAGGACAACATCGCAAGCCTCCTCGACCACGCCGCCCAACCCACCCAAGACCTAGAGGCCTACGCCGACCGCATCCTCCACCACGTCCGCTCCGACACCGACGACGACGCCTGCCTCCTGGCCGTCCGCTTCGGCTAGGAAATCGCCGCTCCGCGACAGTGACAATAAAGCGGCGCCCGGCTCGCGCTGGGAGCCGGTTTTCGTCGGCGGCCTGCGGTTCCGTGTTCGCCCCTACCTACGCCGCCGCCACTGCGCTCGTACCTCGCTTCGTGGCAGCGGTTACGTCCGGGGCGATTACTTACTACTTAGCCCGCCCACCCGCCCCAAGCCTTCGGCCCGCTACACAGCAGGAGCCCGCGGGACCTTGACGAGCGCGGTGACCATCGGGTGATCATTGGCCATGACCCGCGACCTGTCGACGCCGCCCGTCCTTCAGCCCGGTACGTTCGCACGTTCCCCTCAGCCGGTGCTGCCGATCGGAGCGGGGCTGATCCTTCGCCCCTGGGAGTCGGCTGACGCGCCGGTGTTCCTGTCGGCTTACCAGGATGCGGAGACTCGCCGGTGGCATACGCGTCGTCCGGCGTCCGAGGAGCGGGTCCGGGAGTGGTTCGAGCGGTATCAGCAGGACTGGCAGGGGGATAAGGGCGGGCACTGGGCGATCGCGCGCGACGGTGGCGAGGTGCTTGGCCGGATTGCTTTGGGCAGCGTGAACTTAGACGAGGGCATCGCAGGCATCGGGTATTGGGTGTTGCCCGCGGCACGCGGTGCGGGCGTTGCCACGCATGCCCTCTCCACGCTCAGTGCCTGGGCCTTGGACGAGATTGGCTTCTACCGCCTGCACCTGGATCACTCGACGCAGAACAATGCCTCCTGTCGAGTCGCCATCAAGTCCGGCTTTCTGCTGGAGGGCACGATGCGCAGCGCCGGGCTGCATGATGACGGGCGGCATGACATGCACCTGCACGCTCGCGTCCGCGACGTCTGAGAACGCATTCCGGCCACGTCATACATACCGTCGGGCGCATGTTCTAGAGACGGCACAGGTCGAGACGACACCATGCGCAGGCGTCGCTGAGCCCTGCCCTTGTTCCCATGCCGTCGACCACCGCGTCCGCAGCGGTTTTCATCCTTCTCGCAGCCGGAGCCTGATCTCGAGCGCTGCTGCGATCACTGACCGCCTGGGCTCGGTTAGGCTGATCGCCGTGGACGATGAGGTGCTGGATGAGGTGCTCAGTGGCGGGATGATGAATCCGGGGGCGGTGTTTCGACGCGGGGATGTGGTGCATCGGCCTGCGCAGGGGCATGCGGCGGCGATTCATCGGTTCTTGGGGGCGTTGCGGGAGCAGGGGTTCGACGGGGCGCCGGAGCCTGTGGGGCTCGCGGACGGGCGTGAGCAGCTCACGTTCGTGGCGGGGGACGTTGCGCTGATGCCGTATCCGGCCTGGTCGATGAGCGAGGCGGCGTTGGCTTCGGTGGGGGCGATGCTGCGGCGGTTCCACGCGGCGGCCTCGGCGGTTCCGGTCGAGGAGGGGGTGGCGTGGGCGATGGGGTTCGCGGATCCGCAGGGCGGGACGATGGTGTGCCACGGTGACGCGTGCGTGGAGAACGTCGTGTTCCGGGACGGGGAGGCGTTCGGGCTGATCGACTTCGACATGGCGGCGCCGGGGCGGCCGCTGTGGGATGTGGCGATGGCCGCGCGGTACTGGGTGCCGATGCTGGATCCCGAGACGGCAGCGCAGTTCCCGCCGTACGTCGGTCTCGACTCCGTGCGCCGGCTGCGGATCCTGGCGGACGGGTACGGGATGTCGGCGGAGGATCGGGCCGCGCTGCCGGGTGTGATCGAGGAGGTCACGGCGGTCGAGCGGGCGGACTTCGCGGCGCGGCTCGAGGCCGGGGACGCGCCGTTCGTGAAGGCGTTCAAGAGCAATGGCGGGTGGGCCTTCTGGGACCGGACGCAGGACTGGCTGGTGGATCAGCGTCCTGCGTTCCTGGCCGCGTTGGCCGACGATGAGGCTCCGAGCGACGAGGTCCCGAGCGACGAGGTTCCGAGCGACGGGGCTCCGGTCACGTCCGCTTGATCAGCCGTCTGATCAGGGCGAGCAGCTGATCGATCTCGACGGGCTTGGTGACGTGCTCGTTCGTCCCGGCGGCCAGACTGCGGTCGCGGTCGCCGGGGGCGGCGCGGGCGGTGACGGCGATGATCGGCAGGTCGGCGAACTCGGGGTACGAGCGGATGCGCGCGGTGGTGGCGTAGCCGTCGAGGCCGGGCATCATCAGGTCCATCAGCACGACGCCGATATCGGGGTTGCGCACCAGCAGTTCGATGCCCTCGGGGCCGTTGTCGGCGGTCAGCGCGGTCAGGCCGTACAGTTCCAGCGCGCTGACCATGGCGAAGACGTTGCGCACGTCGTCGTCCACGACGAGTACCTTCTCGCCCTCGAAGCGGATCTGGCCGTAGCCGGAGTCGGCGGGCTCGGCGAGCGGGTCGGGGGCGACGGGGGCCTGGGTCAGCCAGTGCAGGGTGAGGCGTTCGACGGCCTGCGTGCTGGAGCGGACGACCTCGGCCCGGGTGCGGCCGCGGGTGACGACGGTGGCCTGGTCGTACGCGGTGGGGTCGCCGTCCGGGGCGAAGCAGAGCAGCGGCACGCCGGGGACGGCGGCGTCGAGCGCGTCGAGGACGGAGTTCAGCAGGTCGAGCGGTCCGCGCGCGTCGATCAGGGCGCTGACGACGCGGTGGCGGGCGGCGGCGTCGTGCACGGACGCGGCGGAGTCGACGCGGACCACGGCAGCCTGGTCCCAGACGCCGCCGAGTCCGCGCAGGGCTGTCTGCGCCGCGTCCCGCATGGGTGAATCGGCGCCGGGACCGGGATCGTCGGGGTCGTTCTCGCTCCCGGAATCCGCCTCGACGACGAGGATGGCGGGGGCGCCGTCGCGGTCCGGTTCGATGGGGATGACGGGGAGCTCGACGTCAGAGTCAGCGGCGGTGTCGCGGGAGGATTCGGCGTTGGCGGAGGATTCGGTGGCGGAGTCGGCGGAGTCGGCGGAAGAGTCGGTGACGCTGGCGGCGTCGGCGGGATCGTTCAGCTCCGGCGCGGACTCGCCTCTCAGCCGTGCCACCTCCTGCTCCAGGGCCTGCGTGTGGTCGGCGATCGCGTCGAAGAGGGTGCAGAGTTCGGCGACGATGGCGGACTCGCCGGGGGCGGCGTCGCGGGGTGCGCGGACGTCGGTGTCGCCGGCCCGGAAGGCGCGCATCGCGGCGAGCAGCGCGGCGAGGCGGTCGTGCTGGGGTGCGGCGCTCAAGCCGGTCCTCCTGCTGTGCGTGGGGTGAACGCCGCTGGTTACCCATCGATTGCTACCCGTCGATGCGTACCTGTCGATGCACAACTGAAGTTACCAGCCGGTCGAGCGTCCCAGCAGACGCGCGCGGGACTGGTACGGGGCCGCGCCTCACGCCCCGTCGTCGCGCGGCGTGTAGCGGCCGGCGGTGCCGCTCAGGGCGGCGCGGTCGGCTGCGGTGCCGGGCTTGCCGAAGACCTGGCGCGCGGTCACGGCTCGTTCGGCGCGGCCCTTTCCGGCGAAGCTGACGGCCCAGTGGAACAGGGTGGTGACGCGCTGTTCGAAGCCGACGAGGTACATCAGGTGCACGAACAGCCACAGCAGCCAGGCGGGCAGTCCGGTGGCCTGGATCTTGCCGACGTGGGCCACGGCGCTGAACCGGGCGATCGTGGCCAGCGAACCCTTGTCGTGGTACTGGAACTCGGGCTTCGGGGTGTGTCCCTGCAGCCGCGCGGTGATCTGTCCGGCGGCGTACTGGCCGGTCTGGATGGCGACCTGCGCGACGCCGGGCAGGTCGTTGAGCGTCATGACGTCGCCGACGACGAAGATCTCCGGGTGGCCGGGCACGGTGCAGTCCGGCAGCACCTGGATGCGTCCGGCCCGGTCGGTCGGGGCGTCGGTGGCGGCGGCGAGTTCGGCGGCGAACGAGGACGCGGCGACGCCCGCCGCCCACACCTTCACCATCGACTCGACGCGTTCCTCGCTGCCGTCCTTGTGCTTGAGCGTCACGCTGCGCGCGTCCACGTCGGTGACCATGGTGTCGAGCCGGACCTCGATGCCGAGCTCGGTCAGCTTCTGCTTCGTGCGCTCGGACAGCGACGCGCCGAAGCTGGGCAGCACCGCGTCCACGCCGTCGACCAGCAGGATCCGGGCCGTGCGGGGGTCGATGCGGCGGAATTCGCCCTTGAGCGAGCGGTGCGCGAGTTCGGCGATCTGGCCGGCCATCTCCACGCCGGTGGCGCCCGCGCCCACGACGACGAACGTCAGCCGCCGGGCCCGGGCCGCCGGGTCCTCCTCGAGTTCGGCCAGCTCGAAGGCGCCGAAGATGCGTCCGCGCAGGTCGAGGGCGTCGTCGATGCTCTTCAGGCCCGGCGCGTGCTGGGCGAACTCGGGGTGCCCGAAGTACGACTGGCTGGCTCCGGTCGCCACGATGAGGCTGTCGTAGCCGATCGAGTACGGCGCCGTACGGCCGGGGGCGCGGGCGGTCACCCGGCGCGCGGCCGGGTCGATGGCGACCGCGGTGCCGAGCAGCACCCGGGCGTTGCGCTGCCTGCGCAGGATCTCGCGGGTGGCCGGGGCGATCTCGCCCTGCGACAGGATCCCGGTCGCGACCTGGTAGAGCAGCGGCTGGAACAGGTGGTGCGGCGTCCCGGCGAGCACGGTGACGTCCACCTCCGCCCGGCGCAGCGCCTTCGCCGCGAACAGGCCGCCGAATCCCGAGCCGATGATCAGGACTCGATGCCGGGCCGCGGGGGCCCACGCCAGCGGGGTCGGTGCAGGTTCGTTCGCGTCCATGCGCGCCCCGTTTCCCATGCGGCGAAGTCTAAACCGAGCAGGGTGGCGGGACAGTACGCCGCCGCATGTGTCGCGTGCGGAATCCGGGGCGGCCCGCGAAACGCCGAGCGAGCCCGGGCTGCCCGGGTTCGGCCGCGGCCGTAACTACATTTCCTGTCATGGTCACGGGCACGGAGCGGGGATCCTCGGGGCGTTGGCGGCGGTGCGGGGTCTTCCTCGGCGTCAGCGCGCTGTCCGGCGTGCTGCTCGCCGGGTTCGTGCTGCCGCTGGTCGGCTCCTCCAGCCTGGTGGTGAAGGCGGCGTCCGACCACTTCGAGGACCTGCCGAGCGACTTCCAGACCCCGGCGCTGCCGCAGCGCACCCAGATCCTCGCGGCCGACGGCTCGACCATCGCGCAGACCTGGGGCGACTACGGCAACCGGGTCGTCCTGCCGATGAAGCAGATCAGCCCGAACATGCCGGACGCGCTGGTCGCCATCGAGGACTCGCGCTTCTACCAGCACGGCGGCATCGACCTGACCGGCACCGTGCGCGCCTTCTTCAACGACGCGAACGGCGGCGACACGCAGGGCGGCTCGACGATCGCGCAGCAGTACGTGAAGAACGTGCTGCTGCTCGAGGCGGGCACCAACCGGGAGCGGCAGCAGCAGGCCGTCGCCGACACGATCGCGCGCAAGGTCACCGAGCTGCGTTACGCCGTCTCGGTGGAGCGGTCGATGAGCAAGGAGCAGATCCTCGAGAACTACCTGAACCTCGTCTACTTCGGCAACGGCTCGTACGGGGTCGCGGCGGCGGCGCAGCGGTACTTCTCCACGACGGCCGACAAGCTGACCGTGCCTCAGGCCGCGCTGCTGGCCGCGATCGTCAACAGCCCGTCGTACTACGACCCGCTGACCCATCCGCAGAACGCGCTGGCCCGCCGCAACGTCGTGCTGCAGCGGATGACCGACCCGGCGCTGCACTATCTGACGGCCGCGCAGGCCGCCGCGTACGCGAAGACGCCGCTCGACCTCAAGCCGACCGCGGAGAACAGCGGCTGCATCGCCGCCAGCACGTCCGCCGCGTTCTACTGCAACTACGTGTACGAGACCTTCCTCAGCGACCCGGAGTTCGGCGCGACGCCCGCCGCGCGGCAGGCGCTGTGGGAGCAGGGCGGCCTGAAGATCGGCACGACGCTGGACCCGGCCGCGCAGTCCTCGGCGGCGACCGCGATCTCGCAGCACACGTACTCCACCGACAAGGTCGCCTCGGCGATCGTGATGATCGAGCCCGGCACCGGCCGGATCAAGGCGATGGCGCAGTCCCGGCCGATGGGCAACGGCCACGGCCAGACGTTCGTGAACCTCTCGGCGGACCCGCAGCACAACGGCACGCTCGGCTACCAGGCGGGCTCCTCCTTCAAGATCTTCACCGGTCTCGCCGCCCTCAACCAGGGCTTCGACCCGAGCCTGCCGGTCAACGCCGTCTCCCCGCTCAGCCTGGGCGGGACGCGCCTGGCCACGTGCGTGGACGGGACCAACTCGATCACTTGGCCGGGCAGCTACAACCCCACGAACGACGACAAGAACTCGTACGTCGTGCCGATGGACCAGGCCTTCTGGTACTCCGTCAACACCTACTTCCTCACGCTCGAGACGCAGACCGGCCTGTGCGCGCCCGCGCAGCTCGCCGAGTCGATGGGCGTGACGAAGGACAACGACCTCGACCAGGGCAAGCCGCTCGACCAGTACGCGTCGTTCACGCTCGGCACGAACCAGATCACGCCGGTCGCGATGGCCGCCGCGTACGCGACGGTGGCCGCCCAGGGCGTCTACTGCGTGCCCTACGTGATCACCGGCGCGACGGCCGTGAGCGGCAAGCAGTACTCGGGCCAGAAGCAGCAGTGCAAGCAGGTCCTCGACGGCAACACGGCGAACGAGCTCACGTCGATGCTCCAGGGCGTGCTGACGCAGCAGGGCGCGACGGCGGACGGACTCGGCCTTGCCGGACGCGAGTCGGCGGGCAAGACGGGCACCACGGACAGCTCCGTGGACACGTGGTTCGACGGCTACACGCCCCAGCTCGCGGCGGCCGTGTGGACCGGCTTCGTCGACGGCGGCGGCAAGGGCGAGGTCATGGGCAACATGAGCGTCGGCGGCCAGTACTACGGGGGCCAGATCTTCGGCGCCACGATCTCGGCTCCCATCTGGCAGCAGGCGATGAACGGCGCGCTCGCGGACCAGCCGGTGCTCACGTTCAACGCGCCGACCGGCTTCCCGACCGACCAGCCGACGACCGGATCCCCGGTGGTCGGCAACTCGCCCACGGCCCTCGGTAAGGGGCACACGCCGATCACCGTCCTGCCGCCGGGCACGCGCCGGGCCCCGCACGCCCCGTCCGCGCCGAAGAAATCGGGTGGCAGGCACTAGCCGGACCTCCGTACGGTCCGAGGATGGCGACGACGTCCTGGGCCGAGAAGCTGCTGCGCGAGGTCTTCCCCGCCGCCGTGGTCACCGAGCTGGTGACACGCACGGGCGGCGAGATGAGCACCGTCTACGAGGTGCGCTGCGAGGACCCGGCGCACGCCGTGATCCTCAAGGTGTACGACCACGAATGGGCCTGGAAGCCGACCAAGGAGCGGCACGTCTACCGGCTGCTCGCCGAGCACACCGGACTGCCGGTGCCGGACGTCCTGCACTACGCGGCGGACGCGGCTCCCGGCGGCCGCGCGGTGACGATCCTCAGCCTGCTGGAGGGCCGACCGCTCTCCGAAGCCTCCACGGACATGCCGCCGGCGACGGTCGTCGACTTCTACCGTCAGATGGGTGCGACGCTCGCCGCGATCCACCGAATCGGCCAATCGGAGTACGGGTATCTGACCACGGAAGTCCTCGACCCGCTCCCCGACAACGGCACGTACATGCGCAGCCGGTTCGCCGAGAAGCTCAAGGAGTTCGACGACCTCGGCGGCGACCGTCAACTGCGTGACGCGATCGCCCGGCGTATCGAGCGTGATGGGGGAGTGTTCGACAACTGCAAGGCCGCCGTGCTCTGCCACAACGACATGCACGACGGCAACGTGCTCGTGGCCCGGCGCCCGCACGGTTGGGAGCTCACCGGGATCATCGACGTCGAGAACGCCATCGCCGCCGATCCGCTGCTCGACCTCGCTAAAGCAGACTATTACTCCTTCAACCGCGGCGACGCCGAGAAGGCGGCCCTGCTCGAAGGCTACGGACCACTGCCCGGCGACTGCGCCGAACGGTTGAATCTCTACCGGCTCTACCACGCCCTCGAACTCTGGGACTGGTTCGCCTCCATCGGCACGACCGAGTACCTGGCGGACATCGCCGCCGACATCGCCCGGCTGGCGGATTTGTCCTGTTAGTCCGCTTCCCTCAGCCGTTCGCCGCCGGGCCCGACAACAGGGCCAGATCCGCGCTGATCGCCTGCGCCGCGCCGCGCAGCACCGGAAGCACGACCGCGCGCGCCTCGGCCGCACTCGTGCGCGCGGCGTGCATCGAGACGTTCACCGCGGCCACGGCGTCGCCGGACGGACCGCGCACCGCGACGGCCATCGACCGCAGCCCCTCCTCAAGCTCCTGATCCACCAGCGCGTACCCGTCCTCGGCCACGCCTTCGAGGATCCGCGACAGCTCGGCGACGTCGGTGACCGTATGGTGCGTCAGTGCGGTGATACGAGCCGAGGCGAGGAAGCGCTCCCGGTCCTCCGGGGACTGATCCGCGAGAAGCACCCGCCCCATCGAGGTCGCGAAGGCCGGGAAACGCGTACCTATCATGATGTCCACGCTCATGATCCGGCCCGCCGCCGCACGCGCCACGTAGCGCACGTCGTCGCCGTCCAGAACCGCCATCGACGCCGACTCGTGCACGGTTCGCGCGACCCGCTCCAGATGCGGCTGCGCAAGCTCGCCGATCGTCAGTTGGCTGAGTCGTGCGTACCCGAGTTCGAGGACACGCGGCAGGATCCTGAACCGGTTCCCGTCCGTCTCCACGTAGCCCTGCCGCACCGACGTCAGCAGCGAACGACGCGCCGTCGCACGCGGCAGACCCGTCGCGGCGGCCGCCTCGGACAGCGTGAGGCCGGGAGTTCCGCCCTCGCCGAGCACCGACAGCACGCTGAGTCCGCGCGCGAGCGACTGCAGGTATTCCGGCCCGAGCTGCTCCTTCGCGGCGGCCGTCGGGTCCGCGGCGCTTCCGGCCGGATCCACGTCCAGATCAGGGCCCGAATCCTCGGACAACCCGGCCGCCGCCAGCCGTTCGCTCATCGCCTTCGCCGTGGCCAGCAGCGTCGGCAGCGCGGCCTCGCGCAACGACGCCACGGTCTGCCGGCTCGTGTGGCTCACCACGCTCAGCGCGCACGCGACGTCCCCGGACGCGTCGTACACCGGAACCGCCAGCGCGATCAGGCCCTTCTCGATGAGCTGATCGTCCTCCGCGCAGCCGACCCGGGCCGCCCTGGCGATCCGCTGCCGGAAAGAGGCGACCGACTCCTTCTCCGGACGGTGCGTGGGCAGCGCCGGGAAGTTCTCGTAGCCGGGATCCGCGTCCAGCCGCTCCTGCCACGCCGCGAACTCCTCGCGCCCCCACTCGTGCGCGAAGAGGGCACCCGGGGCGCAGCGTTCGGCGGGCAGCGCGTCGCCCACCCGGAACGCGACGGACAGCGCGCGCCGCCGCTTGATCTGCAGGATGAACCGCACCGACTCCCGGTCCGGGACGGCGAGCGAGACCGACTCGTCCAGCCGCGCCGACATCTCCTCGGCCAGCGGCGCCAGCAGCCGCGGCAGCCCGCATCCGCGCAGGTAGGCGTTGCCCGGCCGGGCCGCCGCGGGGGCGAGCACCAGGTCCCGTCCGTCCCCCTCGGCGCGCAGGTAGCCGAGCTCGGCCAACGTCGCCGCCACCCGGTCCACCGTGGAGCGCGCCAGCCCCGTGCCCTTGGTCAGCTCGCTCGGCCGCAGCCGGCCGCCCGGCGCCGCCGCGAGCGCGCGCAGCACCGCGAAACCGCGCTCCAGCGGCCCGACGCTCTCGTCCGGGTGCGGCTGCTGCGCCTCATGGTCCATGCGGTCTCTGTCTCCCACCGTCGTCTTCCTCGCACTGTAGCCGCCCGGCGGCCGGGACCGTTGACAAGCGGCGGCCCGGATACCAGACTCGTGCTCGGCAAGAGTGAAATATAGTTCATCTGGCGAACACACGTGAGGTTCCATGGACAAGGCGGTGGCCACGGCGGCCGACGCGGTGGCGGACATCGGGGACGGCTCCTCCCTCGCGGTCGGCGGATTCGGCCTGAGCGGCGTCCCGAACGTGCTCATCGAGGCGCTGTACGCGGGCGGCGCGAAGGACCTGAGCGTCGTGTCGAACAACTGCGGCGTGGACGGCGGCGGCCTCGGCATCCTGCTCGGCGCCGGCCGGATCGTCCGGGTCACCGGCAGCTACGTCGGCGAGAACAAGGAGTTCGCCCGGCAGTACCTGTCCGGCGACCTCGAGCTCGAACTGACCCCGCAGGGCACCCTCGCCGAGCGGCTGCGCGCCGGCGGCGCCGGGATCCCCGCGTTCTTCACCCCCGCCGGAGTCGGCACCCAGGTCGCCGAGGGCGGCCTGCCCTGGCGCTACGCCCCCGACGGCAGCGTACTCGTCGCCTCGCCCGCCAAGGAGGTGCGCGAGTTCGACGGCGTCGAGTACGTGCTCGAACGCGGCATCCGCACCGACTTCGCCCTGGTCCGCGCGTGGAAGGGCGACCGGGACGGCAACCTCGTGTTCCGCAAGGCCTCGCGCAACTTCAACCCGCTCGCCGCGATGGCCGGCCGGGTCACCATCGCCGAGGTCGAACACCTCGTCGAGCCCGGCGAACTCGACCCGGACGCCGTGCACCTGCCCGGCATCTTCGTGCAGCGGGTGCTCGCGCTCACCCCGGAGCAGGCCGCCGACAAGGGGATCGAGAAGCGGACCGTCACCGTCCGCCCGAGCAGTGAGGACGGCGCCTGATGGCCTGGACCCGTGAGCAGATGGCCGCGCGCGCCGCCGCCGAACTGCCGGACGGCGCGTACGTCAACCTCGGCATCGGCCTGCCGACCCTGATCCCGAACCACCTGCCCGCCGGCGTGGACGTGACCCTGCACTCCGAGAACGGCATCCTCGGCGTCGGGCCGTACCCGCACCCCGAGGACCTCGACGCCGACCTGATCAACGCGGGCAAGGAGACCGTCACCGTGCTCCCCGGCTCGGCCTTCTTCGACTCCTCGCTCTCCTTCGGCATGATCCGCGGCGGCCACGTGGACGTCGCCGTGCTCGGCGCGATGCAGGTCTCCGAGACGGGCGACCTGGCGAACTGGGCCGTGCCCGGGAAGATGATCAAGGGCATGGGCGGCGCGATGGACCTGGTGCACGGCGCCCGGCGGGTCATCGTGCTGATGGAGCACGTCATCAAGAACGGCGACGCCAAGATCCTCCCCGAGTGCACGCTGCCGCTCACCGGACGCCGCTGCGTGCACCGGATCATCACCGACCTCGGCGTGCTCGACGTGACCCCCGAAGGGCTCAGGCTCGTCGAGACCGCGCCCGGCGTCGACGAGGCCGAGCTGCGCAAGCGGACCGCCGCCCCGATCCTCGCGCCGATCACCGAAGGGAACTGAAGCCGGATGGTCACCCAGCAGGAGATCGACAAGGAGATCGCCGAGTACGCGGGCCGGATCACCCCCGGCGGCCACCCGCCGCGGCACTACCCGCCGTACCGCAGCAGCATCCTGCGAAGCCCGCGGCAGCCGCTCACGCTGGTCACCGACCCGGACGCGATCGAGCTGTGGACGCCCGTGTTCGGCGCGGGCGACGTCACCGAGCTCGACGCGGATCTCACACGGCAGCACAGCGGCGAACCGATCGGCGAGCGGATGACCGTCTCCGGGCGCGTCACCGACCGAAACGGCCGCCCCGTGCGCAACCAGCTCGTCGAGATCTGGCAGGCCAACGCTGCAGGCCGCTACGTGCACCGCCGCGAGCAGCACCCGGCCCCGCTGGACCCGAACTTCACCGGCGCCGGCCGGGTCCTGACGAACGACGACGGCGAATACCTGTTCACGACGATCAAGCCCGGACCGTACCCCTGGGGCAACCACGTCAACGCCTGGCGCCCCGCGCACATCCACTTCTCGCTGTTCGGCACGGCGTTCACCCAGCGCCTCGTGACCCAGATGTACTTCCCGGCCGATCCGCTCTTCGCCTACGACCCGATCTTCCAGTCGGTCACCGACCCGGCCGCCCAACAGCGCCTGATCGCCGTCTACGACCACGAGCGCTCGGCGCCGGAGTTCTCGCTCGGCTACCGCTTCGACATCGTGCTCGACGGCCCGTCCGCCACCTACTTCGAGGAGGACCACCAGTGAGCTCCCCGGTTCTGGAACCCACCCCCTCGCAGACGGTCGGCCCCTTCTTCGGCTACGCGCTGCCCTTCCCCGGCGGCCCGGACGCGGCCCCCGCCGGACACCCAGACGCGATCACCGTGCACGGCTACGTCTACGACGGCGAGGGCAAGCCGATCCCGGACGCCATCCTCGACTTCTGGCAGGCTGCCCCGGACGGCTCGCGGACGGGAACGCCCGGCACCCTGCGCGTGGACGCGAGCAGCGGAGAACTCCTCGGCCGCGACGGCGTCCACTTCACCGGCTTCGGCCGTGTCGCCACCACCGGCGACGGCCACTGGGCCCTGCACACGCTGCCTCCGGCCGCCGACACGCCGTACATCGCCGTGGGCGTCTTCGCCCGCGGGCTGTTGCACCACCTTTACACTCGGATCTATCTTCCCGGCACGCCGGACGACGCACTGCTCAGCAGCCTGCCCCCCGAGCGCCGCGCCACCCTGCGCGCCCGGGAGGACGGCGGCGTGGGCGCGGTGAACGCCGGAAAGCCCGCGTACCGCTTCGACATCAGGCTCCAGGGGGAGGAGTCGGAAGAGACGGTGTTCCTTGACTTCGCCTGAGCCAGAGGTTGGGCGCGAGCGCACGACCTCCGCCCTCGACCTGGGCCTGCTCGCCCCCGGCCGCGCCGGAAGCCGCGTAGAAGCCGAGACCGGCGACGGCGCGTACTTCCAGGCGCTCCTCGACGCAGAGTCCGCACTGGCCCGGGCACAGGCCACAGCCGGAGTCATCCCCGGACCGGCCGCCGAGACGATCACCTCCGCCGCGGTCGCCGAGAACTTCGACCTACGCCAGATCGCCCTAGACGCACGCGGCGGCGGCAACCCGGTCATCCCCCTGGTCAACGCACTCCGCGCCGCCCACCCGGACGCTGGTATCGCCGCGTACGTGCACCGAGGCGCCACCAGCCAGGACATCCTCGACACCGCGACCATGCTCATCGCGGACCGCGCCCGCACCGTCATCCTCGCCGACCTCGACCGCGTGATCGACGCCCTGGCCACCCTGGCCGCCCGCCACCGCAGCACGCCGATGGCCGCAAGGACCCTGACACAGCACGCCGTCCCCACCACCTTCGGCCTGAAGGCGGCAGGCTGGCGCAGTGTCGCCCTAGACGCCCGCGACCGCCTAGCCGCCCTTTCCTTCCCGGCTCAGTTGGGCGGCGCCGCAGGAACGCTGGCCGCCCTAGTCCCCACTGACAATCCCCCCGCCGCTGTCTTCCCCCTCATCGAGTCCTTCGCCGCCGAATCAGGCCTAGACGTCCCCACCCTCCCCTGGCACGTCCTGCGCACCCCCATCGCCGACCTGGCCGGTGCACTAGCCCTCACCTCCGGCGCCCTCGGCAAGTTCGCCGCCGACGTGCTCGTCCTGGGCCGCACCGAGATCGCCGAGATCAGCCAGGCCAGCGGCGGCGCGGGCGGATCCTCCGCGATGCCGCACAAGGCGAACCCGGTCAACGCCACCCTCATCGCCGCCACCGCACGTCAGGTCCCTGCGATCGCGGGCATCCTGTACGAGTCGATGGCCGCCGAGGACGAACGCCCGGCCGGCGCGTGGCACGCCGAATGGCAGAACCTGCGCCAAGCCCTGCGCCAGGTGGGCACCGCAGCCGAACTCGCCGCCGAACTAGCCGAAGGCCTCGACGCGCGCCCCGAGAAGATGGCCGAGAACATGGCCGTCACCGGCGGCCTGATCGTCTCCGAACGTCTGGTCAGCGCCCTAGAACCCCTACTCGGCCGCGCCGCCGCCCGCAATACGCTCACATCGGCATCCAAGGCTGCCGTAGCCCAGAACACCTCACTCACCGAGACCCTCATCGACGAGCCCGAAATCAGGACCCTCATGGACTCGGGCCGCCTCAACCCCGACGAACTGGCCGACCTCCTAGACCCGGCCCGATACCTGGGCGCCGCACCAGACCTCGTAGACCGAGCCCTCCATCGTGCCGCTGCCGCACGCAAGAGCAGTAAGGCCCCGTGATCATGCCCTACCTCACATACGTCACCGACGGCCCGCCAGTGTCGCCGCTTCCGCCCCTCCCGCCCCTCATCCTCGGCTCGTCGATCGGCACGACCGCCGCGCTGTGGGACGCCGTCGTGCCCGTACTCGCCCGCGACCGCACCGTGATCCGCTGGAACCTCCCCGGCCACGGAGGCAGCCCCGCGGACCTGATCCCCACCGACGGCTCCGCCACCATCGCCGACTTCGCAGCCCTCGTACTCAACCTCGCCGACGCCCTCGACATCCCCTGCTTCGACTACGCAGGCGACTCCTTCGGCGCCGCGATCGGCACGTACCTCGCGGCGCACCACCCCGACCGCGTCAATGCACTGGCGATCTGCTGCACGTCCGCCCACTTCGGCGACCCGTCCAACTGGCAGGCCCGCGCGAAAAAGGTCCGCGACGAGGGCACTGCGGCCATGGCGGAACTCGGCGACACCGCGCCCGACCGCTGGTTCCCCGCCGACTCCCTGGCCCGCACGTCACCCGCCACCGCCGACCTCATCGCCACGCACAAGGCCGTCGACCCCCGAGGCTACGCAGCGTGCTGCGACGCCATCGCGGCCGTGGACCTCACGCCCGTCTTGGCCGACATCTCCGCCCCCACCCTCGTCATCGCAGGCCGAGGCGACCCCGCCACCCCACCCGCCCACGCTCGCGAACTAGCCGACGGCATCCGCGACAGCACGCTCACCGAACTCGCCGGCGTCGGCCACCTCGCTCCCTACGAGGCCCCCGAAGCCGTCGCCGGCGCGCTTCAGACGCACGTCTCCGGCACCCGCCACGCCGCCGGAATGGCCGTGCGCCGCGCCGTACTCGGCGACGCGCACGTGGACCGCGCCATCGCCAAGACGACGCCGTTCACCCAGCCGTTCCAGGACCTGATCACCCGCTATGCGTGGGGCGAGATCTGGACGCGGCCCGGCCTGGACCGCCGTACCCGCAGCTGCATCACGCTGACCGCCCTCGTAGCGCACGGCCACCTCGAAGAACTCGCCATGCACGTCCGCGCCGCCCGCACCAACGGCCTGACACCCGACGAGATCGGCGAGGTGCTGCTACAGACCGCCATCTACTGCGGAGTACCGGCCGCGAACGCCGCCTTCGCCGTGGCGCAGCGCGTACTCGCCGAACCAGACCAGGACCCGAGAGAGACACCGTGAGCGAGAAGAACTCCACCATCGCCGCCGCCACCACCGTGGGCATAATCGGTGCCGGTCCCTCCGGCCTGCTCCTAGCCCGCCTGCTCCACAACGCGGGCATCGACTGCGTAGTCCTAGAGGCCCGCGACCGCGCGTACGTCGAACAGCGCCAGCGCGCCGGCGTGCTCGAACAGTCCACGGTGGACGTGCTGCGCGAGAGCGGTGCGGGGGAGAGGCTGGAGCGCGAAGGCCTGCCGCACGACGGCATCGAACTCAGCTGGAACCGCCGTCGCCACCGCATCGACTTCCCGAAGCTCACCGGCGGCAAGCGCGTCTGGGTCTACGCGCAGACCGAGGTAGTCAAAGACCTGATCAAGCTCCAGTTGGCCGACGGCGCGCCCCTCCTCTTCGAAGCCACCGCCACCCGCGTGACCGGCGCCGACACCGACAGCCCCACGATCCACTACACGCACGAGGGCGAAGATCGAACCCTGACGTGCGACTACGTGGTCGGCTGCGACGGCTACCACGGCGTCGCCCGCAACGCGATCCCCGCCGACGAACTCACGACCTACGAGCGCGTGTATCCGTTCTCCTGGTTCGGCATCCTCGCCGACGTCCCCCCGTCCAGCGACGAACTCATCTACGCCCACTCGCCACGAGGCTTCGCCCTACTCAGCATGCGCTCGCACACCGTGAGCCGCCTCTACCTGCAGGTCCGCAACGGCACCGACCCGCAGGCGTGGACCGACGACCAGATCTGGGACGAATTAGACGCAAGATTCGCCGTGGACGCCGACTGGAAGCTGCAACGCGGCCCCATCACCCAACGCGCCGTCCTCCCCCTCCGCAGCAGCGTCACCGAACCCATGCGCTGGGGCAGAGTCTTCCTAGCAGGCGACGCCGCCCACATAGTTCCCCCCACCGGCGCCAAGGGCCTAAACCTGGCCGCCGCCGACGTGACCGTCCTCGCCCGCGCCTTCGAACACCTCCACACCACCGGCAGCCCCGAAGCCCTAGACGCCTACTCCGCCACCTGCCTCCGCCGAGTCTGGCGCGCCGAACACTTCTCCTACTTCATGACCACCACCCTGCACACCGACCCCAACCAGTCAGACTTCGAAACCCGCCTCCAACTCAGCCAACTCGACCGCATAGCCACATCCCCCCACGCAGCAGCAGAACTGGCCGAGAACTACGTAGGGATCGCGTTATAGCCACTGCGCTGCGGTCCCGTGTTCGCCCCTACCTACGTCCCTGATGCTCCGCTAGCGCTCCGCATCAGCGACTACGTCCGGGGCGATTACTTAGGGGGGGCCGCCCCCCCCCCCCC